>Ga0193699_10000457_pt1 | contig 17872 bp, 12 predicted proteins | sample L3c2metaG_FD_160095 | JGI IMG/M metagenome (GOLD analysis project Ga0193699, IMG submission 160095) | Soil microbial communities from a riparian zone of the East river system, Colorado, United States - L3c2 | ecosystem: Environmental > Terrestrial > Soil > Riparian zone | place: USA: East...
CGTTAACCGACGGTGCGTTGCACGCGCCGGGCCACCAGGTACAAGGGAATCGCCAGCAGCACGACGTAGAACAGCAACGACAGGATGTTGCTCTCGCCCAGCGCGCCGACGGTCTTCGTCATGTTGAACGCCTGATCCCACTGCCGTGCCGCCAGCCCCGCCAGCACGACACCCATGATCGCGCCGCCAGCGATGAGCCCGGACGAGAACAGGACTCCCGGACCCGAGTCCGCCTCAGGCCCCTCCCGCTCTTCCGGCTGCCGCCGGCGGTCCACCAGCCACCGGATCACGCCGCCCATGAACATCGTCGCCGACGTCGAGATGGGCAGATAGACCCCGACCGCGACCGGCAGCGATGGGATGCCCACCAGCTCGATCGCGATCGCCAGGAACGCCCCCACGAGGATGAGTCCCCAGGGAAGCTTCTGCGTCAGGATGCCGTCCACCACCAACGCCATGATCTGCGCCTTGGGCGAGTCCAGCTTGTCGATCTCGCGCCCGTCGTAGTTCACCCGCTCGCGTCCGCCCACACCCGGATCGACGAGATATCTGATTGCGCCCGCATCGTCGACGAGATACTTGCCGGCCAGCGCCGTCCCAGTCTGCTCGTACAGCCGCCCGATGCGATAGCTCGGTGTGCCGGGCGCGTCACCGGCAGGGACGAGTCGCCCGTTGGCGAGGCCGAACCGCCCGTCCGGCTCGATCACCGACACCTGCACGCCCGGATATGCCTTCGGGACGATCGTCGTCTTCGCGTCGTTGAGGAACTGGATGATGCCGCCGACGAGCAGCGCGCTGGCCGTGACGCCGATGAGCAGGCCGATCTGCTGGTAGCGCGGGGTGGCGCCCACCAGGAATCCCGTCTTCAGGTCCTGCGACGTCGCGCCCGCGGTCGACGCGGCCACGCACACCACGCCGCCGATCGACAGCGCGAGCACGCGGTGCTCGATCCCGACCCAGCCGACAGCGAGGAACATCAGCGAGGTGAGAAGGAGCGTCGCCACCGTCATCCCGGACACGGGGTTGGCCGACGAGCCGATCTGCCCGGTGATGCGCGCCGACACGGTGACGAACAGGAAGGCGAAGAAGAGGGCGAGGATGCCGCCCACGATGTTGATGCCGATCTGCGGCAGCAGCACCATCGCGACGAGGCAGAGCAGCGTGCCGACCATCACGACACTCATCGGCAGATCGCGATCGGTGCGCGCGACGCCTTCGCCGTTCTTCGAGCTGCCGCGGAAGTCCCCGAGCCCTGCGATGAGGGCACTCCAGATCGTCGGTAATCCACGCGCGAGGCTGATCAGCCCCGCCGCGGTGACTGCGCCCGCTCCGATATAGAACACATAGTTCGAGCGCACCTGCGCCGCCGACATGTCCTTGATCAGGATGGTGGCGGGGAAGATCGGCTCGGTGAGTCCGGCGCCGAACAGCTTGATGGCCGGAATGAGGCAGAAGAACGACAGCACGCCGCCGGCGAAGAGGAACCCGGCGATCCGTGGTCCGATGATGTAGCCCACGCCGGTGAGCTCCGGGCTGATCTCCGCCTGGATCTCGCCGAACAGCTGCGTCTGACCATTCGCCAGCCGGCTGGTGAAGGCGCGCCGCGGCACCTCGAGGAAGAGATGCAGCCCGGCGTTCAGGAGCTTGTACGCCGCCCCGAGCCCGAAGCCCATGAACACGGTCTTCGCCTGCACGCCGCGCTCCTCGCCCACGATGAGCACCTGCGCGCATGCGGTCCCCTCGGGGTACTTCAGGTTGCGGTGCTCCTTCACGATCAGGCTGCGCCGGAGCGGCACGAGGAAGAGCACGCCGAGGATGCCGCCGACGATGCCGATCGCCATCACCTTCGTCCACGGCAGCTCGTAGCCGAGCAGCAGCAGCGCCGGCAGCGTGAAGGCGATCCCCGCCGCGATCGACTCGCCGGCCGAGCCGGTCGTCTGCACGAGGTTGTTCTGGAGGATCGTCGCTGGCTGTAGCCCGAACGCCTTCGAGACGTAGCGGAAGATCGTGATCGAGAGCACCGCGATGGGGATCGAGGCGCTGACGGTGAGGCTCACCTTGAGCGCCAGATAGATGCTCGAGGCGGCGAAGACGAGGCCGAGCAGGACGCCGAGGACGATCGCGCCGATGCTGAACTCCGTCGGCGCTTGCGTGGCGGGGACGTACGGGGTGAACGCCGTCGGCGTCTTGTGCTGGGAAGGAATGGTCATGCGCGAAGTATGGTGGCTCACACTCCGGACACGCCAGGCGGCGTTCCCGGGCGCAGGAAGCGCCGCGCCAGCAGCATCATCCCGGCCAGCAGCAGGCCCAGGGGTACGATCACGCCGAGCGACGCGATGCACCAGGCGACGACGCCGACCGCACGCCGCCAGGCCTCGGCGAACGCCTCGACGATGGGGCTCGGGCCCCGCTGGTCGAGGACGGACAGCGGCTCGTGCAGGGAGATCTGCAGCGAGCTGAGAGAGGTCTTGCGTTCCAGCCACTTCAGGCGCGCGTCGAAGCGCTCGATCTCCTCGCGTACGCGGCGCAGCTCCTGCTCCACCGTGAGCGCCTCGGACAGCTTCCCGGTGCGCCGCGCCAGCATCTCGATGAGACGCGCTTCCATGTGCCGCGCGTTGGCCACGCGGGCGCTGAGGTCCACGTACTCGTCGCCGACATCCTGCACGGTGGCCGACACGGACTCCACCTTGCCGAGCGCGCCGAGCGCGATCACGGCGGCGTCGAACTGGGCACTGGGGATGCGGATCTCGAGCTCGGCCGAGCGGTGCTCCTCCCTGCCACCGACGATGGAGGTGTTGGCGACGAACCCCCCGAGCTGCGCCGCGGTCTGCCGCAACTTCGTCACGGCGTCGTCGAGCCGGCGCACCTCGATGCTGGCCTGGCCGTTCCGGATGAGCATGACCCCGCTGGGATCGGAGGGAGGCAGCGGACTGCCCAGCGAGACGGCGCGGCTGTCGGTGGACACCGTGCTGGCGAGATTGGCTCCCTCCGTAGCGGGCGGGGCGCCGCCCGTGCGCATCCGCCTGGCCCTGGCTTCCTCGCGCAGGGGCATCATCGGCGCCACGGCGGGGGCCGCCGCCGCCGCGTCAGCTCCGCCACCGGCGAAGCCAACGCTCGTCGAATCCGCGGTGTCCGAGTTGCGGTTGCACGCGGCGGCGAGCAGCGTGAACGAGAGGGCGGCGGTGACGGTCCCGAGCAGGGCTGGTAGGGTGCGCTTTCGCATGGTTGCTCCTCGACGTAGATCATGGGATGATTTGCGGGTCCGCGTCGCGGCCCTATCCGGAGACGCACCGGGTGCCGTCACTCACACACGCTCTCGCCATGTTTCGCATTTCCGACCGGCGCCACGCCGTCGTCCTCGCCGCGACCCTGTTGGCGGCGCCTCTCGCGGCCCAGCGCGCCCCCGCCGACACGATGACGTCGGCCCCCATATCCGATCTCCGCTACGAGGTCACCGCCGACCGCGCGACGTTGGCCACGCGCCGGCTGCAGGTCACCACGACATTCACCGTGAACGGTCCCACTCCGGTGGTGCTCTCGCTGCCGGCGTGGACGCCGGGCGCGTACGAGATCAGCAACTTCGCCAATCGAGTCGTCGGGTTCGGTGCCAGCGAAGGTGGCGCCGCCCTGCCCTGGGACAAGCTCGACTACGATAGCTGGCGGGTGCGCCCCGGCGGCGCGGGGCGTGTCACGCTGACCTTCGAGTTCCTCGCCGACACGCTCGACAACGCCATGGCGTGGACGCGGCCCGACTTCGCGCTGTTCAACGGCACGAACCTCTTCCTCTATCCCGAGGGCCGGCCCAAGGAGTTCGCCGCCACCGTCGTGATTCGCACGGAGCCCGACTTCCGCGTCGCCACGAGCATGCCGTCCGCCGGCATCGCCCGCACGTACCGCGCGTCGAACTACCACGACCTCGTGGACATGCCGGTGTTCGTCGGGCGGTTCGACCTGGACAGCGCGACGATCTCGGGCAAGACGGTGCGCTACGCGACCTATCCCGTGGGCACGGTGGCGGGTAGCGCGCGCACCCAGGCGTGGGACCAGCTCAAGCGCATCATCCCCGTCGAGGCGCTCGTCTTCGGCGAGGTGCCGTGGGACAGCTACTCGCTGCTCCAGATCGCCGATTCCAGCTACGGCGGCTACAGTGGGCTCGAGCACTCGAGCTCCCACGTCGACATCGTGGCGCCTGCGTTCATCGGCAGCGACTTCCAGCCGTCGCTGTACGCGCACGAGATCTTCCATGCGTGGAACGTGAAGCGGCTCCGGCCGGCGGAGCTCGTGCCCTACCATTACGACCGGCCGCAGCCCACGCCGTGGCTCTGGGTGAGTGAGGGGATCACTGACTACTACGCCGACCTGGCCAATGTGCGCGGTGGCGTGATCGACCCGGCGGGCTTCTACGCGCTCACCACGAACAAGATCGCCGAGATCGAGAGCACCATCTCCTTCGCGCTCGAGGATGCCTCGGTCAACACATGGATCCATCCGAAGGACGGCACGGAGTACAGCTACTATCCGAAGGGATCGCTGGCCGGCCTGCTGCTCGACATCACGATCCGCGACGCGAGCGACAATCGCAGCTCGCTCGACCAGGTGATGCGGGAGCTCTACCAGACGACGTACAAGCGCGGGCGCGGCTTCACGGCGGACGACTTCTGGGGCGCCGTGCGCCGCGCGGCGAACGGCCGCTCGTTCGACGACTTCGCGCGCCGCTACGTGGATGGGCGCGACCCCTATCCGTGGCCCGAGGCGCTCCGCACGATCGGCCTGCGCCTCGAGCGTGACAGCGTGCCACGGCTCGGCGTCACGACGGCCGGCAATCCGTCGGGTGCCGTGCGCGTCACCGAGGTGATGCCCGGCGGCGCCGGCGCGCTGGCCGGTGTGCGCGCCGGCGACCTGCTGCTCAAGGTGGGCGACGTCGACGTGAGCGACCCGAACTTCGGCGTGAAGTTCCGCGCGGCGTACGCTGGGAAGGCCGCCGGCTCGCCGCTACCCATCGTCGTGCGCCGCAGCGACGGCACGCTCACGCTTGAGGGCCGCCTGGTCTACGCACCGGGCGCGCCGCAGATCGCCGAGGATCCGGCGGCATCGGCGCGCGCGCTGCGACTGCGCAACGGAATCCTGCGCGGGACCGTTGATCGGTAGCTGCCTGTGTCCCCGAGCAAGCGCAGCGAGCCGCCACCCCTGTCATCACCCCACCAATCGTCGGCCACATTACCGGGACAGTAGACTGCCCAGAGGGCACCCGCACTCGCTGCGCTCGTGCGGGATGACAATGGGGTCGCTTCGCTCGTGCGGGATGGCAAGCGTACCAACCACACCTCCACTCACTCAATGACCCTGATCTCCCCACGCTCGCGGATTCTGTTCTGCCTGCTCGTCGCCCCCATGCTCGCCGTGGCCCAGGGACCAACGGCCTCACAGCAGCCCGCCACCTCCATCGCCGCGCGCACGGCGGGCTTCGAGCGGCGGGACGGCTTCATCCCCCTCTGGCTCGACGCGAAGCAGGGGCGCCTCTACGCCGAGTTGCCGCATGAGTCGATGCGGGCGCTGTTCTGGGTCAGCCTCGCCACCGGCTTCGGCTCCAACCCGGTGGGGCTCGACCGCGGCGCGAGCGGCGCCGACCAGGTCGTGCGCTTCGATCGCGACGGGGACCGCGTGCAGATGGTGTTCGAGAACACCACCTTCCGCACCTCGCTCGACGACGCCGCGCATCGCCGCAGCGTGGACGAGAGCTTTCCGTCCAGCACCATCGCCGCGCTCCCGGTCCTGGCTGAGGAAGGGGGCCGCACGCTCGTCGACCTGACGGACATCGCCTACCGCGACTGGAACGACGTCGCCGGCGCGCTGGGGCGGCTCAACCAGGGATCGTACGGTGTGGCGCGCGAGCGCTCCTCGATCGACCGCGCGCACACGCGCAGCTATCCGACGAACAGCGAGATCGACGTCGCGCTCACCTTCGCGACCACGGCCCGTCCCGGCAACATCGCGAGCCGGATCGTTCCCGATGGGCGCGCGTTCACGCTCCGGCAGCACATCTCGCTGCTGCCGCTGCCCGATGGCTACCGGCCGCGTGAGCACGATCCGCGTGTCGGATTCTACGGCGTCACCTTCAAGGATTACGGACAGCCGCTCCAGCGCGCGCTCGAGCAGCGCTGGATCTCCCGCCATCGGCTGGAGCGTGTGAACCCGAGTGACTCGCGCTCGCCGATCCGGAATCCGATCGTCTACTACATCGATCCCGGGATCCCGGAGCCGGTGCGTCAGGCCACGCTCGACGGCGTCCGCTTCTGGAGCGCCGCGTTCGATCGCGCCGGGCTGCCCGGCGCCTTTCGTGCCGAGCTCCTGCCCGACGGCGCCGACCCGCTCGACGCCCGCTACAACGTGGTGCAGTGGGAGAATCGCAACGAGCGCGGATGGTCGGTGGGCGGCTCGCTCGGTGATCCACGCACGGGGCAGATCCTCAAGGGGATGGCGCGCATGGACAGCCATCGCGCGCGGACCGACTACAACCTCTACGCGGCCCTCCTGGGCGCCGATGCGGCGGCCGCCGACACGGCGTTCATCCTCGCCCGCGTGCGCCAGGTGAGCGCGCACGAGGTGGGCCACACACTTGGGCTGCAGCACAACTACATCGCCAGCACCAATGCGCGCTCATCGGTGATGGACTATCCGGCACCGCGGGTGCGACTGGCGGCGAACGGGGACATCGACATTTCATCCGCGTACGGGGCCGCCCCTGGAGACTACGACGTGTGGGCGATCCGCTGGGGTTACGGCATCTTCCCGCCGGGCACCGAGCGCGACTCGCTCGCGGCCATCGTCGCCGAGGGGCTGCGGAAGGGATACCTGTACCTGAGCGACGCCGACGCACGCCCGGAGTACGCGAGCGATCCGCGCACCAACCTCTGGGACGACGCCGCGACGGCGACCGAGTTCCTCCAGCATCAGACGGCCGTGCGCCGCACGGCGCTCGCGCGGTTCGGGCTGCGCAACATCCGCGTGGGCGAACCGGTGGCGACGCTCCAGGAGCGTCTCGCGCCGCTGTACTTCTGGCACCGGTTCGCCCTCAACGGCGTCACCAAGACCCTGGGCGGCATGACCTACGCCAATGCAGTTCGAGGGGACGGCCAGACTGCTACGCATCCCATAGCCGGAGCCGAGCAGCGTGCCGCGCTGAGCGCCCTGCTCGCCGCGCTCCAGCCCTCCGAGCTCGCCATTCCCGACACGGTGCTGGCGCTGCTCGGTCCCCGGCCCAGCGGGTACGACGGTCCGGTGAACAACAGCAACAGCCCGGTGGGAGAGCTCTTCCGTGGCCGTGCGGATCCGGCGTTCGACGAGCTGTCGGCGGCGCGCACGCTCGCGCAGATGATCGTGGACGGCATCCTCCAGCGCGAGCGCGCGGCGCGGCTCGTCACCTTCGCCAGCCGCGGGCCGAACATGCTCACCCTCGGCGAGACCATCGACTCGCTCGTGGCGCGGACGTGGAGTGTGAACGATGCCAGCGCGACACCGAAGCTGGTGGCACTGCGTCGCGTGTCGCAGCGCGCGGTGGCCGACCGGCTGCTCGCTCTGGCGGCCGACGCCGATGCCTTGCCTGACGTGCGGGCGATGGCGGAGTATCAGATCGTCCGGCTCAGGACCGTGGCGCGGCAGCAGAGCGCCGGGGGCGACGCGATGCAGCGCGCGCACTGGTCGTCCATCGCCGGCGATCTCACCCGGTGGGTGGACCGTCGCGAGCTGCCGAAGCCCTCGCCGGCGCTCGTGGCGCCACCGGGCGACCCGTTTGGCGAGCCGTGATGGTGAAAAAAGCACGACGGCCCCGGCATTCGCCGGGGCCGTCGCGTTTCGTGCATGAGCAGTCGCGACTAGTAGGTCACGAAGTTGTCCATCCACGCGTTTGGATACACCGAGTACGAGGCCAGGCCACTGGCCGACCGGGCGACCTCGCAGGAGTCGTACTGGAAGGTCTTGGTGCCGTTCGCCGTCGCCATGGCCGGATCGTTCGTCAGCGTGACGCCGGGGGGCATCCTGGCCTGCGCCAGCGCCAGCGAATTGCCCGGCGGCGTGGAAGTGGGCTTAGTGAGCATAGTGTTCAGGCCACTCATCGTCGCGCCGGTCACCGTTCCGTTGCCGTTCGACGTCATCGACCCGCCGACGAGCAGGATGCCCTTCCAGAGATTGTTGCCGCTCATCGTGAGGTTGCCCATCACGATCAAGGTGCCGCGCCCACCGGCGTCCGGCAGCGTGAAGTTGTCGTTCACGCGAATGACCGGATACTTCTCGTTGCCGGGGGTGCCGAAGTTGATGCTCCCCCACGCCGCAGCCGCCGCGCCCGCCGTGGCAAAAAAGTAATCCGGCTGGATCCGGTTGCCGTTGATGATGCCCTCCCAGTCGACCTTCGTCGTGGCATTCGCCTCGGCCTGGGTGCCGAGCTCCTGGACCGGCGGGTTCCCTGTCGGTGTGAAGTTACCGCTCCCGGAGTAGTCGCCAGTCGGCACGGCGATGCCGGCGACCGGTGGTCTATCGTTGCACGCGTCCACGCCGCTGATCGTGCCCGACGAGCCGTTCTTGTCGAGACCGCTCGTCGACGTCCAGCCGGCGAGCACGTTCACCTGGTTGACGTTCCAGTACACGAGCTGCGCCACGGTGCGCGTGGCGCGGGTGCTGTCGGCGTTGCCGAACAGGGTGAGACTGCTCCGGAGCGCGGCGCCGGTGATCTGTGTGCCGGAGGTGTCCACGCCCTTGGCGCGAAGCAGGTAGATCCCGGGTCGCGTGCGATTGCCGGTGCGGATCTGCTGCGCGACGACCTGCGCGTAGCCGCCCGGCAACGTCACCGTGGTCGACTCATAGGTTGTCGTGGGGGGAATGCCGCAAATGGCGCAGAAGTTGTTCTCGTTCCGGCGCGCCATGAAGTTCTCCAATCCCGCCTGCGCAACCATGTAGGCCCGGCTCTCGCCGCGCTGGGCCGTGTTCGTGGTCAGCTCGGACGAGGTGGCGGTGTAGGAGGCCGCGATCGTCACCGTGAGGAAGGCGATGATCAGGATGACCATCGGAATGGCGAATCCGCGACGCTCGCGCGTGACGTCCGCGGCGGGAATCGGTTCAATGGGCGCCGAGGGGCGCCACGACGTATGCATGCTCATGGGTCTCTCCGGTTCTTGAAGAACACTCCAGTGACCAGCGTCTGCTTTGCCGCAGCCCTGCCCTGCTGTGCCCGCGGACTGCTCCCCGCGAGGTTGAGCTCCACCCCGCGGACCTCCCACAGATGCGCCGGCGGAGCATCCTGTGCGACGTCGGCATTGAGGACGTAGAAACGGAACTTCGCCCCCGCACTGTCGAACGGCGCGATGATCTCGTCCGTCACCGGCGCCATGACGTTCGCCGCCCTGACCAGGCGGAAGAGGCCGATCCGGCCGGGATACGCCGACGAGTGCGCGAACTTGTAGGTGACCTGCTGGTAGAGGAACACCGGCCATCCCGCATTCGGAGCGACGCCGTTGATGTTGACCAACGGAGTCGTCGGATCGGTGATGACGACGACCTTTCCTCTGCGGGTGCCGTACGTGACCGGGGAGATGCCGGGCTGCTGGATGTTGCCCGGCAGGATCGCGTTGGCGGCACAGAGCGTCGAGTCGGCGACCGTCTGGGCGGGGAAGCTCGTGAAGGAGACCGGTGTCCCGGCGGGGTTGTACACGTAGTGCGCGTTCGCCGAGTCGCGATATGCCCAGCCCGCGTACCAGCCCAGCGCCGTCATTGAGGAATCGATGGGCAGGAGCGAGATGGTCGTCGAGCCGGCGGCGGCGCCGCATAGCAGGCCGAATGCCACCGGCACGCGGACCGTCACCGAATCGCGCGACGCGGCCACGAGCCCGCCACTGTCCTGCACCATCCGCAGATCGGTGAGCAGGATGTTCATCGCGTTGCGCGACACGCTCCGCGCGTTGCGCAATGCCATCTGCCCTTCGGCGAAGCGCGACTGGGACGTCATGAGCCGCACGAATGCCAGGCCGATGATCGACAGGATGAACAGCGCCGTCAGGATCTCGACCAGCGTGAAGGCGCGCCGGCTGCGCGTGCTTCGGGTTCGCATGGGAATGAGATCGGTCATTTGAAGAGGGGGGTTTTGTCGTACGTCTTCGCGCGCTGGAACACGAGCGAGTCGGGCCTCGACATCGTGGCCGACGAGAGGTAAAGCGGCTGCAGCTTCACCTTGAGCGTGCGGTACTCGCTCCCCGTCGCGCCTTGCACGTAGCTGAGACGGCGCTCGTAGAAGAAGCGCCCCGTGCTGATGGTGTCCACGCGCGGCGCGTACGACGGGATGGAGTCGTACGTCAGCGACGAGAAGCGGTTCGACTGCTGCATCAGCACGAAGGTGCGCGCGGAGCCGACGTCCAGGTCGCGCGAGCGCTTCACGGTACGCGTGGTGAGCACGCTGAGCGCGCCGAGCACGAACACGAGCATCGTCATGGCGACGATGATCTCGACGAGCGAGATGCCGCGGCGCGCGCGGGGCGCGTCGGGCTCACCCGGCAGCGCGGGACGGTCTATGCTGGTACGCATATGGCATTGATGGCTTGACGGTTGGAACAGACCTGGACCAGGCCGCCGCGCAGCATGCGCACGCGGCGGTACTTGCCCTGGCGCAGGATCTCGATGCTCATCGAATCCGCCGACAGGCCAGGCGGGAAGACCTCGATGAGCAGCTTCGGGGCCTGCACGTTCGCCGAATCCAGCTTGTATTCGGAGGTGTTGCCGAAGTTGCGACGCCGATAGACGATGTTGTTCCGGTCGCTGAGCACGAGCTCCATCCTCGCCTTGTTGATCGTGATCGTGATCGGCTTGCGGCTGCGGCCCACAATCGCGAAGGCGGTCTGCAGCTCCTCGGCCATCGCCTGGGCCGCGCGCGCCACGCGCCAGTTCGTCATCATCGAAGACACGCGGGGGAACGCCATGATGCCCACGAGGGACATCATGGAGAGCACCAGCAGCAGCTCGATCATGCTGAAGCCGCCACGCCGTGCGCCTCGGCGCTGGGGACGCGACGTCTGGGTTTCGCCCGAACCGCGATGCGGCCACATTCTCGTCGTCATGGTTGGGTAGTGAGTTGTCATGCACTCATTTCGCAGGACGGCTAGCTTTCCGTCGTCTCGGAGCTCCTTTCGCCCACTCTCGCGCTCTCTCGCCATGCGCATTGCAAAGCTCGGCGTCGTCGGCGCCGGTACCATGGGTGGCGGCATCGCTGCCCTCGCTGCCTCGGCCGGCATCCCGGTCGTTCTGCTCGACGTCGCCGGTCCGGACGGTGATCGAAACGGCCCGGCCAAGGCCGGACTCGATCGGGCCAGAAAGGCGCGGCCGGCCGCGTTCATGGATCCCGCCCGGGCGACCCTGATCACGATCGGCAACCTCGATGACTCCCTCGAACTGCTTCGGGACTGCGATCTGGTGCTCGAAGCCATCATCGAGCAGCCAGCCCCAAAACAGGCGCTTTACGCCCGTTTGGAGTCCATCCTTAAGACGAATGCGATAGTGGCAAGCAACACTTCCGGCATCCCGATGAAGGCGCTGACGGAAGGTCGTAACTCCTTGTTCCGTAAGCACTTCCTGGGAATGCACTTTTTCAATCCTCCCAGGTATCTCCACCTTCTGGAGCTCATCCCGACCCCGGAAACCGATCCTGAGGCACTTGAGGCCGTCCGCCACTTCAGCGAGGCGATCCTGGGCAAGGGAATCGTGATCGCCAAGGATGTCCCGGGATTCGTCGCCAACCGGCTCGGGGTCTACGGCATGGTCGCCGCCATGAAGGGGCTCATGGAGTGCGGGCTCACCATCGACGAGGTGGATGCCCTCACCGGACCCCTGCTGGGCAGGGCCAAGAGCGCGACCTTCCGCACCGCCGACATCACCGGCCTCGACGTCCTGCTCCACGTCTCCAAGGGGCTCAGCGCCGCGACGGGGGAGGACTTCTCCATGCCGCCGTGGGCGGAGAAGCTCGCGGCCAGCGGACGCCTCGGCGACAAGACGGGCGCAGGGTTCTACAGGAAGGTGGGCAAGGACATCGCCACGCTCGACTGGCGCACCCTCGAGTACGGGCCGCAGCAGAAGGTGGAGGATCCCGCCCTCGGCGCGCTCATGAAGGAGCCGCTGGAGAAGCGGTTGCCGATGGCGGCGAAGCTGCCGGGCAAGTATGGCGAGTTCGTGCGCGACTATCTGCTGCGCATGTCGCACTACGTGCTGAAGACGACGCCGGAGATCGCGTACGACATCGTGGCCGTGGATCGCGCCATCGAGTGGGGCTATGCCTGGGAGGCGGGGCCCTTCCAGCAGATGGACGCCCTGGGCCACGACTTCCTCAAGGAAGGATTCGGCCGCCTGCAGCTCGAGGTGCCGGCGCTCCTGGCCAAGGCGACGGCCGGCGCCTTCTATCACGAGCGCGACGGCACCTGGAACTACCTCGCATTCGGCGGCACCTACGAGAAGGTACCGCCGGTCCCCGGACAGATCGCGCTCGACGCGGTGCGCGCGCGGAAGGGCGGCGCCGTCGAGAAGTCGAAGGACGCGAACCTGCTCGACCTCGGTGACGGCGTGCTGCTGCTGGAGGCGCGCAGCAAGATGAACACGATGGGCGCCGGCGTGCTGGCGATGCTCCGCAAGGGACTCGAGCGCGTGGAGCAGGGCAAGTTCGTCGGCCTCGTGATCGGCAACGACGACCCGCGTGCCTACAGTGCCGGCGCCGACCTCGGCGCGGTCGTGGCGCAGGTGCAGGCAGGGGACTGGAAGGGGCTCGACGAGATGGTGCGCTACTTCCAGGAAGGCGCGATGATGCTGCGGCGCGCGCCGTTCCCGGTCGTGGCCGCGCCGCACGGGCTCACCCTCGGCGGCGGCGCGGAGTACGCCCTGCATGCCGACCGCATTCAGGCGCACGCCGAGCTGTACATGGGACTCGTCGAAGCGGGGGTAGGGCTCATCCCGGCTGGCGGCGGAACCAAGGAGCTCCTGTTCCGATTCACCGAACAGCTGGTGCCGTACGACGAGGCCGATCCGTTCGAGGCGGTGAAGCGCGCGTTCAAGCTCATCGCCTTGGCGACGACGAGCGCGAGTGCTCTCGAGGCGCGGTCGCTCGGATTCCTTCGGCCGGTGGCGGACCGCATCACGATGAACCGCGACCGCCTCATCGCCGACGCCAAGGCGCGGGTGCTGGATCTGGCGCCCGACTACGTGTCACCGCCGCCGCGCACGATCACGGCGCTGGGTAAGGACGCGCTGGGCAACCTGATGTACGCCGGCTGGGCGATGCGGGAGGGAGGGCAGATCACGGATCACGAGGTGCGGATCGCGCGCGAGCTCGCGTACGTGCTCGCCGGCGGCGACGGACCGCCGCGCACCGTCACGGAGCAGGATATCCTCGACCTCGAGCGCGAGGCATTTCTGCGCCTGCTGGGTACGAAAGAGACGCAGGAGCGCATCGCGTACACGCTCAAGACGGGCAAGCCGCTGCGGAATTGACGCGAGCACAGCGCGTGTCATCCCGCGGGAGTGAGCGCAGCGAGGGAGTGCGGGTGCCCTTCTGGGCACTCTACCATCCCTAACCAAGAGCCGGCCACACTACCGGTACAGTAGATCCCGACAGTCGCTTCGCTCCTGCGGGATGACAATAGGAGGAACAATGGCCGACAAGGATGATGTCGTGATCGTATCGGCGGTTCGCACCGCCGTCGGGAAGGGAAAGGCGGGGGGTGCATTGAGCGCTACCCATCCCGTGGAGCTGTCCGCGCTCGTGATGAAGGCGGCGATCGACCGCGCCGGCATCGACAAGGCGACCATCGACGACGTCGCCTGGGGCTGCGCGATGCCGGAGGCGTCGCAAGGACTGAACGTCGCGCGACTCTCGGCGCTGCGGGCCGGCCTGCCAGTCGAGGTCCCCGCGCAGACAGTCAACCGGTTCTGCTCGTCCGGGCTCCAGACCATCGCCGACGGCGCGATGCAGATCATGAGCGGAATGTCCGATGTCGTCCTCACCGGCGGCGTCGAGATGATGAGTCAGGTGCCGATGTCCGGCTATCACGCCCGGCTCGATCCGGAGGCACTCGAGTCGTACATCGGGATGGGGTTCACGGCTGAGCGAGTGGCCGATCGCTGGAAGATCAGCCGTGCCGATCAGGATGCCTGGGCGCTCGCCAGTCAGCAGAAGGCCGCGAACGCAGTGAAGGCGGGCGCCTTCGACAGCCAGATCATCCCGGTGCCGGTGGAGCGGGTCACCTGGACGGGCACGGCGAAGAACGTCGAGTCGCTGCAATTCTCGCGCGACGAGCTTGTGCGCGCCGACACGACGGCCGAGGGGCTCGCGAAGCTCAGGCCGGCGTTCAAGGCGAACGGCACCGTCACGGCCGGCAACGCCAGCCCGTACTCCGACGGCGCCGCGGCCGTGCTGCTGATGCGTCGCTCGCACGCCGACGCGCTCGGCCTCGCGCCGCTCGCGCGCTTCGTGAGCTTCGCCGTTGCCGGCGTGGATCCCGACATCATGGGCGTCGGTCCTATCAAGGCGGTGCCGAAGGCGCTCAAGAAGGCCGGGCTCTCGATGAAGGACATCGATCTGATCGAGTTCAACGAGGCGTTCGCGTCGCAGGTGCTGGCGGTCGTGCGCGAGCTCGGTATGCCCGAGGACAAGGTGAACGTGAACGGCGGCGCCATCGCGCTCGGCCATCCACTCGGCGCCACCGGGTCGAAGCTCACGACGCAGCTCGTGCACGAGCTCGGACGCCGAGGCGGCGGGTACGGCCTGGTGACGATGTGCATCGGCGGTGGCATGGGCGCGGCGGGCATCTTCGAGGTCTACCCGGCCGCGGCTTGAGCAGTTGCTGCGACAGCCGGACGCGGAGCTCTGGCGCGCCCACCGCCGCTGAACGCACACCCGTGACGACGGAGAAAGGAGAAGCCCCGGCCGCGAGGCCGGGGCTTCTCTTCGTGCGTGCTACTGGTTCAGGTAGTATCCGAAGTCCACCGGCCAGGTCGCGTCTCCTGACAGCGGCGTGGAACTGACCTGGAAGCCCAACCGGCCGCTCGAGCACGAAACAGTCTCGAACACCGTGTACAGCGTGTAGGTGCTGGGCGACGAGACGCACACCGTGTACGTCCCGAGCGGGATCTGCGCGAAGACGTACGAACCGTCAGTGGCGCTCTGCGTCGACTTCACCACGGCGCCATCGCTCTGCCTGATCAGCTGGACCGTCCAGCCGGTCAGGAGCGTGTCGCCTCTGTTCGCCGTGCCGCTGTAGTCCATGTCCACGAAGACGGTACCGCGAACCTCCACGCCGCCGGAGTCCGGCAGCGGGGCTGGCGGCGGCGTCTGGCCGGGCGTCGGGGTCGGCGGCGGGGTCGGCGTCGAATCGACCGGAGTCGGGGTGGGCGTCGAATCGGGCGTCTGCGCCGGCGAGCACGCCTTGTCCGCATGCTTGGCCTTCCACTCGTCGCGCTGCTGACCCTTGCGCTGGCCAGGCATCTCGCACGCGTTCTTGGGGGACGGCTTCGCCTCTCGCCGAACGGGCGTCAAGGGACGGCTCCGACCGCGCGCCTGAACCTGCGATTGCGCGACGTCAGCGAAGAGCGGGGTGGCGACAAGTGCCAGTATGACTATCGGAACACGCATGGCGTTCTCCTGGTGAGCGAACATGAAATTCCTACTTCGACCACGGGCGAAAGATGCGGACTGGACCATAAGGCGGCTGTGCTACGCGTCACTGAGCTAACTCATTGTTATAAATGGACTTATGTCGCATTTCGTCATTCGCAAAATGACCGATATAAGTCATTTTGCCCGACGGCCTAATGGAGTCGGGGGAGGATGGAGCCTGAGGTTGGATTGGGGGGCGCCGCGGGTGGGATGCGGCCCGAATCGGTACCAGCGGCGCGATCCGAACCGGGTCCGGGGCATCTCGCGGCATACAGGAGGGCACGGCCCGCCAGCACGGCAGGCGAACGGACCAGCGACGCCAGTCGTGAGACGTCGGCGTCGCTGGTCGCGCGATGTTCGGTCAGGGTCTCGAGAGGTGCTGCCTCGCCGCGATTCATACCGGTAAGACGAGCATCGCTCACCGGCGCATCGTCGGGTCGGCGACCCGCTCGCTATTTCACCCTATACTGCTCCACCAGCGCCCGATCCCGCGGCGCCGGCCCGGTGGTGCCGGCCTTCATCAGCGCCTCGATCTCGGCGATCTCGCGCGGCGCGCCGCGCGACACCCACTCCACACCCTGCTCGGTCACCAGATAGTCGTCCTCGATGCGCACGCCGATGTTCTTGTAGAAGGCAACCATCGGGCGCAGCCTCGCGGCGATCTCGCGGTTGCGCGGCGTGTCCGGCATCTCTTCCAGCACGTGCTCGCGCACGTAGATCCCCGGCTCCAGCGTGAACGCGCTGCCCGGCAGGAGCTTCGCCGTGTAGTAGTACTGCTCCGGGTCGTGCACCTCGAGCCCGATCCCGTGCCCCAGTCCATGCATGTAGTACAGCCGGTACTGCGGGCACTGGCGCGGCGCGGCGCCCGTGCTGCAGTCGTACGTCGCGTCTGGTGAATCGATCAGGCGCAGCCGCGCCAGGCCGTTGGCGATCACCGTGTTCGCCGAGTCGTTCATCAGCCGGGAGGGCGCGCCGAGCTTCGCCTGCCGCTCCGCCGCCGCCTGGGCCTCGCGCACGATCGCGTAGACGTCGCGCTGGGTGGGCGAAAACTTCCCGCTCGCCGGCACCGTCCGCGTCACGTCGGCGGCGTACCCCTTGTACGATGCCCCGATGTCCATCACGACCAGATCGTTGATGTCGATGAAGCGGTCGTTGACGTTGTAATGCAGCGTCGTCGAATTGGGGCCCGAGCCGACGATCGTGGCGAACGATGGACGGTCGGCGCCGTTGCGCCGGAAGGTGTACTCGATGAGCGCCTGCAGCTCGAACTCGTTCATCCCGTCCTTCAGGGCCGCCATCGCCTCCTTCTGCGCGCGCACGGTGATGTCCACCGCCTGGCGAATGAGTGCCAGCTCGGCCGGGCTCTTCGTCCCGCGCAGCTGCTCCACGACGTCGTTCACCGGCGTGATCCTGAGCGACGAATACTTCTTCTGGAGCGCGTCCATCATCTGCTCGTCCGGAGACCGGATGGCACCGCCAGCGCCCGCGTCCGCGCCCTGCGGCGCGCCGAACTCCCCGACGACGTGGAAGGGGAATCCCATCTTCGCCAACGAGTCGAGCACGATCGGCAGGTCGCTCACGTCGCGGGCGCGGATGCTGGTGAGGTCGGCGACGCCGCGCAGGCCGAGCCGCGTCCCCGTCCACACCTCGCGGCTGGGCTGCTTCGGTTGCACGAACATCGTGGCCGACGACACCTGCGGACCCGCCTTGACCATCACGAGCGCCGCGTCCGGCTCCTTGAAGCCGGTGAGGTAGTAGAACGACGGCGACTGGTAGAACGACAGATAGTCCTGAGCCGGCTCGTGCGCTCCCAATACGACGATCACACCGTCGGGCACTCGGGTGGCGAACTGCATGCGGCGCCGTTCGAGCTCCTGCATCGACTGGGCGGTAAGCACGCCGGGCAGCAGCAGCGCGGCGAGTGCGACACGACGAATCACTGATCCTCCTTGGGGTTGAACGCGGCGCTCATCCCACGAGCACCGTCACGAGATACAGCAGCAGCCCGACGAGTGCGCCGACGAGCGTGCCATTGATGCGGATGAATTGCAGGTCGCGGCCGATCTGGACTTCGATCTTGGCCGAAGCAGCGGTGGCATCCCATCCTTCGACAGTCCGGGCGATGAGCTCGGCTACCTCCGGTCGGTACTGATCGACGACGCCGAGGACGAGTCGTTCCACCGACTCGTCTACATCCCG
>Ga0193699_10000458_pt1 | contig 17838 bp, 16 predicted proteins | sample L3c2metaG_FD_160095 | JGI IMG/M metagenome (GOLD analysis project Ga0193699, IMG submission 160095) | Soil microbial communities from a riparian zone of the East river system, Colorado, United States - L3c2 | ecosystem: Environmental > Terrestrial > Soil > Riparian zone | place: USA: East...
CTTCACCTACATGGTGCGGAAGTCGAGCTACATGTTCGTCACGGGGCCGAACGTCGTGAAGACGGTGACGCACGAGGACGTGACGATGGAAGAGCTGGGCGGGGCCGACACGCACACCCAGCTCTCCGGCGTCGCGCACTTCGCTCACGATTCCGAGCCCGCCTGCCTCCAGGCGATCCGCGACCTCTTCCAATTCATCCCGAGCAACAACCTCGACGAGCCGCCGCGCGGACGCGGCACCGACCCGCGCGATCGCCGCGACGAAGCACTGCTCGACATCGTGCCCGACAATCCGAACAAGCCGTATGACATGCACGAGGTCATCCGGCGCGTCGTGGACGACGGCACTTTCTACGAAGTGCAGCCGGCCTTCGCGGCCAACATCCTGTGCGGCTTCGCGCACCTGGGAGGCTACAGCGTCGGCATCGTCGCGAACCAGCCCGCCATGCTGGCTGGGGTGCTGGACATCAGCGCCTCGGTCAAGGCCGCGCGGTTCATCCGCTTCTGCGACGCGTTCAACATCCCGATCGTGACGCTGGAGGACGTGCCCGGCTTTCTCCCCGGCGTGACGCAGGAGCACAACGGCATCATCCGCCACGGCGCGAAGCTCCTCTACGCGTATTGCGAGGCGACGGTCCCCAAGCTCACCGTGATCACGCGCAAGGCCTACGGGGGCGCCTACGACGTCATGAGCTCCAAGCACATCCGCGGCGACCTCAACCTCGCCTGGCCGACAGCCGAGATCGCGGTGATGGGTCCCAAAGGCGCGGTGGAGATCCTCTTTCGCAAGGAGATCGCCGAAAGCAGCGATCCGGCCGCTGCCACCGACGAGCGGATCAACGAGTATCGCGAGAAGTTCGCGCATCCGTACATCGCGGCGGGGCGCGGCTACCTCGACGACATCATCGACCCGCGCGACACGCGTCCGCGGCTGATCGATGCGCTGGAGACGCTTCGCACGAAGCGGGACCGGAATCCGCCGAAGAAGCACGGCAACATCCCGCTGTGATGTTCAAGAAAGTACTGATCGCCAATCGCGGAGAGATCGCGCTGCGGGTCATTCGCGCCTGCCGGGAGCTCGGCGTAAAATCGGTCGCCGTGTACTCCGAAGCCGACGCGCGCGCGCCGCACGTCCGCGAAGCGGACGAGGCGGTGCTGCTGGGTCCCGCGCCCTCGAGCGAATCGTATCTCAAGGGCGACGCGATCATCGCGGCCGCGAAGAGGACGGGGGCGGAGGCGATTCACCCGGGGTACGGCTTCCTCTCCGAACGCGAATGGTTCGCACGCGCCGTGCGCGATGCCGGGCTCGTCTGGATCGGTCCCCCGGCCGAGGCGATCGCCGCGATGGGCAGCAAGACGGCCGCGCGCGAGCTGGCCATCGCCGCGGGCACACCAGTGGTGCCGGGGACGACCACCGCGCTGCGCGACGCCGACGAGGCGGTGCAGGTCGCCGAGCGCTTCGGCTATCCGGTGCTGCTGAAGGCCGCGGCGGGGGGCGGTGGAAAGGGCATGCGCGTCGTCCATCGTCGCGAAGAGCTGGCGCCCGCCCTGCAGGCTGCCCAGCGCGAGGCGAAGAACGCCTTTGGCGACGACGCCGTGTACGTCGAGAAGTACATCGTCGGCCCGCGTCACGTCGAGATCCAGATTCTTGGTGATCAGCATGGGACGATGCTGCACCTGGGCGAGCGCGAGTGCTCGGTGCAGCGGCGGCACCAGAAGATGATCGAGGAGGCGCCCAGCGTGGCCGTCACCCCGGAGCTGCGCGCGCGCATGGGCGCCGCGGCGGTCGCCGCCGCGACGGCGGCGGGATACGTGAACGCGGGCACCTGCGAGTTCCTGCTCGACGCGCGCGGCGACTTCTACTTCCTGGAGATGAACACGCGCATCCAGGTCGAGCACCCGGTCACCGAGCTCGTGACCGGAGTGGATCTCGTGCAGTGGCAGCTTCGAGTGGCGGCGGGGGAGCGCCTGCCATTCACGCAGGCCGAGCTCGCGCCGCGCGGCTGGTCCATCGAGTGCCGCATCACGAGCGAGGATCCGGCGAACGGCTTCCTGCCGTCCACCGGCCGCGTGCAGTTCCTGCACGTGCCGAGCGGGCCCGGTGTCCGGTGGGACGGCGGGATCGAGGCCGGTAGCGAGATCTCGCTCTACTACGATCCGATGCTCGCCAAGCTGATCGTCTGGGCGCCGACGCGTGACCAGGCGATCGGGCGGATGCATCGCGCCCTGCTGGAGTTGACGATCGACGGGATCGATACGTCGCGCGACTTCCACCTCCGCATGATGGAGAACGAGGATTTTCGGCGCGGCGCGATCGACATCCAGTGGCTCGAGAAGCACCTGGCACAGCTGACGAGCATCGCGCCGCCGAGGGAGGGAATCGTCCGGGCCGCGATCGCCGCGGCGCTGCTGGCGGAGCGGGACCGCTCCGCTCCCCGGCGCAACGCCAGCGTGGCTACTCCATCGGTGGACGAGGCGCGCAGCTCCTGGCTGCGCGCGGCGCGACTCGAGGCCCTGCGATGACCAGGCGGGTGGCCCGCGTGGAGATCGCGAGCGTGGCTGCCGGCGGCGACGGCGTGGGACGTACCGACGGCATGGTCGTGTTCGTTCCGCGCACGGCGCCAGGCGACGTGGCGCTCGTGCGTCTCGCTGCCGGCAGGCGCTTCGCGCGCGGTCAGCTGGAATCGCTCGAGCAGGCGTCGCCGCTGCGTGTGGAGCCCGCCTGTCCACATTACGTGGTCGACCGCTGCGGCGGCTGTCAGATCCAGCACCTGGCGTACGACGCCCAGCTCTCGGCGAAGGGGGCCATCATCGGAGACGCCCTGCGCCGCATCGGGAAGCGCCCGGTGGACGCACCGGTCGTGGAGCCGAGCGACGCCCAGTGGCGGTACCGTCGCAAGCTGACGCTCCATCTGCGGCGCGCCGGAACGACGTGGATCGCCGGCCTTCATCCGTACGACGATGCCGTCGCGGTATTCGACCTTCATGACTGCCCGATCACCAGCGAAGGGGTGCTGGCTGTGTGGGCGGAGCTGCGGCCGCTGTTCCGTCTGCTGCCGGACGAAAGCGCGCTACGCGTGGCGGTGCGCCTGACGGAGCAGGGAGCGTCCGTCGTCGTGGAGGGCGGCAGCGCGTGGCCGACCGCGGATCGCTTCTTCGCGCAGGCACCGTCGCTGTCGGAGCTGTGGTGGCGACCGGAGGTCGGACGGCTGCGCCGCCTGGCTGCGCGCGAGGGCGGCACCCGCGTCGGCGCGTCGTTCGTGCAGGTGAACGCCCGCGTTGCCGCCGCGCTGCGCGGCCACGTGCTGGCGCGAGTGCGCAGTCATGATCCGCGGCGGGTCGTGGACGCGTATGCCGGTCTGGGCGACACCGCGATCCCGCTGGCGGCAGAGGGGCGCACCGTCGTGGCGATCGAGCTCGATCGCGACGCGGTCGAGAGCTTTCGCGATCGTCTTCGGGCGCCCTCGGCGGCGATCGCCGGCCGGGTCGAGGATCACCTGTCCGCCGCGCTGCCGGCCGACGTCGTGATCCTCAACCCCCCTCGCGCCGGCGTGGACGCGCAGGTCGCCGAGGCGCTCGAGAGCGCGGCGCGCCCGCCGCGGGCGATCATCTACGTGAGCTGCGACCCGGCGACCCTGGCGCGGGACGTGGCACGGATGCCACGATATCGGGTGGCGTCCCTGCGCGCCTACGACATGTTTCCCCAGACCGCGCACGTGGAGACGGTGTGCGAGCTCGTTCCGGAGGCCGCATGAAGTATCTCGTCAAGGTCGGCGATGCCGACGTGGAGGTGTCCCTCGATGCCGACGTGGCGTCGGTGGACGGCATCACGACGGTCGCGCACGTGACGGAGCTGGAGGGGACTCCCGTCCGCATGGTGACGATCGGCGACGAGGTGCATCGCGTCGTGGCGCGCCGCGGGCCGACGCGCGGTCGGTACACCCTCTGGCTGGACGGCTTTCGCTACGAGGTGGAGGCGCTCGACGAGCGCACGCGCGCCATCCGCGAGCTGAGCGGCGCGACCGCCGGCCCATCGGGTCCGGCACCGCTCGTCGCGCCGATGCCGGGAATGATCGTGCGCGTGGCGGTGCAGGTGGGCGACCAGGTGCAGGCGGGACAGGGACTCGTCGTCATGGAGGCCATGAAGATGGAGAACGAGCTGCGGGCAACGTCGGCCGGCACCGTGAAGGCGGTGCTCGCCCAGGCAGGGACGGCGGTGGAGAAGGGTGCCGTGCTGTTGGAGCTCGAGTGATGCGCCGCCTCGTGGTCTGTCTCGCGCTGTCCGCCCGCGCCGCTGCTGCGCAGGCACCGAACACCGAGGTGTACCTCGCGCCGCTCTCGCGGCAGGGCGACAGCATCGTGGTCGGGGCGGTGCAGAACATCACGCACCGACCCGGCTACGACAACCAGCCGTCGTTTCTCCTCGACGGCAGCGCGCTGCTCTACACCGCCGCCGGCCCCGACGGGCAGACCGACATCTGGCGTTACGACATCCGGACGCGACGCACCACGCGCGTGACGGCCACGCCGGAGAGCGAGTACTCGCCGACCGCCATGCCCGGCGGCGCGCGGTTCAGCGTCGTTCGCGTCGAGCGCGACTCCACGCAGCGGCTCTGGAGCTTCGCGATGAACGGCACCGACCCACAGCTCGTGGTGCCGACGCTCCAGCCGGTCGGCTACCACGCCTGGCTCGGGCCCAACCGCCTCGTGGCCTACGTGCTCGGCACGCCGTCGACGCTGCACGTGGTCGATCGCGATGGCAGCAACGACGAGATTCGTGCGCGCGACATCGGCCGCTCCCTGCAGCGGATCCCGGGGCAGGGCTGGTACAGCTTCACTCGGCGCGACAGCACGAAGGCGTTCTGGATCATCGGCCAGCCGTTCGAGGGGGGACCACTCGCGCCGTTGGTCCACGCGCCGTCGGACAACGAGTATCACGCCTGGACGCCCGACGGCCTGCTGCTCTCGGCGAGTGAAGGCGAGATCGTTCGATGGAATGCCCACACGGGCGACGATGGCGAATGGCTGACCGTTGCGGCGATCCCCGGCGTCAGGAACATCAGCCGGCTCGCCGTGAGTCCCGATGGGCGATGGCTCGCCTTCGTGGCCGAGCCCGCGTCGCCCGAACGCTAGCGCTTGCGTCCGGGCGCGATGGCGTCGCGTCCGAACCGGGCGCGGACGGCGTCCATCGCGCGCGCGACTTCCACGTCCTTCCGCGTCTCGAGCGGCGGCGGCGCGACGTCGAACAGGGCGAGCTGCTTGGGTGCCGGCGGCGTGAAGTTGGACAACCCGACACCGAGGAGGCGCGCCGGCGTACGACGCGCTTTGCGAAGCTTCTGGAGCAGCGCGCTCGCGACGAGAAAGACCGCGCGATCCGACGACAGCGCCTGGTCCACGGTGCGGCTCGCCTGCCGAGTGGTGAAGTCCATGTCGCGGATGCGCACCGTGATCGTCCGTGCGGTGAGACCCTCGCTGCGCAGCTCGGCCGCGGCGCGCCCTACGAGCTCCGTCAGCTCTCCGGTGAGCAGGAGATCGTCGTGAACGTCGGTGTCGAACGTCTCGTCGCGGCTGATGCTCTTGGCGACGTCGCGCTCCTCGACTTCCCCCGCGTCCACGCCGCGCACGCGTTCGGCCAGCCATTCCGCGTCGCGCGCACCGACCAGGCGTGACAGCGCCGCCGCATCCAACGCCAGCACGTCCTCGACCGAGCGCAGCCCGCGCTCGGCCAATCGAGCGGTCGTCTTGGGGCCGATGCCGGGGATGGCCGCGAGCTCGAGCTGCCGCATGAACGCCAGCTCGCCACCCGGCTCGACAACGTGCACGCCGGTCGCTCCGGTCTTCGGCTTCGCGCGCTCGACGGCCAGCTTGGCGACGAGCTTCGACGTGCCCCCGCCGATGGAGACGGAGAGCGACGTGTCGGCCAGGACGGCGTCGCGGATGCGATGCGCGATCGTGTCCAGCGAAGCCCCCGCATAGAGGGACTCGGTGCCGCCGAGGTCGAGGTACCACTCGTCGATACTCGCCGCCTGGACCACGGGCGCGAACCGCTCGAGCACGGCTCGGATCTCCCGATGCTTGTGCGAGCAGGCGCCACGCGGCACGGGGACGCACATCGCGTCGGGGCACAGGCGCAGGGCCCGCGAGATCGGCATCGCCGACCGGACCCCGAACTTCCGCGTCTCGTACGACGCCGAGCAGACGACGCCGCGGCTGCCGGCGGCTCCGCCGACGATGAGCAGAGGAGCCCGGCCGGCGCCCTCGGGATCGACCAGTCGGGCGACGGCGACGAAGAAGGCGTCGGCGTCGGCCAGGAGGATGCGGCGGCTGGGCGGGATCTCGGGCACGCTGGAAGATCGCCGCGCGCGGCCGACCCCCGCCAGCGGGGCGTCCGTTGGGCGGCGCCTGCTGCGCTGGCGCCTTACGGGAACGGGCGGCGTGGAACGCCACCTATGGGGTGTGGCTCGCTCGCAGCGCTCCCTCGCAGTCGTAAGCCTCTGGCTCTCCTGCGGTTGACCCCTGACCCATCGCCGGGTAAGTTCCGAGTCTGCCCTAAAACGCCTTCGGTGGCGGCCGAGACCCGGGTTGCATTACGCACCGGTGAGGCGAAGGTCTCATTCGAGTATTCAGGTCATGTTCAAAACGTACAGCGCTACGCCGACCGACATCCAGCAGGACTGGTATGTCGTCGACGCCGAGGGCATGGTCCTCGGGCGCCTCGCGACCGAAATCGCGCGCATCATCCGCGGCAAGCACAAGCCGATGTTCACGCCCCACATGGACACCGGCGATGGCGTCATCGTCATCAACGCGTCCAAGGTTCGCGTCACCGGCCGCAAGGCGGAGCAGAAAGAGTACTTCCGCCACACCGGCTACATGGGCCACGAGCGGTTCACACCGTTCGCGAGCATGCTCGCCAAGCACCCCGAGCGCGTGATCGAGAAGGCGGTGTTCGGCATGCTGCCGAAGACCGCGCTCGGCCGCCAGGTGCTCCGTGGCAAGCTGCGCGTCTATCCGGGTGCCGAGCACCCGCACACGGCGCAGACTCCCAAGACGCTGACCTTCCCGAAAGCCGAGGCGAAGTAAGACATGCCGGATACGCAGATCACGCACACGATCGGCCGCCGCAAGGAAGCCGTCTGCCGCGTCTACCTGAAGCCCGGTTCGGGCAAGTGGGACATCAATGGCCGCACGCTCGGGGACTATTTCCCCCGGCCGGCCCTCGTCACGAGCATCCAGCAGCCGTTCACGGCGACGGATCGTCTCGGGCAGTACGACGTGAAGGCGAACGTGAACGGTGGTGGCCAGAGCGGCCAGGCCGGCGCGCTCCGTCTGGCCGTCGCCCGCGCGCTCGTGAAGATCGACGAGACGCACCGCCGCAAGCTCCGCGATCTCGGCCTCCTCACGCGCGACGCGCGGGCGGTCGAGCGCAAGAAGCCGGGCCGGCCCAAGGCTCGCAAGCGCTTCCAGTTCAGCAAGCGCTAGTCAACAGGTCGTCCTGAGCGCAGCGAAGGACCTGCTCTTCGCAGGTCGACAAGCAGGTCCTTCGCGTTCGCTCAGGACGACAAGCAAGCTCGACGAAGTTCATCCCTCACGCATCCTGAGTCTCGACCCGGTGCCGGCTTGCCGGTGGGTCGAGACGATGACGGATCGCGGACGACCAACCAACCGGATTCACAATGCCTGAGAACCAGCCCAAGCTCGAAGACCTGCTCGCCGCGGGTGTCCATTTCGGACACCAGACGCGCCGTTGGAACCCCAAGATGCGCCGCTTCATCTTCGCGGAGCGCAACGGGATCCACATCATCGACCTCCAGAAGACCCTCCGCCAGATCGAGATCGCGCAGAAGCTCGTGCGCGACGTCGTGCTCCGCGGCGAGAGCGTCCTCTTCGTCTGCACGAAGCCGCAGGTCGCCGGCATCGTGAAGTCCGAGGCCGAGCGGGCCGGGGCCATGTACATCACCGAGCGCTGGCTCGGCGGCCTCCTGACCAACTTCCAGACGGTGAAGAAGCAGCTGCGCCGGCTGAAGGAGCTCGATGCGGGCTCCGCCGAAGGCGGCGAGTGGGCGAACTACACGAAGAAGGAGCGTCTGATGATGACGCGTGAGAAGGAGAAGCTGTCCAAGTACCTCAACGGTATCCGGACGCTCACGCGCACACCGGGCCTGATGTTCGTCGTCGACGCGAAGAAGGAGAAGATCGCCGTCGCCGAGGCGAACAAGCTCGGCATCCCGATCATCTCCATCGTCGACACGAACGCCGATCCCGATCTCATCACCGTGCCGATCGCCGGCAACGACGACGCGATCCGCTCCGTGGAGCTGATCACGCGCGCCATCGCCGACACGATCGCCGAATCGCGGCGCGAGGCCCCGTCGCGCGAGGAGAGCGAGGAGGGCAAGGAGGGCGAGATGACCTACAGCTCCGAGCGCGGTACCGAGGCCGCGGGCGACCGCGACGACAAGCGCCGCCGCCGGCCGCGCCGCCGCCGTGCCAAGCCGGAAGCGATCGCGGCGCACCTCAAGGGCACGGAAGGCGAAGGTGCCGAAGGTGGCGACGCGGGCGCCGAAGACTCGGCCGAATAAGGTCGGCGCGCCGCGCGAACGGGGAGCTCACGGAACGTCGTGGGCATCCCCGGGCCCGACTGGTTACCATTATACGCCGCCGGCTTTCCCGGCGGCGTTTCCACGACAGATAAGGACTTGCGAGCAATGGCTGCGTACACCGCCAAGGACGTCTCCGAGCTGCGCCAGCGCACTCAGGCAGGCATGATGGATTGCAAGAAGGCGCTCGAAGAGAACTCGGGCGACATGGACAAGGCCGTCGAATGGCTGCGGAAGAAGGGCATCGCGCGCGGCGAGAACCGCGCGGGCCGCACCGCGTCCGAAGGGAAGATCGTGGCGAAGACGTCGCCCGACGGGAAGGCCGGCGCCATCGTCGAGCTGAACAGCGAGACGGACTTCGTGGCGCGCAACGAGGTGTTCGGCCAGACCGCCGACCGCATCGCCGCGGCCCTGCTCGCCGACGGCAAGTCGGACGGCATCGTTGCCAGCGCCGAGGGCGCTCCGCTGATGAGCGCCACGATCGACGACGCGGCCACGCTGGCCGAGTCGCTCAAGCAGTTCACGGGCACGATCGGCGAGAACATCGTGCTGCGCCGCTACGCGCGTTTCGGCGGCGCGGGGGCGGTGGGAGCCTACGTGCACCACAACGGCAAGGTCGGCACGCTGGTGGAAGTGGCCGGCATCACGGGAGAGGCCGGACAGCAGCTCGCCCGCACGATCGCCGAGCACGTCACGGCCGGCGTCCCGACGGTGCCGGTGGCGGTCACGCGCGACGACGTGCCCGCGGAGCTCGTGGAGCGCGAGCGGCGCATCTTCACCGAGCAGGCGGCGACGAGCGGCAAGCCCGCCAACATCATCGAGAAGATGGTCGTGGGCCGGATCGACAAGTACTTCAAGGAAGTCACGCTGCTCGATCAGCCGTGGGTCCGTGACGACAGCAAGACGATCAGCGATCTCGTGAAGCAGGCGGGCGCCGGCGTCTCGATCCGTCGCTTCGCCCGCTTCCAGATCGGACAGGAGTAGCCGTCGTGGCCGAGCTCCGTTACCCACGTGTACTGCTGAAAATTTCCGGCGAGGCACTCGCGGGTGAGCGGGGCTTCGGCTTCGACTTCGACACGATCGCCCGCATCGCCGACGAGATCCAGAAGGTCGTGCGCGCCGGCGCCGACGTCGGCCTCGTGATTGGCGGCGGCAACATCGTGCGCGGCTCCCAGCTCTCGAAGATGGGAATGGACCGTGTGAGCGCGGACTACATGGGGATGCTCGGCACGGTGATCAACGCGCTCGCCGTCCAGGACATCCTCGAGCGGAAGGGGATGGAGACGCGCGTCATGACCGCGATCCGCATGGAGGAGCTCGCGGAGCCCTACATCCGGCGGCGCGCGCTGCGTCACTTCGAGAAGGGACGCGTCGTGATCTTTGCCGCCGGCACGGGCAACCCGTATTTTAGCACCGATACGGCGGCGGTCCTGCGCGCGATCCAGATCAAGGCGCAGGTCATCATCAAGGCCACGAGCGTGGACGGCGTATATTCCGCCGATCCGAAAGTGGACAAGACGGCGAAGTTCTACGAGGAGATCAGCTACCGCGACGTGATGCTCGAGGAGCTGAAGGTGATGGACCAGACCGCCGTGACGCTGTGCAAGGAGAATGCGCTACCCCTGATCGTGCTGAACATCCATAAACCGGACGCCATCGCCGCCGCCGTGCGCGGCGAACGCGTCGGCACCCTCGTGAGATGAGCACAATCCAACAGATCCTGAAGGACTGCCGCGCTTCGATGGAGAAGGGCCTCGACTCGGCGAAGCGGGAGTTCGCGTCGGTCCGCTCCGGGAAGGCATCGCCGAACATGCTCGATACCGTTCGCGTCGAGATGTACGGGCAGATGATGATGCTGAACCAGGTGGCGAGCATCGCCGCGCCCGAGCCGCGCACCATCCTCGTCACGCCGTTCGACAAGGGACAGGTGAAGGCGATCGAAAAGGCGATCCGCGAGTCCGACCTCGGACTCGAGCCGTCGGCGCAGGGTGGGGCGATTCGCGTGCCCCTGCCGCAGATGAACGAGCAGCGCCGCAAGGAGCTCGTGAAGGTCGTTCACAAGCTCGCCGAAGACGGCAAGATCGCGGTGCGCCACGCCCGCACGCACGCGCGCGACGGTCTGAAGAAGCTGAGCGGCGTGAGCGAGGACGACGTGAAGCATGCCGAGAAGGACCTCCAGAAGGTCCACGACGACTACATCGGGAAGATCGACCAGATGATCAAGGCCAAAGAGGCCGAGATCATGGAAGTCTGACGGGGTCGACTGAGCCGTCTCATCCCCCACGCATGAGCGAGCTGGCCCTCCGCGTCATCTTCTCGGTCATCGCCGCGCCCTTCGCACTCTGGATCGTGCTCGCGGGAGGGGCGCCGCTGGCGGCGCTGCTCGCGATCGCGAGCGCCATCGGGGCCTGGGAGTTCTATCGCATCGCGCGCGGGACCGGCGCGCATCCCCTCGCCGACATCGGCATCGCCGTCGCGGGCCTGCTGCCCCTCGCGATCCACGCGAGCTACCTGGGCCTCTTCACGGTGCGTCCGGCACTCGTTGCGCTGCTGGTGCTCCTGGTGCTCGGCGCCACGATCTGGCTGCGCGGGGTCGACGGCCACCCCGTCAGCTCCGCGGCCACGACGCTGCTGGGCGTGATCTACACCGCCGGCATGCTCGGCTTCGGCTACGCGATCCGCTATCACGACGTCGTCGCGGGCTACGACGTCGTGGGCGCGAAGCATCTGGCGCTCGGGCCGTTCGCCCTGCCCGTTCCTCCCGGCGGCGTGCTGCTGATCTTTCCCATCCTGATCACCTGGGCCTCCGACATCGGTGCCTACTTCGCCGGCCGCGCCATCGGCGGACGGAAGCTGATTCCCTCCGTGAGCCCGGGTAAGACGGTCGCGGGCGCGGTCGGAGGTCTCGTGGCGAGCATTCTCGTGTCGTGGCTCTACGCGCGTGCCGTGCTCGTGCCGGTGGCGAACGTCGGCTTCACCCCCTGGGGAGCGGTGCTCTTCGGTGTCCTCGTCAGCGTGGCCGCGCAGGTGGGCGACCTGTTCGAGTCGCTGATCAAGCGCGACGGCGGCGTGAAGGACAGCTCCCACATCATCCCCGGCCACGGCGGCGCCCTGGACCGACTGGACAGCCTGCTCTTCGTGCTGCCGGTGGCGTACCTGCTGCTCGGGTGGCTGCCGATCCCGATCCTCCGGTGACGACCCGGGGCGTAGCCATCCTCGGCTCCACGGGCTCGATCGGCACGACGGCGCTGCGCGTGCTCGAGCGGCAGCGCGACCGCTTCCGCGTCGCGGCGCTGACCGCGTTCGCCAACGCGCCGCTGCTGGCCGAACAGGCGGAGCGCTTCGCGCCCTCGTTCGTCGGGTTGGTGAAGAGCGGCTCTCCCGAGCACCCCGAGTGGGAGGCTGGAGAGGAGTGTCTCACGAGCGCCGCGACGCGAGACGACGTGTCGATCGTCCTCAATGCCGTGGTCGGAGCGGCGGGACTTGATGCGACCCTCGCTGCGCTGGAGCGCGGCAAGCGCGTGGCGCTGGCGAACAAGGAATCGCTCGTCATGGGCGGTGACCTCGTCATGGACGCCGCGCGGCGCGGCGGCGGTGAGCTGGTGCCCGTGGACAGCGAGCACAGTGCGATCCTGCAGTGCGTCACCGGTCGTCCCGCCACCGAGGTGCGCCGTCTCGTGCTCACGGCCTCAGGGGGCCCGTTCCGGAAGTGGTCCGCTGCGCAGCTCGAGCGCGCCACGCTGGCGGACGCCCTCCAGCACCCCACCTGGCAGATGGGCCGGAAGATCACCGTGGACAGCGCGACGCTCGCCAACAAGGCGCTCGAGGTGATCGAGGCGCATTTCCTGTTCGGCGTGCCGTACGACCGGATCGAGGTCGTGGTGCATCCGCAGAGCGTGGTCCACTCCTTCGTGGAGTTCATCGACGGGAGCGTCCTGGCCCAGCTCGGTGTGCCGAGCATGGAGCTGCCGGTGCTGTATGCGCTGACGCATCCGGATCGTGTGAGCGACACCGGGGTACCCCCATTCGATCCGGTGGAGCTGTCGCCCCTGTCGTTCGAGAAGGTGCGGCGGTCCGACTTCCCGGCATTGGACCTCGGTCTGCAGGCGGGGCGCGCCGGTGGCGCGGCGCCTGCGGTCTTCAACGCGGCGAACGAGCAGGCCGTGGCCCTCTTCCTCGACGGCGCGATTCGCTTCGGCGACATCGCGCGCGCCATCGACAGTGCACTCGCCCGCCTCGGCGCCCAGCCGGGCGGCACGCGCGCCGCCATCCACGCCGCCGACGCTCAGGCGCGGCGACACGTGCAGGAGCTCTTCCGATGCTAGCGATCCTCGCCCCGATCATCGTCTTCGGTCTCGTGATCTTCGTACATGAGCTGGGACACTTCATCGCCGCCAAGCTCACCGGCGTGTACGCGCCGCGCTTCTCGATCGGCTTCGGCCCCGCCCTCTTTCGTCACCGGCGCGGCGAGACCGAGTACGTGCTGGCGGCGCTTCCGCTGGGCGGCTACGTCCGCATGGCGTCGCGCCACGACGCCGAGGCCGCGTTCATCGAAGGGGGTGCCGAAGAGACCGACGGGCTGAAGGAAGGCGACGTCGGGTATGATCCGGATGCGATGAAGCCGTTCGGGCCGAGGCCGGTACCGGAGAACCGCTGGTTCGAGTCGAAGAGCCTCGCGGCGCGACTGTTCATCATGATCGCCGGTGTGACGATGAACATCCTGCTGGCGTTCGTCGTGCTCACCGGACTGGCGCTGGCCTACGGCGAGCCGGTCATCGCGACCCGCGTCGTCGGCGCGGTCCGGCCGCCGGCGACGGCACCGACCCTCGCCCAGCTCCAGGCGGGCGACACGATCGTCGCCGTGAATGGCGCGCCGGTGCGCACGTGGAGCGAGATGGCGGAGCGTGTCGACGGCATCGCGCCGGGCACCGTGGTGCTGCGGACGAATCGCGGTGAAGTGACGGTGCCGGTCGGGACACCCGGCGCGCCGACGTCTCAGCAGCTGCTCGGGGCCGTGGACTTCTACATCGCGCCCGTGATCGGCGACGTCCTGCCGGGCAGCCCCGCGAAGCGTGCTGGGCTCCGCGTCGGCGATACCATCGTCACGATCGGGAATTGGCCGGTCCAGAGCTGGTCGCAGCTTCAGGAGCTGGTGACCCCCGCGGCGGGTACCCAGCTTCCATTCCAGGTGCGGCGCGGTGGGAAGCTGGTGAGCCTCACGATCGTGCCCGAGTCGACGAGCCAGAAGGATCCGGTCAGCGGACAGGTCCGGTCGGTGGGGAAGATCGGCGCAGCGGCGGCCGACCCGACGACGCGCGAGCCGATCGGCGTCGGCGACGCAGTGAAGGCCGGCGCACGCGGTACCTGGATCACGGCCGGGAAGATCGTGGGCACGGTGCGCGGGCTCATCACGCGCGAGGTCTCGGTGCGCCAGCTCGGCGGTCCAATCGCCATCACGCGGGCCTCCGTGGCGGCGGCGCAGAGCGGCATCGAGTCGCTGCTCTTTCTCATCGCGCTGCTGAGCGTGAACGTGGCCGTGCTGAACCTGCTCCCGATCCCCATCCTCGATGGCGGACAGATCCTCATCAACATCGCCGAATCGGTAAAGGGCAAGCCATTCAGCAGCCGGACGCGGGAGAACATCCTCCGCTTCGGCCTCGTCGCCATCCTGTTGATCTTCGTGATGTCGACGTTCAACGATGTCGTGATGGGATTCCGGGACATCGTGGCGAAACTGTTCGGCTGAGGGACAGTCCGACTGTCTTCGTCCCCTCCCTTTACACGCGGTAACCGGCTAGCTAAGTTTAACGGCTCAACCAATTTGGCTACGCTTAGACCGCCACTCCGGCGGGAACAGTCCACGAGACATGGCTTTCGATAACGCTGCGACGCTCGCGAAGTACAAGGCGCACGAGACCGACACCGGTTCGGCGCGGGTGCAGGTGGCCCTCCTGACGGAGCGCATCAACTACCTCACTGATCACTTCCGGACGCACAAGAAGGACCATCACGGCCGCCGTGGGCTGCTGAAGATGGTCGGTACGCGGCGTCGCCTGCTCAACTACATGAAGCGGACGGACATCGACGGATACCGGAAGATCGTCCAGGAACTCGGGCTGCGGTACTAGGCTGGTCCATTGGCACACGCGCGGGCGCATCTATGCGGCCCGCGCGTTTTGCATTTCACGAGGCGCGTGCCGGCATCGGGCCGGCCGCACGCAGAGGCGAAAAGAGATAACATGCAACGCATTGAAAAGACGTTCGCGGGACGCAAGCTGGTCATCGAGACCGGCCGCATGGCCAAGCAGGCCGCCGGCTCCGCCCTGGTCACCTACGGTGACACGATGGTCCTCGCGGCCGTCACGGTGAGCGACAACAAGAGCCCGCTCCCCTTCTTCCCGCTCACCGTCGAGTACCGCGAGAAGACCTACGCCGCCGGCAAGATCCCGGGCGGCTTCATCAAGCGCGAAGGCCGGCCGAGCGACGGCGAGATCCTGAGCGCCCGGATCATCGACCGCTCCATCCGCCCGCTGTTCCCGGACGGCTTCCAGAACGAAGTGCAGGTGTTCTGCTACGTCATCTCGGCCGACCAGGAGAACGACGCGGACGTGCTCGCGCTGGTCGCGACGTCCTATGCGCTCCAGTCCAGCCAGACCCCGTGGAACGGCCCGATCGCCGGCGTGCGCGTCGGCCGCGTCCAGGGCAACTGGGTCCTCAACCCGACCTTCCAGCAGCTCGAGTACAGCGACATGGAGCTCGTCGTCGCCGGCGGGCGCGACTCGATCATGATGGTCGAGGGCGGCGCGCTCGAGGTCAGCGAGGAGGACGTCGTCGAGGCGCTGACGGTCGCGCAGGGCGGCATCAAGGAGCTGATCGGCTACCAGGACGAGCTCCTCAAGCTGGCTCCGAAAGTGGCAAAGATGGGATGGGTCAAGGCGACAGAGACGGATGGGCTGCGCACGAAGGTCCAGGCGGTCGCCGACGTCAAGATCAGCGAGGCGCTCAATCAGAAGGACAAGCACTCGCGAATCAAGGCCGTGGAGCTGGTGAAGAAGCAGGTCTACGAGTCGTTCGCCGCCGACCTGCCGGACAACGCCAAGGAGGTCCATCACATCCTCGGCGATCTCGAGTACAACGCGCTGCGCGCGCAGGTGCTGACGACGAAGAAACGCGTCGACGGCCGCGCCACGAACGAGGTCCGTCCGATCTCGATCGACGTCGGACTGCTGCCGCGGGCGCACGGTTCCGCGCTGTTCACGCGCGGCCAGACCCAGGCGCTCGTCGCGGTCACGCTCGGTACGGCCAACGACGTGCAGCGCCTCGACTCGATCGACTCGCCGAGCGAGACGACGAAGTCGTTCATGCTGCACTACAACTTCCCCCCGTTCTCCACGGGCGAGGTGCGCCCGGTGCGCGGGACGTCGCGTCGCGAGATCGGTCACGGCAATCTGGCCGAGCGCGCGCTCCAGGGCGTGCTGCCGGACTTCGCCGACTTCCCGTACACGCTGCGCATCGTCTCGGAGATCCTCGAGTCCAACGGCTCCAGCTCGATGGCGACGGTCTGCGGCGGCTCGCTCGCGATGATGGACGCCGGCGTCCCGCTGCGCGCCCCCGTGGCCGGCGTGGCGATGGGGCTGATCAAGGAAGGGAAGAAGTACGCGATCCTCACCGACATCCTCGGCACCGAGGACCACCTCGGCGACATGGATTTCAAGGTCGCCGGAACCAAGGCGGGAATCACGTCCATCCAGATGGACATCAAGATCGAGGGGCTCGACCTCCAGATCATGAAGGAGGCGCTGGCGCAGGCCAAGGAAGGCCGCCTGCACATCCTCGGCGAGATGGACAAGGCACTGGCGACACCGCGCGCCGACCTCAGCACCTACGCGCCGCGCATCGTGACGCTGATGATCAACCCCGAGAAGATCGGCGACCTGATCGGTCCGAAGGGGAAGACGATCCGCGGCATCCAGGACGAGACGGGCGCGGAGCTCACGGTGGACGACACCGGGCTCGTCACAATTGCCGCCGTCGGCGGCGAGGCGATGCAGCGCGCGCGCCAGATGGTGCAGGCCATCACGGCGGAGCCGGAGATCGGCGCCACCTACGAGGGAACGGTCAAGACGACGACGGCGTTCGGCGCCTTCGTCGAGATCATGCCCGGCACCGAGGGACTCGTGCACATCTCGGAGCTGAAGCACGGCCGCACCGATCGCACCGAGGACGTGGTCAACAAGGGTGATCGCGTGACGGTGAAGCTGCTCGACCGCGACGAGCGTGGCCGCCTGCGGCTCTCCATGAAGGCGCTGGTGCCGAAGCCGGAGGGAATGCCGGACGAGGAGCCGCGTCCGCCCCGCGCCGAAGGCGATCGCCCGCCGCGCGAGGATGGCGAGCGTTCGCGTTCGCGGAGCGGGAGTGGCAGCGGCGGGGGCCGCTCACGCCGCTAGTGATGCGCAGTGACACGCCGGCGGGCGGCTTCCGTCGGACCGTGCTGCCCAATGGACTGACCGTACTCTCGGAGCACATGCCGGGGGTGCGGTCGGTTGCGTTTGGCGCCTGGGTCCGCGCCGCGTCGCTGCACGAGCCGCGCGAGCTGATGGGCGTCTCCCATCTGCTCGAGCACATGGTCTTCAAGGGCACCGCCAGGCGCTCGGCCAAGCAGATCGCGCTGGAGCTGGAGGCACTCGGCGGCTCGCTCGATGCGTACACGTCGCGCGAGCACACGGTCTACCAGGCGCGCGTGCTCGACGAGCACCTCGACATCGCCGCCGACGTGATCGGCGACTTCGTCTTCGCGCCATTGCTGCGGAAGGCCGACCTCGAGCTCGAGCGCCGAGTGGTGCTCGAGGAGATCGGCATGGTGGACGATACTCCGGACGATCTCGTCTTCGAGCTGCACAGCGAGGCGCTCTGGGGCAGCCATCCGTACGGCTATTCGATCCTCGGCACGCGCGACACGGTGTCGTCGCTTCGGACGGCCGACCTGGAGTCGCTGCACCAGCGGGCCTACCACCCGGGGCAGCTCATCGTCGCCGCGTCGGGGAACGTGGAGCACGACGCCCTGCTCGCGTCGCTGGAGCGCACGGGGTGGACGGTGCGCGAGGGGCGCGACCGGTCGCGGCTCGTCGCCCCCACGCCGGTGGCCGAGGCGCCCACCCGGAAGCACGTCGCGCGGGATGGTGCGCAGACCCACATCGTCGTCGGAAGCCCGACGGTGGCGCACGACGATCCCCGGCGA
>Ga0193699_10000459_pt1 | contig 17835 bp, 15 predicted proteins | sample L3c2metaG_FD_160095 | JGI IMG/M metagenome (GOLD analysis project Ga0193699, IMG submission 160095) | Soil microbial communities from a riparian zone of the East river system, Colorado, United States - L3c2 | ecosystem: Environmental > Terrestrial > Soil > Riparian zone | place: USA: East...
GCCGAGCTTCTCGAAGAGGGCGCGCATGTGGGTCTTGACCGCGTCGACGCTGAGGTGCAGCTCGGCGGCGATCGCCTGGTTGGGGGCCGGGGTCGCGAACTCGGCGCCCTCCTTGAAGGGGCGGCAGAGGGCGAGCAGGACGCGGCGCTGCGCGGGCGAGATCGTCGCCGCGGCCGGCACATCTCCCGCCGCGACGGTCGCCTCGGGGGCGCTCTCGCCCGGGCGGCGGTAAAGGATGGCGGTGCGGCCGAAGCGCATCGTGTCGCCGTCGCGCAGGCGCCGCCGTCCGTCGACGCGCTCCTCGCCGACGAAGGAGCCGTTGCGGGAGAGGCCGTCGTCGAGCAGCGTGCACTCGTCGCCCGCGACCTCGATCCGCGCGTGCAGCGCCGAGACCTCCCCGTCCCAGTCGAGCCGGACGTCGGCCGAGTCCCCCCGGCCCACCCAGAGGGCACCGGCGCCCTCCTCGACGGCGACGATCCGCTGCTCGCCGCCGCCGTCTCGGAAGACGAGGAACGGCCGCCCGCGCCGTTCGACCTCGATCTGGGCCTTCAGCTCGGGGGCGCTCGTCGAGCGCGAATCGGGGCTCATGCGCTGATCCTAGGGGTGGGCGAGTCCACCCCTAGGGCTTCTGGGCGAGACCGCCACGCCGGGCGAAGCTGGTCCCACGGAAGTCAACCGACACCCGCAGCCCAAACAGACCCAAGGAGGAACCCCGATGACCCGCACCAGCACCGCCCAGAAGATCGCCCGCCGCGCCGGCCTGCTCGCCGCCGCCGCGAGCCTCGCCCTGACGCTCGCGCCGGCCGCCGGCCTCGCCAAGGCCCCGGTCCGGTTCGGCTCCAAGCTGGACCCGACCGTGCAGCCGTCCAACTCGCTGCCGGCGCACCATTGCCAGAACACCCCGCGCGTCGTGTGCACGATGGTCCAGGAGGAAGCCTACGGACGCCCCGACGGCGGCCAGCTCGCTCCACGGACCGGCACGATCAGGAAGATCCGGCTGATCGCCGGCGGCTCGGGCAGCTTCCGGCTGCAGGTCGCCAAGGTCAAGCGCTCGACGCTGTTCGGGACGAACGAGGCCAAGGTGGTCGCCAGCGGCCCGAAGATCGCCTACGAGGGCCAGGACGAAGCCAACTGGGAAAGCGGCGCCTACAAGGTCGAGTCCTTCGACGTCGACGTCCCGGTCAAGAAGGGGCAGCAGCTCGCCCTGCGCGGTGGCTACACCTCGCTGCTGCGCTGCTCCTCGGGCGGCGACAACACGCTGATCTACACGCCGCCGCTCGCGGTGGGAGGCCCCTTCGCCCCCGCCAGCGAAACCGACGGCTGCTGGCTGCTGATCGAAGCCGTCATCCGCTAGCCGCTCCCACTGACGTGCCGTGAGTTAAGTGCCCATATGGACCGCTAACTCACGGCACGTCGGGCCGGGCTGGCGACTTCAGCCGCGTTCGACCTGAGAACCGCCGACGATGGCCTCCGTGCCATCGTCGGCGAAGACGATCCAGGCCTTGTTGCCGCCGTCGTAGTCGGGCGCCCACAGCTTCAGCGTCGCGTCGCGGCCCCAGACCGTGCACTCCTCGTCCGCAACCCGGTCAAGGTTGCGCCAGACCCGCACGAACGGGTTGTCCGACCACTCCTCGCCGATCGTCGTCGGCTCGCGGTGGCCGGGGTGGACTCGGGTCTCCGGCGGCAGCGTCATCAGCCGATCCATCACCGAGGCCTTGAGGTCGGCGAAGCCGCTCGCCCCGGGGGCCATCGTGCCGCCGACCGTGCCCTTGAAAAGGACATCGGCGGTGAAGACGTCGCTGCCGTCAACGAGGAAGGCGAGGTGACCGGCGGCATGGCCGGGGGTGGAGATCGCCTCGATCTCGAGACCGTCGGCGGCCAGCTTCTCGCCGTCGGCGAGCGTCCGTGCTACCTCGAGGTCGAGCTCCGCCGCGGTCTCCGCATGAGCCACGACCGGCGGCCCGCCGAGTCGCTCGCGCGCCTCGGCCAGCCCGGCCACATGGTCGAGGTGCGGGTGGGTGACGAGGACGTGGGTGATCTCGATCCCGTCCCGCTCGGCGCGATCGAGCAGCGGCGCGAGCTGGTCGTTGCCGTCGATCAGCACGCCCTTGCCGCTCGCCTCGTCGGCGACCAGGTAGGCGTTCGACAGCCACTGCGGGTTCTCGGTCCGCTCGACCAGCACGGGCCAACCATAGTCGCCCGCCTGCAGGCGATCTTGCAGGGAGGCCTCGAGCGAGGGGGCGAAGCGCGGGGCGCGGAGGCGCCCGTCCATACTGCGGAGCGGCGCCAGACACACGCATCCGTTCCGGTACGGACGCGGACGACGGAGATTTGCCACCGCAGCAGGGCGCCCGCTACCGTGTTGAAAGTCCACGTGAGGGTCAAAGACACCTTGGCGCCAGGGCTCCGCCTGGTGTTCCTCGCGAGCGTGTTCGCAATGTCTTTGGTCGGTCACATGCCCGCTACCGCCGCCGCTTCGACAGGCGGCGCCTCGCAGGTGGAACCGCCGCCCCCCTCCGGCACTCCCTTCGACCGGCAGGGGATGTGGATCTGGTACGTCTCGCGCTCCGACGGCGGCAGCCTGCCCGGGATCATCGCCCGCGCGACCCGCTTCGGCATCGGCACCCTCTACATAAAGGCCGGCGACGGCGGCGATACCTGGAGCCAGTTCAACACGCCGCTGATCGAAGCCCTCCACGGGGGCGGGCTCGACGTCTGCGCCTGGCAGTTCGTATACGGCGAACGGCCGGTCGCCGAGGCGCGGGTCGGGGCGGCGGCCGTGCACCGCGGCGCCGACTGCCTGGTGATCGACGCCGAGGGACAGTACGAGGGCCGCTACGCCGCCGCCGACCGCTACATCCGCGCCCTGCGTGCCCGCATCGGCGAATCGTTCCCGCTCTCGCTCGCGGGCTTCCCCTACGTCGACTACCACCCGTCCTTCCCCTACTCGGTCTTCTTCGGGCCGGGCGGCGCCACCTACAGCCAGCCGCAGATGTATTGGAAGGCGATCGGAACCTCGGTGCGGGCCGTCTACGAGCACACCTATCTCTTCAACCGCCTCTGGGGCCACCCGATCTACCCCCTCGGCCAGACCTACGACGGGCCGGGGCGCAAGGCGATCCTGCGCTTCCGCCGCTTCTCGGCGAGCTATGGCGGCCTCGCGCCCAGCTGGTGGGACTGGCAGGAGACGACTCCTGGGGGCTGGTCGGCCCTCGGCTCGACCACGAACGGCCCCCTGCCCGGCTACAGCCCGGTCGCATCGCACCCGCTGCTCAAGCGCGGCAGCCGCGGCGACCTGGTCGTCTGGGCGCAGGAGCACCTGCGCTCGGCGGGCCAGACGCAGGTGCCGGTGACGGGCGTCTACGGGGCGGTTACGCGGGCGGCGGTGCGCGACTTCCAGGGCAGCCACGGCCTCTGGGTCGACGGAGTGGTCGGGACGTCGACCTGGCAGTCGCTGCTCAACTTCGAGCCGGTTCGCGCCCGCTGGGCGGCGCGCCATGCTCGCTCCGCCCGCAGCGCCGCGGTTTCGCGCGTGGCTTCGGCCAGGCGACCGCTGTCGGCCTCGCTGCCGGCCAAGGCCTACGAGATAGATCCGGGACCCGCCCCTTGAGCAAGCGCCCGGCGGGGGCGCTTGCGGGCATAGCCATGATCCTCATCTTCGCCGGGCCGGCGGGGGCCTCGACGCCCTTGTTGGGAGGGCCCGTGCACGATGTCGTGCTCTCGCGCCCGGGCTCCGCCTCGGCGCGGATCTCCGCCACGGCGGCGGCGGAGCGCTACCCGGTGAACGACGGCAGCGGCGCGACGATCGCGATCTCGGTCACGAGCGCCTGCCAGGCGGAATGCCCGGACGCCGATCCCCAGCCGATCGCCGACTTCGTCGGCACCCTGATCCACGGCTTCGAGATCGAACTGCTGACGATCCAGCTCGACACCCCTTTCCAGCTGGGGCTCGACTGCGGCTTCGAGGCGGAAGCCTGCTACTACAGCGGCCAGAACCGGATCGTGGTCAGCGGCGACGCCTGGACCGGAATCGACGGGGCGACCCGCGAGTTCGTGATCGCCCACGAGTACGGCCACCACCTCGCCCAGCACCGCGACAGCCCGGCGCCGTTCCCCCGCGCTATCGACTGGGGCCCGCCGCACTGGTCGAGCTACGAGCACGTCTGCCAGGGCTCGGGGGCGGGTCGGCTCTTCCCGGGCGACGAGGGCACCCACTACTTCGCCGATCCGGGCGAGGCGTTCGCCGAGTCCTTCGCCCACAACCGCTTCCCGGAAGCGCCGGTCAGCTGGCGCTGGATCCGCTCGCTGAAGCCCGACGACGGCGCCTTTCAGGCGATCCGCGCCGACGCTCTCACGCCCTGGCTGGCGCGCAGCAGCTTCACGCTCTCCGGCCGCTTCCCCGCCCGCGGCGCCGCGGTCGAGTGGCTGCGCACGCCGCTCGACGGCCAGCTCTCCATCCGCCCGACCGACCTGCGCCGCCACGGCTACCGACTCGTCCTCCGCGACCCCGACGGCCACGTCCTGCGCAGCTCCCGCCAGGGCCTCGGCCCGCGCCATCAGCTCAGCTACACCGTCTGCGGCCAGTCCCGCCTCGGCATCGCGATCAAGCCCGCCCGCCACTCCGCCGGCACCTTCAAGCTGCAAATCCAGCGACCCTGAGATAATCCGCCCCGGGCGGTCAACCGCCCGCCTTGGGGGCGTAGCTCAGCTGGTTAGAGCGCCGGCCTGTCACGCCGGAGGTCGCGGGTTCGAGTCCCGTCGCTCCCGCTCAAGCTGAAAACCGCCTTGGCGGAACGACAATGCTGCCGACAGGCGGATTCCGTACCTTGGTTACCACGTTTAGGTACCAAGTGCCTCGTGAAATTGCGCCACACCGGCCTGGCGCCGGGACCGTTGGGGCTCGCGGCTACGCTTCTTTGATGGCAGCTCACCCTTGGCCTGACATTCCCGACGAGCAGCGATGGTCGCTGGAGCTGGTGGAGGAACGTCTGGAGCGAACCGCCCAGCCGCCGAGGAGCTTCACGCTTGCGCGCCGAGGAGCTTCGCGCTCAGGCGGCGCAGACCGACATCGAGGGCTACTGCGACGCGGCGCTCGCTTTGGCCGATCGCTACGAGCAGGCGGCAGCCGCTCGCCTCGCTTCGGCGTAGCTCTACGGCTCTAGCATCGAGCTCGGCCGGGCCGCGATTTCGCGCTGGCATCCCAGCAACGATTGAATCTCGGGCTCGACGTGCTCCAACTCGCCTCGACCTTCCCGAGCGTTTCCTCCGCCCCTTCGGGATGGACAGGCTCTCTTTGCCCACTTTCCTGAAAGCTGACGGACTCTCGCCGTCAGACCCGGCAGCTTGCCGGTGACGATCTGCGCGACTCCCCCAGCAGGCGAACTTGTGCAGCATCGCTGCGATCACTGGCGATCAGCCTCACGGCGCATCTCGAAGATTGCCTCGTGCGCGATCATCGCGGCGCTGAACAGGGCATCGAGTCGCTTGATTGAGTGGGCCGCTCAGGGAGCGCTTTGGCTCTAGCTGGTGTCCGCACACGTCTATCTACATTGCCAGTCGCGGATACAATCTGGTGCCTCCGAGGATAGAGGCAGGCGTTTCGTCCTCTGGCTTCCGGCTGAAAGGCACCAAGTGCCTTTTGCCGATCGCGAGCCTGGGAAGCTCGCCGAAAAGAACCAGACAAAAGAGAGGGGTAGCTACCAATGAGCAATGGCGAGTGAAAGCGGGAGCGCATCGCTTCCGCCTCACTAGAGTCCATTGCAGACGGATCATGTGCTTGCTGTAAAGACCACGCCCGCTACCAAGAGGCTGAGTGCCAATGCGGCAAGTGCGTATAGGAGTCGCGCGTTATGGGTCTCGAACACATCAACTCGCGCATCCATAAGCGATCCTGGGTTTCCGAGCGCCCTACTCGCCTGCTCAATCTCTGAACACTCATCCTCGACATACATTAGGACGAGTGAGCCTGCGAGAAAAATGTAGTGTCCCCCGATGTTTGGATTGTCGGCGACAAGCGAACCGCTTACGCCTACAAGCGCTGTCGCGACTGTAAAGAGTGCGCGGTGAGAGCCAACCATCAGCTTAATAAACATCCACTTGATGGTCATTCCGTACCGTTCTGAATACGCTCTTTGATATCAGCGAGCGCATCATCATCAAGGTCGCCGGCGAGCGCGTCAAGCTCACTCGAAAGTTCATCTCCCCACTCTCGCCAACGCACCATCGTGCTCTCTATGGTGTCGAGATACTTCGATCGCTTCGACTCCTTCATCCCCTCGGTAAGTTGCTTGCGCTCGGAATACTGCTCTTGAAGCGCTTGGAGATTGGCGTTTACCTTAGTATCAAGTTGTCGCCGTACCTCTCGCAGGCGTTTTTCGAACGCCTTGACTGCAGACCCTCGATCCGGCTCCTTGTACTCGACTTCAAGCTCAAGATCATTAGAAGAGTTCAGACACAACAGACCGCAGCCAACCGTCGTGCAGGTCTTACGAAGTCGATCGCCCACTGACTCAGTAACTGCATAAACTTCGACATCTTGCATGGAAAATGTTGCTACAACGATGTTCGAAAGCCAGCCAGGTAGTGGCTTCCCACCATCAACGCGGACAAAATATAGGACACGGTTTCCGTTCGTACCGGTAGAAGAAACATCGGCCTTGATCGAGCCTTCGAAATTTGAGTCCGTGGGGTAAGGGATAGGTGTACGCTCTGCATCCACGGTGTACCCTGCGGCATCAACTGCATCAGCGCAGCGCTGCCTAAGGTCTGTCTTTCGGGGATCCTCAAACTCGCCGCTCATGGTCTATCCCAAGAGTTGGTCTATCTCTGCCCGCAGCTCTTCTAGCCGCTTTTTAAGGCGCACTGACAAGCGTCCGTTTCGGGGCATCGCGTCAAGGGCAACAGAGAGGAGCTCAGCGCGACGCGCTACATCCTGTTGGCCCACGGCGACCGCAGCGACTCGCTCATAGACATCTTCCGGTGTGGCATTAACGTCTCGAATGAGTTCGTCGGCAGCGTCAATAACTTTCTGCCTCTCAACCAAGTCACTGTCCGCTGCTTTGACGAGCTTTGCCACATAGCGAAAGTCCGTAACGTTGACCAGCTTTTGCTTCTCCCTCTTGCGCGCAAACTGACGAATAATCTTTGGGCGATCGTATTGCTCGGCAACCTCTGGAAGCTGCCTACGTAGTACTGACTCAGCAGCCTCGATTTCGAGGTATAGATCCTCGCGATGGATCTGCTCGGTGCGATCGAGGTGTGCCTCGTCCTGAATTAGTTCCAGCTCCTCCGTGGGAAGGCTTAGGAGGCGTCGAGCTCGTCGTACGGTGCTGCGGGTTAGGCCCGTCATCTCGGCTAGGCGCCCCTCGCGGTCCTCTCCGGAAACCTTGATGACGTCCCGTAGTGCCAGCGCGACGGCAACCAGAGACCATTCCTCACGAACCGAATGAATATTGAACATCCGGAGTAGATTGTCCAATTTCGAAGGCGGCGGAGTAACACTAATTGGTAGCTCTTTGAACCCTAGATCAAGTGCCGACCGCCAGCGGCGCTCGCCATCCATTAGTATGTAACGCCCCGGCGTTTCCGGGCTCTCGTATACGATTAGTGGAACGAGGACGCCGGTCTCTTGTAGGGACGTTCGAAGCTGATCAAGCTTCTCGTCGTTGAAGTAGCGTCGCGGGTTATTGGGGTTCTTGTCGATCCGTGCCGGATCTATCGTTATGGGCACTTTTTTTGCCATTAGTTCAGTCCCGTACTCACAATGAGTAGCTCGCTTGTCAAGAATCGCTGGGAGGCGCGACTCGCCATTGTGCTCTGTCGTGTAAGTGTGTAAATACGGAAGACAGGGTCATTTGCATACAGGTTTCGGATGGAAGCATGGTCTCCATTGCTAATCACTACGTTGACGCCACGGTTAACGAGCCGCCGTGCGGCTGAAAAAAGACGATGTTGATCTGACCAGGAAAAGACTCTGGCGTTGTACTCAACAAAGCCGTTGTTCTGATGGCTTGTAATGTACGGCGGGTCGAAATACACCAGATCTCCCTCCACCGCCGAACTGATGGCCGTGACAAAGTCGCTGGTTCGCAGGCTGGCGGTAGCAAGCGCTTCGCTCGCGGCAGTGAGTTGATCAATATCGCAGACGATAGTTTCATAGCGATGGCAGCCATATGGCACGTTGAATTCGCCAGCAAGGTTCTCACGGTAGAGGCCGTTAAAACACGTCTTATTCAGGTAAATGAAGCGTGCCGCTAGGCGTGCGGGTGTTCGAGGTTGCCATTTCCGAATGCGGTAGTAATCTTCGCGTGTGTTCTTCAAGCTAGAGAGCACGTCAATGACTTCGTCTAGGTTGTTTCGTATTGCCCGGTAGGTTTGGACGAGCTGGGCGTTTACGTCCGAAAGGGACGCTCTCGCAGGCTGCAATGCGAAGAAAATCGCCCCACCGCCTAGAAAGGGCTCGAAGTATCGAGCGGTATGACCAATTGGGGGTAGCTTCGGGAGGATGGTGGGGAGGAGCAGGCGCTTTCCGCCCGCCCACTTCAGGAATGGCTCGGCATCGGTGGCGGCTGCCTGCTCGGGTAGCGGTTGACCCATGGTCGCGCACCGTACCGGTATTAGCAGACAGAGTTTTTAGAGCATGGAGCGGTCATGCGGGAAGTCTTGGGCAATTCCGGCATATTTCGAATGGCAGGAAAGCTCGTGACTCCAGATCGTCTCCCCTGTCATTGTGATCGGGGGCAAGGGCTGCTATCCGGCCGTTCCGGAGTCCACAGCTACTGCTGGGGCCGGTAGTCGGCTGTGTCAGAGTCTTTGGGCACTGGTGCCCAAGCGGGTCGGAATTAAGCATCAATTGCGCATAGATTCCGGGGTCCAGCAAATAGCCGCTGCGCGTTCATTCCCCGGTAAATAGCGGAATCCACTTTTCCCAGGCGTCTGGGTCCCTTCTGTCACGCCGGGAGGTCGCGGATTCGAGTCCCGTCGCTCCCGCTGAGCGCCGGTCGGTCAGGTCAGAGCGGTCGGTTGGCTTTCGCGCTGTGATCGGCGGGAGGCGGCGGCGCGATCGGTCTAGAGCTGGGCCTCGGTCAGGCGCTTGATCCGGCGGCAGATCTGACGGTAGAAGCGGAGCTGGTGGCTGCGGCCGAAGAGGCGGAAGCCGGCTCGCGGGAGGAATGGGCCGGTTTCAGCCGGGCGGGAGATGGCGCGCAGGTGGAACTCGACGTCGCCGGTGTCCAGCCACTTCCAGAGCTCGTAGTGCATCTGGCCCTGCTCGAAGTGGCCCTCGAGGGTGCGGTAGCTCCAGCCGAAAACGAGCGCTTCGCGGCCGTCGCGCTCCAGCGTGTCTTCGTAGACGTCGCCGATCCTCACGCCGACCCTGAACCGCAGTCCCGCGAAGCGGATCCTGAGGAGCATGTCCCGCCCGGCCAGGGGAGCATCGCCGGCGTAGGAGGCGGTTACGACTCCCGGGTCGGCCAGCTGGTACCTGTCCATGAGCTCTCGCGCCACGAGCCAGCTGCCCCCCTCCACCGGCGGCCCCGAGCCTTCGTGGGGAAGCGGTTCGACCAAGTCGTCCACCCGCCATCGCTCGTCCGTGAGGTGGGCATGAACCTTCGCGGGGTCGAAGTTGACCCGGCGATCGGCGAGGGCGGCGAGGCGGCGGGCGCCCTGGCCGGCGCGGTCATCCGCATACCCCTCTGGCAACGCGCCCGCCTCGACCGCGCGGGTCGTGATCACGATGCCCCCCTCCATCCTGCCGCCGGCGAGCTCGACCACCTTGCGCAGCACCGAGGACCACATGTGCAGCTGGACCTCCTTGGACAGGCGGAGCCGGTTGTAGAAGAGATCGCTCATCCGGTCCCCGCTTCGCGCCCAGGACTCGATTTCGAACGAGAGGGAGCGGTAGTCCTCGGAGGCGCGGAACTCGATCTGCCCCGCCTCGAGATGGCCCTGCAGCGTCGCCAGGCGAAATGACGTCGGGTCGGCGGCGACGACGCGCACTGGCCCGTCCCAGGGACCGGGCATGCGAACGACGTACTCGTCGCCCTTGCCCAGGCGTGCTTCTCCGCCGAGCTTCTGAAAGGTCGCGAACTCCGACGGCGCGACGCGATCGAGTTCCTCGAACAGCTCCCCCATGAGCCGCTCCGAAGCAGAGGGGGAGCCGACGATCTGGGTGCGGTAGATCCTGTGCAGGAGCGGACCCACGCCTTCGTCCCACCGCTGCAGCCCCGCCTGGTCGATGTCCGCGGGAAGCTCGGGGGGAGCGTCCGCCGGCCACGAGCCCGGCATCTCCCAGCGATGAACCGGGGTCGTGCTCCACAGATAGCGCCAAGAGGTCAGCGCCACGCCCAGCGGCCAGCGGGCCGCCGTCGACCATCGCTTGCGGGGCGGCTGGCGGTGCGCCACCCCCTGGATCTACCCTCCATCCAGCGTCCGAACGCAGGTCCCGGATGCGCCAAACTAAGGCGAGTGTTCAGCGCCAACCTCGCCAGGCGGGCTCCCCGAAGCGATCACCTCTACGCCCTCTCGATGGCCGCGATCGGCCTCTGCATCGCCCTCTGGGTGCGCGCGAAGACGATCGGCGAGGACGAACGCGGGAACGCCGAGCGGCGCGCTCTCTTCGTCGGCCTGTGGCCGCCGATGTTCTGGCTGATCGGAGACGCCCTACGGCGAATCGAGGAACGGCGCGGCCGAAGCCGCCGGCTCGATCGCGGCCGGCGGCGGTAGACCGCCCTAGCCTGCCGCGCGGGCGATGTAGATCGCCTTGGTGTGGACGGCTTCGTCGAGGGGCCTACGGGGAATGCCGTCGTAGGTGATGCCGAAGACGTCGAGGCACTGGAGGCCGGCGCCGTCGAGGGCTTCGAGGGCCTCGGCCTCGGGGAAGTGGCGCTGGCGGTGGGTGGCGAGCGGCTCGCTGGCGTCGTCGACCGAGAGGTGCGCCTCGCAGATCGAGCCGGGCGGCATGTCGGGCGCCGCCTGACCCTGCCAGAGGAGCCGGCGCCCTCCCCTCTCGATCAGCTCGGTTTCGGCGAAGAAGGTGCGGTAGGCGAGCAGCGTGTTGACGTCGAACAGCAGCAGCCCCGTCGGCGCAAGGTTGCGACGCATTCCCGAGAGCGCTTGGGCGAGCTCGTCTGCGTCGAGCAGGTAGTTGACGGCGTCATCGAGCGCCCAGACCAGATCGAACCCGCCGAAGAAAGGAAGCTCTCGCATGTCGGCGACGCTGAGCTCCGCCCCCTCGCCGGCCTTCCCGCGCGCCAGCGCGAGCATCGAGGCGGAGATGTCGCACCCGGTCACCCGCCAGCCGCGGGAGAGCATCGGCATGAAGCTCTTGCCCGTGCCGCAGCCGACGTCGAGGAGTCTCTGGCCGCGGAGCCCGTGGCGTTCGAGGACCGGCAGCAGGTCGCTTATCCAGCCCTCGTAATCGTGGTGAGCGGTGAAGTCGTCGTAGACCGGGGCGATCGCCTCTTAGGTCACCTCGGCCCAGCGGTCATTCGTCTTTCCCGCCGCCGCACCCGCGTTGACCGCCACCTCCGCCTTCACGCTGGAAAGACCGCACCAGTACTCAAAATAGTTTCAGCGTTCTAATTCCCCGTTTTGGTTTACGGCGGTGTACGGTCGGTGCATGAATCGTCTAATAATCCAAAATCACGGTTCAAATGACGACTGGGAGTGGGGGGAGGCACACAGGATCTGCATGCGGTTCGCGTACCGCTACGCGGGCAATCCAAGCGAAGCCGAGGACATCGCCCAGGACGCGATGCTGCGCGCCTGGCGACGTCGCTCGACCCTTCGCGACGAGGGGAGGCGCAAGGAGTGGCTGGGGACGATCGTCCGCAACGAGGCCTTCCGCCAGCACGCCCGCGTCCGTCCGGACCCGATCGCGACGATCGAGTCCTTCGAGGGCGCCGACGACGAGCAGGTGGTGGCCACGGTGGAGCAGGCCGACATACGGGCGGCGCTGGCCGCACTCGACGAGCGCGACCGCCAGCTGCTGCAGCTGCGCTACAGCGAGGACCTGACGCAGGCCGCGATCGCCCGCCGCCTCGGCATCCCCGAGGGCACGGTCAAGGTGCGGCTGCACCGGGTGCGCCACAAGCTTCGGCGCGCGATCGACCAGGTCTGAGCGCCTACCCCGTCGCCGCGGCGCGCCGCATCTCGTCGGCCGCCGCGCGCGGACCGATGTAGGGGACGAGCATCGCGAAGAGCAGGTCGGGGAGCATCGCCGGCAGTCGCTCGGCCCGTCCGGCCAGGACCTCGTCGAAGATCAGGCCCGACACCGCCCCGGCCGACATCAGGGCGATGTTCTCGGGCAGCTCGCGGCCGCCGGCGAGCTCGCGCCCGTCGTCGAGGAACTCGGTGAACCTGGCGACCGCGTTCCAGTGCCGCTGGCGGGCCTCGGCGCCGGCCGCCGCCACCTCGACCACCGCGGTGCGCGCCAGCTGCGGATCGAGCGCGAAGAGCTCGACGATCGTCGCCAGGCCGCCGCGCATGCGGTCGAGCCAGGCTTCGCTGCCGTTGCAGCTCGAGAGAACCTCACCGAAGACGCGCTCGACCAGCATGTCGTAGGCGGCGAGGAAGCAGTCGTGCTTGTCGTCGAAGTGCTTGTAGAAGGTGGTGCGCGAGGTGCCCGCCTCCTCGATCACGTCGGCGACCGAGGTGGCCTTGTATCCGTTCGCCCCGACCACCCGGATCATCGCCGCCAGGATCAGATCGCGCCGCGGTTCGGTAGTTGCCATCGGCCAGGCCAGAAGGTAGGAACTCCCAGGTATCCTGATCATAGCGGCAACGTGTACGAAGGTGTTTATCTAGCTCTTCTCGCCCACCTCCCTGGCAGCCGCGTTCGGGCCGATATATGGGACTAGCGTGGCAAAAAGGACGTCGGAAAGCAAACCCGGCAGCCGCTCTGCGCGGCCCGCGACGAGCTCGTCGGAGATCAGGCCGGTGACGGCGCCGATCGCCATCCGCGACGTGTTGGCCGGCAGGCTGCGGCCGGCGGCTGCGAAGTCGCGTCCCTCGTCGAAGAGCGGCGTCAGCCGCTGCACGGCCGCGCGGTAGCGGCGCTGGGCGGCGGGACCCGCCGAGCCGACGTCGACCAGGGCCAGCCGCGCCAGCTCGGGCTCCTCGGCGAGCGCCGCGAGCAGCGCCTCGAGCCCGGCCCGCACGCGGTCGGGCCAGCGCTGCTCGGACTCGTAGGCCGCCGTCACCCGCCGCACCAGCGCGTCGACGGCGTTGTCGTAGGCGGCGAGGAAGCAGGCGCCCTTGTCCTCGAAGAGCTCGTAGAAGGTCGTGCGGGAGACGCCCGCCTCGCGCGTCAGGTCGGCGACCGTCGTCGACCCGTAGCCCTTGGCGGCGACGACGCGGATCGCCGCCTCCAGCAGGCGATCGCGCTGGGAGCGGGCGACGACCTCGGGCGGCAGCCGGTGCCGGCCCCGCGGCGGTCGCCAGGGCTCTCGCCTCCCCACCTGCGGCACTGCCTCAGTCCCCCAGCGGGAGCAGCTTCTCCGCCTCGCGGGACTGGCGCAACGCCTCGTCCTGTCCGAGGTAGGGCACCGTCGTGATGTAGACGATGTCGGGAAGCAGCTCCCCCAGCCGCTCGGTGTTGCCCGCGAGGATCTGGCCGACGATCAGCGACTCGGCGGCGGCGAGGGCGCCGCGGCCGGCGCTCGAGGGGATCGAGCGCTCCTCGATCGGGTCGTCGCGCCCGCGGTCGAGCAGCGACTGCATCACCCGCTTGCCCGAGGCGTAGAGCTCGAACCCCCTCTCGCTTGCCGAGGGCGCCTCGACCAGGGCCATCCGCGCGAAGGCGGGCCGGCTCGCCAGCAGGTCGAGGAAAACGGCGGCGGCGTCGCGGACCATCGTCGCCCACGGCTTGTCGGGCGAGTAGACCTCGACGATGCGCCCCATCGCGTCAGCCAGCGAGAGCTCCATCGCCGCGTGGAAGCAGTCTTCCTTGTCCTTGAAGAGCTCGTAGAAGGTGGCGCGCGAGACGCCCGCCGGCTCGCAGATGTCGGCGATCGTGGTCGCGCCGTAGCCCTTCGTCGCGCAGCTCTCGGCCATCGCGACGAGGAGCCGTTCGCGCTGCGAGTGGGCGACGAGCGGCTCGGCGAGGTCTTCACGCCCGGAGGGGAGCCGCTCCTGCTTGATCTTCCCCTCGAGATCGGCGCTCGGCTGTGGGCCGTTGGTGGAGGCGGTGGGGGGCATGAAAAAGGGCTCCTGACGCAGACAACCGTGTTTCGGTAAACGCGATTGTACACCCCCATGGGGATCTGTGGACGTTCTAGTACCGAATTAATATTTGAGTGCTCCGCGACCGGATCCGGCGTCTCGCCACTACCCCGTCGCTTCAGATGTACATCGGGGCGAGGCCGCGGCCCCGAACTTCAGACGGCTGGACAACGACCTCGCGGCCCCTTCCGGCCAACATTTGACGATGCAGACGTGCTCTCGCCAGATCGTGGCGTTTGGCGGCGGCGGGTTCTCGATGGAGTCCGGAAACCCGCTGCTCGACGAGTACGTGCTCGGACTGGTCGGCGCCCGCCCCCGTGTCTGCTTCCTTCCCTCGGCGAGCGGGGACGCCGACCACTACGTCGTCCGCTTCTACCGGGCCTTCCCGGGCGACCGCTGCGAGGCGAGCCATGTCTCGCTCTTCCGCCGCGAGCAGGGCCCCGCCGACCTGCGCGACCACCTGCTCTCCCAGGACGTGGTCTACGTCGGCGGCGGCAGCGTGATCAGCCTGCTCGGGGTCTGGCGAGCACATGGGATCGACGAGATCCTGCGCGAGGCCTGGGAGGCGGGCGTCGTCCTCTGCGGCCTCTCCGCCGGCTCGCTCTGCTGGTTCGCCGAGGCGGTCACCGGCTTCCACGGGGCGCCGCGGCGGATCGAGGGACTGGGCCTGCTGCCCTTCAGCAACTGCGTCCACTACGGGCCCGAGTCGTCCCGGCGCCACTCCTACCACCGCTTCCTCCGCGAGGGGATGCGGCCGGGATACGCGGCCGAGGACGGCGCCGCCCTGCACTTCCGCGGCGCCGAGCTGCACCGCGTGGTCGCCTCGCGCCCGGCGGCGCGCGGCTACCGGCTCGACGTCGCCGGCGAGCGCATCGTCGAGATGCGGATCGCCACCCGCTTCCTCGGCGACGGCGTCGAACCCGTAGCGCCGGTGCCCGAGGCGCTCTCGACGGCGCTCGCCGCCTGATGGCGCTCGTGCGACGCATCCTCACCCTCGGCGGGCACGACTTCACCTCGCAGCCGCCCGACCGCGCCGTCTGCGAGCTGTTGCTGCGGCTGGCGAGCGAACGCGCCGGGGGGCGGCCGCGGATCTGCATCGTGCCGACCGCCAGCGGCGACACCGCCGAGCAGATCGGACGCTTCTACGCGACCTTCGGCGAGCGGCCCTGCGAGCCCTCCGACATGTCCCTCTTTCGTCTCGGCCGCCGGCCGATGGCGCTGCGCGACCACCTGCTCTCCCAGGACCTGATCTACGTCGGCGGCGGCAGCCTCGTCAACCTGCTCGCGGTCTGGGACGCCCACGAGCTGGGCGCCATCCTCAGCCTCGCCTGGCGGCAGGGGATCGTGCTCGCCGGCCAGAGCGCCGGGGCGATGTGCTGGTTCGAGGCGGGGATCACCAAGTCGTCCGGCCGCCCCGAGCCGTCGGCCGGGCTCGGCCTGCTCGGCGGCAGCCTCTGCGTCCACTACAACGACGAGCCGGAGCGCCGCGCCGCCTACCTCGACGCGGTCGGCGACGGGATGCCGGACGGCTACGGGCTCGACGACTACGCCGGCCTGCTCTGGGAGGGCGAGGGCTCGCCCTCGGCGCTGACCGTCCGCCGGGGCGCCCGCGCCTACCGCGTGCGGTCCCGGCCCGAAGGGGTCAGCGAGACGCCGCTGCCTGCCCGCTTCATGCCCGCCCCGGCGCCCGCCGCGCTGCGCGAGGACATCGCCGAGTTCCGCCGCATCTCGCGGATGCGCAAGAGCGCCGGCTGGCTCGGCTGACCCGGCGGGGACCGCGCAGGGCCGATGTAGCATTCGGCGCCAGTGCTGCTAACGAAGCCGAGGAAGGTGCGCAGCCATCTGCTCTGCCTGGCCGCGCTCGCTGCCTGCGCTGCCGCGTTGCCCGGGTGCGGCGATGATGAACCGCTGGCCCCGGCGCCGCTGCGCGATCCGGCCAAAGCGAGGGGGCTTGCCGTGCGCTACCAGCCCTACCTGGTGCTGGAAAGGGACGACGGCTTCTGGCCCGTGTCGGTCACGACGATCGACCGGCTCAGCGGCGGCGGCGGACCCTGCCTGCGCACCGAGCGCGACGCAGCCTGCGACCCGATCTCGGTCGCCGAGCTGCCCTGGAGCTCCGGCCCGTCCTCCGCCTACATCGACTATCCCGCCAAGGACACCGACCCCGGCGCGCAGCGCCAGGCGGTGCTGCGGGCGCTTGGCGGCGGCGGGCTCGGCGGCAGCGCCCAGCTCTACTTCTTTCTCACCGGCCGCGGGCGCGGCAGTCCGATCAGCCTCCAGTACTGGTTCTACTACCCATACAACTACCTTCCGGCGCGCTTCCTCGGCCACAGCTTCCTCAACACCGACCTGCACGAGGGCGACTTCGAGGGCGTCTCGATCCTGCTCTCGGCCCGCACGCGACGCCCCGTCTACGTGTGGATGCCGCGCCACACGTCGGAGGGCGAGAGGTACGTCTGGGGCGAGGGCGCGCTGGAGCGCCGCGACGAGCACCCGGTCGGCTACGTGGCGCGCGGAAGCCATGCCACCTACGGCTCGTGCGGGCGCAAGTTCCGCGCGGCGCTGATCGAAGAGGGGCCGGCCGCCCTGAAAGCGCACCACGTCGTCTTCGACGTGCCCGACGATCGGGTCAGCTGCTCGCCGGAGGACCGCTACGAGTTGGGGCCGACCCTGCCGGTGCTGAACCTCGCCCGCACAGCGTGGGCTTGCTTCCCCGGCCACTTCGGCGCCGCCCCGCACTACGGAGCTCCGCGCAACCAGTACCACGCCGACGGGCCCCGTTCCCCCCTCTTCCAGCAGAAGTTCGACCTCGACGATCCTCGGGCCTGCGACTCCGTCGACCAGCCGGCGGCGGAGGGCGGGAGGGAGATCGTCGCCGGGCGTGAGACGGCGGAAGCGCTCGGCCTGGCCGGCGGCCGCCTCGACACCCTCTTCAACCGCTGCCAGGACTGGCGGCAGCGTCCCGCGGAGGGCAGCTACCTCCTCGCCTGCGATCAGGAGACCCTCTCCGCCTTCTTCGACTCCGGACTCGAGGACCGCGGCCGGCAGGCGCTGCGGATCGGCGGCGACCCTGCCCCGAGCGGACCCAGCGTGCCCGCCGTCTTCGAGTCCCGGGAGCCGGGAGCGGTCGACCTGGCAACGATACGCACAGCGCAGCTCGCCCACCCGGTCGTCTACGTCGCGGTTCGCGACGGCGACGATCTGAGGACTGCCGAATTCGAGCGGCTCGAGCTCGAGCCCGGTCAGCGGCTGCAGCTGCAGCGGCCGAACCGCTCCGAGTGGCGCCTGGTCGACGCTGCCGCCCCCGGGCGGGTGGTGGCGAGCGCCGAGGTGCGGGTGACGCGGGCGGCGACGCCGCCGGGCAAACCGACGATCTCGGCCGCCGTCCGCAGGAGGGCGAGCATCGAGCTCATCTTCAGCGGGAGCGGCGACCCCGCGGTCCGCATGGACGCGCTCGCCGGGGCCAGCCGTCAGGAGCTTCGCGACAGCCCGCAGCTGGTCGGGTCGGTCCGCGGCGAGGCCAGCGGCAGGTACCGGCTGACGGTGCCGGACCCCGCGCGGGCGATTCGCGTCCTGCGCATCGTCGCCAGCCGCGACGGCGCCCAGCAGGCGAGC
>Ga0193699_10000460_pt1 | contig 17832 bp, 14 predicted proteins | sample L3c2metaG_FD_160095 | JGI IMG/M metagenome (GOLD analysis project Ga0193699, IMG submission 160095) | Soil microbial communities from a riparian zone of the East river system, Colorado, United States - L3c2 | ecosystem: Environmental > Terrestrial > Soil > Riparian zone | place: USA: East...
CTGACGAAGCGTTCGAGCTCGGCGTCGTGGCGGCCAAGTTCCGTCGTCAGCAGGCCGAAGTCGTGGATCGAATGGGCGATCGCGACGTGGCGTTTGGCGACGGCCCGGTTGAGGTCGGCGATGTAGTGGACGAAGGGCTGGAAACGACGCAGGGCGCCGGAGAGCTGGCGGGCGTGCCCGCCGATCCCCTGGGCACCCCCCGCCACCAGCAGCTGGATGTACTGGCGGGTGTCGGCGTCGAGGGTGGAGAGGAAGGCTTCGAAGTTGACGTTGGGTTCGGTCCCCGAGATCGAGAAGTTGGCGCCGTCCTCGATGTGGTCCTTCGCTGTGCCGGGGTCGATCTCGACGATCATGTCGTTGAGGTTCGTCTTCGGCCGCAGCAGCATGGTCGCGTCGGGGTGGATCAGCTCCATGTACTGCGGCTCGATGTCCATGCCGACGACGGCGCGGCCGTCTTCGAGGTCAACCGAGGTGATCTTGCCAATCTGCACCCCGGCGATGTCGACCGCCTGGCCCTGGCCCGGCATGACCGCCTGCGCCGAGCTGAACTCGGCCGTGATGTGGTCGAATTCTTCGCCGACGAGGGGCGCCCACGCCGGCAGCGACGCCTTCTGCTGGGTGAAGATCCAGACCGTCATCACGATCGCGAGGACGGTCAGGACCGCGATCGCGATCGTGTCCTTGCTGCGGCCCCGGCTCTGGCGGCCGAGTGATGCACGGAAGTGCGCCCAGCGGCTCATGGGCTCACCACCGTGGGGCTCGGCGGGCCGGCCTGGCCCAGTCCTGCGTTGACGTCGGGCACGGGGTTGCGGTCACAGCGCACGTCGGGCTTCTTCGGCGGGCGTTCGCTTAGCCGCGGTTGGTCGCCGATCGGCGCGGCGACCGTGTGGGCGAATTCCCGTTTGTCCGTGGAGTGGACGCCTTTCGGGTTGCGCTGTTCGACCAGCAGATTGCCCCCCCCTGGCTGCACGCGGAGGAAGGGACCGTTGCCGTCGAAGCCTTGGCCCCAGCCGGCGAAGTTGGTGAGCATGTAGAGGAACTCGCGGTAGTTGGGCCCGCCGGTGCTGAACTGGTCTTCGATCGTCTGGTTGCCGGTCGGCACGATCACCCTGCTCGTGCAGAGGCCGAGCCGGTTGCTCTGCGGCAGGGCGCTCGCCTTGCCCGCCTGGGCGGCCCCCGCCAGGCCGGGCGTCGCTTCCCTCAACAGCTTCGCGACGCCGCCCAGCTCCCTGCCCGAGAGGAGGGGCCGGGCCTGGCGGATCCACGGGCGGCCGGCCGCGATCCATCCCGGCAGCTCGGCGACGGCGGGCCGCAGCTCGATCGCGTAGGCGCGCAGCGGCGGCAACATCCGGTTGAGGTTGACGAGCGAGGTGCGGCTGGTCCGCAGGAAGGGAGCGAAGCGATGGACGGAGGTGGTCAGGTTCGCCGACTGCGCGGCCAAGGCGCCGGTGAAGATGTCGAAGTTGACGATAAATCCCTTCAGATCCTCGTCGCGCCTGGCGAAGGCGCCGAAGGCGCGGCCGGCGCCGGCGATGAGGCGGGAGAGGTCGTGCGGCCGGGTGCCGAGCAGGGCATTGGTCACCTGGGCGCTGTAGCGGCCGGCATCGCCGCCGTAGCGCAGCGCGCCGTTGAAGCCTTCGGCGCCGGTCTTGCCCTTCACCTCGGGAAGCTGGGTGGCGTCTTCGGCCGCGGTGGGCTTGTGCGTGAGCGCTTCGCCGTAGCTCTCCAGCAGACGGCTGAGGTCCGCCCGCACGGGCGACTGCAGCGCGGTCAGGATCTGGTCCAGCTGCACGCTCGTCGAGGTGCGGCTGACGGGGATCGTCGCACCGCTGTCCATCTCCGGTGCGCTGGGGCTGCCGGGGTAGAGGTCGAGGAAGAAGTTGCCCTCGAGGAAGATCCGCGGCCGGACCTGGGCGTAGGCGTCGTCGTGGATCGGCCGGCCCTTGTCTTCCACGGTGAAGTTGACCGTCGTGGCGTCGCCCTCGCGTTCGGTCGAGATCACTTTGCCGACGTCGACGCCGGCGATCCGCACCGGCGAATTTTTGGCGATGTTCGCCGCGTTGGAGAAGGTCGCCTTCAGCTCGTAGGCGTAGCTGGTGAAGGGGACGTGCCTGGTGAAGGCGAGATAGGGCCCGACCGTGAAGATCAGCAGGAAGATCATCGCGATCATCGCGTTGCTCGGACGCCAGCTGAAGCGGCCCTTCTCGCCGGTGACCCTGGTGTCGCGCTCGGGAAGGCGTCCCATCATTTGCCCCCTTGGCCGGAGGTCAATGTGCCGTCGCTGCGCGCCGTGTTGCCGATCGTGGTTACGCTCTTCAAGTAGCGCTCGTTGCCGGCCTCACACTCCTTCGGCTGACCCGGGGACGCCGTGTTCGGGTAGGGGTTGTAGTGGAGATGGTTTTTGGGTTCGGGACCGTTGGCCGGCGCCGAGGAGGGCGTGACCTCGGAGTTCGGACCTTCGGGCGCCGAGAAGGCGCCGGCGTTGAACCAGTTGCCGAGGCCGTTGCCCTGGCTCGAGGAGTTGGCCAGGTTCTTGAATGCGAGGGTGAAGTAATTGCAGGTCGTCTGCGACGGCCCGATGAAGCTGATTGCCGGGCCGAGCAGGTTGTTGGTGTCGATCAGCAGGTCGAGGCCGTTGAAGACGCCGGGCGCTTCCTGGAAGGAGAGCAGCGCTTCGGCCGTCGGCGTGAGCTGGGCGTTGAACGCCGGTGAGGCGTTGAGGACGGGGACGCCGGCGCGCAGGGCGGCGGCGATCGTCGGGGAGGTTTGCGCCAGGGCGTGAGCGCCCGGCCGCAGGGCCGTGAAGAAGCGCGCCGAGTCGTTGAAGAAGGGCCGCAGGGCGGGCAGGGCGGCGTTGACGGCGTCGAGGGTTCTCGGGCCCTTGGAGATCGTTTCCTGGATGAAGGGCCGCGAGACGCGGGCGAAGGCGGCGAAGGTGCGGTCGAGGGCGACGAACATCGAGGCCTGGGTCTCGGCAACGGGAGCGACGGTGGCGGAGATTTCCTCGAGCGCGCGCCAGAAGCCACCGAAGTTCGTGCTCGGGGCGACGATCGTGCGCAGCGACGGCTGGCTGCTTTCCGCCAGCCTTCGCAGCGCTACGAAGGCGGCATTGAACTGCGGCCCGCGGCCGGCGAGGGCGTTGCCGAAGCCCGCCTGGTTGCGCTGGATCGCCAACCGGGTTTTCTCGTCGAACATGTCGAAGAACTGGTCGATGTCGACCGGTTCCGGGCGGGCGGCCGAGACGGGAATCGTGTCGCCGGCGGCGAAGCCGCGCGAGGAGTCGCCGGGCACTATCTGCAGGTACTTGAGGCCGAGCGGCGACTTGGGCCGGATCATCATCGTCGAGTCGACGGGCAGTGGTTCGACGCTCTTGTCGAGCTTCAGCGTGAGGTCGGCCGCGACCTTGCCCCCCGCCAGCTGCACCGGCGTCACGTCCCTGACGATCCCGACCCGGGCGCCGCCGATCCTGACCTCGTTGCCCCTGACCACCGCGTCGGCGTTGGGGACCCGCGCCGTCAGGTTGTAGGTGGAGACGAAGGGCAGGCCGTTGTTGGCGTTGTAGGCGAGGAAGACGGCGACGATAACGATCAGCACCGTCACGGCGCCGACTATCGCCGGGCTGCTGGCCACTCCCCCTATGCCGCCGCGGTTCCGGCTCATGACACCGATTCCCGCTTCGCTCGCTTCGCGAAGAGCCAGATATGCACGCTTGCTCGCTCCGCGCTCATGGTCCAAGGAGGTAGTCGAGGAGGGCGCGCTGCGACGGCGAGGGCAGCGCCTTGGCGCCGAGCTGCCGGCCTTCGCCGAGGCCCGGGCTGGAGGGCTCTCCGGGAGGAGCGGGCGTCGCCGGCGCCAGCGGTTTGCTTGCCGCCCCGGGCGAGGGGGCGCCGGCGGCGGTTCCCCCACCCCGCCGCGCCAGCTCTTCCTGCAGGTAGCGGTAGATCACGGCCGAATCGGTTACGCCCGACGTGCCGGCGCCGGGACCTGTGAAGTTGGCCGAGCAGCCACCTACTCCATGCAGCTGGTAGTCGCTGCAGTTGCCGGGGATCGTGACGAACGTGCGGAGGAAGTGGCCGTACTGGTCGAAGCCGTTGGTCGAGGCGGCGCTGTTGTAGATCAGGTCGACGAGCCCGTCCCAGCCACCCGTCTTCCTGAGGCTGCCCAGGAACTTCGCCAGCTTGTTCGTCGGGCCAGCCCCGCTGCGGCCCAGGTCGCGCGTCTTGCGAACGATCGGGTCGGCGGCCGCCAGCAGCGGCCCGGCTTCTTCGCCCGTCGCGCCGAGCGACTTCAGCGCCACGGTCGAGGCCGCCGAGAAGGGGGTCAGCGCCCGCGTCGCTTCGGTGAACCCGGGCGCCGCCTTGTCGAAGTCGGAGAAGACAGGGGCGGCCGCGTCGGAGAAGGTCCGCAGGCTGCGCATCGTCGAGCGGAACTGGCGCAGGAACTCGGGGAACTTGCGGAAGGACGCTTCCAGCGCCGCGCCCCGTTCGGAGCTTGCCTGGCCCGCCGCGCCCGCGTTGGAGAAGAAGCCGGCGACGTGGCTGCGCTCACGGGCGAAGGGACGCAGTATCCGCTGTGAGTCGCTGGAGAGCTGGGCCAGTTCGTCGCGCTGCGCGTTGAGGATGGCGAAGAGGCGGTCGGCGTCGCGAAGGACCGGGTTGGCCCGCTTAACCGCCTCCTCGATGTCTTCGCCGCGGCCGGCGAGGCTGGCGCCGAGTTCGTTGAGGATGAGACGGAAGCCCTGCGCGTAGGGCAGCCTCTGGATGTTGTTGATCAGGTCCGGGTCGACGCTGGTGCTGTTGTTCTCGAGCGGCAGCAGGTACTGCCCGACGCCGGGCTGGCCGTCGGGGATCTGCCTCAGCGCGGGTGGCGGCTTGGAGCCTGGCGCCCTCGGGATCGTCGGGCGGCAGTCGACGAACTTCTCGCCGATCAGCGACTGCGGCCGGATGATGCAGGTGGCGTCGCTGCGGAAGTCCTGGAAGCCGGGATCGGTGATCTTCATCACTATCACCGCCTTGCCCGGGATCGCCCGCGGGCGGCCGTCTTCGTAGCTGTCGATCTCGCCCGGCCGCGTCACATCGACCTCTTCGATCTTCCCCACGTCGGCTCCCGCGACCCGCACCAGCTCGCCCTTCACCATGAAGGAGCCGTTGTCGAAGATCGCGCGGACGACGTAGCCGCCATTGTCTTTTCCACCGGAGGCGAGCACGACGATCGCCACGACGATCGCGGCGAGCAGGACGCCGATGACGATCGATCGCCTGCTCATGGTCCGGGTGGCACGTCGGCCGGGTTGCATTCGGAGGCGCCGACCGCGCCGGAGAAGGGCGGGTCGACGAAGGGATTGGAGCCGTCGGGGGCGGGCTGCGTGCCGCCGCCCGGGCAGCGGCGCGTGACGGGAGCCGAGCCGCCGAAGGCACCGTACTGCTGGCTCGGCGGGATCGGCTCGAGGACTCCCGTCACGTCGTTGTAGTCGAAGATGTTGAGGTCGGCGAACTGGACCCGGGCGTAGTGGCCGTTGCCGTCGTAGTAGCCGGTTGCCTCGCCGAGCTTGCCGAAGCCGTTGAAGAGGTCGGGCGTGTAGGCGCGGATGAAGTTGAGGTTCGGCTGGTAGTCGGCGATCGCCTGTTCTGAATGCGGGAAGGCCTTGGCGGCGCGCTCCTGCACGGCGGGGAGGGTGCCCAGCAGTTCGGCGGTGTCGTTGGCGAAGCCGGGACGGCGCATCGTCAGGCGGAGGTTCTTGAAGACGGGGACCGCCCGCGAGAGGACCGGGTGGAATTCGCTGAGGAAGGGTGCGAGCTCCTTGGTCGCCGGCTTGGCCGTGTCGATCAGCGGTTCGACGTCGTCGAGGGCGGCGCGCAGGTTGACGAAGGTGGTGTTGCTCTGGCGGAAGACCGGCGGCAGCAGTTTCAGCGTCTGGCTCAGGGCGACGTTCTCCCTGGCGATCGCGTTGAAGGCGGTGTTGGCGTTGCCGATCGCGCTGGAGAGCTCGTTGCCGCGTTCGGCGACCGCCGTGGTCAGCTTGCTGGTACCGACTATGAAGCGGGTGAGCAGGTTCTGGTCGGCGTTGAGCTCGCCGGCGAAAGCGGTGGCGCGGTTGAGGCCGGGGCCGAAGTATTTGTAGGCCCTGTTGGCCTGCGGCCCGACCCCGGCGTAGATTTCGGAGTTGCCCTTGATGAAGTTGGCGAGGCCCCGGCGCACGGCGGGCGGGAAGGTGTTGAAGAACGTGTCGAGGTCGACGGGGGTGGTGGTGTAGGCGGTCCCGAGGGTGGCGCCGTCCTCGAGAGCGGGATTGCTGTTCGGCCCGGGGCTGACCGAGACGTAGTGGTTGGCGACCCCCGAGAGCGAGGTGGCGCGGATCACCGCGGTCGTGCCCTCGTGCAGCTCCTGGTTGACGCTGACGTGGACGCTGGCCATGTTGTCGTCGGTGAGCTCGATGCTCTTCACCGAGCCGACAGGGTGTCCGCCGACCAGGACCTGGTTGTCGCGGACGAGCTGGCCCGCGTTCTCGAAGAGCAGGTCGTATTCGTGGCCGCCGCCGCCGCGGAGGACAATCGCGAGCGCGATGACGGCGATCGCGAGCGCGGCGAGGACCGCGACGCGCGCGGGGGTGACTCCGCGGCCTTGTGCCGCGCTTTTCTCCTCGCCTAGGGGGTTAGCAGCCACGGATCGTCGCGTGCGTTCACCGGCCTCCGATCCGGCAGAACCGCGCGCGAATCGTAACCGAGCCGCCCCCCGGCAAGAGCGACGCGAGCGGGACTTAACTGGAATTCAACGGGGCGCGATCAGACGTTCAGCCGTGGCAGCGCCCGCTCCAGCGGCCCCGGAAGCCACCAGACCCGCTCGCCGAGCAGCAGCATCAGGGCCGGCAGCAGCACGATGCGGACCACCGTCGCGTCGAGCAGCACGGCAATCGTCAGCCCGACACCGAGCTGGCTGACGGTCGCGATCGGCGCCCCGGCGAAGGCGATGAAGACCGCCATCATGATCGCCGCCGCGCCCGTGATCACCCTCGCGGTCTTCTCCAGACCGAACTCGACCGCCTCGACGTGGCTGCCGCCAGCGTCGTAGCGCTCCCGCATTCGCACCAGCAGGAAGACCGCGTAGTCGATCGAGAGGCCGAAGACGACGCCGAAGATCATCGTCGCCCCGACAGCGTCGACGTAGGTGCGTCCGCCCAGCGGCCATCCCTCCGGCACGTTGAAGAGGAGGGTGAGGATGCCGAAGGCGACGCCGACCGTCGCCAGGTTGAGCCCGACCGCGATCGCGGCCAGGGGCAGCGCCCGCAGGACGAGGAGGAGGACGAGGAAGGTGGCGAGGGTGATCGCCGCCACCACGTAGGGGATCCGGTCCCTGGTGATGCGGCTGTAGTCGTTGAGCGTGGCGGCGCCGCCCGCCACGCCGGTGTCGACGCCCGCTTCGCGGCCGAGGGCGCCGGCGTCGTCCTGGAGGACCTTGTCGAGCGCGATCGAGCCCGGCGAGTTGAAGCTGTAGCGCGGGAACACGACCAGCGTCGCCGCCTGCCCGCCCCTTTCGAGATCGACCGCTTCCTCGGCGCGTTCGCGCAGCTGCGGGGAGGCGCCGTCGAGGGCGGAGAGGACGAAGTAGCCGGAGTCGAAGATCCCCGGCGAGCTGCGGCGCAGGCGGTCCACCCGGCGGTTGAGCGATGCCACCTGCGAGAGGACCCGGACCCGGGCGCGGCTCAGCCCGGTCTGGATCGCCGCCGAGCGCGAATAGCCTTCGGCGAGGCCCCGCTCGAGTTCCGAGGTGCCGCCGGTCAGCCGTGCCAGGCCGCCGGCGAGCGCGGTCGCCCCCGCGCTCAGGCGGCTCAATCCGCTTTCGAGGCTGCCGGCGGCCTTCGCCAGCCTGGCGGAGCCGCCGGCGAGCCTGTTGCCACCGGTCGCGATTTCGTTGAGGCCGTCGTTGAGGCGTTTGGCGACGGCGGACAGCTGCCTGATCTGGATCACGGTGGTGACGATCCAGCCGGTCACCTGCTTCGCTTCTTTCTGGTCCTCGAGCAGTCGACCTTCCAGCGCCGCGAGCTCGGTGCGCAGGCCGCCGGTGGCGGCGGAGGCCTGGCGAACCGCTTCCAGGGCCGGCCCGTAGTTGGGGTCCGTCTGGCCCACGGTCATCGCTTCCAGTCGCTGCAGGGCGGCCTGCAGCTGTTCGTCGACGCCCTGCGCCGCACCCTGGATTTCGGGCAGCTTGGAGTGGGCGTCCTGGCCGAGGGATTTCTGCAGCTTGCGCGAGCGGGGCAAGCCGTTGCGCCGCAGATTGGAGCCGACGTTCGGCAGGGCCAGCTTCAGGGCGAGCGACCCCCTCGTGGCCTTCCGCTGCGCTTTGGCGAGCTGTCGCGTCCCCGTTGCGAATTTGTCGAGGGCGCTGAGCGCCCGCTGGCTGCCGGCGGTGGCCTTGGCGAGGCCGCTCGCGATCGCGAGCGCGCCCTCTTCGGCGTTGCCCGAGCCCTCGGCGAGCAGTCCGGCTCCGTAGGTTGCCTGGGAGATGCCTTCCCGCAGGGTGGCGACGCCCGTCGCTGCGCGGCCCAGGTTGTGCCCAAGCCGGTCGAGCTGGGCGAAGGGGCCCGTTTTGTCGTTGGCGAGGAGGACCCCCGAGCCGAATTCGCGCAGCGGCTTCACCGCGCGCGCCACCTGGCCGGGGCCGATCACCAGCTGCACCCCGGGAGTCGCCGCGATCCGTCGCTGCCAGCGGCTGAGGGCGCCCAGCCGCTCGCGTTCGGTGATCGTGCCGCGGTCGGCGGCGGCGACGATCACGTAGGGCGCGTCGAAGCCCGGGCCGATCGTCCGCGAGATCAGTTCGGCGTCCTGGCGAACCGGGTCGTCATTGGGGAGCTGCCCGAGGCTGAAAGGTCCCGTCTTCAGCGCGACCGCCGGCGCCGCGAGGAGGAGGACCACGGCGCCGATCGCCGCGGCGACGGGCGCCGGGCGGCGCAGGGCCGCCGAGACGATCGTCATCAGGCGCGAGCGGCCGTTGTCGCTGCGCCGGCCGATCCGCCAGCGGTCGACGTTGGGGCCGAGCAGCACGAGCAGCGGCGGCCCTACCAGGGTGGCGACGAGGACGGTGAGGAGGACGACGAGGGCGAGCGTCCCGGCGAGCGAGGCGAGGAGCGCGCCGGGGACGACGAAGAAGGCGACCAGCATCGAGAGGACCAGCGTGCTCCCGGCGAACGCGGTCGTCCGCCCGGCGGTGCGGCGCGTGGCCCAGGCGGCGTCGAGCGGCGTCGACCCGGCGAGCAGCTCCTCGCGGAAGCGGGAGACCATCAGCAGGGCGTAATCGACCCCCAGGGCGAGGCCCATCATCGTGCAGACCGTGAGCGCCAGGGCGTCGACGCCGACCCAGTTGGTGAGGATCACGAGCAGCCCGCGCGAGCTCAGCACCGACACGGCGCCGAAGCCGAGCGGGATCGCCGCCGCGACCGGCGAGCGGAAGACGAGGAGGAGGACGATGAGGAGGATCGGGAGGGCGATCAGCTCGCCGTTCTCGCTCGCTTCGATCGACCCGTCCTGGATCGCGCGGGAGAGGGTGGCGAAGCCCGTCTGGGTCGCGTCCACCGGCGGGCTGATCTTCTGGTCGAGGACCCGGTTCAGCTCCGGGACGGTGTCGTTGACGGCCTCGTCGACGCTGTCGTGGAAGTCGGCGATGACCAGCGCCCGGCGCGGGCTAGGTCGCAGGCGCTCCACCGAGCCCCGGTCCCAGGGAGAGAGAGTGGTGACGACGGGGTCGCGGCGCAGCGTCCTAATCAGCGCCGGGCCCTGACGGTCGAGCTCAGCGGCCGGCCCGCGCAGGAGGATGACGAAGGGCGCGGTGTCGCCGAAGTGCTCGCGCAGCATCTCGTTGGCGCGTGAGGAGTCGGTGCCGGCTATGTCGATCGTGCTCGGGCTCAGCTTTCCCTCGAGGCCGAGGCCGAGGGTGCCGAGCGCGACGAAGAGAAGGAACGCGGCGGCCAGCACGGCGCGCGGACGTCGCAGCGTCAGCGGCGGGCGCTTCTCTCCGGCGATCCGCTGCCGGCCGCCGGATCCCCTGCTCCTCCTCGAAGGCACACACGGTAGTTTGGCGATCCAGGGGACGGAGGAGGCGCAAGGACGCGGAAGTCTCTGTTAAGAGCGCCGGCGGCGCCCCCGCATCGTTCGGGCGCTAGCCTGGTTTCGAGGAGCAGATGAAGGGCAGAGCTGCAACAGCCATGGCGATGGCATCGCTGCTGCTGGCGGGCGGTGCGAGCGCAGCCTTGGTCCAGGTCGGCAACCTCGTGCTGACGGCCGATGGGGGGTTCACGCCCCGCTCGCTGCCTCGCAAGGCCTACGCGCCGATCGATTTCCGCGGGCATGCGGAGATCGAGAAGACCGACGGCAGCGCGCCGCCGGCGCTGCAGCGAGCGGTGCTGGACTTCGACGAGGACGGCCGCCTGACGACGGTGGGCCTGCCCGCCTGCGCCCCGGCGTCGATCGAAAACGCCACCCCACAGGAAGCGCGCGGCATCTGCGCCGGCGCGGTCGTCGGCACCGGCCATCTGGGAGCGATCGTCTCCCCACCCGGAGGGTCGCCGATACCCGTCGCCTCGCCGGTGACGCTGTTCAACGGCCCCCGCCAGGAAGGCACGCCGACGGTCGTCTTCCACGCCCAGGTCACCGCCCCGGCGGTCCAGACCTTCGCCGTCGTCGTCCCGATCGAGCGGCGCAGGATCGGCGGCTACGGCTATCGCGCGACCGCGGTGATCCCTCCGATCGCCGGCGGCCAGGGGGCGCTGACCCACGTCGACCTCAGGGTCGGCAAGCGCTACCGCTTCGGCGGGGTCCAGCGCAGCTACACGTCCGCCCGCTGCGCCGACAGCGTCCTCGAAACCCGCGGGCGCTTCAGCTTCGCCGACGGCACCGTGATCGCCGGCACCGTCTTCAAGCCCTGCACGGTCCGATAGAAGCGCGCCGCTTCCTATACTTGCCGGCCCGGGCCGTTAGCTCAACTGGTTAGAGCAGGAGCCTCTTAAGCTCAAGGTTGAAGGTTCGAGTCCTTCACGGCCCATACTCAAAGCCTGGCATGGAGCCACGGCTCCCTGCAGCACCAGGCATCCCTACTGGGCATGTCCCGAGTGCCTCCCCAGATCGGCTCTCGCCAACTCGGTCGCCACCCGTCGCGCGGCGGCCTCGGGATCGGCATTGACCTCAAAATCCCACAGTCGCAGCACCCCCCATCCGAGTTGGCGAAGCTCTGCGTCTGCCGCTCGATCCCGCACGATGTTTCGGCTTATCTTGCGATCCCAGTAGAGACCGCTGCGGCCCGGCCACCACTTGCTGGGATGACCATGCCAAAACCCCCCATCCACGAAAACCGCGAGTCGCGCACGTCCAAACGCAAGGTCGGGCTTGCCGGGGAGATTCTTACGATGGCATCGCCAGCCTCGAACACCGATTTTGAACAGGGCGCGGCGAAGGGAGAGCTCCGGCCCGGTGTCCCGGCCCTTTACTCGGGCCATCACCCGGCTACGCACCTCAGGTGGATAGGTATCGGCCATCCACCCAGCAGGCTAGTCCTCGTTGCCTGGAGCGGCCTCCTCGCCGGTCTCCTCACCTGGGTCCTCGACAGGCGGCTCTCCGGCTACCTCGTCGTAGCGTCCCCTCGCGAGAGCCTCCAAGCGGCGTGCCTGGGTAAGCAAAGTGCGGCGGAGGCCCTTCGAGACGCTTCTCTCTCCAATCACCTTGGCTAGCGCAGCGATTGTCTCCGCTCGCCGTGCAATGCGGGTGTCAGGATGCCTCCGCAACTCGTAGACGTCGTCGGGGACGATTCTTACTCGCACCGACTCCGGCAGCGAAGCCCAGTCGCCTGTCGGGGGGTCCTTCTCATTTAGAACGGCGCTGAAGCTTGATTCCGCAAGAACCGCTTGAAACACCGTGAACTCCGCGTCATTCAGACGCTTCGTTCGCTCTCCTTGTGGAGAACCAACGTCTTCAAGCTCCCACAAGGGCCACATAGCCACTTCCAAGACCTCGAATGGATCCAGCACACTCATGGCGACGGCATCCGTCCGTTGGTTCGTGAGATGGCGACGGATACGTGTTCGCAGGCTCTCTCGTGTCTGCCCTACGTAGATCGGCTCTCCGTCATAGTCGAAGAACGCATAGACGCCAAACTTCGCGTCGCCGACTTCGCGGCCCTGATCGTCCAGCTCTGAGAATGCAGCGCTGATCCACTCACGGATCTCATGAACCTCGGGGGGAGGCCCGGCGTTCTCAGCGTTGCCATCACGCACTGGCAGCCATGGCCCTTGGCTCGCCATCAGCCGTGAGCAGCGGCAAAACCGCTTCCTTTATTACCCACGCAACCGCTGGGACACACACCGCGTCTCCGAGGCCAAACAACGCTTGATTGGGCGTCACGGCATCCAGCGTAAATGCGTCAGGAACTCCTTGAAGTCGGGCGTACTCGCGGGGCGTCATCCAGCGGATTCGCAAGGTATCGCGGCCAGCCTGGACCAGCACCTGTTTCGATGATCCTCCGCGAGCCGTACGGAGGCAACCACTAATTTCGTCCGGTCTGATCTCCCACACCGCGCGACCATGACGAGTGCGGCGATAAGCAGTCCCCCACTGGAGCTTTCGGCCCTTTCGCAAGCCAGCAAGCCTGGTGGCCTGAATGTCAGAAAGGGACGCACAAAACCGCCCGACGCGGTCCTGGTTCCACCATCTGGCGTCAGTGGGACGAAGCCGCTCGACCACTTCGTCCAACGTGCCCGCCGTTGCGGATGGTGGATCAATCGGAGCGGTCCAGAAGGAGAGGTCTGGATTTTCATCACGGAATCGAGTTAGCCATGGAGGACGCAGCTCGCTTTGCTCCCCTCCACACGGCGCGACGACCGGGTCCTTCACTGCCACGACAAAGAGCCTCAAGCGACTTTGAGGAACGAAGTGGCTGGCGTTGAGAGCAAGGAGGTCACACGAATAGCCGAGGTCGCCAAGCTCGGTAATAGCTGCGCGTAGGTCTGAGCCTTCGTGCGACGTGGCGAAACTCGGCACATTCTCCAGGAGCGCAATTTTCGGTCGCCGATCACCCATCTCTCGCAGGACACGAGCAAGCTCCCAGAACATGCCTGACTGCGCGCCCGCAAGTCCTGCGCGGTTCCCAGCAAGCGAAAGGTCGGTGCATGGGAATGAAGCTGTGGCGACGTCTACGTCCGGGAGATCGCTTCCGTGCACGTCGCGCACGTCGCCAAGACGGAACTCGTCTCCGCCGAAGTTGGCGGCGTAGAGCGCCCGCTTCGTTGGCTCTATGTCGTTGGCGAAGACAACCTCACCACCCGTCCATTCCAAAGAGAGGCGGACGAGACCGATGCCCGCGAAGAACTCTGCAGCGCGGAAGGCGCGGCGAAGTGGGACGACCTGTGAATGTTCACGCGCCTGCATCACGTCAGCGAGGGAGAGTTGGCCAAGTTTACGAGCCTGATCGGATCACCCCTTTTGGTCGCCTCCTACATCTATGACCCGCCCGCTGCCCCGGGCAAGGACTCCTTCTTGGGCGAGTCGGACACCGATCCGAGCGGACCTACGAACTGCCCTGCTGCCAAGCCGGCACAAATTTGGCCGGGCTGCGGCTCGGAAAGGCGGGCGAGGGGCCAGCTACTGGCCGAGGGTGCCGCCGAGGCCGCCGCCGGCGAGGCCGCCGAGGGGGTTCTGGAGCGCTTCTTTGCCTTTGCCCTGCTGGGTCTTTTCGAAAGCGCGAACCTGCTTGGCGAATTCCTTGCCGCGTTTGCGGTATTCGGAGAGCTGGGTCGAGACGGATTTCCGTTCTTCCTTCGAGGGCACGAGTTTCTTGACCTGTGCAGTTGCCTTGTCGCCGGCGGCGAAATCGCCGGCGAAGTACTCGTAGATGGCCAGGGTGCTGAAGGCGCCGAGGTTCGGGCGCGCCTCGGCCGCCAGCCGCTGCGCCTCGGCGGCGTTTTCGACGTTGTCGATCGCCTCTTCGTACGTGGTAGAGCTTTCCGCGAGGCTGAAGTAGGTCCTCGCCATCAGTCCGGCCGCGGCGGGGTTGGGTGCCTTGGCCTCTTCCAGGTAGCCGCTCCAGGCTTTCGCCGCCCGTTCGAGCTCGACGTGCGCCTCCGGGGTGGCGACCGGCACACCCGTCTGCGAGTTGGTTTCGAAGAGGGCGTTGCCGGCGTTGATCCTCGTCCGCGCCAGCTTCAGCAGGAGCGCTTCGTTGTCGGGGTCGGTGCGCAGTTTGGCTTCGACCCTTTCCGCCTGTTCGTCGAGCACCTCGCTGGCGTTCGAGGCGCCGCCGCCGCCGATCACTTCGCCGAGGTTGAACGGGCCGACGACGAGGAAGAGGCTGGTGCCCATCAGCAGCGCCAGGATCGCGTAGACGACACGGACGACGTGCTTGCGCCGTCCCCGCGTGTCGAAGACCATCCGTCGCTCGCCGCTCTTTGCCATCGCTACTTCATCGCTCCTGGGTTGAGGGCCTAGGCACGCCTCCCGCGGCCCCCGGCCTGCCGAGGGCACGCGCGAGCAAGATACTCAACTCGTACAGAGCAAGGAGGGGCACCATCTCGATCAGCATCGAGATCGGGTCGACGCCGGGCAGGGCGGCGGCGATCACCGCGATCCCCAGGTAGGCGTAGCGGCGGTTGGTGCGCAGCTGCTCGACCGAGACGATCCCCAGCCGGGTGACCGCGATCACCGCCAGCGGCAGCTGGAAAACCAGCCCGCAGGCGAGCAGCGTGGTGGAGAAGAAGCTGTAGTAGTCACGGGCACGGACCTGGACGTTGAACTGGGTGTCGTTGAAGTCGAGCAGGAACCTGACCGCGGCAGGCATCACGACGAAGTAGGCGAAGGCGACGCCGGCGAGGAAGAGGAGCGGCGCGAGCAGCAGGATCGGCAGCGCGACACGCCGCTCGCCGGCGCTGAAGGCGGGCAGCACGTAGGCGTAGACCTGGTAGAGGACGACGGGCAGCGAGAGGAGCAGCGCTCCGTAGGTCGCCACGGTGAGGGTGGTCATCAGGGGCTCGGTGACGCCGAAGGTGAGCAGCCTCTCGTGGCCGTTGGGAAGCGGGTTGGAGGCGAATTCGAGAAGCAGGTGGTTCTGCCAGAAGCAGAGGCTCAGCGCGACGGCGAGGGTGGCGAGGCAGACGACGATCCGGGCGCGCAGCTCGTCGAGGTGCTCGACCGGGGTCAGCCGATCGTCATGGGAGACCGCCCTGACCCGGCGGGTCATCCGCACGGAACCTCAGGTTCGCTTGGAGCCGGCCGGCCGGCGCTCGCCGGCCTCGATCTCCTGTGGCGAGTCCTGCGAATCCTCGTCGTCGTCATCGCCGCCGAGCGAGCCGCGGAACTCGCGGATGCCCCTGCCCAGGGAGCGGCCGAGCTCGGGCAGGCGCTTCGGCCCGAAGACGATCAGGGCGATGATCAGGACGATGGCGATCTCGGGCAGACCGACGTTTCCCAGCACCACCCCATGGTACAGCCGCTGCCTTTTGTGGAGGCTCGCCTACCCGTTAATCGGCTTTTGTCGGAATCTCGCGGAAAAATGCGGATGGAGTACGTCCTGCGGGGGTTCGATAGTGCAGGTATGCGAAACGCGAGCGTCGGTCAGATCAAGCCCGCCACCGAGCTCCACGTCTGCCCCAAGTGCGGGTCGGGGTTGGTGCAGCCGATCTGCTGGGAGCAGGCCGGCGACCGCGATCACTGGCGGCTGTGGCGCCGCTGCCCGGAGTGCGAATGGCACTGCGACGCGGTCCACGCCGAGCCGGAGATCGACGCCTTCGACGAGGAGCTCGATAACGGCACCCGCACCCTCAGCAACATGCTGAAGGCGCTCGAGCGCGAGAACATGCAGCGCTTCGGCAGGACGTTCGTCGCCGCCCTGGGCGCCGACCTGATCGGCGCCGACGACTTCGACTTCTCCTAGCGCTAGCTGTAGCGCTGCACGACGCCGTCGGCGAGGAGGCCGAGCAGATGGCGCTGCTCGGGGTCGAAGGCGGGCGAGTCGAGCCGCCCCTTGGCCGCGGCGATCGTCGCCAGGGCGCGTGAGCGGACCGTCTCGAGGGCGCCGCTGGCCGCGATCCGGTCGCAGAGGGCCTCGGCCGCGGGCGGACCGAGAGTGCGCAGGTCGACTGCTCGAATCCCGGGGTCGATCTCGGCGGCGGCGATCAGGGGCAGGGTGACCGTGCCGTCGAGGAGGTCGGTCCCGCGGGCCTTTCCCGTGCGCTCGGGCGGCCCGCTGACGTCGAGGACATCGTCGAGCAGCTGGAAAGCCAGCCCGATCTCGGCGCCGAAGGCCGCGAGCGACGCCTCGTCGCGCCCCAGCAGGCAGGCGCATTCGAAGAGCTTCGCCGTCTTCAGGTGGCAGCGTTCCAGATAGCGCCGCTCGGAGATCGAGATGTCGAAGGCGTCGCGCCGCTGCGCCAGCTCGCCCCGGGCGAGCGCCGAGGACGCCTCGGCGAGCAGCGCCACGGCGCGGCCGTCCCCTCTCTCTGCGAGCAGCGCGAAGGCGCGCGAGAAGAGCAGGTCGCCGACGGCGACGGCGCGCTCCCGCCCAGAGATGGCGACGACGGTCGGCTGTCCGCGGCGCAGCGGCGCCGCGTCGAGCACGTCGTCGTGGACGAGGCTCGCCATGTGGACGAGCTCGGTCGCCGCGGCGGCGCGCACCGCCGCCTCCTCCCCGTCCGGCCCGGCGCAGAGCAGGACGAGCATCGGTCGCAGGCGCTTGCCGCCGGCGGCCAAGGTCGCGCCGGCGTCCTCGCCCAGCGGACCCTCGCGGGCGCCGCTCTGCTCGCGCAGGAGCCGCTCCACCTCGCCCAGCCGGGCCGGCAGCCAGCGGCTCGACGCGTCGAGGACCGCCGTCACCGGCGGCGGCACAGCCGAGCGCCGGGTCACCCGCGGAGGCCGCTGTGGATCGCGACGATCCCGCCGGCGAGCACGGTCCAGCGGACGCGCTCCAGCCCGGCGGCGTCCAGCTTCGCGGCCAGACCGCGCGAATCGGGGAAGTTCCGCACCGATTCGGGCAGGTAGGAGTAGGCCTCCGGTTCCCGCGTCAGCCTGCCGAGGACGGGGACGATCCGGTCGAACCAGAGCGAGTAGAAGGTCGAGAGCGGCGGCCGGGTCGGCTGCGTGATCTCGAGCACGACCAGGCGGCCGCCGGGGCGCAGCACGCGGGCCATCTCGCGCAGTCCGCGGTCGAGGTCGGCGAGGTTGCGGACGCCGAACCCGACCGTGACCGCGTCGAAGCGCTCGCCGTCGTAGGGCAGCTGCAGCGCGTCGGCCCACTCGAACCGCACGCCGGCCGCGTGCTTGGCCGCCGTCTTCTCGCGTGCCAGGTCGAGCATCGGCTCGGAGAAGTCGCAGCCGATCACCCGGCCGTCCGGACCGACCCGTCCGGAGAGCTCGATCGCCAGGTCCCCCGTCCCGCAGCAGACGTCGAGGGCGGAGTCGCCGGGGCTCAGCTCGGCGCGGTCGGCGGCCCGCTGGCGCCAGTCGTGGTGCAGCCCCGCCGTCATCAGCGAGTTGAGCAGGTCGTAGCGCGCCGCGACGCGGTCGAACATGCGGTTGACCTGGCCCGCGAAGTGGGCCGAGTCGCGGTCCGGCTTAATTGAGCGAGGAGAGGAAGTCAGCGAGCTCGTTGAGCTTTTTCGGCGGCAGGTTGCGGAAGGAGGGCATTTCACCGGGGCCTATTTCCACCGAGCGGACGATCGCGGCGCGGGGGACCCGCTGGGCGATGTGGGTCAGCTCGGGGCCCGGCCCGTTGTTGCCGTTCTCGCCCAGCTTGTGGCAGGCGAGGCAGCCGGAGGCGGCGACGACCTCCTTGCCGGCCTCGTAGCGCGGCGCGACCTTCATCTCG
>Ga0193699_10000461_pt1 | contig 17832 bp, 15 predicted proteins | sample L3c2metaG_FD_160095 | JGI IMG/M metagenome (GOLD analysis project Ga0193699, IMG submission 160095) | Soil microbial communities from a riparian zone of the East river system, Colorado, United States - L3c2 | ecosystem: Environmental > Terrestrial > Soil > Riparian zone | place: USA: East...
TCTTGCTCATCTCGGGGAGCGCGCCGTCGACATTCATGTCGAGCAGCGCACCCAGCTCGGCGTTGTCTATCCCGACGTGCGTGACCACGAGATTGTAGCGGGTGTGCAACCGATCAATCATCGCCACTAGACTGTCGGCCTTGTTCGGCGGCGCGGCCGAATACTGTGGATCGTGCCTGATTTCCCCGAAGTACTGGGACATGCCCAGCCCGTATTCCTTCGCGAGCCGCTCCGTGATCTCGCGAAACTCTGGATAGCGAACCGCGGTCCCCATATGGTAGTCCACGTAATCGATCTTGAGTCCCGATCGAAGCGCGCGGTCGATCTGCGCGCGCAGCTCGCTCTCGATTTCCTTCAGATTCGGCCGATTTCGATGGAGCGCCTCGGCCGTCTGAAAAAAATAGCCATCCGCGTCTACGATCGACGGGACGGCTGTTCGGCCCAGCACCGGACCCCAACGGTAATTCTTCCACTCGGAATTGAGCGTCAGGTGAATCCCCACAGCGACCTCGGGATGGCGCTTGAGGATCTCCACCGTCTCCTGGTACCAGGGCGTGGGAAACATCACCGACACCGAAACTGGAAGGCCGGTCGCGATGAGTTTTTCCAGAGCCATGTTCACGCTGTGACTCATTCCCGCATCGTCACTGCGGATGATCAAATAGATCTGTTCAGGATTGGCGGGGTGCTTAGATGCGTCTGCCTGACCGACAGCATTAGTCGGTGACGCGAACAACAATAGCAGGGCGAACGAACGGAGCAGCCGCGTACGACCTTCCTGAAGACAGGGTCAGGTAAGTCTGCCTACTTCACGTTTTGCAGCCGAACCCAACGTGCGGCCCGGAATCCAACACGAATTTGCGCATCGGCTTCGAGTTGTCAAGAAGAAGTTCCACAGGTCCAAACACCCGGCGGCGTTCACTTGACCCTGCGGTACTTTGTGCCGTCCTCCATTACCAGAAGGCTGTCGCCAAGCTCCAGGGTCCGAGCGTGACCATACTTGGATGTCACGGTGACGGTCGTCCCCCGCTGAGCGAAGCTTCCCCGTAACACTGAGGTGTCCAACCCATAGCTTCGGGCGGTAAACGTATTGTCATGCTCGAACTGAAACCACTCTGACGGCTGATTCGTTCGCTGCCATCGGCCGACCACCGAGTTATCGGACTGCCGGCAGCCCACGGCGGGAAGGCCGAGAATTAACGCGAGCAGTAAACGAGAGTGGATCATCCGCCTTAGTGGATGGCGCCGACTGCGTACGGAATATGGCACGCCGATCCGTCCCACGGTGAGAAAGTCTGCGGGTAAGTCTGCGCGAGGAACTGCCAGACAAAGCCATGGCCGTGAAACAGGCCACGGGTGGAACCCCCGTGGAACCCTCACCAGGGAGGCCCAGACATTGGAGTCGAGCAATGGATTTGATAACCCAATGTTCTGGCGGGAGTTACTTCAAGTCGGGACGGCGGGATTTGAACCCGCGACCCCCTGAACCCCATTCAGGTGCGCTACCGGGCTGCGCTACGTCCCGTTTCAGCCTGGGAAGTCGAGCCGAAAACAGATTGGGGAGTATAGTCGCACCGTACGGTCCCTACAACCCGACTGCCTCGGAACTCTGCGCGTCGCGGGGACGGTTCTTGCAATCCGCTTACGTAAGATTGAGTTTCTAGTTGTTGGATGACCGGCCGAGCTTCCTACGCTCTGCCTTACTGGTCTCCAGCAGCCCATCCGCATATTGCCGCACAGAAGGTCATGAACGAGAAGGCAAAGAAGCATCCGCTGGCCGCCCGCTCATCGAAAGTCGCCAAGGCGCCCGCCGAGTCGAAGACTCCGATCACGCCCATTGGCTACTCCAGGCTGTCCGAGACGATCAAGGATGGCGGGCGGATCTACCAGCTCATGGTCGAATCGGTCCGCGATTATGCGATCTTCATGCTCGATCCCAACGGACACGTCGCCAGCTGGAACCAGGGAGCACAGCGCATAAAGGGCTACACTGCGGACGAGATCATCGGCCAACACTTCTCCGTGTTCTACCCTGCTGAAGACAAGGCGAGTCACAAGCCCGCACGAGAGCTGAAAATCGCCACGCGCACCGGCAAGTTCGAAGAGGAGGGCATCCGGATCCGGAAGGATGGCTCGACGTTCTGGGCCAACGTGGTGATTACGGCGGTTCGCGACAAGGACGGTTCACTCGTCGGCTTCGCCAAAGTCACTCGCGATCTCACGGAGCGCCGTGCCGCGCAGGAGAAAGCGATTTCAGACGCGCGACGCATCGCGCAAGCCGAAGCCGCGAACGCCACCAAGAGTGAGTTCCTCGCCGCCATGTCGCACGAGCTTCGCACACCGCTCAACGCGATTGGTGGTTACGTCGACCTGCTGACCCTCGGGATTGGCGGACCGACCACTCCCGCGCAGGCGGAATACCTCGGAAGGATTCGCAAGAGCCAGCAGCACCTGTCGGGAATCATCACAGACCTCCTCAACTTCAGCCGCATCGAAGCTGGCCATCTCACGTATGAGGTAGGTGCGGTTTCTCTTGCCTCTGTCGTCGAAGCCGTGACTCCGATGATTGAGCCGGCCGCAGTAGCGAAAAAAATCGATTTGACAGCCAAATCGCCGCCGAAGGAGTGTATCGCGCTGGGTGACCGCGCCAGAATCGATCAGGTAGTGCTCAATCTTCTGTCGAACGCGATCAAGTACACTTCAGCGGGCGGCTCGGTCACGATCAAATGCGGGGCCTCAGGCAAGACTGCGTCGATTTCCGTGACCGACACGGGACGCGGTGTGCCGCGAGAGAAGCTGGAATCGATCTTCGAGCCCTTCGTACAGCTTGGGCGCTCCCTCAGCAGCGCTCACGAGGGAATGGGTCTTGGGCTCTCGATCAGTCGCGATCTCGCGCGAGCGATGCACGGCGACCTTACGGTCGAGAGCAAGGCAGGAGTGGGGTCCACATTCACCTTGACGCTACCCCGACTGCTGATTCCGAAGTAACGAACGCGGGGACCCGCTGTCGGCTAGACTGAAATGATTCTTCCGACGTAAAAGTCGCCGAACTCCGCGTACTTTGCGCTGACTTCATCGAACCGCATGTCCGTCACCAGCTTTTTGAATTCGAGCGGGTCGCGCGCGAACAGCGTCACCCCCCATTCCCATTTGTCCAGTCCGATCGCGCCGGTGATCACCTGCTGGACCTTTCCGGCGTAGCGCCGGCCAGTGAGTCCGTGAGCCTGCATCAGGCGGCTGCGCTCGTCGAGCGTGAGCGTGTACCAGTTCTGCGCTGCGTCGCGCCGCTTCGACATCGGATAGAAGGAAACGTACGGCATGTCCCCTGGGAGCTCAGGGTAGAGTCTTCGCCGGACGTGCGCACTTTCTTTTTCCAGTCTCGCGCGCTCGGTCAGCGCGCGCGTGTATTCGTCGTCCCCAACCTTGCCGCCCCGTGATGCCGCCGCTCGCGCAAGCTCCGCGGTGAGATGATAGAGTCCGGCTTCGGCCACACTCAGAAACGTGTAAGCTGGATCGAGAATCCCGCCGAGCCGCGAATGCGCGAGGTCGTCTTGCGCGGCAGCGATCGAATCGAGCGAATCGCGAAAGTGAATGACCATGAGATCGGCGCTGGATCCGATCAGCCTGACGAAACAACTCCATCCTTCCGCCGGTCCTGCTTTTTTCGCGCGCTTTTTTGCCGGTGACTTTCGCGCCGACGCACGCGCGTTCGCGGCGCCTTTCACCATCATAGCTAGACGACTCGCGTCGATCTGCTGTTTGAACCGAAAGATCTGATGCAGCGCGAACCAGCCCTCGAGCGTTTCCGGAGGGTGCGCGATCGATGGGGTCGTCATGCCGTAAAGTTAGAGGGGAAGCCGATAGTCGCGACCCCTGATTGCCACGAGCAGAGTCGGTACGAGGTACAAAGTGATCGGCGTAGACAGGGTCAGTCCGCCGATAACCGCAAGAGCGAGCGGCCGCTGCATCTCACTTCCCGCGCCCAGCCCGAGCGACAGCGGCAGCAAGCCGAAGAGCGTGCACAGCGTGGTCATCAGAATCGGCCGCAGCCTGACACCACCTGCCTCTACCAGAGCGCGATCCAGCGGTACGCCTTCCGTCTGCATTCGGTGGTGCGTGAAATCGAGGAGGATGATTCCGTTCTTGACGATCAGACCGACGAGAAGGATCAGCCCCATGAATGAGGACACGTTGAGCGGCGTCCCCGTCAGAAGCAGCAGTCCCATTGCGCCGACGAACGAGAGCGGTGCCGCGAGCAGCACCACGAATGGCTCGATGAAAGATCGGAACTGGAGCACCATCACCGTGACGACGCACGCAACGGCGAGCGCAAGCACGACGAGAAATCCTCGAAAGGCTTCCTGCTGGCTGGCGTATTGTCCCCCGAGCTCGATGCGAACCCCTGACGGTGGGCGGTTAGCCGCGAGCACCTGTTTCACATCATTCACTACGCTGCCGAGCGATCTGCCGCTGACGTCGGCGGTGACGGCGATCATTTGCTGCTGATCCTCGCGCAACAGCTGCGCGCGTGTCTCCGTCGGCTGGAAATCCGCGAGAGTACCAAGTGGAACGGTCGCGCCGGTTTGCAGCGAGACGATCGGCAGCGCCCGCAGCCGATTTGGATTGTAACGGACGCTGTCGGGTGCGCGCACGCGAACACCAATGGCCCGATCCTCGAGCCTCACTTCACCAGCCGGCGAGCCGAGAAGTGCGCCCATCGCTGAGTTGGAAACCTGTTCCGGAGTGAGGCCAACTCTGTTCGCCTCGGCGGCGTTAACCCGCATCGCCAGCTCCGCGGTTGGCTGACTTACGCCGTTGAACAAGTCGACGAGTCCCGATACCTCAGTCAGCTTGGGCTCGAGGCTCTCTGCGTAGCCCTCCAGGCGCGCGAGATCCGGCCCGAACATCTTGATCTCGATGGGACGCGCCGAACCGGCAAGGTCGTTGATGACATCCGAGAGGATCTGGACGAACTCGATCTCGAGACGCGGAACCGCGGCGGTGACTTTGCCGCGCACTTCGTCGATCACCTCGAAGATCGTGCGAGATCGCTGGCTCTGCGGCTTGAGTCGCGCGACGATGTCGCCGGTGTTCTGCTCCGTCGCAAACAGGCCCAGCTCGGCGCCCGTACGCCGGGATGTTGCGACGATCTCCGGAGTATTCGCGAGGATTCGCTCGACGATGTGGATCTGTCTGTCGGTTTCCGCCAGCGCTGTTCCTCCTGGAGTGAAATAGTCGAGGACGAACGCCCCTTCGTCCATCAAGGGCAGGAAACCGGTTCCGACAAATCGCTGAGCGAGAAATCCGGCGACTATCAGAATGCCTCCCGCCAACAACATCCGCCGCGGATGATGAAGCACCTTCTCGAGCGACCGCTGATACCGCGTCGACAGTGCGTCGAGGGATTCCTTGACCCGAGCAAGTGCGCCTGGATTCTTTGTCGCCCCCGGGGAGTCATGATCGGTGTCCTTCTCCCTCAGGAACTGATCTGCCATCAGCGGTATGACCGACAGAGCGAGGAGTAGTGAGACCAGCACGGCAATAGTGAGCGTGATGGAAAGAGCCGCGAAGAACTGCCCAACGACACCGGTCAGGAGTCGCAGGGGCAGAAACACCACGACGGTCGTGAGCGTCGACGTAGTAACGGGCCAGATCAGCTCCTGGACCGCCCGGCGAATTGCTTCGTGGCGATTGCTCGTCAGCCGAAGGTGCCTGACGATGTTCTCCGTGATGACAACCGAGTCGTCGATGACGAGGCCGATCGCTATCGCCATTGCGCCGAGTGTCATCAGGTTGAATGTCTGGCCGAGCATGTACATGGCGAAGACGCTGATGGCGAGCGTCAGCGGAATCGAAGAGGCGCTGATCGCGGTGATGCGCGCGTGGTGCAGGAAGAGCAGGAGAATGATGACCGCGAGCACCGCGCCGATGATCATCGCGTCCCGCACCGACGCCATCGCGTCTCGCACCAACGCGCCCTGATCGTAGACCGGCTTAAGCGTCGCGCCCGGCGGTAGAGTCTTTCTTACCGCGGCGGCGAGGTTGGCGACACTGTCCACGATCGCGAGCGTGTTTCCGCCGGGCTGTCTCGTGATGTTCAGCAGCGCGGCCGGCTTGCCATCTCCGGAGATGATCATCACGTGATCGACGCTGCCCAGCGTCACCGTGGCGATGTCCCGTACGCGCAGCCCCTTCCCCACCACGACATTCGCTATGTCGTCCGGTGTATGAGCCTCCTGCGCGCTGACGATGAGGTATTGCTTGTAGTCCTGCGCGACCCGTCCGACCGCGTTGACTCCAGTCGCTGCCCTGATCGCGTTCGCCAGATCGTCGTAGGTCAGACGCTGCGACGCCAATCGCGTCGGATCTGCCACGACTTCGACTTCTCGAATGTCGCTGCCTTGAACGTCCACGCGTCCAACGCCCGGAACGCGGGAGATCAGCGGCTTGAGCTGATATCGCGCGATGTCGTAGAGCGTGCCCGGATCGCCGCCCTCGAGGTTGTAGGATACAATCGGGAAAAGCGATGGTGTCATCCGCTCGACCGAGATGTCCAGATCCGCGGGTAGCTGAGGTCGCACTTCGTTGACGCGAGCCTGGACCTGTTGCAACGCATACATGATGTCGGCCTTGTCGGCGAACGTGATGCTGATCTCCGAGGCGCCGCGAATGGTGCGGGATCGAACTCGCATGACTCCCGGAACGATGCTGATCGCTTCCTCGATGGGACGCGTCACGCTGAACACCATCTGTCGTGCGCCGAGTGCCGACCCTTCGGACACGACCAGGATGCGGGGGAACGCGAGCTCGGGGTAAATCGCCGAGGGGAGCCTGGTCGCAGCGTAGATGCCGGCAGCACTCAGCAGCCCGACGACCAGATAAACGAATCGCCGCTGCGCGGCGAGCAGGTCGAAGAGGGAGTGCACTACCGGGCCTGGCTTACCTTGACGCTATCGTCCACTCCATAAGCGCCTTCCGTCACGACTCGCTCGCCACCCGCGAGACCGCTCGTGATCTCCGCTACTGTGTCGGTTCGGCGGCCAACAGTCACCTTGCGGGCGAGCGCGATATTGGCCGCGTTGACGACGAACACCTTGAATCCGTCGCCCTCCGGGACCAGGGCGGCGATCGGCACTATGATGGCTCGTGCCTTGGTGCCCGCGCTGATCTGACCGAAGATCGTCTCACCGACGCGCAGCGCGCGTGCAGATGGCGGCGCCTGTGCGCGCACTTCCACGCTCCGTGTGCTGGAATCGACCGTCCCGGCGACTGACATGATCCGTCCGACGCCTAGCGCTTCTCCGGTGGCGGTCTCACCGGCGCTAAGAGTCACCGCAGCTCCAGGCGCGATGTGCGCCGCATCCGATGGCGCGACGTTGAACACGATGTCGAGCGCGCTGAGATCTGCGACTTCGACGAGCGGCTGATTCACGTCGGCCGACGCTCCTATCGAGGCGTTGAGCTTCGTCACGACCCCCGAGATCGGAGCTCTGACCACCGCGAGCTGCGCCATCCGTCGGGCAGTGATCGCCGCCGCCTCTGCCTGCGCCAGATCCTTTGCCGCCGACTCGGCGTCCTTGCGCGGGACAATTCCAGCATCCGCCAGCCGACGCGCGCGATCGTATGCACGCTGTGCGGCCGCCAGTGAGGCCTCCGCGCTCTGAGCAGCGGTGATGAATGGCGTCTGCTCGAACGCGATGAGCGGTGTCCCCACCGAGACCTTCTGACCGACGGAGACGTAGACGGTCGTGATGCGCGCCGGTGCCGGAGCACTGAGCGAAGCAAAGTGTCCGCTGTGAACTGCAACCGTACCTATCGAACCAACTCTGTCCTCGAAGGGTTGAATCGATGCCACAGCAGTTTTGACTTGCACCACCGCCGCTGGATCCGCAACCGGGTCCGATTTGCGACAGGAGACAGCAACAAGCAACACGCCGGCGAGTAGACGAGGGCTCATCTTGCGGGTGCCGTCAGAGAGTACAGACGAAGCGTCGCAGTAGCGATCCATGCATCAGTGAGATCGGTGATGTACTGCGACAGGATGTCGCGCGCATTCCGCTGCGCTTCGAGAACGGCGGGCAGCCCCTGCGCGCCTTCGCGATAGGCGACGAGAGACATCGCGACGACTCGATTCGCGCTCTCAACGAGTACGCGGTCACGCTGAAGCTTCTCCAGCGCGACTGCGCGCTCGCGACGTGCCCGCCCAATCGCAGCCTGAGTCTGGAACAGCGTCAGCGAAAGCTCCGCTCGCGCTCTCTCGCGCTCCGCTTCGGCTTGCGCGATTGGTCCACGATTTCTGTTCAGCAGTGGAAGTGGTATCGACAAGCCGAAAGTAGGCAGCACGCCCGTCAATCCAGGATCGCCCCATTCGATTCCCGCCTGGAGACTGAATGGCGCGAACAGACTTCGCCGCTGCACACTGACGGAGAGATTCGCCGCCGAGAGCATCTGTCTGGCCGCGGCAATCGGAAGGGCCACCTCTGGGACTGCGTTCGGAGGAGTGAGCGACGGCATTGTCAGTGAGTCAGATGGGACGATTGCGATCCGTGTCGTGTCCAGACCCATAACGGTCTGTAAGTCAAATATGCTCGAGATGAGCGTCACCGAGTCCGCGATCGCGAGGTTGGCGGCCTGGCCGGCGTTGACGGTCGCGAGCAATACGTCGAGCTCGCTCGCATCCCCCGCATCGCGCCGGATGGCCGCCATGCGGCGGAGGCTATCGGCATCCTTCGCGTTTCGCCTCGACAGACGTACGCGTTCCTGAGCCGCGAGCGCGCGTGTGTAGCTGGTGTCGGCATCGAGGGCCGCAGACGCTCGCTCGAACTCGAATCGGTACTGACTTGCGAGCCTGCTCGCCGCGGCGGCGCGAATGCGCGAGCCGCGAATTCCAGTCACATCGAGCGGGAGATCGACGATCGCGTGATAATTGGGTGGTGACTTCGAGTAAGTCGCCGCGAGCGAGGGATTGTCCCAGCTGCGCGCCGTGAGCAGCTGCGCTGCTCCGATCAGAGTATCGGCGCGGGCCACGGCGGCTCGAGCTCCACGACTCACTGCGGCTTCGATTGCCTGGTCACGACTTACGGGCTGTTGGCTACGCATGCCGGAGGGCACCGCCACAGCAAGCAACGCGATCGCGCGGACGAATGTGCGTATCAAGGGCTCGTTCGAGTGCGGGAAAGACGAGCCGGGTGAGCGCAAGGCCTATTCCATAGACCGCACCCACCCGGCTGTCCGTGATCACGCAGCCGGAAGAAAGCCCGCGTGTTACTTCTTTGCTGCCTTCTTTTCCTTTGCTTCCTTCGCTGCCTCGGCCTTCTCCATCTTCGGTGTTTCGTGCTCGCGGCCTACGACAGAACCGTCGATCGCGTTCACATTCACCTCTTCGATTCCGGTCTTGCCCGGTACGGTGATGTCGAAGGAGTAAATCAATTTACCCTTTTCGCGCTCCAGCTCGCTCGACTTGACGGTTCCGTTCGGGACTTCCTTGAGCGCCGTAGCGCGCGCTGTCTCCTCGGAGATCTTCGCTTCCTTCTGCAGCGCCGCCTGACTCTCTGCCTTCTTCGCCGCGCGACTGCGCTTGGCAGTCGTGCTCTTCGTCGTCGCAGGCTTGGCCGCGCTCTTGTAGCTGCCCGTCGCTTGCGCGCCGGCGGCTCCTGAGATTGTGGCAACGGCGAAGGCGAGAGCGATCACTTTGAACATTTGTCCTCCAATTGGGTTACACTGTCGCCCGCACTGGCGCGGGCGAAATGGGCTACGTAGCAGGCGGTAGTATAGGGGCGCCACCTGTCGTCACCATTACAAGGAGTCGCGCAGGTGGAAGCCCTGTGTAGATTGGCGTGACATGAGAGTTCTTCTAGTGGAGGATGATCCGGGATTGGCCGCGATCATCAAGACCGGCTTCGGCGAGCAAGGCGTTCAGGTCGTGACCGAATCGACCTACGCGGACGGACAAATGAAGGCAATGCTTGGCACGTTCGACGTCATCATCCTCGACGTAATGCTGCCGGGCGGGAACGGTTTCGACCTCTGTCGCGAGCTGCGGAAGCGCGAGGTGGCGACGCCAATCCTGATGTTGACGGCGCGCGATACGGTAGATGACCGTGTAGCCGGCCTGGAAGTCGGCGCCGATGATTATCTCACCAAGCCCTTCGCGTTTCGTGAGCTCCTGGCGAGAGTTCGGGCGCTGGCGAGAAGGCGTGGATCACCACTGCCTGAAACGCTGCGGGTATCGGATCTAGAGGTCGATCTCAACGCCCACCGCGTGCGCCGCGCTGGAAATGCGATCGAGCTGACGGCCAAGGAGTTCTCGCTGCTCGAGTTTTTCGTGATCCATCACGGCCAGGTCGTTGACCGCGCCGCCATCACGGCACACGTCTGGGACGAGAACCACGATCCGTTCACGAACGTGCTCGAGGTTCTCGTGCGTCGCCTGCGCCGCAAGATCGACGACGACTACGCGGAAAAACTGATCCAGACTGTGCGCGGAGCCGGATACCGCTTTGGCGACTGAAGCAAGCTCGCGCCACGGGATACAGCGGCTCGTAAAGCTCCGGCTGCGTCTCACGATCTGGTACGTCGCCACATTCGGTCTGATCATCCTGCTGCTCGGAGGCGCGCTGTTTTCGGTAATCAGCCATCAGCTCTCGCAGCAGCTCGACGATTCTCTCAAGAGCGCCACTTTCGAGCTCGTTCGCGCGGCGCGCATACGGGAAATCGAAGCTGCCGGAGCGCGCGGCCGTGTGATCGATGCCGTGGACGAGCTCAACATCCCCGATCGGACTCTCTATCTGCTGGACCTCGACGGCAAGCCCGTCAAGCCCGCGAGTGCCGACGAGTGGATCCGTCAGGCGGCCACCCAGTCTGCGAAAGTGGGCGAAGTCACTGTTCAACACGAAGCGTCCGACGACATCACTCTCAGGCTCCATGCCCGTCGCTTCGCGTTGGCCTCAGGAAAACAGCTCGTTGCGGTGGCGGTCGCCGATCAAGTGGAGCTGGAGGACAAGTATGCCGATCTCATCACGGCTTTCGCGGGTGTTGCTTTCGCGGCGCTCGTTCTCGTCGCCGCGGGAGGGTTTCTACTCGTGCGCAAATCCACCGAGCCGATCGAACGCTCGATACTGTTCACGCGACGGTTCATGGCGGATGCGGCGCACGAGCTGAGGACTCCGATAACGGTACTTCGGACGCGAGCTGAGGTCGCACTTCAACAGCCGCGAGAAGCGGCCAATTATGTCTCCGCCCTGCGGGGAATCGAGGCGGAGTCACGGCGACTCGGCGGGATCGTCGACAGTCTCCTTGTCCTGGCTCGCGCAGACTCGGGTGAGCGCCCGCTGGAGCGACAGCGCCTCTTCCTCGATGACATAGCGATCGATGCTGCGGGAGCTGCCCGATTGGTCGGCAATCAGAAGGGAGTCGAGGTCGCGGTGGAAGAATTCGAAGAGGCCCCTGTCGTTGGGGATGCTTCGTTGATTCGCCAGCTCGTCATGATTCTTCTCGACAATGCGATCAAGTTCACGGACGCGGGCGGAGCGGTGCGTATCGGGGTCTCCATGCACGAGGGAACGCCGACGTTCGTCGTCGAAGACACGGGCATCGGAATCAAGACCGAAGACCTGTCGCGGATTTTTCAGCGATTCTTTCGCGGGGACACTGCACGGAGCAGAACCGACGGCGCGGGCCTCGGTCTCTCGATCGCCAGCTGGATCGCGAGAGAACACGGAGCGGATATTGCGGTCTCATCAGAGCCCGGAAAGGGCACAAGGGTCGTCGTGACGTTCCCGCGCGGCGCGCAGATGGTGTCATCGTAGCGACAGGTGATGCGCTTACCCTTCGCACGCGCCGGTGGAATCGCACCTCTTTCACGAGACTCTTGCAGACACTGAAACTACGACGCCTGTCGCGATACCGATGGCCGCTCGTGATTACTGCAACACTGATAGTCACGGCGGTTTTTTCTTTGCCACCGCTGATGGACGTCGCCAATCCGGCATTCGCGGCCGCTGCCACTCTGCGCACACCATTCCTGTACGATGTGTTTGCCCCCGCGTCCAACACCCTCGACGCACTCACGATTCTTTCCCCCGCCCAATACTGGGCGACGTTCGCCCTGTGCGCGATTTGCTTCCTCGCCGCAGCTCTCGTTCGCCAGCGGCAAGTGCTCGGACGTTTCTGCCCTTTCCGAACTGCGCGCTCCGCGTCGGGCATTCTCGGTGGCACGGTGGCGATGCTCGGAATCATGCTGATCGGCCCAAGACCGATGGCTTCTCTGGCTCTGCATGATTCCGATCTGATCGCGGTGGATTTTCACAGCCACACCGACGCATCGCATGATGGGCGCGCCGGATTCACGGCGGAGAGAAACCGTGACTGGCACCGGAGAGCGGGTTTCGATGCGGCCTACGTGACCGATCACCAGACATTCGATGGCGCCCTGGATGGTGAAGCACGAAATCCCGCCGAGTCCGGCGACGGAACGGTTCTGCTTCCCGGAGTCGAGCTGCGCGACGGTCGCGAGCATCTTCTTCTCCTCGGCGTAGACCCACGACGGATGGAGCTCACATCTCCGGACTGGGCGGGGGCAGCAGTCGCGGCCGATGGCGGCCCGGTTCCCCCCATCCTCGTGCTCGTGCTGCCCGGGGACATCGCGCACATTCCCAGCAGCGAGATCTCCGGATCGATTCGTCTCGCCGCGATCGAGGCGTCGGACGGATCACCGCGTGGACTCGCCCAATCGGCGACTGCGCGAGATACGATCCTCGCGACTTCGTCGCGTCTCGGCCTGGCCGTTGTGGCGGGATCGGATAATCACGGATGGGGACGCAATGCCCCAGCGTGGAGCGTGCTGCGGATTCCTGGTTGGCGCAGCCTGGCACCGGCGCAGCTCGACATCGAGATCCGCCGAACCATTCTCACTCGAGGGATGCGCTCGGTTCAGGTGATCGAACGGAGGACCGTGCCTCCGGCGAGTAACGCCTTGCAGGTTGTCTTCGGTGGAGTGGCCGCGGGCCTCGTCATGGCACGCACAATGAGCACAGAAGACCGTGTGTCCTGGATCGCATGGAGCTGGGCCCTGTGTGTCCTGTCGCTGCGCCGCGCGCGCAGAAACGGCAACCGTCAGCGAGCGAAGCTGAGGGCGAAGATGAGTAAGCGTTCGAAGCCGAGGTTCATCGAAGCGGCCGCTGCCATTCGAGCGGCCTCGTGACGGAAGTCGGAATGGTCAAGCCTGCTCGCACGCGACGCGTGCGGGATTGGTTTCGAAAGCTGATCACGTTCTGGACGTTGATCGCGGTCGTGTCTGCCGGCGCGCTTCTCGTCTTCGCCGACGTCGGTGAAGACGTTGCGGAGCGATCCACGACTCAGCTCGACAACGCGGTCAGCGCATGGATCGTCAGCCATCAGAATCCACTGATCTACAAGATCGCTCTGGTCGCGACGTGGATCGGATCACCGGCCGTCATGGTTCTGATCGCGATAGCGGCGGGAGTGTGGTTCTACGGCCGCTCCGGCGGGAGCAAAGCCGGCGTGATGGTCGCTGCTCCCGCTGTGGGAGGCTTGCTGTCGGGAACCATCAAGGTTTTCTACGGCCGCGCGAGGCCGGCCGGCGCGGCGCTGCTGAACGAGCACACGTACTCTTTCCCCAGCGGGCACGCGGCGACGTCCGCGGCGGTAATGGTCAGCCTCTGCTACGTGCTCGCCCGCGAGCGGATGATCTCATGGCCAACCGCGATCGTAATCGGTGGTGGTGTTCCACTCATCGTCGGCCTCACGCGCCTGTATCTCAACGTGCACTGGTTTACCGACGTGATCGGTGGTTGGACGGTCGGGCTTTTCGTTGCGGCGATCAGTGCCGCGCTCTACGAGCGACTCCGCCAGAGCGCGCCCCCGGAAGCCGAAGTCGCGGCCTGAACCAGAGAAGCGGCCGCCTCTCAGTGCTTGAGTGCGGTCTCGACGTGAGTCAGCAGCGCAGCGCGGGCCGCCGAATCGAAGACGCGCCCATTGGCTATCACCGCAGAAATGCGCCGGGTGTTGCGGATGTCGGCTAGCGGGTCCGCATCGAGGAGCACCAGGTCCGCAACCTTTCCTGGAGCGACGGTGCCGAGCGAGTCGAGCGCGCGAAGGAATTCCGCGGGATTGTAGGTGGCAGTGCGAAGAGCCTCGAGTGGAGTGAGGCCGGATTGCACCAGGAAGGCGAGCTCGTCGTGAAGGCTGAACCCCGGATACGCGAACGCCTGCGGCATGTCGGTTCCTGCCAGCAGCTTCACCCCCGCTGTTTTCAGATCACGCGTGCGATCGAAGCTGAAGTAGCTGCGCATGACGATCGAGTCAGCGGGGGGCACCCCTGCCGCTCGGCGCAACCATCCGCCCTGTACGATACCTGGGACGTATTTGGCCAACTCGGGGTGTGTGCTCGAGCTATCGAACGTGTGCACGAACGGCTGATACGCGATGAGCGTAGGCGTCACCCAGGTGTGGTTTCGCGCGAGCGCCTCGATCACTGAGCGACATTTCGCTGCGTCGTAGGTGGCCCGGATCACTCGCGCTTGCTCTCTCCGCTGGGCCAGCTGCTTTTCCGGGGTGAGCGTAGTGGTATCTCCCAACGCTGCGCGGAGTACGCTGTCTCTCGAGGAGCACCCGCGCATGAGATCGTCTTCGAGATCGATGCTCCGCTGCCCCGCATCTGATGCTTCGACGACACTCACCGAATACGGCGCGTAGCCCGCAAACGCAACGCCGAGCTTTTTCGCTTCCTGCGCTATCCCGAAGTAGGCCGCCCGGGGAACCCAGGAATAGGTGCTGATGAAATCCGCGCGAACAGATCCGTCTTTTTTCCGGGAGAGTGTATCGACCGCCCTTACGCCGTCTTCCTCTGTCTCCAAGTGAGTGACGAAACGAGCCCGACTCACCGGGCCGTCTACTCGCGCTCCGATCACGAGCCGCGGCCCGACTTCGCGTCCAGCAGCGATGGAGGACTTCCACCTCAGCGTCGTGTCGAGGTAATAGCCCATGTCCCGCGCGCCGGTGACACCGTTGGCGATCATAAGCGGTCCCGCGAAATCGGAGAACAGGTACACGAAGGCGTGGACGTGCATGTCCCACAGCCCGGGAATCAGGAACTTTCCCCGCCCGTCCAGGACGCGCGCTCCCGCTGGAATCGTGGCGCTCGCGGCGGGCCCGACGAAAGTGATGCGATTGCCGGTTACGAGCACCGTGTTATCGGCGCGCGTCTGACCCGAAGCGACGTCGATTACCGATACGTGCGTTATGGCAATCGCCTGCTGTCCCGCGGGCGTTCGGCTGCATGCCGTCGCCGCGAGAAGCGCGATTCCGAGCCCCGCCCGCGTTATTTCGGTGCGCGCTTTACTCGCCAGGTTCCCGTCTGCGGTGCAGTTGATTGTGATCCACGCGTGCTGAAGGTGCCGTCGATGGTATCGCCATTCAACCTTCCCGTGAATGTCGTCTCGACCGGACAGTCGCACTCCGGATCCCGATACGCGTCGAGCACGCCGCTCACGGTGTCGCCGGTCACGCGCACGAGCCTGATCGTCAGGACCTGAGCGGCTGCGCTCCCCTGTACCGGCGCACCGCCGGTAGCAGTGCCCACGCCATAGGGCACGAGCGCTTTCCCGTAACCGCGCGGAATCATCACGACGTCACCACTCGCGGCGTCGCCGGCGGGAGAAAGGTTGAACACGATGCTTCCGCTGCGACCGGTCACCGGGCTGTTGTACTCTCCTGTCCATTTGCCGGCGAGCGAAGCCTTGTCTCCGACATCACCGGTGACTGTGACCGGCGTCGGCTTCGATGCGCACGCGAGCGACACGCAGGCAAATGCTGTGAGATAAAGGTGAGAGTTCTTCACGACAAACCCCTCCTAAAGTTGAGTGGTGTGCAATGGAAGGGTGGGTAGCACTAGTCTCGCTCCGATCAGTTGGTCGCGCTAGATGTGGAGACCCGCGAGAATCGTAGAAGAAAAAAACAATCCCGCGAAGATCGCGGGATTGTTGGACCTCTTCCGGCGCTGGTGACGCGCTCAGGCCGCTGGCTTGACTCCTGTCGTTACCCAGTTGGTGAGTGTCTGGAACGAGCTCACAACCAACGGCGTCGAGAAGTTGCAATGGCCGTAGTTCGGCACGCCGCGCTGCAGCAGCATGCTCGACGCGCCGGCGGCCGCCGTGATTTGAGCCAACGCCGGCTCGTGAAAGAACGGGACGAGCGGATCAAAGAAGTTGTGGACGCTCACAACCGGAATTGTAAGACGACCCGTCGGCACATAGTACCGATCGAGATAATTCTGGGCGTCGGGGGTTATGTCATAGCGCGTCACTCCCGGCGTTACCGGTGTTCCGTTCGACGCGGCGATCATCGAGGCGATGAGCGCGCTCGGTACGGGAGCAGGCGCCACCAGCGTCCCCATGGTATAGATGGTGTTGCGGTTGTCGTACGGCGAGTGACCGTGCGTGCGACCGAGCACGTCGGGGGTACCGAGGAGTTGGTAGTACAGTGCGGTGATGAGTGATCCGACCAACGACTGGAAAGCCGGACTCGTCGGATCTCCCACGCTTCCGATTGGCGCGAACGCGAGGGGTGTTTGCGCAGTGCTCGCGATCGCGTAGAGGCCAAGTGGATTGGCCCTGACCGCGGTGATTACCCGCCCCTGCAACTCCGGGATTGTGATCGGTGGCTCCGGCACCGAGATCACATCGCCCGGGAGCACTCCCGGATAGTAGTAGTCGAACAGTGCGCGCACGTCGCCGATGTACTGCAGCTCGCGCGGCGTGCCGCCGACCATCCCACACATGGCCAACGCCCCGTCGTAATGTCCGGGAAACCGCTCAGCGACATCCAACGCGACCAGAGCGCCGAGGGAGTAGCCCGCTAGATAATTGTGCTCCGGCTTGCCGGGCAGCTCGGAAGTGAGGAAAGCACGAAGCTGGTGAGTGCGTTGCGCACCGTCCTTGACCGCCAATCCGTTCTCCGAGAAGCTGGAATACGCGAATGCGTAGCCCAACGCGCCGAGCGCATCACGGACCTCGAGAAAGTTGTCCTGATTGTTGGCGTCGAGCGTAATGGGATCCAGCGGCGGCCGGATGCCGTGCGCGAAGTAGATCGCGTCGCCGTTCCAGTCAGTCGGGATGTAGAGCGCGTAGAGCGAGCCGGGTCCGGTCTCACCTTCAACGACGCGAGCCCAGGGGCCCGTGCCCGGCGTTGTGACTCTGGCCGCGCGAACTTCCGGCGTGAGAGCGGGACTGACAGGCGATTGGTCGGTACAGGAGATCGCCGCCAGTGAGATCCCGGCCAGCAGGGGGAGAGTTGCGTATCGCATGGGTTTGCCTCGGGTAGGGGAAGGCTGCGCTTAATCGAAGGGCGCAGATTACCCCCGACTGAGTTGCGATACTCTCAGTACGATTACGTATGCGTCGAGCGAAAACTACGTAGATAGAGCGGGCGACCGGACTCGAACCGGCGACGTCCAGCTTGGGAAGCTGGCATTCTACCAACTGAATTACGCCCGCGTTTTGTAAAGAGCCACAGGTGAGAATTGAACTCACGACCGCCCGATTACGAATCGGGTGCTCTACCCCTGAGCTACTGTGGCCGCTGGAGAAATGAGGAGTGCCCTGGAGCGGACTCGAACCGCTATGCCTTTCGGCACCACCCCCTCAAGATGGCGTGTCTACCAATTTCACCACCAGGGCAAAACAACATCTTGAACCGCGTGCTGCGCCGAAATTCTCTCAAGAACAAAACGGGGCCGACGGGGCTCGAACCCGCGACCTCTCGAGTGACAGTCGAGTGCTCTAACCAAGCTGAGCTACGGCCCCAACTACTGGA
>Ga0193699_10000462_pt1 | contig 17711 bp, 11 predicted proteins | sample L3c2metaG_FD_160095 | JGI IMG/M metagenome (GOLD analysis project Ga0193699, IMG submission 160095) | Soil microbial communities from a riparian zone of the East river system, Colorado, United States - L3c2 | ecosystem: Environmental > Terrestrial > Soil > Riparian zone | place: USA: East...
GCTACCCGTGCTGAAGTATTTAATGACGAGGTGACCGGCTTTTTCGAGATCGGACGGGTGCGTCGGTTCGCCGTGACGCGCGAGATAGTCCGGCGTGGCTGCGGTGATGAAACCGAACTGGGCGATGCGCCGTGCGATCAGGGATTGATCGGAAATCTGTCCGGCGCGGATCACGCAATCGACGTTTTCGCTGACAAGATCGACGGGGCGATCGGTGACGCCCAAGTCGATCTGGATGTCGGGATAGCGGGCGTGAAACGTCGGCAGGGCCGGAATCAAAACCAGCAAAGCCAGCGAGGCGCTGATATCGATGCGCAACCGGCCGGTCGGCAAAGCTTGCGACGATGACATCGCGCCGTCGAGATCTTCGAGATCGTTCAGGATACGCATCACTTTCTCATAGTAGGCGGCGCCGTCCGGCGTGACGGTGACGCGCCGCGTGGTCCGGGCCAGCAGCTTGGTACGGACATGGGTCTCCAAGTTCTGGATTAGCTTGGTGATTGTCGATTTGGGGATGCCGAGCGAGTCGGAGGCGCGGGAGAAATTCCCGCTCTCGACGACACGGGCGAAAGCGCGCAGGGCCGCCAGTTGGTCCATATCAGCCTCCTAAAGCCGTATTATTATTCACATATAGAAATAGTGTAGTCAAATATCGACTATTTTTCCTATTGGAGGATGGTGCTAGGTGTATTGCGTCGCACAACGTTTGGTGTGCGGCGCACTCAGAGATTTCGATGCCGATTACCACGACAGAACAGCAACTAAGCCTCGACGGTGCGCCGCTCTGCGCTCTCGTGGTGAGGAACAGCGCCGCGTCTGCCACCGCCCCCCTCGTGCTGCATCTTCACGGCGGCGCCTTCGTCAGCGGCTGTATGCGGACCGGCACTGGTGTCGCCACGCTGTTGTCCGAGGCCGGGGCTACGGTGGTGATGACAGCCTATCCGCTTGCGCCGCAGAACCCGTTCCCGGCTGCCATCGATCATGTCTTCAAAGTGCTGAAGCTCGTCGATTCCATGCGCGGCGAATTGGCGGGCAAGAAATCGCCGCTCGTCGTCGCGGGCGAGGAATCGGGTGGCAATCTCGCTGCCGCCGTAGCGATGATGGCGCGCGATCAACGCGGGCCTGAACTTAGCGGCCAGATTCTCATCGCGCCGATGCTCGATCCCTGCATCGGCACGGGCTCGATGCGCGCGGCCGAGGCAGGGCCGGTGGGCTGCTGCTTTGCCGATGGTTGGAGAAAATATCTCGGCTCGGGCAGCAAGGCCGAGCACCCTTATGCATCGCCGGCCAATGCCTCGCGGCTCGCCGGCTTGGCGCCCGCGCTGATCGTAACCGCCGCTGACGATCCTATGCGCGACGAGAGCTTGGCTTATGCGCAACGCTTGCGAGAGGCCGGCGTGAAGACGATTGAAGCGGAGTTGGCCTCGCCGACGAATTGGCCGGCCGCGCTGCAAGCCGAAACAGTTTCTCAGGCGCCATGGGCGCAAGCCCTGCGCGAACAGTTTGTCGGATTTTTCGAAACCATTGCTGTTGGACACCGCCTCGGGGCGGCCCACAGCGTCAAAGCCTAGAAATGCAGGAGCAAATATCGTGAACATCAATTCTCTCATTCGCCGGCGCAAGCTGTTGCTGGCAACCGTTGTTGCCGCCGGTGCGATTGCCGCCGGCGGTGTTGGTCTGGTCGGTCATGCCACCGCCGAAGGCCCTATCGCAAAGCCCGAGCAGGCCATGCCGGCGTCCGTCGCGGTCGTAGAAAATCGCGACGCGGCGATCTGGAACGAATTTTCCGGCCGTCTCGAGGCAATCGATCGTGTCGACATCCGGCCGCGCGTTGCCGGCGTGGTGATGGCGGTTCATTTCCGCGAAGGCGCCCTGGTCGGGGAGGGCGATATGCTGTTCTCGATCGATCCCGCACCTTACGCCGCCGAGGTCGCGCGTACCGAGGCGCAGGTCGCGGCCGCGCAAGCGCGCGTGACGCTTGCCAAGAACGACTTTACCCGGGCCCAGCAATTGTCAGGGACAAGCGTGCTCACGCAACGCGAAATCGATCAGCGTCAGAGTGCAACGAGCGAGGCCGACGCCAATCTACGCGCCGCCCAGGCCGCCCTGCAGACCGCCAAACTCAATCTCGACTACACGCAAGTGCGTGCCCCAGTGGCCGGCCGCGTCGGCCGCATTGAAATCACTATCGGCAATCTCGTTGCCGCGGGCGCGGGCTCGCCGATCCTGACGACTTTGGTCTCGGTCAACCCGATCTACGCCAGCTTCAGCGCCGGCGAGGATGTGGTGACGCAGGCGCTGTCGACACTCGGTCCGCAGACCGACGCTTACTTGCAGGTCGAGCGCATTCCGGTGGAGATGGGCACGGCGGCAACCGATGGCACGCCCTATCGCGGCAAGCTCCAGCTCATCGACAACCAGGTCGATGGCCGCAGCGGTACCGTCCGCGCTCGCGCCGTGTTCGACAATCTTGATGGCCGGCTGATGCCAGGGCAGTTCGTGCGCATCCGCATGGGCACCGCCAAGGTCGAGCCGGCATTGCTGGTTGATGAGCGCGCCATCGGCACTGACTTGGACAAGAAATTCGTGTTGGTCGTCGGCAATGACAGCCGGGCCGTCTATCGCGAAGTTAACCTTGGCGCCGCCGTCAAAGGCCTGCGCGTCGTGACCGGCGGCCTGCAGAAAGGCGAACGCATTGTCGTCAACGGCCTGCAGCGCATCCGGCCGGGCGCGCTTGTGGCGCCTCAGACCGTGTCGATGGACGCGCGTCTTATCACAGAGGTGCAGAATCAAGGGCCCGTTGCCCAGTAACAAAAGCTAAAGCGCGCCCCTCGGTAAAAGTCGAAGCGCCAAATCGAAACTCTATAGATGCTCAGCGCGGCTGGCGTGAACCGGCCCGCGTCATGGGATGGCTTTGCTCAATCTGCGACGGAATTGGAACTAGCCATGAACCTCTCGAAATTCTTCATCGACCGCCCGATTTTTGCCGGCGTGTTGTCGGTGCTCATCTTCGTCTCCGGATTACTGGCGCTACGCGTCATGCCGATCTCGGAATACCCCGATGTCGTGCCGCCATCGGTGGTGGTGCGCGCGCAGTATCCCGGCGCCAATCCGAAGGTAATTGCGGAAACGGTGGCGATGCCGATTGAGGAACAGATCAACGGCGTCGAAGGCATGCTCTACATGAGCAGCCAGGCGACGACCGACGGCCTGATGACGCTCACCGTCACGTTCAAGCTCGGCACCGATCCCGATAAGGCGCAGCAATTGGTGCAGAACCGTGTCGCGCAAGCCGAGCCGCGACTGCCGGCGGTGGTGCGCCAACTTGGCATCACCACGATCAAGAGCGCGCCGGACCTGACGATGGTGGTCCATGTGCTGTCGCCGAACAACCGCTACGATATGACTTATCTACGCAATTACGCGCTGTTGAACGTCAAGGACAGGCTGGCGCGCGTTGATGGCGTCGGCCAGGTGCAACTGTTCGGCTCGGGCGATTATTCGATGCGGGTCTGGCTCGATCCGCAGAAGGTGGCCGAACATGGTCTGTCGGCCAGCGATATCGTCAAGGAAATCCAGGCGCAGAACGTGCAGGCAGCGGCCGGCGTGGTCGGCGCCTCGCCGAACCTGCCGGGCATCGACTTGCAGCTATCGATCAACGCGCAAGGCCGCCTCAGCAGCGAAGACGAATTCGGCGATATCGTCGTCAAGACCGGCGCCAACGGCCAGATCACGCGGCTGCGCGATATCGCCCGCATCGAATTGGGCGCCTCGGACTATGCGCTACGCTCGCTGCTCGACAACAAGCCCGCGGTCGCAGTTCCGATCTTTCAGGCACCCGGTTCAAACGCGATCCAGATTTCAGACGATGTCCGCAAGGTGATGGCGGAACTGAAAAAGAACATGCCCGAGGGCGTCGACTACCAGATCGTCTACGATCCGACCCAGTTCGTGCGCGCCTCGATCGAGGCGGTGATTCATACGCTGCTTGAAGCGGTCGCGCTGGTCGTGCTGGTCGTGATCCTGTTCCTGCAGACGTGGCGCGCGTCGATCATCCCGCTGCTAGCGGTGCCGATTTCCATTATCGGCACTTTCGCGGTGATGCATGTCTTCGGCTTCTCCATCAATGCGCTGAGTTTGTTCGGACTGGTGCTGGCGATCGGCATCGTGGTCGATGACGCCATCGTCGTGGTCGAAAACGTCGAACGCAATATCGAAGGCGGCCTTTCGCCGCGTGAGGCGACCTATCAAGCGATGCGTGAAGTGTCGGGCCCGATCATCGCGATCGCGCTGGTGCTGATCGCGGTGTTCGTGCCGCTTGCCTTCATCAGTGGGCTGACGGGACAATTCTATAAGCAATTCGCACTGACCATTGCGATCTCGACGGTGATCTCGGCGATCAATTCCTTGACGCTGTCGCCGGCGCTGGCTGCGCTATTGCTCAAAGGCCATGATGCGCCGAAGGACGGGCTAACGCGTCTGCTCGACAGGCTGTTCGGTTGGTTCTTCCGCCGCTTCAACACTGCCTTTGCCCGCAGTTCGCAGGCCTATAGCGGCGGCGTTAAGCGCGTCATCTCGCGCAAGACCGCGGTGATGGGTGTCTATCTTGTCCTCATCGGCATCACTTTCGTGCTGTTCAAGGCGGTGCCCAGCGGCTTCGTGCCGGGACAGGACAAGCAGTATCTCGTCGGCTTTGCGCAACTGCCCGACGGCGCCACCCTCGACCGTACCGAGGACGTCATCCGCCGCATGAGCGAGATCGCGCTCAAGCAGCCCGGCGTCGAAAGCGCGGTCGCATTCCCCGGCCTGTCGATCAACGGTTTCACCAACAGCTCAAACTCCGGAATCGTGTTCGCGACGCTGAAGCCGTTCGACGAACGCAAGACGCCGGAACTAAGCGGCGGCGCCATCGCGATGCAATTGAATATGAAGTATTCCGCGATCCAGGAGGCCTTCATCGCCATGTTCCCGCCGCCACCGGTGCAGGGGCTGGGTACGGTCGGCGGCTTCAAAATGCAGATCGAAGACCGTAGCGGCCAAGGCTATGAGGCGCTCAACGATGCCACCAAGGCGTTTCTGGCCAAGGCGTCCAAAGCGCCGGAGCTGGTGGGCTTGTTCTCGGGCTTCCAGGTCAACGTGCCGCAACTCTTTGCCGACGTCGATCGCACCAAGGCGCGGCAGCTTGGCGTGCCGGTGACGGATATCTTCGACACTTTGCAGATCTATCTCGGCTCGCTCTACGTCAACGACTTCAACAAGTTCGGCCGCACTTATTCGGTGCGGGTCCAGGCCGACGCGAAATTCCGCGCGCGTGCCGACGATGTCGGCGAGCTCAAGGTGCGCTCGGCGTCCGGCGAGATGGTGCCGCTGTCGGCGTTGCTGAAGGTTCGCTCCAGCGCCGGCCCTGAACGCGCCATGCGCTACAACGGCTTCCTCACCTCCGACATCAACGCCGCCGCGGCGCCTGGATTCTCGTCCGGCCAGGCCCAAACGGTCGCCGCGCGCATTGCTGCGGAAACCTTGCCGAAGGGTTTCGACTTTGAATGGACCGATCTCACCTATCAGGAGATCATCGCCGGCAATTCGGCGCTGTACGTATTCCCGCTCGCCATCCTGCTGGTGTTCCTCGTGCTGGCCGCGCAGTACGAGAGCCTGACCCTGCCGCTGTCGATCATCATGATCGTGCCGATGGGGTTGCTGGCAGCGATGTTCGGCGTCTGGATGTCCAATGGCGACAACAACGTATTCACTCAGATCGGCTTGATTGTCCTGGTCGGGCTGTCCGCGAAGAACGCCATTCTGATCGTCGAGTTCGCGCGGGAGCTTGAATTCGGCGGCCGCACGCCGGTTCAAGCAGCTCTGGAGGCAACGCGTCTGCGGCTGCGGCCGATTCTGATGACGTCGCTCGCCTTCGTCATGGGCGTGCTGCCCCTTGTGCTGTCGACCGGGGCCGGCTCGGAAATGCGTCACGCGATGGGTGTCGCGGTGTTCGCCGGTATGATCGGCGTCACGGCGTTTGGTCTGTTTCTGACGCCGGTGTTCTATGTGCTGCTCCGCAGCCTGGCCGGTGGCCGGCAGTTGAAGCATCATGGCGACGTCAGTCACGCCCCCGTAGTTCATACGCCCAGCTGATGGTGAGCGGTGCCGAAGGCATATCTGTTTCTGGCACGGGAACGGACATCCGAACGGGACCGATCAGTGTCTGCTTTTGGGGTGATTGTGTTGCAAAACTCGATTGCTATCGACGATGGGACTTGGCTGTGAGTTTTGGCCGCCCCCTTGTCCCGCTCTCCCATTGTAGGAGCGGCGGTATCACCGCAACGACACCAACGCCTGACTTGACGTCTACGCTGATGACCGGCCAACGGCCGCTTTTGGGGGGAAGAGCGGACGTCACAACGAGAGGGCAACATGTCCACTACTGACGGTGAGTTCAACCGATCGACGCAACACCTTCTAATCTTACCAGATGAGGAGGTTTGCGAACGGAAGGGTATGCACGGTAGGCGTAATCGGGCTAGATCAATCGATAGGTCAGCGTTTCCAGAACGGTTTGCCGGCTTCGCGACGCGCCTGTTCACGCGAAAGGCCAACGTCTTCCAACAAATGATCGTCCAATTGGGCCAGCGCCCGTCGCTGGCGGCGGCGCACGACCCAAATGGCTATTGTCCCGATTAACCCGGACCGAATCGGCGGTAATTCAATTCGACTGGTCTTCGTTGCGTGGTAGTCGGCGAAGTCAGATGCAGACGATTTCGACATTTGATGCTCCATTGCCGAACTGGGCCTAGGCCCCAGTCGGGGAGCGCAATCGATAGAGCCGGGAATGCCTTGCTCGCAAAGCATGTATTCTCTACCGTGCCTTAGTTTTTCTAATGAAAGCTGGAGCATGCTCCGCCGGTTACCACCGCTCAATGGCCTCAAGGCGTTCGAGGCTGCGGCGCGGAGCGAAAGTTTCACACGCGCTGCCGAAGAACTGTGCGTCACGCAGGGGGCGGTGAGTCATCAGGTCAAGGCCTTGGAGGCGACGCTTGGCGTCAAGCTGTTCAATCGCGAACGCCAGCGACTTGTGATCACCGAAGCCGGCCGCGAATATCTTGAAGTGGTCCGAGATGCATTGGATCGGATCGCCGTGGGCACGGAACGTCTTGTACAGCGTCAAAACTCAGGCGTCCTGACGGTCAGTACCTCGCCGGATTTTGCCGCAAAATGGCTGGTCAATCGGCTTGGACATTTTGCCGAAGCTCATCCGGGGATCGATCTCCGCGTTTCCGCGACGATGCATCATGTAGACTTTGCCCGTGAAGAAGTCGACCTCGCCGTTAGACACGGTGACGGCAAATGGGCGGGCTTCGACGTTACGCGCCTTTGTTCCGAGCAACTTTTTGCGGTTTGCAGCCCCAAGTTTATGTCCGGGCGTAATCGCATCGCCAAACCACAGGACATTTTAAACTTTCCGCTCCTGCATCTCGATGACCGCACGGCCTGGTCGAATTGGTTTGATGCCGCCGGCATCGTCGATGCCGATGTGTCTCACGGCCCGGTATTAAACCGTGCAAGCATGCTGATCGATGCGGCCGTCAATGGCCAAGGCGTAGCACTTGCCCGTACAGCGCTTGCAGCCTGGGATCTCATCAACGGCCGCCTTGTAAGACCGGTCGACGTATCTTTAAGGCTATCCAAGACTTATTGGATCGTCTGCCCTAAGGCGACTTCGACGCTGCCGAAGATTGCGACGTTCCGCGATTGGCTGTTGGCCGAGGCAGCCGACGACGCGCGCCGCCTTAAGACGCTCACGTCACAATAGCGGCTTCCCCAACGGAATACCTCCGCCAAGTGCACAACGCCGTTCACGGAACAAATTTGGCTGGCCCACAGTTGTGGGGAAGGTCCTCCATTAGAGAGATACCAATGCACAAGTGTTATGTAAGCCTAGCGTCTCTTCAATTCCTGCTGGTGGTAGAGGCGGCGGCGCAGCCCGCTCCGAATTCACTCCCATCCCTGTCACTCGATCAGCAGAACAAGATCAGCGAAATCGTGACGAACCGGACTCCGCAACCGCTCACGCATATCAACTTTGCGCTGCAACGAGACGCGCTGGTGCCGGCGGATATCGCCCTTCAGCGATTGCCGGCACAAGCCGAGAGCTTGGCGCCCGAGTTGAAAGGATACAGCTACCTGGCCGTTGAGGAAATTGGTCGCTGTCGTCGATACGAATTCACGAAAAGTTGTCAGCGTGATGCAGCGCATGCGCCGCCAGGAAATCACCAGCACGGGCAACTAAGCGACTAGCGGTCCTTGCTTACCTATGATGCCGGGGCTATCTTCCCGGCACGGGGAAACGCAGACTCCCCATCAGACGCCTAGCGTCCAAGCTCTGCGCAACACGCGGTTTTTCGCGAGGATTGCGCATGAACGGACCAAGGCCACGTTATTTTCCCGTCATTATTCTGTTTGTTTTGGCGGCCGCCATCGCATGGACTTTTGCGGGCGGCGGGTCATCCGGCTTGGCTCAATCCACCGCTATGGTCATCGCCATCACAAAAATGGATGTAGGATCGGCCCCGCAATAGGGAGGATAGGATGAAGGCCATCGCTGGCGTTTCGATTGTCCTGCTTGGCCATTTGTTCACGCTTGGTCCGGTGCGAGCTGCGGATAGCTGCAACAAGGAGTGTCGGGAATTTCATAAGGCTTGCGTGCAGAACCACTCGCAGGCCGCGTGCAAGGTCGACTACGACATCTGCGTGAAGCATTGCCGGAAGTAGTGGGTGGTGGCTCAATGAAATCCAGTTTTCCACGGCGGACTATCGCTTGTGTCTTTGTACTCTGCGCCAGCGTCGCGATAGCGCACGCGGAAGGGCCATTGACCCTTGAAGCTAAGATAGCCCTCGGTCCCGTGGCTGGACGCATTGATCATCTCGCCGTCGATTCGCCGCGCCAACGCCTGTTCGTCGCGGAGCTAGGCAATAACAGCGTTGGTGTCGTCGATCTGAAGGCTCGAAAGCTTATTCATAGGATAGTGGGGCTGAGAGAGCCGCAAGGCGTTGGCTATCACCAATCGACAGACACGCTATACGTCGCGAATGCCGGCGACGGGTCGGTTCGACTGTTTCACGGGCCGGACTATTCAGAGGCTGGCCGCGTCGATCTGAACGCCGACGCTGACAACATTCGGTTCGATGCAGCCACTAACCGAATTATCGTTGGATACGGGAGCGGGGCGCTCGCGGTCATTGATCCCGAAAAGCGCATTAAGGTCCGGGATATCCCATTGAAGGCCCATCCTGAAAGCTTTCAACTAAATGCAAAGAGCAGTCAGGTTTTCATCAATGTACCGGACGCCAGGGCCATTGCGGTGGTTGACCTCACGACTGGCCAACAGAAAGCTAATTGGACGATGACCGGCGCGGGAGCCAATTTCCCCATGGCGATCGATGAAGCATCGTCGCAGGTTGTTGTTGTATTCAGAAACCCTGCAAAGCTCCGCGCATATTCAATGGACACCGGAAAGGTCGCCAATGAACTGAATATATGCGGCGATTCCGATGACATATTTGTCGATGCCAAACCCAAGCGATTGTATGTTAGCTGTGGCGCGGGCTTTATCGACGTGATCGACGCAGCAGGCGCATACAAACGCCTCGCGCGCATCCGAACGGTAGCGGGAGCGCGAACCTCGCTCTTCGTGCCGGAGCTTGACCGGCTCTTCCTTGCGGTCCGGGCAACTGCGAGCGAGGCTGCCGCCATATGGGTTTACCGGCCCACAGAGTGACCCTGAAAGCGGGCCGTTGAGTTGTCACATGTCCGCAGATTGCCCTTCGTTATCGCGCTTCACCGTCGCGTTGCTCGCGTACTTGGGCGTGACAACGATGTGCACACCGGCTTGGGCCTTTCGGCCGTTTGATGGGACCGATGCCGCTGTCGCCGCGCCGGGCGAACTAGAAATCGAATTGCAGCCCGCCGGCACCTTACGGCAAGGCTCAGGCAAAACGTTGATTGCGCCGGCTACCGTCGTCAATGTAGGTCTTTCCGATCGCTGGGAAGCGGTGTTTCAAGGACAAGGGCAATTTCCGCTTTCTGCGTCTGACCAACCCGCTGCCTTTGCGGGCGCCGGGGCCTTCCTCAAACACGTCCTGCGCCCCGGAAGCCTCCAAGGCGAGAGCGGCCCGAGCATCGCTACCGAGTTTGGCGCTTTACTGCCCGGTATCAGGGCCGACGCAGGCTTCGGCGCAAGCGTGGCCGGAATCGTATCGCAGCGCTGGGAATGGGGCACAGTCCACTTCAATTCCCAAACAACGCTCACGCGGGATCACCATGTGGACCAATTCGTCAGCACAATCCTTGAGGGGCCGTCGCAATGGAAAGTGCGTCCTGTTGTGGAAATCTCCTACGAGGAAGAGTTTGGCCAATCGCGCTCCGTATCCGGGCTCATTGGCGCCATCTGGCAGGTCCGCGACGACCTGGCCTTCGATATTGGATTCCGTCATGCCCTGACCAATAGGCAGCCCGTCAACGAAATACGCGCCGGTTTGACATTCGGTTTACCGCTTCGGCTCGGAAGTATGCCGTCGGCACTTCGCAAACAGTGACAGATCGAAACAGCGATGTCTCAGGATGGCGACGGCCCTCTGCGCAGTTGGCCAGTTACTGATGGGGCGCGGTAACCTGTAGGGAGGATAGCGATGGCGCTTCGTTTAATCGGTCATATTGACCTGCCGGAACACCGCGGCGCGGGCGGTTTCGACCATGCCGACATTCACTCGCCATCCGACCGTCCCGACGTTGCGCGTACCGGCAACGGTCCCCCGTCCAAGTCCTGCTCGCGGTCCGCGCCTACGCGGACGGAAGCACGATCATGATTACGAAGCCGCTTTCCATGTCTGAGCCCACAGCTCGCCTCGGCCGAATCGGTATTCTGTGGCGCGGCGACGAAGCTGCGCGCCGCAGTGCCACGCTAGACACTAGCCGGTTCAAGGCCGTCTTCGCGGCGCTCGCCGATGTTGGCGTCGATGCGGAACCGGTGGTCTACGAGGACGATGTCCTCGACGCCGTGCGCGCGCAGCTCGCCACGCTCGATGGCGTGCTCGTCTGGGTCAACCCGATTCACGACGGGCGCAACCGCGCCAATCTCGACGAGCTGCTGCGCGAGGTCGCGGCGCGCGGCGTCTGGGTGAGCGCCCATCCCGATGTGATCCTCAAGATGGGTACCAAGGAGGTGCTCCATCGGACCCGCACGATGAGTTGGGGTTGCGACACGGCCCTCTATCGAACGGTCGAGGCAATGCGCGTCGAATTGCCGGCGCGGCTCGCCGCTGGCCCGCGCGTCATCAAGCGCAACCGTGGCAACGGCGGCCAGGGCGTCTGGAAGGTCGAGACGCTGGCAAGTCCACGCAAGCGACCGATGGTTCGCGTGCTGGATGCCACCAAGGACGCATCGGAGGAACTGGCGTTGGACGAGTTTCTCGAACGGTGCGTCGAGTATTTCGAAGACGACTGCGTGATCGATCAGCCGTTCCAGGCGCGCCTGAGCGAAGGTGTGGTGCGCTGCTACATGACAGGCGATCGCTGCGCCGGCTTCGGCCACCAGAAGGTTAAGGCCCTGGTCGACGCACCGGCCGCGCGCGACGAGGCTGGACGGCGGCTCTACACCTTCAATGCCGACCCGCGCTTCCAGCGCCTACGCCGGTTGATGGAAGACGAGTGGACGCCGCAGTTGACCTCATTGCTGGACATCACGCCGAGTGAACTGCCGATGATCTGGGACGCGGACTTCATGCTCGGCCCGCCTGGCGCCGACGGGACCGACAGCTACGTGCTTGGTGAGATCAACGTCAGTTCGGTGTTCCCGATTCCCGACGAGGCGTCGGCAGAGATCGCCCGCCGAGTTGCCGACCGGCTGCGCTCAAAGCCCTGAATGGTCCGACAGGACATCAGCGATGGTGAACCATCGCGAGTAGAAATCTTCCCTAGGATAGGTCGCAGAGCGATCACGTGTTTGCAACCTCGCGAGACCGGGCCTGTTTTCTGAAAGCGCAAGCGATATCAATCACATAAGTGTTAGTGGTTTTATCACACCCGGCGTGCGCCAAATCTCCAGCATTCGGAATAAAACTGCGAACGCCGCAGTTCCTTGCGCGCTCGTCAGCGGCAATGTGGACAGCCTAGTTCGCCGCTACTGTTCTGGAGGAGTGAGGGCGCTGATTCAGAGCGCATCGTCTTGATGCAGGGTGAACTGAAAGACCGCCCCCCGGGGCGAATTCGCGGTCGCCCATAATCGTCCGCCGTGCGCTTCGATGATCGAACGACAGATCGACAATCCCATGCCCATGCCATTCGGTTTGGTCGTGTAAAATGGATCGAAAAGGTGATCAAGGCTCCCCGATGTCAATCCTGGGCCCGAATCTTGCACGGTAACGAGTACGTTGTCCGGCGATTCAATTCTCGAGCCGATCAGCAATTCGCGCGATCCTTCACTGATCTCGCTCATCGCTTCGATCGCGTTCATGATCAAGTTTAGGAGTATCTGTTGCAGTTGGATGCGATCGCCTTGAATGCGCGTCAAACCCTTTGCAAGTTCTGTCTGCAGCGAGACGCCATTCCGCTGCAGTACGCTCTGCGTCAGCTCGATGACCTCGAGGATCGCCTCGTTGATATCCAACTGATCATGTCGTGGCGGCACCTTCTTGACGAGGGCCCGAATGCGACCGATGACATCGCCGGCTCGATTGCCGTCCTTGATGATTGCATCGAGAGCCTGCCGGACCTCCTCCAGATCAGGGGGGTGGCCGTCAAGCCAGCGCAAAGCGGCGTGGGCGTTGGTGACCGTCGCGGCGATGGGCTGATTGACTTCATGGGCAATCGAGGCCGTCAGCTGCCCCATCGTCGTGACCCGGTTGACATGGGCGAGCTCCATCTGCGTCTCGCGGTACCGCCGCTCGCTCTCGCGGAGGTCTTCCTCCGCCCGCTTGCGCTCGGTGATGTCCTGGACAATGCCGAACATGCGGCTAGGTCGCCCCAACTCATCCCTCATCACATCGCCCTGACTGTGGACTATGCGCACGTCGCCATTGGGCGGGAGCACCCGGTACTCCACGTGGTACCGCGGACCGCCACGCAGCGCTTCCGCCGACGCTGCAACGATTCTATGCCGGTCTTCCGGATGGATCAGTTCCTGATATCGCGCAAAGGCGACCCGGCCTTCCTCCGGCGCCAGACCAAAGATGCGGAAGCTTTCGTCTGACCAGGTGAGGAGATTTGTGGCGAGGTCACGCTCCCAGTAGCCGACATGGGCGATGCGCTGGGCTTCCTCGAGTTTGCCCTCGCTTTCTCGCAGGGCCTCCTCAGCACGCTTGCGCTCGCTCAAATCGAGCACAAAGGCAACGCCCTGGTCTCGGCGTTTGTCAAAGGTGGCTGCGCCGAGAAGCACGGGCACGCGGCTGCCGTCCTTCCGAAAGAACTCCTTCTCAAAAGCTATGCAGCTCCCAATCACTCTAAGCTCTGTGACGGCCCGTTCGTCCGCGGCGCCCCATTCAGAAGGCGTCAGCTCTGACCAGCGCATGTGACCCGACACGAGATCGTCTCGGCTGTGCCCCACCATGTGGAGAAAGGCTTCGTTGGCCTCGATAATGCGACCATCAAGATCCCAGATGAGTATCCCGATGATGTTAGAGTCGACCAGTCGTCGGACCTTTGCCTCCCGTTCTTGGAGATCGCTGTAGAGGCGGATGTTCTCCAGCGAAATCGCCGCCTGCGCCGCGAGCAGCTCCAGGACCGCGATTCGATCCGGGGTGAAGGCGTACAAGGTCAGCGTGTTTTCGAGGTAGAGCAGCCCGGTCAACCGTCCTTGTTTGATCAGCGGGAGGCAGAGGATCGACTTGGCTTGTCGGTCGAGCAGATAATCGTCCTCAGAGAAGAGGTTTGGCCTGGAGGCATCATCAAGGATGACGCTTTCGTGCGTGCGGATGACGTAGCGAACGAGGGATTCGGGACAGGCGATCCCCCTGATTGGCTTTTGACACAGCACGACCTCGACCTGATCGCCGACGGCCTGGGCCTCTGCCTGAATCAAATGGTCATCGTCTACAGGCAGTATCAGGAGGCCACGATCCGCGCCGGCATTCTCAAGCGCGATCGTCATCAGCCGCTCGATCAGCGTGGGTAATTCGATCTCGCTGGACACGGCCTGCGAGGCTTTGACGACGCTCACCACATCGAGCTGCTGGACTGGGGACCCAATGGTCGCTGTGGGACGATTCCATTCCGCAGCGGCCAAATGCGGATGAAGCCGATCGAGCTGCCTCACCTTGCCATCGGCTCCCCACCGCAGGTAGCCGTGCCGGGCGTTTCGCAGGTAGAGATGCGCTATTTCATCGAAGCCACGGGCCGCGTAGAAGCGCGCAGCAAGTTCGTAGGCGAGCGCCTCGTTTTGGACGAAGCTATTGACGCGGGCAGAGCGGATGGCCTGTTGATAGAGCCGCATAGCATCGACGTCACGGCCTTCCAGGCGAGCGATCTCGGCTCCGACCAGCGCGGCGCGATTTTCGAAGTTCTCTGGGCATTGCTCGGCCCAGATCTCGAGTTGCCGGTGATGGGCGGACAGCGCTGCGAAATGCGCTTCCCGCTGGTCGGCGGTGTCACAAACCGCGGCATGCGACAAAGCGCTGTAGAAGCGAAGATCGGCGACCTGGTAAAGATACCCCGTCGCCGTATGCCGTTGCGCCCTCGTTGCCGCCTCGATGGCCGAGGCGTAGTCGCCGGCATGAAATTGCGCCTGCACCTTTCGCATACAGTACAGCCACTCGGTAAGCGCCGAGTTGGGGTTTCTGGCGAATCGGGCGTCGCCGAACTCTTCATCGTCGAAGGAGCCAAATTTCCGCGTCAAGCCGCGCAACGTCCGGACGAGCTCGAGGTGACTTTGGATGATAGAAACGACGTGCACCAACTGCGCCTTCTGCGCAAAAGCGAGAGCACGCTCGGCCTCGCCCTGCACCTCGCTGAGCGGATCTCCCGATGCCAGAAGATTCTCGATCAGATACAAGCCGCGCGACAGCCCCACAAACACGAGGTCGCCTCTCTTGTTCGCGACTTCGATTCCACGATGCAGGAGATCACGTGCAGCCCGGACATGCTGCGTATATGGGATCAGGTAATGCGCGAACAACATATAGGTCCGGGCTTGGAAACGCTTCAACCCGCGTCGTCCGATCAGTTCGCACCCGACCTTACCGAAGCGATATCCGGCCTTGTAATCGCCGAATCGATCGCCCGCGATGAAGCCAAGCCTCACATAGATGTCGCACGAACCGTCGCTGTTGCCGCGCTCGAGGCTGAGATTCGCCGCCCAGCATATGGCGAGGGCATGAAAATTTGCTTCCATAAGCGTGAGTGCAGCTGGCGCAACCTTCGTCAAAACGTCAATCGTCGCGAGGGATGCTGGATCAGTCATCAAGGGCAGCTCAAGCATATCCTCGATCGAGCCACTCCCGAGCTTTGACCAGATCCGATCGTATTCACGTCGCACCTCCTCGTCTGTCGGGTGCGGCGACCAGTCGATACCCAGATGCCGGAGATAGTTGAGCCCGACGGCAATGGCGCGGCTGCTCTGAGCAAGAGTCGTGTACAGATCGATGTGTAGGCAGGCGACCGAGGCGCGTTCCACCGTATTTGCGGCCCGGGTGGAAAGCCCTTTCAACCGCTCGTCCGCGGCGGCCATCGCACCGGTGACAAACTCGCATTCGGCCCGGAGCAGCTCCAGCTCGAAGGTCAACTCGTGGCGGCACTCCCAGGAGTCTTCCGGCAGCAGCGTCGCGCCGGTGACCAGATATGTCAGCGCCGAGGCGTATGCGGTAGACGCCTTGGCGCGCTTCCCTGCGATCAGGTTAAGCTCAGCCAGCTGCTCCCGCTCGTCCCGTCCGGTTATGAGCGCGGCACCGCGGTTGAGCTGATTGACGATCTCGAAGATCATTTCCTGACGCTGCTTCGGCGGCGTCTGCGCCGCCAGCAACCGGCCGATCCGCAGATGCGCCGGAGCGCGTGACGCTTCCGGGATCAGTGAATAAGCGGCCTCCTGGACCCGGTCGTGGACAAATTTGTACGAACTCTTCAGCCGCTCAACCAGCTCCAGGCGGACTGCCTCCCACAGATCAAGGTGGACCTGCTCCTCCGACGTGCCGAAAGCGATCGAAAGCGTCGTGATCTCGGCGGTGTTGCCGACACAGGACAGCTGCTGCAATGCCGTCTGCGTTTCGGGCGGCAAGCGGGTCAGCCTCCCGACCATCAGGTCCACGATATTGTCGGTGTACCCCTCGGCGTGAATGCGATCGAGATCCCATGACCAGCGCGCATCGTCATGCTCGAAGCGGAGCATCCCCTCGTCGGCGAGCGCGGACAGGAACTGAATGGCAAAAAATGGATTGCCACCCGTCTTCTCATGCACCAGTTGTGCGAGCGACGCCGCGCGCTCCGGCTCGCAGCGAAGCGCGTCGGCGATCAACTGCCCGAGATACTCCTGGGCGAGCGGCGCCAGCGTGATCTCCGCCACTTTGGCGCCAGCGTTCTTCACGGCATCGAGCTTCTGCCTCAGCGGATGGACGGCATCGACTTCGTTGTCGCGATAGGCGCCGATCAGCAAGAGGTGCTGCAGATCCGACCGGGTCAAGAGATCCTCGAGCAGATCGAGCGTCGCCGCGTCGAGCCATTGCAAGTCGTCGAGGAAGAGCGCCAGCGGGTGTTCCGCCCGGGCGAAGACGCTGAGGAAGCGCCGAAACACCAGCTGGAAACGCGCTTGTGCTTGCTGCGGTTCGAGCTCGAGAACCGGCGGCTGGTCGCCGATGATGAGCTTGAGCTCGGGGATAATATCGACCATGAGCCGACCGTTCGCGCCCAGCGCCTCCAGAAGGGCGTCGCGCCAGCCGCCAAGCTCGGTGTCACTCTTCCCGAGGAGAGGCCGAACAAGGCTGTGAAAGGCTTGCGCCAAAGTGGCATACGGGATGTCGCGCTTGTACTGGTCGAACTTGCCTGATGCAAAAAGACCGCGTGGCAGCACAAGCACCTTGTGCAGCTCATTGACGACCGACGACTTGCCGATGCCGGAATATCCGGAGACCAACACCAACTCCGGCGTGCCGTTCGCCACGACGCGATCGAAGGCGGCGAGCAAGGTGCCGATCTCGCGCTCCCGGCCGTACAATTTCTCGGGAATCAGGAGGCGGTCTGGCGTATCGCGCGAACCCGGTAAGAACGTATCAATGCGTCTCCGCGACTCCCATTCAGAGAGGCACCGGCGCAGGTCGGCCTCGACACCGGCAGCGGTCTGATAGCGTTCCTCGGCGGTCTTGGTGAGAAGTTTCAGAATTATGGCTGAGATAACAGCAGGGACATCTGTGACCCGCTCGATAGGTGGCACCGGCTGTCGTGCAATGTGACAGTGCACCCATTCCATTGGATCGGAAGCCGTGAACGGAAGACTCCCGGTCAGCATTTCGTAAAGCGTGACGCCGAGCGCGTAGAGATCGCTCCGCGAATCGACCGACCGATTCATTCGCCCGGTCTGCTCGGGTGCCATGTAGTGGAGTGATCCGGCGATGAACTCGGGAGGTTCGGGCGACTGGCGTTCGCGCGGGAGGCGCGAAGCGATTCCAAAGCCAGTGAGCCAGACTTGGCCCGTGTCGGAGTTCACCAGCACGTTGGCTGGTTTGATGTCCTTATGGAT
>Ga0193699_10000463_pt1 | contig 17650 bp, 17 predicted proteins | sample L3c2metaG_FD_160095 | JGI IMG/M metagenome (GOLD analysis project Ga0193699, IMG submission 160095) | Soil microbial communities from a riparian zone of the East river system, Colorado, United States - L3c2 | ecosystem: Environmental > Terrestrial > Soil > Riparian zone | place: USA: East...
GAGATGACCGCCGCGATGACGCCGGAAGCCAGAGAAGCCTTGGGCAAACAGATTGCACTTGAGAGGCTGGGCACGCCGCAGGACGTTGCGGCGGCCGTGGCCTTCCTCGCTTCCGACCTCTCGTCGTACATCACGGGCCAGGTGCTCGTCGTGGATGGCGGAATGGTGATGTAACGTTGTATCAGATATTCGGTTAGGTATATTACGAGACCCCCACAATCACGAGGAAATCCATCAAATGGCCGACAATTCGAACAAGGTCAAAGACATCATCGAGAAAGAGCTCGGTGTTGAGCGCGAAAAGTTGACCAACGAAGCGAGCTTCATCGAGGATCTAGGCGCTGACAGCCTCGACATCGTCGAGCTCGTGATGGAGTTCGAGAAAGAGTTCAACATCGACATTCCTGATGAGGACGCCGAGAAGCTGCGCACCGTGGGTGACGCTCTTGGCTATCTGAACCAGAAGGTCGGAGCGTAATGAAGCGACGAGTCGTCGTCACTGGCATGGGGACGATCACCCCCGTCGGTAACGATGTGGCGACGACGTGGCGGTCCCTGATCGAAGGGAAGTCGGGGACGGCGCCAATCACCAAGTTCGACGCTTCCAACTTCCCGGTGAAATTTGCCGCGGAAGTGAAGGGGTTCAATCCGCTCGACTACATGGACCGGAAGGAAGCGAAGCGAGCCGATCAGTACACTCAGTACGCGGTCGCAGCGGCGCGTCAGGCAATGACCAATGCCAATCTCGTCGAGCGGAACGGAATGGACCCGGATCGAATTGGGGTCATCATCGGCAGCGGCATCGGCGGCCTCAAGAGCTTCGAGGAGCAGCACGATGTCTATCGGGAGCGCGGGGTAGGAAAGATTTCGCCCTTCTTCATCCCGATGTTCATCGCCGACATCGCGGCCGGCATCGTTTCGATGATGTTCAACGCGAAAGGGCCAAACTACGCCACGGTCTCAGCTTGCGCCACGAGTGCTCATGCAATAGGTGATGCGTATCGGACCATCCAGTATGGGGACGCCGACGTGATGATCACCGGCGGCGCCGAAGCAACCGTGACTCCGATGGCGATCGGTGGATTCGCCAACATGAAGGCCCTGTCCGAGCGCAACGACAGCCCCGAAACGGCGTCTCGTCCTTTTGACGCGACACGCGATGGCTTCGTGATGGGTGAAGGTGCCGGAGTCCTCATCCTCGAGGAGCTGGAGCACGCCCTCAAGCGCGGCGCGACGATTTACGCCGAGATCGTGGGCTACGGTGCGACCGGAGACGCGTACCACCTGACCGCCCCCGCGCCTGACGGCGAAGGTGCGCAGCGTGCGATGAAGCGGGCGCTCAAAGACGCCGGCCTGGAGCCCAAGGACATTCAGTACATCAATGCTCACGGCACATCGACCCCGGCCAATGACTTTAACGAGACGCGGGCAATCAAGGCGGTTTTCGGGGAGTACGCCAAGAGTGTCAATGTCAGCTCCACCAAGTCGGCCACGGGCCACATGCTCGGCGCCGCCGGCGCAGTCGAAGCCGTCGTGAGCGCGATGGTCGTCGGGACCGGGATCATTCCACCAACCATCAACTACCACAACCCCGATCCCGAGCTCGACCTCAACTACACCCCCAACACGTCCGTCAAGCGCGACGTCAACGCTGTTCTCAGCAATAGTTTTGGCTTCGGTGGGCACAACACCACCCTCGCCATCAAACGCTTCAAGCGCTGATCCGATGACGGCCCATCCGGAGATCTCGCTCGACCTCGCGAAGATCACCGATCGCGCGCTCAGAGCCGTTGGAGAGAAGGTGGCGTCCCATACGCGCCTCTCGCACGACGACGCCGAGCTGCTCTTCACATCGCCCGATCTCCTGGGCATCGGCATGCTGGCCGACTACGCCAATCGACGCAAGCACGGTGACGTCGTGACCTTCGCGGCGAACCAGCACATCAACCCAACCAACGTCTGCTACCTGCGTAAGACCTGCGTCTTCTGCTCCTTTGCGCGCCTCCCCAAGGAGGAGGGTGCGTATCATTACACGCTCGACCAGGTGTACGCCGAAGCCGAGACTGCAGCGAGCGGACTGACGAAGGAATTCCACATCGTCGGTGGCCTCGACATGAAGGCCGGCATCCAGTACTACGCCGAGATGTTTCGCGGCCTCAAGTCACGCTACCCTCACGTGCACATAAAGGCCCTGACGGCTGTCGAGATCGCGCACATTGCCCGCATCGACAAGATGTCGATCGAAGATGTCCTGATCGTGCTCCGCGAAGCCGGTCTCGACACGCTGCCTGGCGGTGGCGCCGAGGTCTTCGGAAGAGGCGTCCGCATGGAGATCGCCGACAAGAAGCTCGCCGCCGAGGACTGGATCGATGTGCACCGCACCGCCCACCGTCTGGGGATCCGGTCGAACTGCACGATGCTATACGGTCACGTCGAGACGATGCAGGATCGAGTCGAGCATTTGTCGATGCTCCGCGACCTGCAGGACGAGTCCGGCGGGTTCCTCGCCTACATTCCGCTGGCGTATCATCCCGACAACAACGAACTCGGCATCGAGCTGGGGCGTCAGGGCACGGCTACCACCGGCTTCGATGACCTTCGCAATCTCGCGGTTGGCCGCCTCTTCCTCGACAACTTCGAACACATCAAGACGCACTGGATCATGGTGACTCCATTCCTTTCTCAGACGTCGCTCTCGTTCGGCGTGAACGATCTCGAGGGAACGGTAGTGCGTGAGAAGATCTACCACGAAGCCGGCGCACACACCGCCCAGGGTCTGAGTCTGGACGAGATTCTCGACCTGATCAGATCCGCGGGGAAGACTCCCGCCGAGCGCGATTCGTTCTACAAGATTCTCCGCGTGTTTGATCGTGTCTCGACTGCGGTAGCAGCCTGATGAAAATCGGCCGCATCCCGTACATCAACTGCTACCCGGTCTACGGCGCAATCGATCGCGGGGTCGTCACCCTCGACGCCGAGCTCGTCGACGGAGTTCCTACGGATCTCAACCGCCGCATGGGCGCAGGTGAGCTCGACATCAGCGTAGTCTCCGCCGTGGAATACGCGCGCGACGCCGATCGATACCTGCTGTTGCCCGACCTCGCAATCTCGTGTGATGGTCCCGTAAGGAGCGTAATGCTCTTTTCAAAGCGGCCCGCCGCCGACCTGACGTCGAGACGCGTCATCATCAGCAGAAGCTCCATGACGAGCGTCGCGCTGCTCGAGCTGCTGTTCGAGAACGTTTGGCATTCCAGTCCGCAGTTCGTTCCTGGAGACGCCGAAATCCACGACGTAGTCGTCGACAGTCAGACGGACGCTGATGCCCGTCTCGTCATCGGTGACGCCGCCCTCGTGCTCGGTTCCAATCACCGCGAGCGCTATCCCTTCGTCTACGATCTCGGTAAGACGTGGAAGGAGTGGACCGGTCAGCCTTTTGTCTTCGCGGTTTGGGTCGCTCAGCGCTCAACCGATGTGAAAGAAGCTCTCGTCGCACACGCCGGACTGATTGCTTCGCGGAACTGGGGATTGGAGCACCTGGCCGATCTCGCCGAGCAAGCGCACGCTGCCACTGGAGTGGATAGAAAGGTGTGCGCCGAATACCTGTCTGGCCTCGACTACGGACTCTCGTACCCGCACCTCGCCGGGTTAACAGAGTTCTATCGCCGGCTCGTCCTGCTGCACCGGATTCCAAACGGCACCCTCACTTTCCTTCCCGCGGCATGAGCGAGTCCACAGACCTCCTCGACTTCTACGCCAACGCCCCCTTACTCGAGCTGGGGGCCGCCGCTGATCGAGTGCGCCAGGAAAAACATCCCGGCAACACGGTCACCTACATCATCGACCGCAACATCAACTACACGAACGTGTGTGTAGCCGATTGCGGGTTCTGCGCATTTGCGAGACGGCCCAAGCACGGCGAGGGCTACACGCTCTCCTTCGAGCAGATCGGCAACAAGATCGACGAGCTCAAAGCACTCGGTGGTGTCCAGATCCTGATCCAGGGTGGCCACAATCCGTATATCCCGTTCGACTGGTACCTCGACTTGATGCGTTACATCAAGCGCAATCACCCGATTCACATCCACGGGTTCAGTCCGAGCGAGATCGACTTCTTCGCCAAGCTGTTCCGCATGGACGCGATCGAAGTGATTCGCGAGCTCCGGAAAGCCGGACTGGACTCCATCCCCGGGGGCGGCGGCGAGATCCTCGTGCAGCGCGTTCGGGACATCGTCGCGCCGAAAAAAGCAGGCGCCGATCGTTGGCTCGAGATCATGGAGCTCGCGCACAACGAAGGGATGAAAACCTCCGTCACGATGATGTACGGTCTTGGCGAAACATTGGCCGAACGGCTGGAGCACCTCCAGCGCGTGAAAGAAGTTCAGGCGAGAACGGGCGGATTTACCGCGTTCATTTGCTGGCCGCTCCAGCCAGAGAATACTCCCACCATGTCGCACCAGCCGAAGACTGGCGCGACTGAGTACCTGCGCACGGTCGCGTTTGCCCGTGTCGTGCTCGACAACGTCCCCAATCTTCAATCCAGCTGGGTAACGATGGGTATGAAGATCGGGCAAATCGCGCTTCGCTTCGGATGCAACGACTTCGGCTCGCTGATGATGGAAGAGAACGTCGTCTCGGCAGCGAATACTACGAATAGGACGTCCACCGACGAGATGGAGCGCCTGATCCGCGACGCCGGATTCACGCCGGCGCGCCGCAAGCAGGATTACACGCTGCTCGATCCGACACCGTCGGCGCGCCCCGCGGCGCTTGGCACGCGCATCGGGTCGATGTCGGGAGCAGGAACGACGATCGGAGCAGATGCCGCGTAAGGCTCGCGGCACTTCTCCGCCTCCAAATGCCGACGCGCAGCTGCGTGTCGGCATCGGCTACGACTCCCACCCTTTCGTACTCGGCCGCCCACTAACACTCGGCGGCATTTTAATACCATCGGAATTCGGCCTCGATGGCTTTTCTGATGCAGACGCGGTTTGTCACGCTATCACGGACGCGATTCTGGGCGCAGCCGGACTCGGGGATATCGGAGAGATGTTTCCCGACAGCGATCCCGCCAACAAGGGTCGTGACTCTATCGGGATGCTGGAGGCAGCCGTTCAGAGATTGGCCGGAGCCGGCTACGCGGTGCGCCAGGTGGATGTAAGCGTCATCACTGAAGCGCCCCGCCTCACGCCCCATCGCGCAAAGATGCGCGCGCGCCTCGCGGCCGCGCTGGGTATCGATTCGGAGAGCGTGAGCGTCAAAGGGAAGACGAATGAAGGGATGGGGTGGATCGGACGCAGGGAAGGCCTCGCCTGCATCGCTGTCGCGACGCTGAAAGGAAATCAATAACTGATGATTCAAAGCTTGACTGGATGGCTGGGTGATTTGCCCCTCGGCTCACTTTACGCTGCGATCGCTGTCCTTTCGGCGTTCGAGAACTTCTTTCCGCCATTTCCGTCCGACGCCGTCATCGCGTTTGGAAGCTTTCTCGCCGACAGGGCTCACGGCAATGCAATCACGGTTTTTCTCCTCGGCTGGCTGGGCAACGTCACTGGCGCCGGCATCACGTACACATTGGGCAGGCGTTACGGGGCCAAGGTGTTTCTGCGGAGAATCGAGAAGTACGCGGGCCCCGACGCCGAAAGCAGAATCAAGAAGCTCCACAAGAAGTACGGCTTCTGGGGGCTGTTCGTCAGCCGCTTCCTGCCGGGAGTGCGGGCGATCGTCCCGCCGTTCGCGGGAGCAATGAAGCTGCCTGCCTTCAAAGTGATGCTCTCCGTCGCCACCGCTTCAGCCGTGTGGTTCGGCCTCATTACGTTTCTGGCATTCCGCGCCGGCGACAATTGGGATCTCGTTCAACACTATTTGATTCGTTCGGGAAAGGTTGCCGGCGCTGTCGCGATTGGGATCGTCGTTCTCGTGATAGGTATCTGGCTATGGAAGCGCCAAACAGGGAAGCGTGAGCAAAACAAAGCTGGACGATGACATCGCTCGGGCGTTTTACGTCGAGCGATTCGATGATTTTATCGCCCTCGAGCAAGGTGCGTCTGTTCAAACGAGCAAAGCGTACAAGCTCGACATCGCGCGATTCGTCACTTACGCGCGCGTAAAGGGAGCAGCGTCGCCAACGGACATCGGAGCGAAGTCGCTCCGGGAATACGTTTATCATCTCAAGGATCTCGGCCTCGCTCCTGCTTCAATTCGGCGCAATGTCTCGGCGGTTCGATCGTACTTCAAGTTTCTGCTCGGCGAAGGCCACGTCGTGCGCGATCCGAGCGAGCGCCTGGAGACGCCCAAGCGGTGGCGCACATTGCCAGAAGTGCTCGGAGTCGAGGAGGTCGAGAAGCTTCTTGCCGCGCCATCACTCGACGAGCCGCTCGCATTCCGCGATCGCGCGATGCTGGAGCTCGCGTATGGGGCCGGACTCCGCGTCTCCGAATGGATCTCGCTGGGCGTACGCGATGTAATGCTCCAGGACCATCTTGTCCGAGTGTTTGGGAAGGGCGCGAAAGAGCGTCTCGTCCCGATCGGCCGCAGGGCGATCGGTGCGATTGCGATTTATTTGCGCGAGCTGCGCCCCTCGCTGGAGAAAGGAGAAGGGAAGGGCGCGCTCTTTCTCAACTCGAGAGGCCGGCCGCTTTCGCGAATGGGTGCCTGGAAGATTCTTCGCAAATACGTCGACCAGGCCGGCATCACCAAACCCGTCTCGCCGCACACCCTCCGTCACTCGTTCGCCACTCATCTTCTCGAAGGCGGCGCCGATCTTCGCGCTGTTCAAGAGATGCTGGGCCATGTAGATATCTCTACGACGCAGATCTACACGCACATCGATCGCGAATACCTCCGCAGCGTACACAAGCAGTTTCATCCGCGCGCATGACGGCGATGCGCTAGAATTGGCGATGCTACTCGTTCTGGACAATTACGATTCTTTCACCTATAACCTTGTCCAGTACCTGGGCGAGCTTGGCGAGGACCCGGTCGTCAAGCGTAACGACGAGATCACCGTTGACGACATCGGCACAATGGGCGTTACGAGTATGGTCATATCCCCAGGGCCTTGCACGCCGTCAGACGCCGGGATCACTGTTTCGGCCATTCGCCGCTGGGGAAAAACGATCCCCACTCTCGGCGTCTGCCTCGGGCACCAGGCAATCGGGGAAGCGTACGGAGGCAAAGTCGTGCGCGCGCGCACTCTAATGCACGGTAAGACGTCGCGCATTTCCCACGATGGAAAGGGACTGTTCAAGGACGTTCCGAGTCCTCTCGAGGTGATGCGCTATCACTCGTTGGTGGTCGAGACGGACTCGCTTCCAGCCGAGCTGGAGGTTGTGGCCCGGTCGAGCGATGATTCCAGTGAGATCCACGCTATCAGGCACCGGGAGCACCCGGTATGGGGCGTGCAATTCCACCCGGAGTCGATCCTGACCCAGAACGGGAAGGACATTCTTCGCAACTTTCTAAGGCTCGCTCAATGAAGCTTTTGTGTGTCGTTGCAGCTGCCCTTCTCGCTATCGCGTGCCCTGTGCTCGCGCAGGACACGACTGCGGCACCGGTGGACACGTCCTATGTCGAATACAGTGAGCCGCCAATCACGCTGCCAATGGGCATCGGTTTGCGAGTTCCTTCATATGATAGAGTGAATGGCGTCACCATTCCGTGGGGGCCACAGCTCATTGTTGCGGACGACAGAGTTCAGCTCGATGCTCTGGTGAGATACCGATCCAACCTCGGAAACTGGGATCCATCGCTGGAAGGATTCCTCCGTCCCGGCGACGCTAACGAGTTGAAGCTTTACGTCGGCCGAGGCACCTTCACCAACGACGGGTGGATCCGCTCAGAGCTTCTGAATTCCCTGGCCGCATTGTTCGTCGGCAGCGACGCGCGCAACTACTATCGCGCCGACCGCGCCTCACTCCGCTTTACACGAACGCTCTCCACGCCCGCCATTACGGTGACCCCGTTCATTGGCGGGAACATGGAGCGCGATTGGTCAACCGGTTCGTTGGCTCCGCAAAAGGCGCCATGGAGCGTCTTTGGCAAAAATGGCAACCTGAAAATGAAGCGGCCCAATCCGCTCGTTTCCAAAGGACGGATCAATTCCTTTTTCGGAGGCGCTGGAATCGCGGTCGCGCGCGGGGGGTTGGACGGCAATCTGGACGCCACGGTCGAGCATGCGTTCAAGGCACCCACGTTCCTCTGCGCAGCGACTCCGCCAATCGGCCCGCCGGCGTGCGGGGATGCCTCTTTCACCCAGACGACTCTCGATAGTCATCTGAAATTCCCAACGTTCGGGACGCAGACTTTTGAATTCAGGGGTCATGCGGTGTTCACCGGCGGTAACACCCTTCCGCCGCAGCGATTCGCATATCTGGGTGGCGTCGGAACACTCGCCACGGTCAACCTGCTGGCGCTCGGTGGCGACAGGCTTTTGTACTTCATGGGCGACTACGTCGTCCCCATAGACCGAATAGTGCTTCCTCTTGTCGGTAGCCCCTTCCTGGCGCTCACGTATGCGGCGGGGAGCGCCGGCATCGGATCCACTCCACCCCTCATCCAGAACCTTGGCATTGGGGCCGGAGTGAGCTTATTCCGTGTTGACTACACGATCGATCCGGCGCAAAACCGCTCCCCGTTCTCTCGTAAGTCAGCCTGGTCATTCGGAGTTTCGCTCTCCCTCTGAGTCAAATCTGAGTTTGCTCCGCCTCTGTCCGCTGGGTATATTACCGAGCGTGACTTTCGCATCGTGTCGCGTGAAAACAGGTGGGTAAATGGGGACGCTAGTGGTCATTCCTGCGCGCCTCGGCGCTATGCGCCTCCCCAGAAAGCCACTTCGTCTCCTCTCCGGACTCCCCCTCATCGTCCGGGTCTGGCAAAGGATCTCCCAAATGAACGTCGCTGACGCCGTCGTCGTAGCAACCGACGATGAATCTGTCGCATCGGCGGTTCGCGCAGTTGGGGCGGAATGCGTCATGACGAGCGACAGGCACTCTTCCGGCACTGAGCGCGTCGCGGAGGTGGCCTCGCAGCCTCGATTTAGTGGCTACCGCACCATTGTGAACGTTCAGGGCGACGAGCCGTTCATCGGTCGGGGGGCGGTCAAAGGAGCGGCGGAGCTGGTCTCGACGGGGAAGTTTCCGCTTGGCACCGCGGCATCTCGCGCCAGCACAGAGATTCTGGATACGCCGAGCCTCGTAAAAGTCGTGATCGCCGACGACGGCAGAGCCATGTACTTCTCTCGCGCGCCGATTCCGTACCTTCGTGACCAGGCCGACGCGCGCAAGCTCGCCGAGCGTACATTGCAGCATATCGGAGTTTACGCGTACTCGCGCGAAGCACTTTCGGAGTGGGTCTCGCTTCCACCGCACCCGTTGGAGGAAATCGAGCGTCTCGAGCAGCTCAGGCCCCTGGCGGCGGGATTGCCAATTGGTGTTGCGGTGACGAGCGAGGCTCCGGCAAGCGGAATTGATACTGAAGAAGACCTCGAGCGCGCGAACGCGCGCTGGGACGCCTTTATGACTGGAGTTGTGACCAATGCAGGGTAGCCAACAGACGCGCTACATCTTCGTCACCGGGGGAGTCGTTTCTTCCCTGGGGAAGGGAATAGCGGCCGCTTCGCTGGGTCGACTTCTGGTCGAGCGCGGATTGCGCGTGACGATAATGAAGTTCGATCCGTACCTGAACGTCGATCCGGGTACGATGTCGCCGTTTCAGCATGGCGAAGTCTTCGTGACGGACGATGGCGCCGAGACCGACCTGGACCTCGGGCACTACGAGAGATTCATCGATCGGTCGTTGGCGCAGGCGAACAACATAACGACCGGCCGTATCTATCTCAGTGTCATCACCAAGGAGCGCCGCGGAGAGTATCTGGGGTCTACGGTGCAGGTGATTCCGCACGTCACTGACGAGATCAAGGGCGCCATGAAGCGCCTCGCTCCGGAAAGTGACGTCGTGATCGTAGAGATTGGTGGAACGGTGGGCGACATCGAGTCGCTCCCGTTCCTCGAGGCGATTCGACAATTCCGACACGAGATTGGTCGAGAGAACGCGATTTTCATTCATCTCACGCTCGTTCCTTTCATCGCGGCGGCAGGCGAGGTGAAGACGAAGCCGACTCAACACTCCGTGCGTGAGTTGATGGAGATCGGAATCCAGCCAGACATACTCATCTGCCGAACGGAGCGTACGCTCTCGGAGGAAGTGAAGCGCAAGATCGCGCTCTTCTGTAACGTCGAGTTCGGGGCGGTGATCGAGAGCAAGGATGTGCCGACGATTTACCAGATTCCTCTCTTGTTCCACGAACAGGGTTTGGACGAGCGCGTGATGCACAAGCTCGGACTACTTGGGCGCCGCTCTCCTGATCTGTCGAGCTGGAGAAAGATGGTCGAGCGCATTTTACAGCCGCACGGTCGAGTGAAGATCGCGGTGATCGGGAAATACACGGGTCTCGTCGACAGCTACAAGAGCGTTCAGGAAGCGCTCATTCACGGCGGGATTGCAAACGACGTAGGAGTCGAAGTTTCGTGGCTCGCGAGCGACCTGTTCACGAACCGCGATAAGACCCGCGAGCTGCTAGCTGATTTCGACGGTGTTCTGATACCCGGCGGGTTCGGAGTTCGCGGGGTCGAGGGGATGCTGGAAGCGATCCGCTACGCGCGCGAGGCCGGCTTGCCGTTCTTTGGAATCTGCCTCGGAATGCAGACCGCAATCATTGAATTCGCCCGCAACGTGATCGGTTTGTCGGATAGCCATTCGAGCGAGTTTGCCCCCGAATGCGACAACGCGGTCATCTCGCTGATGGAGGATCAACAGCACGTGACGGACATGGGGGGAACCATGCGGCTTGGCGCGTATCCGTGCCGGCTCGGCCCGGGAACTCAGGCCGCCACGATTTATGGCCAGCCGCAGGTGAGCGAACGCCATCGACACCGCTACGAAGTCAACAACAAGTACCGCGACCAGTTCATCGAACATGGATTGAATCTGAGCGGACTTTCTCCCGACGGATCATTGGTCGAAATGGTCGAGCTCCAGACGCATCCGTGGTACATCGGTTGTCAATTCCACCCTGAGCTTCAGTCCCGCCCGACGCGTCCGCACCCGTTGTTCGCGAGCTTCATCGGCGCGGCGGTCCAGGCGAAATCGCCAACCAAGACCAGCCGGAAGCGGGCGCCCATAAAAGCGGCGGAATAGCGTGGCGGAACTCTTCCCGGCTGACAAGCTCTTCTTGATCGCCGGACCATGCGTACTCGAGAGCGACGAGCTCAATCTTCGCGTCGGTGAGGCTTTGGCCAAACTGGCCGAGAAGATTCCGGGCGGCGTCATCTACAAGGCGAGCTTCGACAAGGCCAATCGCTCCAACCGCGGAGCGGCGCGCGGACCCGGACTCGACGCCGGACTTGCAGCGCTCGAGCGCGTGCGAAAGGCGACAGGGCTTCCAGTGCTGACCGACGTCCACGCCCCTGATCAATGTGCTCCCGCCGCGGCGGTAGTGGACGTGCTTCAGATACCCGCATTTCTCTGTAGGCAAACCGACCTGCTGGAAGCAGCGGGTGCGACTGGAAAACCTGTCAACGTGAAGAAGGGACAGTGGCTACAGCCGGAGGGGATGCGCGGAGCCGTTCAGAAGATTCGCGGCGGTACAAATGCGAACGGGCGTTCTCGCGACATCGCCGTGACGGAGCGCGGAACGTTCTTCGGTTATGGTGACCTCGTCGTCGACATGCGCTCCTTCACCCGGCTGCGCGAAGCGTGTGGAGCGCCCGTAATTTTCGACGCCACACACAGCGTCCAGAAGCCCGGACAAGGTCCCGAAGGTGCGAGCGGGGGCGCGCGCGAGTTCGTTCCAGTTCTCGCACTTTCGGCGATCGCAGCGGGCGCTCAGGGACTTTTTCTCGAGACGCATCCCGATCCGGATTGCGCGCCGAGCGACGGTCCCAACATGATCCCGCTCTCCGAGATGCCGGCGCTGATCGACCGTGCTGTCGACATCTGGGCTCGCATCAACCGATGACGCGCGAGGAAATCGTCGAGCGCGGACGACGGGTTCTCCGCATGGAGACAGAGGCCCTCGGCGAAGCGGAGCGCCGCATTGGTGACGCTTTCGCGCGCGCGGTCGAGTGTATTCACGGGTCGGATGGGCGCGTCATCGTTTCGGGTGTTGGGAAATCCGGTCTTGTTGGGCGCAAGATAGCGGCGACGCTTACGTCAACGGGTACCGCCGCGACGTTTCTGCATCCTGCTGATAGCGTGCACGGTGATCTTGGCATTGTTGGAGACAAGGATGTCGCCATACTCATTTCCAAGAGCGGCGAGTCGGCAGAGTTGCTCGAGCTGCTCGACCATTTGAAGCGCTTTGGGGTATCCACAATTGCGCTGACGAGCAATGTGAAGTCGAGTCTCGCCCGCCACAGTGACATCACCCTGGACGGTTGGGTTAAGGAAGAAGCATGTCCGCACGATCTCGCACCGACCACCAGTACCACGGTCGCCCTGGCGTTGGGCGACGCGCTAGCCATAGCACTGCTTGAGGAAAAAGGCTTTGGCGCCAAGGACTTTGCCAGACTTCATCCCGGCGGAGCGATCGGGAAGCGACTCCTTACAAAAGTCTCCGACGTGATGGTAACCGAGAATCTTCCAGTCTTGAAGGAATCCGCAACCATGCGCGAAGCAATAGTGCAGCTCGCGGAACGCCGAGGAATCGCTGTCGTTACGAACAAAGGTGGTACCGTCTCCGGGGTGATCACGACAGGCGATCTCTCGCGCCTCATGGAGCGCGAGGAGAATGTCTTCCCCATCCCGGTCACCAAAGTGATGAACAGAAATCCGAAAGTCGCTCGGGCCGACGACTTGGGAAGCGAGGTGGTCTATCGCATGGAGACTCACGGAATCATCGCCATGCCGGTGCTCGACGGAGAAGACAAAGTCGTCGGGGTCATCCACCTGCACGATCTCATGCGCGCTGGAGTGGTCTAATGCGCGCCATTGTTTTTCTGGTCGTCAGCGTCGTGTGCGCTGGGGCGTGCAGCACCAAGAAGCAGCCTCCGGTCGCGACGCACTCGCCGCTAGCCGATTCGGCCGACCAGGTGATGTACGGCGCCAGATTCAATCTCACCGACAAGGGTCTTCAGCGCGCGCAGCTCGAGGCCGACACCGCGTACTTCTTTGAAGACAACACTCGCATCGAGCTGGAGCCCGTCCACACGACGTTCTTTACGGCTACGGGGGCGAAGGACGCAGTGCTGACTTCACTGCGCGGGACCTACAACAGTCGAACGACCAACATGGTTGCCCGGAAGAACGTCGTCGTTGTCTCTGAGGATGGCAGGCGCCTCACAACCCAAGAGCTCATTTACAATCAGCAGCTGAATCAGATTTCCAGCGACAGCGCTTTTGTCATGACCGAGCCGAACCGCCGCCTCGAGGGGATCGGATTCCGTTCCGATCCGAACATGAAGAACATCCAGATCCTGAAGGGCGCGAGTGGAATGGCGAGAGGAATCTCGACGGCGCCCGCGCCGACAGGGCCGGCGGCCAGCTCGACACCAAAACGTTGAGGTTTGTGAAGTCACTCCTCCCCGTCCTCTGCTCGTTGCTGTTCGTTTCCAGCGCCGGCGCGCAGAACGTCCCGCGAAGCTGCGATCTCGAATTCCCCAATCGCAGTGGAACTCGCGCCTGGTTTCGGGAGGACGCCACCGGCAACCGGAACAGCTTTTGGGGCGGAGGCATCGTTGCGCACTGCATTGGCCAGGGCAACACGCTGATTGCCGACAGCGCTGAGTATTACCAAGCGCAGGGCACACTCAACCTGATCGGCAGCGTCCACTACACGGAGCCGCGCCTCACGGTCGATTCTCGCACCATGACCTACTATCAGAACGACGACCACCTTCATGCCGAAGGCGATGTCGTGGCGGTCATGTCCAACGGCAGCACGCTTCGGGGCCCAAGCGCCGACTATTATCGAAGCACTCCCCAACGGCCGCAGACGCGAATGTACGCGCCGGGGCGCCCCCAGGTTACGCTCGTGCAAAAGGACACGACGGGTCGAGGCAAGGCCCCTGACACCGCGCACGTGGTCGCCAACCAGATCACCATGCAGGGTGACAGTCTGGTCTACGCATCAGGACGAGTTCAGATCACCCGACCCGATCTCGTCGCAACGGGCGACTCCGCGTTCATGGATAGCGGTCACGATTTCGCGCGTCTGATGCGGGAGCCGATGGTGAAGGGGCTTGGCAGCGAACCCTTCACGCTTACGGGCGGCGTGATCGACGTCTATTCGAGGAACCGGCAGCTGGAACGCGTCGTTGCCACTCCCAGCGGGCACGCCCTGAGCAAGGATCTGGAGCTTGTCGCCGACACCGTCGACCTCCGTATTCAGAGCAACCAACTACAGCGGGTGATGGCATGGGGAAAGGGTCGCGCGCACGCTGTATCGCCCGAGCGCGAGATCATCGCAGACTCCATCGACGCAATAATGCCGGGCCAACGTGTCCGTGAGGTCCGCGCATTGCGTAAGGCCTACGCCGAAAGCAACCCGGATTCCGGCGTAGTCTCGACGCAGAGAGACTGGATGAAGGGTGACACCATCATCGCTCGCTTCGACTCGCTCGTTGGAACAGATACGGCGAGTCGACCGCGAATTCGTGAGATTGTCGCCGAGGGTAACGCGAGCTCCTTCTATCAGATGAAGAATTCGAGGGGCCCTCAGACTCAACCGACTGTCAACTACGTAAGAGGCAGAATCATCGACATCATCTTCGAGGACCGAAAGGTCAGCACCGTGACAGTAACCGAGAAGGCGACCGGAGTATTGATCGAGCCCGCGGCCGACTCGGCCGCGGCGAAGCCGGGCACGACTCCGGCGCAGGCGAAACCGAAACCTCCGGCGAAGCCGCCAACCGGCGTGCGACGATGAGCGACGGCGACAAGCTTCCGGAAGACGTGCGCGCCCTCCTCGCGGGTGCGTCCCAGGACGACCGCCTCGATGGTTTCGCATTGCACGCGCTGGTGCGAGCAGCTGACGAGAACGGGGCGGCGCGGATTCGAGACGTGGCCGCCAACTATCGCAACGACTACCTGCGGGTCCTCAGGGCGAAGGGCGTCGACGCCGAGCGGGAAGCTGCGCGGCTCGGCCAGGACGAAGTGCGGGCCTATCTCGTGACCTCGAGCCTTCCTCGGTTGGCAGAGGCCGGGATTATCCTCCCTCTCGACGGGGATGTAGAGACCGATTCGGCCACTGTAAGGATCGCACCGGCGCTCTGGAAGGACATCGCGCCAAATCGCAGCGAGTTCGCGGAAGCCATGCGCGAGACCGGCGAGCACTCCCGACTCGCCCTCTCGACGCCGCCGCGACCGGCGCTCGTCGGCGGTAGCGTACTCGAGGCTCAGGGCCTGACCAAGATCTATCGCGGCCGAAAGGTCGTGAACGACGTCGCCTTGCGACTCCAGCAGGGCGAGATCGTCGGGCTGCTCGGGCCGAACGGGGCGGGGAAGACGACGACCTTCTACATGATCGTCGGCCTCATTCAGCCTTTGTCGGGAAAGATCCTTCTCGACGGCGAAGACATCACCAAGCTTCCGATGTACGAGCGGGCGCGCCGCGGGATCGGCTACCTCTCTCAGGAGCCTTCGATCTTTCGGAAGCTCTCTGTGGAGGACAACATTCTCGCGATTCTGGAGACGCTTCCGCTCACATCTGCGGAGCGTTCAGCCCGGCTCGAGAAGCTGCTCGACGAGCTCAGTATCAAGCGCCTCCGCAAGAGCAAGGCATACGCTCTGTCTGGTGGTGAGCGCCGCCGTCTGGAGATCACCCGGGCGCTGGTTACCGACCCCAAATTCATGATGCTCGACGAGCCCTTCGCGGGAGTCGACCCCATCGCCGTACACGACATTCAGCAAATCGTCGCCGGGCTCCGCCATAGAGGCATAGGAGTGCTTATCAGCGATCACAACGTCGAGCAAACACTCGACATCGTAGACCGTGCTTACATTATGTTCGATGGGCAGGTAAAGGTCTCCGGAACCGTCCGGGACCTCGTTTTCGACGACACTGTGGCTGACATCTATCTTGGTCCAACGCTTACCGCACGGCTGCGCGACAGATTCTCTCGCACGAGAGAAGAGGTGACCGCCTCTTGAAGCCAGGCCTCAATCAATCAACCCAGCTCCGTCAGGAGCTGAAGATCAATCCGCGCCTGTACCAGGCGATGGACCTGCTCTACATGCCGTTGCTCGACCTCCAGCAGCACCTGAAGCAGGAGCTTCTCAACAATCCGTTCCTCGACCTCGTCGAGGCTGAAGAAGAGGAAGAGGAAGAGCAGGAGGGCGAAGCGACCGAGCCCGCCCAGGCAGAGACCGAGGATGAGCGATCCGGCGAGATCGATTGGGAAGAAATCCTGTTGGACGGTTTCGACACCGCGGGGGGCCGCCGGGAAGAGCACGAGGAGAAGGAGTACTTCGAGCCTGTCACCGTCGCAACGCGCGACTTGAGCGACCACCTACGCGATCAGGTGAGTCTCCTCGAGCTGACTCCCCGAGAAACTCTCCTCGCCGACGAGTTCATAGGCAACATTAACGACGACGGTTATCTCGCTAGCGGCGTTGAAGATATCCTCCGAGCGCTGAATGAGGTCGTGACAAAGGCAGCGGAGGAATCAGGACGCGACACGGAAGATCTTCCGCTGTACACGAGCGAAGAAGGGCAGAAGATGCTCGCGACGGTTCAGACTCTCGATCCCCCGGGCGTGGGCGCCCAGGATCTTCGGGAATGCCTGCTGTTGCAGCTGAAAGAGGCGGGGCTCGAGCAGTCTGTTCCGTACCGTCTCGTACGCGACTGCTTCGAGGAGCTGATCAACCACCGCTGGAGCGAGATCTCCAAGCGCTTCGGCATCAGCGCCACCGACGTTCAGAAAGCGGCCGACGAGATTGCCAAGCTCGATCCCAAGCCCGGCCTCCAGTACGGATCCCGCGACGACAACTATATCATCCCGGATCTGATCGTCGAGAAGATCGACGACAGGTACCACGTCTTCCTCAACGACGCGAATCTGCCGCGCCTCAAGCTTAGTCGAGCGTATCAGGAGATCGCCCGCGACAAGAAGAAGTTCGACGGCGAGAACAAGGAGTTCATCTCGAACAAGCTCAACTCGGCCAACTGGATGATCCAGGCGATCGAGCAGCGCCGGCAGACGATGCTGAAGGTGATGAACTACATCGTCGAGCGGCAGCGTGAGTTTTTCGAGAAGGGGATTCAGCACCTCAAGCCGCTCACCCTCCGCGAAGTCGCGGAAGTGATCAACATGCACGAGTCGACGGTAAGCCGCGTCACGAACGAGAAGTTCGTCCAGACGCCGCGAGGCGTGCTTCCGCTCAAGTTTTTCTTCTCGTCCGGGCTCGCCACCTCCGACGGTGAGGACGTTTCCGCGCGCGGCATCAAGGCGCAGCTACAGAAGCTCGTGCAGGAAGAAGATCCGAAACACCCTCTCACCGATCAGGCGATCGTCAACATTCTTCGCGAGAGCGGCGTTCAGATCGCCCGGAGAACCGTGGCGAAATATCGCGATCAGCTCGGCGTACTCTCGGCTCGAATGCGGAAGCGGGTATGACCTCGGTGCCCCAAACGGATGCGGGGCAACGATTCAGAAAC
>Ga0193699_10000464_pt1 | contig 17545 bp, 12 predicted proteins | sample L3c2metaG_FD_160095 | JGI IMG/M metagenome (GOLD analysis project Ga0193699, IMG submission 160095) | Soil microbial communities from a riparian zone of the East river system, Colorado, United States - L3c2 | ecosystem: Environmental > Terrestrial > Soil > Riparian zone | place: USA: East...
CAGCACGAGCGCGAGCAGAATCAGCGCGCGGTATTTACGGAGATACGAAAAGAGGAGATCCACAACCGGATACTATTGGGGTGCAGCTACACCCGCAAATGTTCTATCTGGATTTGTGGCGAAAAGGTTGAGCGATTCCCGGCGTTTGAATGAAGCGGCGGCGGCGCGTGCGTAGCGCTTCGAGCGCCTTGCCGGCATTGTGTCTCCATTCCGCGCCGGTGATGATGCTGCAAAAGCGCTCGTAGTCGAGTTGCCCCTCGTGGGGCGCCTTCGTGAACACGTAGCGGGGCGCCGGGCGGAATCGCTCGATCCCGATCGGGAACCGCTCGAGTACCTGCTTCTGCGAGGCGAATTCATCGTACATCCGTCTCTTGAGATGTTGTTCCGTCTCGGTCAGTCGAATCGTGGCCTCATCGCTGCCGATGAACGGCAGGAAGCTCAGGACGCGACGGGTCCCGCTGAAGTTGTGATACGACGTGAGCTCGAAGACCACGGGTGCCGGGACACTATCACGCCGCAGGATTCCGCAGGCCAGGTGCACGGCGAACGCGGTTGCGTCGTGATCGGAATGCCCACCTTCGTAGGGATGCGTGAGCACAATGTCGGGCCTGACTTCGTCCATCAATTCCGCGACGTCGAACACGAGCTCGAGGAGCTGGAGGCTCGCCTCCCCATCGACGTAACCCAGGCCACGACAACGGTCGGGAGTGATGCCGACGTGTGACAGAGCGTTCGCTACCTCTCGACGGCGCGCTCTCGCGTACTCTTCGCGCGTTAGAAATCCCTTGCTCTGAGCGTAGTGCTCGTCGCGCGGCGCTCCATCGGTAACGTGAGCGACAACTGCGTCCGCCAAGCCGCCGAGTAAGCCGCCTGCCCCGATCGCTTCATCGTCCGGGTGCGCCACGACCACGAGAGTGGTCGGCAGCGCCTTGGCAAAAGCCGCTCTTTGTGCGATCCGGTCGAGTACCTGTCGAGTGATCTCGCCTGGTGGGCGGTACCGGGCATCGCGATCGGGGGCAATCACGAGATCCGGTGGCTTTATCAAGCGGCTCGGAGCTTCTTGCTTGGGCTCGGTCTGCTCGAGTCCCGCGATCAGGAGAAGGTCTTGCTCGCTGCTCTTGTCGTCGAGCGCCGGTACGAGCTTCAGCTCGGCGCCATTCACGAACGGTATCGGTGAGCTCGGGGTCGTTGCTGATTCGTTGAGATCTGATATCACCCGCTGACTCCCCCGCTCACATCTCGCTCAGCGCCAACCTTACGCGCGGCTTACAAGCCCTTCCACTCACGGGCAAATAGGCAATACATATGCCTTTACAGCTCAGCCGTTAGTCGATTTCGGCCCTTCTTGCTCTCTCTCCCACACTGAGTCGTCCCTGAAGCAGGGTCTAGTCGCTTCGTTTGCGACTCATCATCAACCTCCTCTCCCGAACTAACTCTTTAGGGCATACGCAATGCCCTGTGAGGTTCAACGGTCTTGTTCGTCCCGAAGTCAATCACGACGCTGAAGTCGTACAGCCGATCGCAGTTCACTTCCGATCTCACCGCGGGGGTGATCGTCGGAGTAGTGGCCCTTCCGCTGGCGATTGCATTCGCGATCGCTAGCGGCCTGACACCCGATCGCGGCCTGTATACGGCGATCATTGCCGGATTCCTGATCTCCGCGCTCGGTGGCTCGCGCGTTCAGATCGGCGGACCGACCGGCGCCTTCGTCGTGATCGTTTACGGAATCGTCCAGCGATATGGAATCGACGGGCTGGTCGTGGCTACGATAATGGCGGGCGTGATCCTGATAATACTGGGCGTCGTCAAGCTGGGCGCCGCGATCAAGTTCATTCCGCATCCGGTCGTAGTCGGATTCACCAGCGGAATCGCGCTGATCATTTTCTCGAGCCAGGTGAAGGATTTTCTCGGTCTCCGCATGGGAGACGTGCCGGCTGAGTTCATTCCCAAATGGCGGGCCTTTGCATCGCACCTGGATTCGATAAACGCTCAGGCGCTCGCTGTCGCAATCGTGGCACTGCTGATAATGATTCTGTGGCCGCGGATCAGCCGGCGCATTCCGAGTCCATTCGTTGCGCTGATCGCGACTACTATTGCCGTCAAGCTTTTTAACATCCCCGTCGAGACGATAGGAACACGGTTTGGTGCAATCAGCGCCACCCTTCCGCATCCCGTCATACCACATGTCTCGCTCGCACAGCTCACAGCTCTCGTCGGCCCGGCGTTCACGATCGCGCTGCTGGCCGCTGTGGAGTCGCTTCTTTCAGCCGTCGTGGCCGATGGAATGATCGGTGGCCGGCACCGATCGAACATGGAGCTGATCGCGCAGGGCGTGGCGAATATCGTCTCGCCTTTATTCGGCGGGATGCCCGCAACCGGCGCCATCGCGCGCACCGCGACGAACGTCAAGAACGGCGGCCGCACCCCTGTGGCTGGAATGGTGCACGCCCTGACGCTGCTTCTCATAACGCTCTTCTTCGGAAAGTGGGCCGCTCTGATTCCATTGGCTACCCTGGCGGCAATTCTCGTAGTCGTCTCGTACCACATGAGCGAGTGGAGAACGTTCCGAAGCGAGCTTACCGCGCCCAGGAGCGATGTGGCGGTGCTGCTCACCACGTTTGCGCTGACGGTGCTCGTGGATCTCACCGTGGCGATTGGAGTCGGAATGGTGCTCGCCGCCTTTCTGTTCATGAAGCGCATGGCGGAAGTCACGAACGTCACCATAGTTACGCGAGAGCTCGCCGATGGGCGCGATAGCGATGAGGAGGATGATCCGAATTCCGTGCGCAGGCGCGAGGTTCCGCCGGGCGTGGAAGTGTTCGAGATCAGCGGCCCCTTTTTCTTTGGAGCGGCCGAGCAATTCAAGGACACGCTCAATCAGGTGGCGAGGAAACCCAAGGTGCTCATTATCCGACTGCGCGATGTGCCAGCCATTGATTCAACGGGACTGCACGTTCTTCATGAGCTCGCGCGCAGCTGCAAGCGCGATGGTACGCTCCTCCTGCTCTCGGATGTACACGCGCAGCCCATGTTCGCACTCGTGCGTTCGGACATGCTGGCGGAGCTCGGTGAAGAAAACCTGTTCGGCAATATCGACGACGCCCTCAACCGCGCGCGCCAATACCTGGGATTGCCGCCGCTGCCTCATCCGGAGGGAGCATTTCCGACCGTAGCCCGCGAGACACCACTAAGCGATCGGCCGAAGATCGCTTAGCAACCGATTCTTATTTCATGACCTCCACGGGGCGGCCAATCGTCCAGGGGATTTTCGCGGCATCGAGCGCGGCGTTGAGGGCGGGAATCCGGCTCTGAAGCAGCGTGTTTATCCGTCCGACTTCCCGCTGTAGATCGGACGCGGCGAGTGCCAGGGTTGAGCGCTGGAGCGCGGTCGGCTGTGAAGTCACGTTTCCGATCTCGTCAGCGACGTTGTTGACGCGATCCTGGATCGATGGTTCCTCCGTTCTCTTGTCGTCGCTCACCGCCGGCGCGTCGGGATCGCCGCGAAGCTTCTTCAGAATGTCATTCAGCTCCTTCTCGATCGCATCCGACTGCTTGGACACGGAATCCGGCGCGGCGCTGCTCTTGAGCGCCCCCTTTACGTCCGTGATCTGGTCTTTCAGCTGCTCCGCGGTGCGCACTGCTGCCTGCACCGTTGCCTGCAGCCTGCCGTTGCTGACACGCATGTCGTACAGCGAGCGATAGTCCGCCTCACTTAGCTGCACCAAAGGATCGGACCGAACCTCGACGGGCACTTCGCGCACCGTCGGTGCTCCTGGTCCTCCTTTGACAGTCAGTCGAGCGGTGTAGTGACCAGGGAGCACGAACGGACCTTGCACTTCACGCCTGAATCCCGACTCAGCCTGACCCGCCGGCCGTCGAACCGTGTAAGGTGGCGCGGTGCGCAAATCCCACGTCACACGATGCATTCCGCGCTTTTTGCTCGCGGTCAGCTCGCGCACCTGCTTTCCAGTCGCGTCGTAAATGCCCAGCGTGAGATCGCCGCCCTTCGGCAGCGAATCGCGAACGAAGTAGGTGATGATCGCGCCGAAGGCGGGATTCGGCGCAGAGTATTCGCGGTCACCGCTCGCACTGGCGCCTCGCTCGCCGCCCGGGATCGAGCTGTTCGGGTTGTACTCCGTCGCCTGCTTCACCGGGAACAGATACGTCCCGGCCCGATTCGCCTCTGCCAGCTTCTCCAGCGGCGTGATGTCATCGATGATGTAAATCCCGCGCCCGTGAGTTCCGATCACCAGATCATGTTCACGCGGATGCACCACGATGTCGTGTACGGCTACGGTCGGAATGTTGTACTTCAGCTGAGTCCAGGACCCTCCGCCATTCGCCGAATAAAACGCGCCGAACTCCGTTCCGGCAAAGAGCAGATTCGGCTCGGTAATATCCTCGCGGACGACTTGCACCGAGCCAGTTGCGGGCAGGTTCCCCGTGATCGGACTCCAGTGAGCGCCGTAGTCGGTGCTCCGCAGCACGTACGGCTTGAAATCATTGTTGCGATGATTGTCCATCGTCGCGTAAGCGGTTCCTTCATTGAACCGCGACGCTACCACTCGACTCACGTAAGTCTCGTCGGGAACGCCGGGAAATTTCGTGATCCTGTTCCACGTGGTGCCGCCGTCGCGCGAGACGGAGATCACTCCGTCGTCGGTGCCGACGTACAGCAGTCCCTGCTTCATCGGCGATTCGTCGATCGTGCTGATGTTTCCGTACTCGGCCGTGCCCTGATGTCGGGCGATCGCATCGCGTGGCCAGATCTTTCCCATTACGAGAAGGCTGTCGCGGTTGCGCTGCCGCGTGAGGTCGGGACCGAGCCGAGTCCATGCATCGCCGCGACTGGCGCTCTTGAACAGATAGTTCGCGCCGAAATAGATCGTGTTGTGATCGTACGGCGAGATCAGCATCGGCGAGCTCCAGTTCCAGCGGTACGGCCTGCCGCCGAAGTCCGGCAACGGTTTTATGGTTTTCTGCTCGCCTGTCCTGACGTCGTAACGCACGATGTCGCCGCCCTGCGATTCTCCGTAAACGGTGTTCGGATCGGTTGGATCTATCTGCGCGTAGAAGCCGTCGCCACCGGTGGTTTGAATCCAGTCGGCGTTCGTGATCCCTTGAGTATTCCGGGTCTGACTCGGTCCGCCCCAGCTGCTGTTGTCCTGCAAGCCGCCGTAGACGTAGTAGTACGGCAGGCGCAGGTCGGTGGCGATCGCGTAGTACTGTGCGATGGGAAGGTTCGGAACAAAATCGACAGTGCGCCCCCGATCGCGGCTGATGTAAACGCCGCCGTCAGAACCGATGATGAGATGATCCGGATCTGTTGGATCGATCCACATCGCGTGGTGGTCCGAGTGCGCCGAGTTACCCGTGCGTCTGAATGTGCGCCCTCCGTCGGTCGAAACCTGAAGCGGCACGCCCTGGAAGTAGACACGATCCGGATTGGTGGGATCGACGCGGATCTGCCCCATGTACCACGGATAGGAAGACCCAGTGCCCATCTTCAGCCAGCTCGCGCCGTAGTCGTCGGAGCGATAGATGCTGGCTTCGGTGTTTCCGGTGGCCGCTCCGTTGCCGGTCACTTTGGTTTCGATCGTCGCGTAGACGATATTCGGACTCGATCTGCTCACATCCAGACCGATTCTTCCGACATCACCCTTTGGAAGACCTTCGGTGAGCCGGGTCCATGTGTCCCCTCCATCGATGCTCTTCCAAAGCCCGCTGCCTGGACCTCCGCCAACGTAGGTGTAAGGACGGCGCTCGCGTTGGAGCGACGCGGCGTAAATCACATCCGGATTCGTCGGATCGAAGATGACATCGGTGAAGCCGGTGTGAATGTCGATGTTCTTGACGTTCTTCCAGGTACGTCCACCGTCAGTGGTTCTGAAAAGCCCCCGGTCCCCGCCCGCTCCCCACAGCGGGCCAGTGGCTGCAACCAGGACAATCTGAGAATTCGTCGGATGGACGATTACACGACCGATGTGCTCGGATTTCTTGAGGCCCATGTTCGTCCAGGTCTTGCCGCCATTCTCGGACTTGTAGACGCCATCGCCCCACGACGAGCTGCGCTGATTGTTCGACTCACCCGTGCCGACCCAGACGATGTCGGGGTTGCTTGGCGCGACCGCAATGTCGCCAATCGACGCGGAGCCCTGATGATCGAAGATGGACTCCCATGTTGTCCCACCATTCACCGTCTTCCACACTCCCCCGGATGCCGATGCTACGTAGAACAGGTCACCCAGTCGTCCGCTGAGCTGCGACTTGGGTCCCTCGGGTACCGCGAGGTCGACGACCCGACCGCTGGTGACAGCGGGACCGAGTGAGCGCCACGGCAATTCGGCCAGGCGCGCTGAATCGGCGTCGAACACAACCGGTGTCGTCTTGTCGGCAGGCTTGGCCTGGGCCAGGAGAGTCGCGGGAAGAGACGCGACGAGGACGATCGCAAGGAGCGATCGCAATGACGGGTGCGGCATCATGTAATGGGAGTGAAGAGACCGGGATAATCTCATTCACGGCGGGGACTTTTGCCAACCGACCACCGTGGTGCGTTCCAGGATCGTCGCGACGCTTGCCAACACTTCAACCCGTCAGCCAGTACTTGTATGATGTCTGGATACCGAATCGCATCGAAACCCGTCTACCCTCCACGTTCATGACCAGAATCCCGTATCGTCGCGTCATCTCGACGGCGTGCCTGATGTTGGCGCCGCTCCTCCCAGCCTGGGCCCAGCAGCCGTACCAATCTCCGCCCGCAGATCTGGTGAAGATCCTCGAGGCTCCCGCAAATCCGGTCACTTCGATTAGTCCAAACCGCCGCTGGGTGCTCGTCACCGTCAGCGACCCCCGCACGATTACGATCGGAGACATGGCCGACTCGGCGTACTATCTCGCCGGGAGCAAGATCAGAGCGAATCCCGACTACCGAATCGACAACCTCGGCATCCGCTCAGGAACGGTGAGCAGCATCGATGGGAAGATCGAATGGCCACTCCAGGTCCCGGCAGGCGGACGCATCGGATCGACAGCCTGGTCGGCGAATGGAGACCAGCTTGCCTACACGACCATCTCCAATGGCGCGATGTCGGTGCAGATTCTCGATGTGGCGGCGGCACGTGCGCGACGTATCAGTGCGTCCGGACTATCCGGAAAAATCCGTGACCTCGACTGGTCGCGCGACGGAAAGAATCTCGCGTTCACCGCAACGACGTCATCGGGCACCGCACTCTGGGTCGCGGATGTCGTCAACGGCACGGCGCGACGTCTGACCGGTCCAACGATCAATTTCACCACCGCTCGTGGCAATATCGTCGACGATCCGGGCTGCAACTGGCTCAACGGAAAAGCGCCGCTCGTCTGCCGGTTGTGGGCGTCCAATCGCGGCGCGGTGCCGAAACTTTCTGAGGTCCCGACGGGCGTCATCGTGCAGGAATCGTACGGACGCTCTGCTCCAGTCCGCACCTATGAATACCTCCTCCAGAGTCCAACGGACGAAGCGCTCTTCGACTACTACTTCAATGATCAGCTGTCCCTGATTGGGCTCGATGGCAAGATCACGCCGATCGGGCAACCGGGCATCCACACCCGCGTGACTCCATCGCCCAACGGCAGTTATCTGCTGGTCGAGACTGTGCAGCGGCCGTACTCCTACCAGGTGCCCATAGATGTCTTCCCGTCGCGCACCGAGATCTGGAGCCTGAACGGAAAAGTCGTTCGCGAGATCAGGAACTCCCACGTCGCCGAGGAAGCACCAAGCGCCCGTGACGCCGTCATCGGGGGAATCAGATTCGTGAATTGGCGTCCGGATGATCCGGCGACGCTGGTGATGGTGGAAGCGCTCGACAAGGGAAATCCGCGCAACACCGTTCCGAAGCGCGATCAGGTCTCGCTCCTCTCTGCACCATTCACGGGAGAGATCAAGCCGTTCGTCCAGACCGAATATCGCTACGGTGGGATTACTTGGATCTCCCCCAATACGGCGTTTCTCACCGAACGGCTTTCGCGGGGCGCAAAGCAGCGAGTCTGGACGATCGATCCTTCCGCGCCGAATGGCGGTACGCCGAAACTGGTTTGGGATCGAAGCGCCGAGGATCGGTATTCGGACCCCGGAACCTGGGTGCTGGTGCAGGATCCGGCGACAGAGCGCTTCGTGCCGCTCCGCTCTACCGATGGTCGATATCTCTATCTCAGGGGAACGGGCGCGTCGCCTGAGGGTGATCGTCCATTCATCGATCGTTTTGACTTGACGACGAACAAGACGGAAAGACTATGGCAATCAGCTGCTCCTGATTACGAGCAGGCGCTCCAGGTAGTCGACCGCGACGCCAACCTGCTCATCACTCAGCGTGAGTCGCCGACTGATCCGCCGAACATATTCGTGCGTGACCTGCGCAAAGCTTCGTTGACCCAGATCACGAAGCTCGGCGATCCGGCGCCGTATTTCGCGAATGTGAAGAGTCAGCTCATCACCTACACGCGTCCCGACGGCGTGAAGCTCTCGGCGACCCTCTATCTGCCTGCTGGCTACGACAAGTCGCAGGGCCGGCTGCCGTTTTTCTTCTGGGCATATCCGCGCGAGTTCCAATCCGCTGACGCCGCTTCACAGCTCGCCGGATCACCGTATCAGTTCAAGCGTCCCGCTCGGCAGAATTACCTGATGCTTCTCATGCACGGTTACGGCGTTCTCGACGGACCGACGATGCCAATTGTCGGAGCCAATGGAAAGGAGCCGAACGACACCTACATCGAACAGCTCGTGGCAAGCGCGCAGGCGGCCGTCGACAAGATCGTCGACATGGGCGTTGCTGATCGCGATCGCGTCGGCATTGGCGGCCACTCGTACGGAGCATTCATGACGCTCAATCTGCTCGCGCACTCCGACATCTTCCGCACCGGAATCGCGGAGAGCGGCGCTTACAACCGCACGCTCACTCCGTTTGGATTTCAGTCGGAGCCGCGGACGTACTGGGAGGCGCCCGAGGTATACAACGCGATGTCGCCATTCAACTACGCGAACAAGATCAACGAACCCGTGCTGCTCACTCACGGCCAACGCGACGACAACTCGGGAACCTTCCCGATTCAGTCTGAGCGCCTCTTCGCGGCGATCAAGGGAAACGGTGGCAATGTGCGCTACATCCAGCTGCCGCTGGAGCCCCACGGCTACACCGCGCGCGAGACGCAGCGCCACCTGTTGTGGGAGTACATCAACTGGCTCGACAGGTACGTGAAGAACGCACCGCCGCGAGCTGCTACTTCGGCGACGGCAGGCTCACCAATACCGAAGTAGCGATCAGCACGAGGGCGGCGAACATTAGCTCCATTCTGGCGGAACGGCGAATGGTCAGCTCGGATCCTTCGCCGCCCAGCGACGGACGCACCCGTCGCCAGTTCCACGCGCCGAGGACGAGGACGATGAGCACGAAGACGAGCTTGATGTCGAGCGCGACGCCGTAGCTCGTCGTCCACAGTGACGATATCCGCTTGAGGTGTAGCCAGGCAGTCGTAGCTCCGGTGATGGCGACGATCGACGCCGCGATGAGTGCAAGCGGCGAGAAGGAATTCACGAGATCGGCTATCAGCTGCGCGCGTGCGGGGCCAGAAGTCGCGCTCCTGATTACGCCTCGAATTCCGATCAGCGTCAGCACGAGCAGCGTGCCGAGCCAGGTGGACGCGGCAAGGATGTGGACCGCATTCACTTTACTGGCGAGCTTGCCGGTATAGAGGGGCTGCAGCACGGCCACGATAATCCCGATCGCGGCGAGCATCCAGCCAACCGAAGATGATGCGCGAACGAGCGCGAACCCTATGAAGGCGAGAGTGAGCATCGCCATCTTGAGCTCGAACGGCGCAAGATTTTTCGGCAGTGCTTCGGCGAACGTCTTGTGCTGCGTGATCGAGGCGAGGTAAGGTCCGCCCAAAGCGGATAGCACGACAAGGATGACCCCGAGCATGCCGAGCAGAGCAGCGTTGTCGGCGCGGAGAATCGCCCTCGCCTCATCTGATATTCCGCGTGCCCGTCTTGCGACGCCAAATCGGAATCCGACCGCGCCGATCGCAAGGAAGTAACCGACGAACTGCACCAGCTCAAGAAGCGCCTTGGTGATCGAGAAACCGGGTGGCGGGCCGCCGGGTCCAGCCGGAGTTCCAGGAGGGAGTCCTCCCTGGATGGTCTGCGCGACTGCCTGGTACAGGGCTATCACTATCACCTGGCTTCTCTCCCAATTAGCGATGAATCGTAGTGAGCCAGCAGGTCTGCAGGACCGTCGTAAATCTCGACCGCACCCTTGAGGGCTTCGTCGGCCCATCCTCCGGAACGGAACGCGATTGCTCGTACCCGAGCTTTCGTGGCCGCCTCGATGTCGTAAGGCGTGTCGCCGATCATGACCAGAGTCTCGGGTTCTGTATCGCTTTCGTCGATCGCGGCTTCCACGATGTCAGGGTCGGGCTTGGATCGCTTCGCATCGCTCGCTGTCGCTCTCTCCTGCATCAGATCTTCGACCTGAGCTGCCTTCAATAAGCCCTTCAGCTCTTCGTCCTTGGCCGAAGTCGCGACAATTGCCTTGAGGCCATCCGAGCGCACGCGCAACACGAGCTCGCGCGATCCGTTGAAAGGACGTAGCCGCGGGAGATATTGCTCGCGAAAAATCTCCGAGCGCCGCTTGATCAGTTTCTTCGCTTCAGCGGTCTCGTGTTTGATTCCTATCGTTTTTGGAAGGAGCTTGTCGGCTCCCATCCCGATCAGTGGTCGGACTACATCAAACGGCACGTCGTAGCCGGCTTCCGCGAACGTGTCCACCCAGGACTGGGCGTGCGCGTCATTGCTGTCTACGAGCGTGCCGTCGATGTCGAATATTACGCCCTTGAGCAACAACCTATTTGAGAGACTTCTGAATGCCTTCAGCCATGTCGAGATGAGCCTGAATCGCCGGCGCGGCCTTCTGGATCAGGTTCTTCAACTGGGCGTTCTGGGTTTGGCCCGCGGCCTTAGTAGCGACATCGAGAACGGCCTTGTGTATGTCGACCTCGCCATCGATGTACGCCTTGTCGAAATCCTTACCCTTCGCCGTGGAATTCAGGATGTCCATATGCTTCTGTCCGGCTGGCATGACAGGGTCATCCGAGGGCGGTGCCGGAGTAATCTTCAGTTTTTTCGCTAGCGCTTCACCCTGAGCGCGCAGCGTGTGATGATCGCGCATCATCCGCTTGCCAAAATCACGCACGGCAGACGAAGTGCCCTTGGTTGCGGCAATGGCTCCCGCCGCGCTGTCCGCCATGTTCGCTTCATCGAGAAGCGCGAAAATATTTTCGTCCGTCCAGTTCGCCGACGTTGCCGGCGCCATTGCCGACGTATCGGCGGAGATTGTACTCGATGCGGCCGTAGTATCCGTGCCGTAGCTCTCCTTCTTGCTGCACGCCACGACTGCCAACGCCGCCACAATCAGTCCCGTCAGCCTGAGTCCCTGCGACATGTTGCTCTCCCGCCCTTGATCAGGGTCGAAAAAAAAGCGCTTCGATCTTCGAAGCAGTCCGTTCGTTTTGCTCTGGATCAGGCAAAAAACGTACGCATCGCCCCTTTTTCACTCCTGCTGCCGAAGGCTCCCGCTGGTCGACGGGCGTATGTCATGAAAGACGTTTGCGTCGTTGAATTTGGAAAACGCGCCCTTCACATCCAGCGCGAGCGTCTTGAATCTGTTGGCTGCGCTGGCGGGGACATGCACAGTCGCGAACAGAATGACGGCGAACAGATCACCAGTGACCAGCATCCCACCAAAGCCCAGCACGGATTTGATTCCGAAGCGAACCACGAACTCCTCTTGCGCCGGTATGTACGGACTTCCGAGCGCGTTTTCGACGTGGAACACTCCATGTTTCTTACCAGCAAGCTCCTTTACTACATCGGGCGACGCCTGCAGCACAGTTCCCAGCTCCAACCCGAGCTCCTTGATCAACTGCGAGATCATGGGCGCTTTCTCGACAATCTCCGGACTCGGGAGCGGAACTGCCTTGTGTCCCCGCGAGAAGTGCCGGGAATTCCAGGCTGCGCTCTCTCCTACCGTAGCCATCAGCGTAAGGCATTTCATCGTCGGTCGCGGTGCCTCGGCGCCAAGTGCTTTTCGTGCAAAGCTCTGCAGGTCTGGCTCGAGTGAGGCGTACGGATGGGTCTTGTAGCAGCGGATCAAGGCGCAGGCGCGTCGACCGTCGGGACCGTGCAGCTCGTCGTATAGAAAGCGGCATACGCGCTGCGCCGACGCCTCGAGCGTTAATGCGCCCGCAGCAGCCTCGCGCAGCCGAATGCTGCACTTCAGCATGTCGCCGAGATCAAAGGTGGTCAGGTCGTAGGACATGTTTTCTGCCTCGCATGGAAGTAAAATGCGGGCTGGAGTGTGAGACGCCTTCCTATCCTATATTACCTAGGCAAAACTTGAACTCGGTAAGAAACGTACACGCTCGAACCCACCATCCATGCGCACACACATCTTCCTGATTGCCGCGCTCGTTCCGGCTGTCTCACTAGCGCAGACGTCTGCTTCGTCCGCCGCGCCACGGCCCCTCACTTTCCTCGACAGGCAATACCAACGCGACATCGGTTCTCCGACGCCGAGTCCCGATGGAAAGTGGCTGCTCTACACTCTCTCGACGCCCGATTGGAACCAGGCAAGGCGTCAGACCGACATCTACCTGGTCGGACTCAAGGACGGGCTAGCGTCGACGAAGCAGATGACCTTCACCAAGGACAAGAACGAGACCTCCCCGCGGTGGGCGCGCGATGGAAAGTTCTTCGTATTTCTTTCGAACCGTGACGCGCCGGCCGGGACAGGCGGCGGTGCGGCTGGCGGCGGAAATGCGGCGAGCCAGAACCAGATCTACATCATGCGGCCGGATGGAGGCGAGGCTCGCAAGATCACCGACGCGAAAGAAGGCGTCTCGACTCTCGCCTTCAGCAAGGACGGCAAATGGCTCGCCTACCGCAGCGGCAAGCCAGACGAAGAACAGCTCTATGCGCTTCCCGTCGTTGGAATTGACTCAGCGAAGCCGGTGCAGCTCACGCACCAGGCCGTCGGGGTAGGTCTCTGGAAATGGTCTCCGGATGCCAGGCGGATTTACTTCGTCACCGCCGACACACTGGACAAGGACGAGAAGCTTCGCATGGAAAAGAAGTTCAACGTTGCCATACGCAACATGGCGACGCCTTTGTCGAGCCTCTGGGCTTTCGATGTAGACACGAAGAAAGCCACGCGCCTGACACGTGACACATCCATCACCGTCACCGATTTCAACATCTCCGACGATGGGAAATGGATCGGTTTTCACGGAACGTCGGCCAATCGCTACAACCGCAACATCACCGAGCAGGACCTCTATTCCGACCTCTTTCTGCTCGAGACGGCGACCGGCAACATCGAGCGACTGACGAACAACACCGAAGTTGGCGAGAGCGATCTGGAGTTCTCCCCCGATAGCAAGTGGATCGCCTTCTCCGCTCCGGACGACATGACCCAGTACAGCATGACCAACGATCGTGTTTATCTCCGGCGCGTCGACGACAAGGGCGGGCAGTACAGAAAACTGGGTGGACAATTCGACGGCGACGTCACGATCGGCTTCTGGTCGAAGGATGGCAAGACCATCTACTTCAACGAGGGCATCAAGGCTACCTACCAGCTGATGGCGCTCGACATCGACAAGAATACCGTTCGCCAAATGTCGAATGTCAGAGCGTCGCTCAATGTCAGCCAGGACGAGGACTCCAAAGTTGTGCTGCTGAACTATGCCGATCCCCGTAACCCTTCGACGCTGTTCACAGTTGCAACCGTCGATCAGACTCCGACTCGAGCCAGTTGGCGCCAGCTTACCGACGCGAATCCGCAGGTCCGTGGCTTTGCCTTGGGCGATGAAGAGGAAATCAGCTGGAAGTCCACCGATGGAAAGACGGTTGGCGGGATTCTCATCAAGCCCGTTGGCTATAAGGCCGGCACGCGCTACCCGCTCATCGTCGCGATTCACGGCGGTCCCGCGGCCGCTGACGTACTCGGCTTCAACGGCGGTTACGGTGCCCAGACGTACGCCGGTGCTGGTTACGCTGTGTTGATGCCCAACTATCGCGGCTCGACCAATTACGGCGAGAAGCACAAAACCGACATTGTCGGTAACTATTTCCAGAAGGGATACGAAGACATCATGACCGGCGTCGATCAGCTGATCGCGCAGGGTATCGTCGACAGCACGAAGATGGGAGTCCTCGGCTGGAGCGCGGGCGGCCATTGGTCAAACTGGATTCTCACCCACACCAATCGCTTCAAGGCGATCAGCACTGGAGCCGGCACATCGAACTGGATCTCGATGTACGCGGAGAGCGATGTCCAGAGAAACCGGCAGTTTTACCTTGGCAACAAGCTGCCGTACGACGATTTCGACGCCTACTGGAATCAGTCCCCGCTCAAGTACATCAAGAACGCGAAGACGCCGACGATGATTCACGTCGTCGAAGGAGATCCGCGTGTGCCGCGCCCACAGTCGGAAGAGCTGTTCATGGCGCTCAAGCGCCTCGGCGTCCCGACCGAGATGTACGTCTATCCTGGAAACACTCACGGGATACCCGATCCCCGCAATCAACTTCTCAAGTCCGTCGCCGAGATGGCGTGGATGGATTACTGGGTGAGAGGCAGTGGGAAGAAGTTCGCCTGGCGTGACGTGCTGAAGACGCTCGATCCGGAAGGCTCAGTCGCTGCCGCGACGACAACGTCGAACTGAACATCGGTCCAGTGATCCATCCCCGGGCACTGCGCGTCGTCGCCAGCTACGCCGCGATCTTTCTCGCCGGCGTAATTGCTTGCGCCGCGACCCGCGTTGGACCGGCAGGCATTGGCCGCCTCCAGATCGTGCGGGCTGATACCGCGGCACTCCGCAGGAAGCTCGACTCGATCGCGGACGCGCATCACGGCGTAGTCGGTTACAGCGTGATCGATCTCGAGACGGGCGCGCGAATCAACAGGCGCGGGGACGAGACTTTCTCGACCGCCAGCTTGATCAAGGTGCCGATTCTCGTGACGGTGTATGATCTGGTCGCCAAGGGGCAGCTCTCGCTCGACGACCCGCTGACGGTTTTGAAGATCGATCAGGTGCCTGGCTCTGGAATCATACAGTTTCTGCACAACGGCACCGTGCTCACGGTTCACGACGCCGCGTGGCTCATGTCCACCATCAGCGACAACACCGCGACGAATCTCTTGCTCGATCGCATCATCATTCGCCGGGTGTGGGTAAAAATGGACTCGCTCGGTCTCCAGCACACGCGCGTCCACTCGAAGAGTTTTCTTCGCAATTCCAGCGTCGCGATGGATAGCTCGGTGAAATACGGATTCGGCGTGACAACGCCGAACGAGATGGCGCACTTGTTCGAGCTGATGGCGCTGGGCAAGGCGGTGAATCCCGCCTCCGATTCCGCGATGCTCGACATTCTGGAGCACAACAACACCGATTTCATGCTGCAGCGTTACGTCGAGGGAGCGCGTGCCGCCCACAAGGACGGAGAGACTGATGCGGTGCGTACGGAGTGCACGCTCTGGTATCTGCGCAATCGCGTCGTGGCGTGCGTGTTGACCAAGGAGAACAAGGATCAGCGCTGGGTTCTGGACAACGAGGCGCAGCTGACTCTCGCCAATATGGGCCTTGCGATCATCAACGCATTTGGAGGAGTACCGCCTGCACCGCCGTCTCCGTGAGCGTTCGTGATGTTCGCGGGCGCGGATGGTCTCTGGCTGGTCTTACCAGCGCCGCGTGACGCCTAATCCGGCGAAATAATCGTGGGTGCCGCGTCGCGCATTGGCACCGACTCGCGCATCGAGGGTGAGTGAGTTGCCGAATTTCATTCCCACGCCCGCGTTCAGGTAATCCGCTCTCTTTGCTCCCAGGGTTATCGGACTCCTCCCGAACCACTCCAGGAAACTGCCCAGACGCGGCGTGATCTCCGCCGCAAGTGATGCGGTCGTCGCCCACTGGGAGAACCGCGTTCCGTCTTCGCTCGCGTATGTGTAGCTGCCATTTGACTCGAGAGACAACCTCTCGCTCAGCTCCCAGCCGAGCGCGATTATCCCGGTCGGTTGCATCACGCCAGTTCCGATGTCCCTATGGCCAGTAGGGAGCGTGGTAAGCGCGAGAATCGAAACGTTGGGCATGAGTGTGCGCTCTTCGTGCTCGATCAGGCGCACCTTGGTACCGACTTCCATGTCCTCAAAGCCCCGGCGCACCAGCCCCGTGGCGTGCTCGATTGAGTAGGAGTTGAGCCCAAGCCGAACTTCGGCGCGATTGCCCGCGGGAATACGCACGAGCAGTTCGCCGATCGAGTGGCCGGTGTTCCCGTCTGTGCGACTGAACGTATAGCCGGCTTCGGTCTGAATCCACCCTGGTGGCACCGTTGCCGTGCCCTCCGTGAAATCCGGACGATCGGCTTCCATCGCTGGGGCAGGACCCGCGACTCGGCCCATTGTCGCGCAGGCAGAAATCACAAGCAGCCCGATGGGCAGGCAATGCCCGACTCGATACGATGTCGACATTCAGTTTTTGGAGGCTAGGAGGTGGGACCGGCACTTCATTGACGACCGTCCAACCTGAAGCACTACAGAACTTTGTGCCGACCGCTCGTTCGCGCCGCCAGCGCTCTTACGTCCGACGGGGTCAACAGCGTCTGGTAATGACGTGTCCGCACATCGTGGTGAGTCAGGAGCTTACTGGCGCCTGGCTCGATCACGGCCCGTTCATAATCCTGCCCCGCGAACTCGATCACCGCTTTGATGTCGGTGAACTGAGTCATCGTGACGAACTCGACCTCGTTGTTGGCGGCGTCGCGCCTGAGCAGGAAAGCGCCGGTGTAGCCTCTGATGCGGTGAATTCCCGGCAGCACATCTGCTCGAAGGAGCAATTCGTACTTGTCCGCATCCTCATGCCTAGTCCAGCCGTGCCAGATTCTGCTGATCATCTTTACCTCTCTACGACTAATCCCTGCACGAACTTTGCCGCCGCGGGCCGCGGTTAGTGACCGGTGCGCTCTACCGTCTTGCCGGTGAAGTTCTCGGTGCTCAGATCCTTGGACGACAATGACCGTACGTAGGCCGTCAGCATCCAGATCTGATCATTGGAGATGCGTCCGCCCCACGCGGGCATTCCGTCCGGCCTTCCCTGATAGATCGACTCGAAGACCTCTCCCGGCGATCCTCCGAAATGCCAGCGGCCGTCCTGAAAGCTCGGGCCCATCGCCCCCGATCCCTCCGCGCCATGACAGTCGAGGCAGTTGTATCCGATGAAAAGCTGGCCGCCCACGGTGATCGCGCGCTTGTCTCCTTCATAGGGATTGGTCACGAGCAACGCTTTCGTCTGAGACGGAAATCCGGCGGGCAGATTCTCCGCATGCTCGATAAAACGCAGGCTGTCGCCGGCGACAAGGAGATGGCTCGTGTCATTCTGTCCTGCCGAGGTCGACGATGCGGCCGTCCCGGATGTGACGCTGCTATCACCAGCACGCTGACACGCAGCTACAACTAGT
>Ga0193699_10000465_pt1 | contig 17541 bp, 13 predicted proteins | sample L3c2metaG_FD_160095 | JGI IMG/M metagenome (GOLD analysis project Ga0193699, IMG submission 160095) | Soil microbial communities from a riparian zone of the East river system, Colorado, United States - L3c2 | ecosystem: Environmental > Terrestrial > Soil > Riparian zone | place: USA: East...
TGGGGGAAATTGGATGCTTTCATGCGTGTCATGGGACTGTTCCCTCTAAGTGGGTGAAAATCGTGAAACCGGGGCCGATGCAGGGGCTCAGAATACCCCACCGACGGAGCGATTGTCATGCCCGTAGTCACCGAGGCCTCGCGAGGGTAGTATTAGCGGCGAGGGATTTTGGGGTGTCCGCTTTACCGATTTCTGGATGTGCTCGCCGATCCTTGACACCACTTCGGAGTGCTCGACATAGTAACGCGGATTTGACCGACGAGTTGGTGTCGCCACACGCTTGAAAAACCTGGGAGGCTACCGATGAAAAACATGCTTGGAATTGCGGTTCTGTTGGGTACCGCTGTGTCTGCCATTGGCGTGTTGAGCGCCGCCGAACAGCAATTGCAGCAGCCCGCTTGGGCCTATGGGGTCCCGCCGCCGCCGGCCCCGGGGGCTACGCCGCCGGCGCCCGCGCGCGATGATGGGAAGATGCTCTCCCTGTCGGGCACCGACAAGAAATTCACGTTCAACCAGGTACGCGGCCGCCGCGACAACGACACGCCGGCCCGCATTGCCCCCGCCGACTGGTATCCGGACGACCACCCGACGATGCCGAAGATCGTGGCACAGGGCGACGAGTCCCGCGGGATCATCGCCTGCTCGCTCTGTCACTATCCGAACGGCAAAGGACGCTCCGAGAACGCCAGCCCACAAGGGTTGCCTAGGGACTACATCGTGCGGCAATTGCACAACATGCGCGATGATCTTCGGGTGAGCGCAGAGCGCCGGAAAGCCAACACCCAGGCGATGGTGAGCTTCGCCAAAGCCATGACCGAAGAAGAGATCATGGCCTCCGCGAACTATTTCTCCTCCATGCAATGGACACCGTGGATCAAGGTCGTCGAGACGACCACTGTGCCGAAGACTCGCAGCCAAGGCGGTTTGTTTATCCCGCTGCAGGGAGCTGCGGCAGGCACCGAACCGATCGGCAATCGAATCATCGAAGTGCCTGTGGACCCCGATCACACCGAGACGCTGCGTGATCCTCGCTCGCCGTTCATCGCCTACGTACCGGTTGGCGCGGTGGCAAAGGGCAAAGAGCTCGTCACCACGGGTGGTGGCGGAAAGACGATCCAATGCGCCGTCTGCCATGGCGAAAACCTGAACGGGATCGGATCGGTGCCCGGCATTGCCGCCCGCTCACCGAGCTATATCGCCCGGCAATTGAACGACATTCAGCAGGGTGCGCGGCACGGAGACATGGCCGATTTGATGAAGCAAGTCGTCGCCAAGCTCACACCGGACGATATGCTGAACATCGTCGCGTACACGGCCTCGCTGCCGGCACCGGCAGCCAAGTAAGGCGCCTTTCGCTCGCGGCGGCTAGAGCCGCTCGAATGTGTGTTTTCGCCCGCCGGCCCGATACGGGTCGCGCGGGCGAAAATTTGAGTTTCGGTTTAGGGCAACGCGAAGACATAAATTCCGCTGGCGCCGCGCACCGGAGGCGCCATGACCTTCGTCGTCAGCGCAAGTACGTTGGACGTCAGGGACTGCCCTTCCCCGGTGAACATCATCACATACTGCTTGCCGTTCACCGCATAGGTGATCGTGCTCACCATGACCATGCCGCCAACGACCGTTTCCCACAGCACCTTGCCGTCATCGGCGTCGAGGGCGCGGACCCGGCGGTTCAAATCTCCGAAGAAGACAAGACCGCCCGCCGTCGTCACGAGCGAACCATTCGTTCCCTGGGGCTGCGAGTAGATCACTTTCATCTCGCCGGTCGACACGTTGATCTTGCCGATGTTCATGTATTTGTTCGGATCGGAGCCGGGGCGAATGACGCCCGCACGCGGACCATATCCGGTCGGACTCTCGACATCGGCGGTCATCGACAGGCATTGATCGTGGAACGGGACGTAGAGCGAATTGTTCTGCGGATTGTACGATGTCTGCATGATCGCGCGCGTGTTGTGGTAGCAGCCGATGATGCGGTCGCCATCCTTCTTGAAGACCTTGTCGAAATTGATCTGCGTCTGGCCGGTCTTCACATCGATGCCGTTCATATTGATGTTGGGATCGTCATAGGGGAACGGCCTCGCCCACAGGAATTGGCCGGTTGCTTGCTCCAGGGCGAACATGCCGCCGCCTTCCGCCGCGGTCAGGACGATATCGTGCTCGGCTCCGGGCTTGATGGCGGGGTTGATCCATCTCACGAACTTCGGATCGGGGCTGACGCGGGTGTGAATGAGGATGCGCTCGTGGTTGTGGTCCGCGTCCCAATCGTCGCCCGGCAGTTCCTGGTAGTACCAATTGAGCTTGCCGGTTTCGACGCTGAGCGCGAGGGTCGAGTTGCTGTAGAGATCGGCCGGCGCGGTGACCGAGACTCCATCGGCGGCGCCGTGGCGCATCAGCCGCGTATAGGGATTGGGATTGGCAACGCTCCAGTAGAGCACCTTGCGATTGGGATCATAGGAGCCGACTTGGCCCCACGGTCCGGCAGCCCTGCTCTCCACCGGCACGTTGCCCCAGGTCTCACCGCCCGGCTCTCCCGGAGCCGCAGTGGTAAAGAATTTCCAAACGAGTCTCCCCGTCATCGCGTCGTTCGCCGCGATGAAGCAGTTCTCCCGCTTGCCCTGTGCGCAGGTGCGATTCGAGATCACCTTGCCGTCGGCGACCAAGAGCCCGCCGGCCTGTTGGCCGCCATTGTCGAGCTTGCTTTCCCAACGCAGCTTGCCGGTCTTGGCATCGATCGCCACCAGGAAGCCGTCGGGCGCGGCGAAATAGACCATGTCCTCATAGATCGCGAGGCTCTTTTCGCGTGCCGCCGTGCCGCGGACACCGGCCGGATATTGGCGTGCATATTCCCAAAGCAGATCCCCGTTCGTCGCGTCGACCGCTTGTATGCTGGCGCCGGGCGCGAACAGATACATCACGCCGCGATAGACGATGGGCGTCGATTCCTGCGTGCCCGCCGGCAGGCCGCGGGCCCAGGCCATGCGGAGTTGGCCGACATTTGCTTTGGTGATCTGATTGAGCGGGCTAAAGCGCTGCTCGTTATAGGTTCGGCTGACCATCAGCCAATCGGCGGGATCGGGATTGTTCAGAATCGCCTGGGTGACGGGAACGAAGCCCTGGGCCGAGGCGGAATTTGGCGCGGCCATCGCCGCAGTTGCGCCCAAGAGAATTGCCAAGAACCGGTGCGAATTGCGCATGTTTTCTCCCCAAATTTGGCGGCTTCCTCCCGGCCAATTCCGTCGCAGCCGAAGCTCCCGAACGGTACCGCGAAGCCCGATAGCGCGACAAGGCTCGTCTGCCTCAATGCGTGGTTGCATCGCGATGATGGTGCCGGTCACCTCGTAGCTTAACGAGGGGGCGTCGAGGGAGAAGACGCCCCGATCTTAAGCCTCTGTTATCCGTGCGAAGGCTAGTTTTGCGGGCGATTGCGCAGCCGCCCACCCTATCGCGAGCAGGCCTCGCGAACGGTTACAGGAGATTGGCAATGGCGGCGCACTCTGTGCTGCGACACTGGCTCGAAAAGACGCGCAACTCGAAACTGAGCACGCGCGTAACGGTCCTATTCGTGGGCGCATTCATCCTGCCTTGGTGCCTCTATGCATGGCTGACGATCACCGAGCGTTCCGAGCAAGTGGCAAGGACCGAAAACAATCTCGCGTCTTTGGCCGCCGCTTACGGAGAGCATGCAACCATGCTCATGCGTCTGGGTATTGACGTGCCGACCGACGAGGCCGTTTCGAAACCGGCTTTTCCCAATCCGATGGAACGGGGCGAAGCAGAGCTGAGCGCGTTTCGCAGCGCGCTGAATGCGCCCGGAATAGATTTCTCGCTGCGCAGGATCGGCACACCGATTGCCGCCAAGAGCGGCGTGAGCGGCCCGGATGCACCGATTTTCGATGATCAACACGGCACCATCACCAGCGAGGTGGTCCATCGCACGGCGGGGTTCGCTACCATCGCATCGATGAGCGAGGACGACGCTCTGAAGGAATGGCGCACACAGGCCTATAACGGCGCCATCGCCCTTCTCCTGCGCTCCCTGTTCGTCATAGGCGTGGGCTATTTTCTCGTGCAACAACTGCGCTGGCGCGAGGCAGCGGAAGCCGAGCTGATGGGTGCAAAGGAGACGGCGGAATCCGCCAGCCGCGCCAAATCCGAATTCCTCGCCAATATGAGCCATGAGCTGCGCACGCCACTTAACGCCATTCTCGGTTTCTCCGAGATCATCAAAGACCGCCAATTCGGCCCCACAAGCGAGCGCTATCCCGATTATGCCGGCCATATCTTCAGCAGCGGCAAGCATCTGCTTTCGCTTATCAACGACATTCTGAATCTGTCGAAATTGGAAGCCGGACGGTTTGCGCTGCAGGAAGAGGACGTCGATCTCGCAGTCACAGTCGGGGCTTGCGTGACCCTCATTGAAACGCAGGCGAGAGAGGCCAAAATTCGCATATCCGTATCGCTCGATGACGGCGCCCGCTTTATACGGGCGGACGAACGGCGGATGCGGCAGATTCTGATCAATCTGCTCTCGAACGCCGTGAAGTTCACGCTCGAAGGCGGTCATGTCCGCCTGTCGAGTGCGCAAAGGAATGGCGGCTTGGCGATAAGCGTCAGCGACACGGGAATGGGCATGGCGCCGGAAGACATCCCCAAAGCCATGACGCCTTTTGGTCAGGTCGACAGCAAGGTCCGCCGGAAACAAGAGGGGACCGGACTTGGACTGCCGCTCGCCAGACAACTGGTCGAGCTGCATGGCGGCACATTCGCCATTGAGAGCAAAATCAAAGTCGGCACGACGGTGACATTCGTGCTGCCGCCCGAGCGCATCATTAGGTCGCCGGTGCCTTTGCCGGCCGCGAGAGCGGTAGCCTGAACTGACACCCTGACAGCTTGGCACCGCAGAGCGCGCGCGGTACGGTCCTGTGTAAGGATTGGGTTGAGAATCCTCGTTTCCAAGGGAGAGCCAGGATGTCGCGCGCAGGTCGAGCGGGATCTATCCTTGTAGCCAGTTCTGCCGTCGCCGCCGCCGTGTTTGGCGTGAGCGCACAGGCCCAGCAAAGCCAATACCCCAAACCAACCGAGCTTCCCAATCCATATCGCCTGGTGGAGGGCTGGCCGACACTTCCCAAGAACATGAATGGCGGTCAGTGGGGAGAGGTCATCCGGGTACATGTCCATCGCGACGGCAACATCTGGATCTTTCATCGCTGTTTCAACACCATTCCCGCCGGGCATGCGACCTGCATCGGCAGGGGCGATTCCAATCCGCCGATTTTGGAATTCGATCCGTCAGGCAAGCTTCTGAAGAGCTTTGGCGTCGGGCTGTTCGCTTATCCTCACGGCTTCACCATCGATCCGGATGGAAACCTCTGGACCAGCGACGTCAATGACGAGGCGACGGTGCTCGGCATGTCGGCCAAGAACGCGGACGGCGTTCTACGGGGCCAGGAAGTCCTCAAATTGAGTCCAGCCGGCAAAGTTCTGATGGTGATGGGCAAGGAGGGCGTCTCCGGGAACGGTCCCGACACATTCGACCGGCCGACCGGTGTTGCCGTTGCGCCAAATGGCGATGTCTTCGTGACCGATGGCCATTTGCCGAACAAGCACGACAGTGCCCGCATCGTGAAGTTCACCAAGGACGGCCGCTTCATCAAGACCTGGGGACACAAGGGATCTGCGCCTGGCGATTTCGATGAACCTCACGACATCTTCATCGGCGGTTCGCAGAACCGTCTCTACGTCGCCGATCGCAGGAACAGTCGCATCCAGGTCTTCGACCTGGACGGCAAGTTCATCGCTGCGTGGAAGCAATTCGGTCAACCGAGCTCCGTCTTCGTCGGCAAGGACGACACGATTTATGTCGGCGCCTCATTCCCCGATGCGAAAGCCAAAAGAGGCGAGATAAGAGGCATCGTCGTTGGGAGCGCCAAAGACGGCTCGCTGAAAGCGTTCATTCCCGACATTTCCGACCTCAGCAATGCCGATGTCGGAACGACGGCGTCGGGCATTGCGGCCGATGACATGGGCAACATCTACGCGGCCGACGTCGCCGCGCACAATTTGCGGAAATACGCCAAGATCAAGTAGCCGTGTCCCTGTCCCCCTCCCCCCACGGGCCCGGAAACGCTAGAGTGCCTGGTCCAATCCCCTGGGAGGCTCCGATGCGCCGAATGAATACATTCGCTGTTGCAGCAACAATCGCACTTGGCGTGCTTGCCGGATTCGCCAGTTCCGTGCGCGCGCAAGTCACCGTGTTCGAAGGGGCGCGCCTGATCGTGGGCGACGGTCGTGCGCCCATCGAGAATGCGACGCTGGTCGTGGACGGTACAAAGATCGTCCAGGCCGGCCCAGCCGCCAGTGTTCGCGCGCCCGGCGGTGCCACGCGCGTGAACCTCGCCGGCAAGACCGTGATGCCGATGATCCTCGACACGCATGTCCATCTCAGCCAGACGCGCGACGCGATCATCCGCGACTTGAAGCAGCGCGCCTATTACGGAATTGGCGCCGCCCAGAGCATGGGAACCAACAAATTCGACGTACTCCCGATACGCAACGAAACGATTCCCGGAGCCGCGCGGTTTCTGGCCGCAGGGCGCGGGATCACCAGACCGGAACCGGGACGCGACAACACGCCCTATTGGATCAACACCGAGGCCGAAGGGCGCGCGGCCGTGCGCGAGCTCGCGGCGCAGAAAGTCGACATCGTCAAGATCTGGGTCGACGACCGCAACGGCATGTATCCGAAACTGACACCTGCGCTTTATGGCGCGATCATCGACGAGGCACACAAGAACGGCTTGCGCGTCACCGCACACATCTTCACGCTCGACGACGCCAAAGGATTGCTGCGCGCCAATGTCGACGCGTTCGCGCACAGTGTCCGCGACCGCGACGTCGACGATGAATTCATGACACTGGTCAAACAGCACCCCAATCTCGTGGTCAATCCGAATCTGCCCGACCGCGGCAAGAAGACGGATGTCTCCTGGCTGAGGGCCAGCCTTCCCGCCGCCGAATTTCAGAAGGTCGAGGAAGAAAACACCGACGATCCGAAGGCGCAGACAGCGCATGGGATTCAGGCGCGCAACCTCGCAAAGCTGAACGCGGCCGGCGTGAAGATCGTGGTCGGGACCGACGGCAACACGCCGTGGGCGCCGCATGTCGAGATGGAGGACATGGCGCTGGCCGGGATGACGCCGATGCAGGTCATCGTCGCCTCGACCAAGAACGCCGCCGAGTTCATGCGGCTCACCGACACCGGCACGCTGGAAGCGGGCAAGAGCGCGGACTTCATCGTGCTCGACGCGAACCCGCTCGACAACATCGCCAATACGCGGCGCATCTCGTCGGTGTATTTGCGCGGCGCGCCCGTGAGCCGAGCCGGACGGCCGTAACTCGGGCCTTAAAACCGCTTGCTCTCGTAGTGGGGGAATTTGGTTTTCGGCCAGGCCGCTTTTCCAATCATCGGCCTGGCCTTTCGGGGGGATGCCATCAATGACACCTGAACTCATCTATCTGGTTTGGTCTGCAGCCCTGACATTCGTATTGGTGTTGATCGCTGTGGCCGGTGCCACGTTGCAATGCGGGCTGCCTACGCTGGCGGGCAACCGGGAAGGTCTACCCAAAATGACGGGGTGGGCGGGACGCGCTCAGCGCGCCCACCTCAATATGCTGGAAAGCCTGATCCTGTTTGCCGTGCTTGTGTTCGTTGCACAGCTTGCCGGCATCCACAACGCCATGACCCTGCTCGGCGCGCAGCTGTTCTTCTGGGGCCGGGTGGCACATGCCATCGTCTACGTCGCAGGCATCCCATGGCTGCGCACCGCCGCCTGGGGCGTATCCGTTGCGGGATTGATTCTGATCTTCCTGCAGCTGATTTCTTAAGCTCTGCATTGAAGCCGCAGGCGGCTGCGCGGCGTTCAATTCGATGTCTTTGGCACGATCGTCCGAATCAGGAACCAGACAACCCAGATCGTGCATATTTCCAGGCCGCGATTGATCGGCGCGGCGTACAAGACGCCGCTATCGGGCGAGATAATTCCGCCGACGATCACGAGAAGAGTCGTCATCCCTGCCCAGGCTAGCGCGTAGCCTCGTTTGGGATTCCGCACGCACAGGACCAAAACAACGGAATACCCGATGCCGTCGGCAATGCCGGGACCCAGGATTATATCAAGCGAGAAAAGAGCGAGCGTCAAAGCGAGCTGAACAGCGAACAGCATCGCATGATTGGCTTTGATTGCGCCGTTGACCATCTTGACCCGTGCCAGGCCCTGCCTGTCGACCACGCCGCAATAGACCAGGGCCGCCAAGATAGTCCAGCCAGGCACAATTCTTCAAAGGCATGGCCGGCCGGGATAGCCGAGGCACGGCAACGCCCTGCGGGGCGGCGCGGGGGCGGCATTGCGGGCGTCGCCAGGCGTGTTTGCTCCCTTGGCCTTGCTTGCCGGCGAACAGCCCGGCCCGTTCTTGCCGGCGGCCGCACCCCGCTGCTCAACACAGCCGCTCGCGCGCTCGCGCGAAGTGCTGCTCCCGTCCTTGTTCGTCACGCCAAGTTCGCGAGGATCGCCTGCGTCGCTGTTCGGAATGCCCGTCGCAGGTGCGGCTCGCGCGCCGGATGGAGAGCGCGCAGAGATTTGTCCGATGGCCGCGCCACTATTCGCCAAACCAACGAATGCGGAAGCCAGGATCAAAATCGAAATGGCAATTCTGAAGCCGCGGATGACAGCTTCCTCTTCGAACGAGGGAATTCACCGAGCTCGCGGAGCGTATGCCAAGTTCGCGCGCACTGTCTGGCCGTGCAATGATATCGGCGTCATGTTCGCGTTCACCTCGCGGCAATCTCTGTCGGGGGTCGAAGCGAAGTGCAATCCTCACCTCCCCAATTTGGGGAGAGCCTGCCCCCCTCAGCTCTGTTCCTCATCCTCAAGAGCGCCCGCAGGGCGCGTCTTGAACGACGGGTGGGCGGCAGGTGAACTTCTCCGAACATTACCGCTTCGGGAGAAGTAAGATGGATTCCTAGCCATGGAGGAACCGATGGAAGAATTCATTCATGACCTGGTTGGGCATGTTGTCGATCCCGACGGATTGCTCGTTCAGCTGATCTCAAACGACGCCGCTTGACCTCGCGATTGGTCCTCTTCGGACAGAGACGCTGCAATGATCTGGAACGACAGTGGGCTTGTCATTTTCTTTGGGCGTAATGTTTTTCAGATCGATCGACTCACCGTCGTCGTCTTTTTCATCGCTTTCCTGGGATTTTCTCTGTTCGCGTTTCTCGTTCTAAGATTTCTCCAGCGGAGAAAAAGCAGAACGTGCAGATGGAAACGTGCACCCGAGAACACTCGGCCGCCTTTCACAAAATGGCAATGCAAGACATGCGTCATGGAGGCTTACACGACGGACAAACGGGCTCCAAAAGAATGTAAGAAAATTCTGAAAACAACCGTATAGGGCTACCCCACCAACCGCAGCTTGGCGTCGGTGCAGGCTTGCAGCGATTCCAGCGTCACGCCCGGCGCCATGTCGAGCACTTCGAAGCCGCGCTCCGTCACATCGATCACCGCGAGGTTCGTGTAGACCCGCTTCACCACGCAGGCGGCGGTGAGCGGATAGGCGCAGCGCGACATGATGCGCGGCAGCCCGTCCTTGGTGGTGTGCTCCATCATCACCCAGAGCCGCTTCGAGCCGGCCGAGAGATCCATCGCGCCGCCGACCGCGGGCACCGCATCGTTTTGCGATGTCGCCCAATTGGCGATGTCGCCGTTTTCGGCAACCTCATAGGCGCCGAGCACGCAGAGATCGAGATGCCCGCCGCGGATCATGCCGAAGCTGTCGGCGTGGTGGAACAGCGATGCGCCTTTGACCAGCGTGATGTTCTGCTTGGTGGCATTGACCAGCCAAGTGTCGACCTGGTCCTTGGGCGGCACCGGCCCCATGCCGAGCACGCCGTTCTCGGAATGGAACACGACTTCGCGCCCCGCCGGGATGTGATCGGGAATGAGCGTCGGCAGGCCCAGGCCGAGATTGACGTACCAGCCTTCGGGAATGTCGCGCGCCAGCCGCGCCGCCATTTCCTGGCGGCCCCATGGTGTCACAACATCGGTCGCACGCGCTGTCACGGTCGGTCCTCGTTGATCATCGGTTCATGCCGGCGGCGGATCGGCGCTCTCCACATGGACCACGCGGTTCACGAAGATGCCCGGCGTCACGATGGCTTCAGGATCGAGCTCGCCCAATTCTACCATATGGCGCGTCTGCACGATGGTGAGCTTGGCCGCCATCGCCATGACGGGATTGAAATTGCGCCCCGTGCCGCGAAAGGTGAGATTGCCCCAGCGGTCGGCGCGCCACGCCTGGATCAGCGCCACATCGGCGTGCAGCGCGCGCTCCATGACATAGGTCCGTCCGTCGAATTCACGAGTCTCCTTGCCCTCGGCCAGCCGCGTGCCCACGGCCGTCGGCGTGTAGAAAGCCGGAACGCCGACAGCAGCGGCGCGGATACGCTCTGCGATCGTACCCTGCGGCACCAGCTCCAGTTGGATCTTCCCGGCTTTGAACAATTCTTCGAACGCGGGCGGCGTCGGGCGCGGGAAACTGCAGATCAGCTTGGCGACGCGCCCCATCGCGAACAGCTTTGGCAGCATCGGCGAGCCGAAGCCCGCATTGTTCGAGACGATCGTGAGATCGCGCGCGCCTTGCGCGATCAGGCCTTCGAGCAGTTCCTGCGGCTGGCCGACGACGCCGAACCCGCCCAGCAGCACGACCGAGCCGTCCTTCACGCCGTCCAAGGCTTCGGCGATGCCGGCGACACGCTTGTCGATCATCGAAACAGATTCCCGAATGCCAAGGCTTAGCCCACTTATGGTTGGCTTGCTTTTGTCCGCTTTAGCCCGACATGACAAGCAGAACAGAATGTGACACGGCGTCCTTTGAACTGATACGATCCATCCGGAATCATGACCACGCCATCAAACCCTTACGCCGATCCGCTGGACGCGGCGTTCGATCCGCCATCGGACCCGTCCGAGCCATCGCCCGGGCCCGCGTCTGCGCCCGCAGGCGATCCCGCCTATTTGCGCGGGCTGAACGCCGAACAGTCCCGTTCTTGTTTTGGCCGGCGCCGGCACCGGCAAGACGCGGGTGCTCACGACCCGGCTCGCCCATATCCTCGCCACCCGCCGCGCCTGGCCCAGCCAGATCCTGGCCGTGACCTTCACCAACAAGGCGGCGCGCGAGATGAAGGAGCGCATCGGCGCCCTCATCGGCGGCACGGTCGAAGGCATGCAGTGGCTGGGCACGTTCCATTCCATCGGCGCCCGCATCCTGCGCCGCCATGCCGAGCTGGCGGGGCTGAAATCCAACTTCACCATCCTGGATCAGGACGATTCCCTGCGCCTGGTGAAACAGGTGATCGAGGCGGAGAACATCGACGAGAAGCGCTGGCCCGCGCGCACGCTCGCGATGTTCATCGACGGCTGGAAGAATCGCGGGTTGTTGCCCGCCGACGTTCCGGAAGGCGACTCGCAGGCCTTCGCGTTCGGCAAAGGGCGCGCGCTCTATGCGATGTATCAGGCGCGGCTGAAAACGCTGAACGCCGCCGATTTCGGCGATCTGCTGCTGGCGCCGATCGCGATCCTGCGCGCGAACCGCGAGATCCTCGACGATTACCAGCACCGCTTCCGCTACATGCTGGTCGACGAATATCAGGACACCAATGTCGCGCAATATCTCTGGCTGCGGCTTTTGGCCGGCTCCAACAAGAATTTGTGCGTGGTGGGGGACGACGACCAGTCGATCTATGCCTGGCGCGGCGCGGAGGTGGAAAACATCCTGCGCTTCGAACGCGATTTTCCCGGCGCCAAGGTGATCCGGCTGGAGCGCAATTACCGCTCCACCGCGACAATCCTTGGCGCGGCATCCGGACTCATTGCCGCCAACCGCGCGCGTCTGGGCAAGACGCTGTGGACGGAAACCCAATCGGGCGGCGAAAAGGTGCGGGTCCAAGGCGTCTGGGACGCCGAGGAGGAAGCGCGCAACGTTGCCACCGAAGCGGAAAACTTGCGCAGCAAGGGACATGCCTTGGCGCAGATGGCAGTGCTGGTGCGCGCCTCTTTCCAGATGCGCGAATTCGAAGATCGCTTTCTCGCGCTGGGGATTCCCTATCGCGTGATCGGCGGCCCGCGCTTTTATGAACGTGCCGAGATTCGCGACGCCCTCGCTTACTTTCGCGTGGTCGCGCAGGGCGACGACGACCTTGCCTTCGAGCGCATCATCAACAAGCCCAAGCGCGGGCTCGGGGACGCCTCCATCCAGGCGCTGCACAGTCACGCGCGCAGCGCCAATGTGCCGCTCTTCGCCGCGGCGGCGGAACTGGCCCATACCGACGAGCTCGCGCCCCGGGCGCGCAGCGCGCTGGGCCAACTCACCGACATGTTCACCCGCTGGCAACAGCAGGCGGACCACATCCCGCATCCGGAACTCGCCGAGATGGTGCTCGAAGAGTCGGGCTATACCGACATGCTGAAGGCCGACAAATCGCCAGAATCGGCGGGGCGGCTCGAGAATCTGAAAGAGCTCGTGCGGTCGATGGAGAGCTTCGAATCGCTCACCGCGTTCCTGGAGCATGTGTCGCTGGTGATGGAGCTGGAACAGAACGAGGGCAATCACGACAAGCTGAACCTGATGACCTTGCACGCGGCCAAGGGCCTGGAATTCGAGACCGTGTTCCTGCCCGGTTGGGAGGAAGGTCTGTTCCCCTCGCAGCGCACGCTGGACGAAAAAGGCATGGCGGGTTTGGAGGAAGAACGTCGCCTCGCTTATGTGGGCCTCACGCGCGCGAAGTCCCGCGTCTTTGTCAGCTTCGCCGCCAACCGGCGCGTGCATGGCCAATGGCAGAGCGCGCTGCCGTCGCGCTTCATCGGCGAGCTGCCGGAAGCCCATGTCGACAACATCGCGAGCGAAGGATTTTACGGCAATTACGGCGGCGGCGGATTCCGCGATAACCAATCCGGGTCGGGATTCGGGACGGCAGCCGGATTCGACAGCGCCTATTCCAGCCCCGGCTGGCGCCGTGCCCAGGAAGCGCGCGCCAATATGCGCGGGTCGTCGCCCATCATCGAAGCGCGCGCGAAAACCGTCTCCACCTCTGAATCCGGATCATCGGCCTATAGCGTCGGCGAACGCGTCTTCCATCAGAAATTCGGCTATGGGCGCATCGTCGCGGTGGAAGGCAGCAAGCTGCTGGTCGATTTCGAAAAGGCCGGTTCCAAGCGCGTCATGGACGGCTTCGTCGGCAAGGCATGATCTCGCCTCCCCTCTGGAAAGCCTCCGTCACCGTGCCGAAAGAACTGGCGCCGGATGTCGCGTCGCTATTCGAGCTGACGCCGCCGGCGCCGCAAGCGGTGTTGATCGTCGAGGACCCGTTTGGTCCCGACGCCATCGTGGAAGCGCTTTACGAGGAACTAGCGGATGGCGATTTTCTCAGCGGGCTGACCGGACGCGCGGTCCTCGTGGCGCCCCTGCCCGACCAGGATTGGATCAAGCAAAGCCAGGAAGGCCTGCCGCCGGTACGGGCCGGGCGCTTCTTCGTCTATGGCGCGCATGACGCGGGCACGGTTCCCGCCGGCGTGATTCCGATCCGGATCGAGGCCGGGCTTGCCTTCGGCACCGGCCATCATGAGACGACGGCGCTTTGCCTGAACGCTCTGTCGCGCCTCGCCAAGCGGCGGCGCTTCGCGCGCGTGCTGGACCTGGGCTGCGGCACCGGCGTGCTCGCCATCGCAGCGGCGAAGCTGTGGCGGGAACCCGTGGTCGCGACCGACATCGATCGGATCGCCGTGGAGGTCGCCCGCGACAACGCGCGCGCCAATGAGGTCGCGCCCCTGATCCGGGCGGCGGTCGCCGACGGGCTGACGCATCCCACCATCGCGAGCATGGCGCCGTTCGATCTCATCTTCGCCAACATATTGGCCGCGCCCTTGACCCAGCTTGCCCCCACCCTTTGCGCCGCTGTCGCGCCGCGCGGGCTGGCCGTGCTATCGGGCCTGTTGCGCAATCAGGAGAACCTCGTCTTGAGCTTCTATCGCGCGCAGGGTCTCACCCTTCGGGAAACCCTGAGGGACGGGCCCTGGTCGGCGCTGGTTCTGGAACGCGGTCGAGGATAGGTTTGTCGCCATGAACATGCCCTTTCAGACCTTCGACGAACAAAGCGACGCGTCGCAATGCGCAGCCCGCCTTGCGGCTTTGCGCACCGAACTCGCCGCGCGCGGGCTCGACGGTTTCCTGGTGCCGCGCGCCGACGAACATCAGGGCGAATATGTGCCCAAGCGCGCCGAGCGGCTTGCCTGGCTCACCGGCTTCACCGGCTCGGCGGGCCTGGCAGCGGTGCTGCTGGAAAAGGCCGCGATCTTCGTCGATGGCCGCTACACGCTGCAGGTGCGGAACCAGACCGACACGAGCCTTTTCGAGACGCTCGATTCCGTGAATGACGGCCCGGCGAATTGGATCGAGGCGAACCTGCCCCAAGGGGCGAAGCTCGGCTACGACCCGTGGCTGCACACGCAAGGTGCCGTGGAACGCTTGAGGATTTCCGTCGAGCGCGCCGGCGGGCAGCTTGTCGCCACCGCGTCCAATCCGCTCGATGCGGTGTGGACCGATCAGCCCGATCCGCCGCGCGCGCGGGCGGTCCCCCATCCCATTGAGCTCGCCGGCGAGACGTCGGCGGCCAAACGCGCGCGTCTCGCCGAGGATCTGAAGAAGCGCAACGCGGACGCCGCGATCCTGACGATGCCGGATTCGGTCTGCTGGCTGCTGAATATTCGCGGCGCCGACGTGCCGCACACGCCCTTCGTGCTCGCTTTCGCGATCTTGAACGCCGACGCATCGGTCGAACTCTTCATGGATGCAAAGAAGAGCTCACCGGAATTGCTGGCTCATCTCGGCAACGACGTGCATGTGCGTGCGCCTACCGATTTCGAACCCGCGCTGGACGCTCTGAAGGGCAAGACCGCCGTTGCCGATCCCGTGTGGGCGGCCGCCGCGATCTTCCAGCGGCTGGAGCAGGCCGGCGCCAAAGTGCTGCGCGCCGCCGATCCTTGCCAATTGCCCAAAGCGTGCAAGAACGAGGCGGAGCTCGCCGGCACACGCCGCGCCCATATCCGCGACGGCCAGGCGCTGACGCGATTCCTCGCCTGGTTCGCGCGCGAAGCGCCCAAGGGCACGCTGACCGAGATCGACACGGTGGAGAAATTGGAATCGTTCCGCGCCGCCACCGGCGTATTGAAGGATGTCAGCTTCGATTCCATCTCCGGCGCGGGGCCGCACGGCGCCGTCGTGCATTACCGCGTAACGCGCAAGACCAATCGCCGGATCGAGCCGGGACAATTGTTCCTCATCGATTCCGGCGCCCAGTTCCAGGACGGCACCACGGATGTGACGCGCACCGTAGCGGTGGGCGAACCCACGGCGGAAATGCGCGACCGTTTCACGCGCGTGCTCAAGGGACATATCCAGCTCGCGCTGGCGCGTTTTCCCGAAGGCACCACGGGCGCGCAGCTCGACGCGTTCGCGCGGCGCCCGCTTTGGGATGCGGGTCTGGACTACGGCCATGGCACGGGCCATGGCGTCGGTTCCTATCTTTCGGTGCATGAGGGGCCGCAGAGCATTTCCTCGCGCGGCGTTGGCCAGGCGCTGAAGCCCGGCATGATCTGTTCGAACGAGCCGGGCTATTACAAGACCGGCGAATACGGCATCCGCATCGAGAATCTGGTGGTGGTGCGCGCCCCCGCCGAAATTGCGGGCGGCGAGAAGGGAATGCTCGGCTTCGAGACCATCACCATGGCGCCGATCGATCTGGATCTCGTGGAATCATCGATGCTGACGCGTGAGGAACGCGATTGGCTGAACGCCTATCATGCGCAGGTGCGCGCGGCTGTCGCGCCGGCGATGGCCGATGATATTGATCGCGCCTGGCTCACGCAGGCGACGAGGGCGATTTAGATACGCCCTAGGGGCTCCGTGTGTTTCTACCAGCGGGAGGCGTTTCTGGACTGGCCTCGGCGGGCGCAAAAGCGGCGAACCGCTAATTCGTAGTGTTATTTTTCTTTCGGCCACACGAAAGGCTTTCGCTCTATCGTTGCAAGCGTTTCCACTCCCAAGAGGTATTGGCCGCCGGTGTCACTAAGGCGCGCGCGGGCATTTGAATACGCTCCGATATAAGCACGAATGCGATCTTTCACGCTCTTGTCTAGGTGATTAAAGAGCGTTTCGTCATTGCAAAAGCGATAATGCTTCCCCCAGCCTTGCACGATTCCATCTATGCGTTTCAGAACATTGATAAGTGATTCAGACTTGGGAAACTGTCGTCCTTCGCGATGCCGATAAAATGCATCCATGCTTGATCGCAACACATCATCAACATGAGCAAGCAGTCGATGATGTGACTTTCTACTCGGCCTTATAAAGCCATTGTTGAACTCGATTCCGAGGAATTCGAATGGCCGTTGGATTGAATGAGCGCCTTGTGACGATTTCTCCGGCGAGAGCTCCATATCGAGGCCAGCCAGAAACCTAATGGCCTGTTTCATGCGAGCGTTCGCAGCACGCTGTGTGGGCGCTAACATGATAAAGTCGTCGATATAGCGTATGCATCGGCAGTCACCTGCGTTCATTTTCCAGTCAAAGTTTCGCAAGAGAATATTACCCAGTAACGGTGAAAGAGAATTTCCTTGTGCAACACCGATATCCTCAATGGGAAATGATTTCCCCTTTTCGCAGAGCTCGATGAGGTTGGAGAGTTCGACCTTTATGGCCTCGTCAAAGAGCATCATGAACTCGTGATCTTGAAGGGCGTCCGCAACGATGTCGTGTACGCGCGACTTTGATATGCGGGTGAAGAATCCGCGAATGTCCGCGGATGCGGCAAAGCGAGCGCCATTTTCTATTGCGTCCAGCACCGCTTTCACAGCCGCTGGAACGGCAGCAAATTCTTCATGTTCTGCTCGGCGAATACCGCCAAAGCTATAAGGGGTTGAAACGTATTCCTGCATCGCAGGATGGGAGATTAGTGTTTCGAGGATTGATCGCTGGACGATTCGTGATTCGAGAGGCGCGAGAACGATTGGACGGAATTTTGTTTTACTCTTTTTTCCATCGGGACCACGTTTCGCTAAGGGAATTCCCTTGGCAGGTTTGAATTTAAAGCGTCCACGCGAAAGGCGAGCGCAAAGCGAATGGATTCGTGCCCGTGCGTCTTCTGCAAAGGTCTCAACCTCTCGCTTCACTTCATCGGATTTGGAATTTCGGGCGTTCTCGCGGATGGCACGCCATGCGCGCTCCAATTCACGTAGACTTCGAACCCGTTTGACCAGCTTTGATGTCACGTGTCCTGGGGCCCTGTTGGTACACCCAACCCGTCCGACACAGCGCTGTTCCCTGCAGAGGTTCCTTTCGGCCCAATCTGCGCAAACGAGGTCCTGACACTCGCCATCGCCTCGCCGCTGCATTGGAGCCCGGTCGCAACGGTCATCCCGCCCGCAC
>Ga0193699_10000466_pt1 | contig 17509 bp, 20 predicted proteins | sample L3c2metaG_FD_160095 | JGI IMG/M metagenome (GOLD analysis project Ga0193699, IMG submission 160095) | Soil microbial communities from a riparian zone of the East river system, Colorado, United States - L3c2 | ecosystem: Environmental > Terrestrial > Soil > Riparian zone | place: USA: East...
AGGCTTCGTGGTAGTGTTCGTCATGGCGTGGTCTCCAGTCCGACGCTTCAACGCCGGATGATTCGAGGTTCATCACCCCGGAGACTACGCCACACTCAATTCCTACCAACCCCGCGACGGCACCCCCACACCCACACCCACACCCGCCGCAGCCGACACCGCGCCGCAATCGTCGCCTGCGCAAGCCACCGACGCCATTCCGTCCGCTGAGAAACAGTAAGGCTGTCAAACCATCACGGCAGATTTTCGCGTGTTGGCTATTGCCCTCGCCCTGCGGTTGCGCTTGGGTGGTCGCAGGTCTGGGGCAATTCAATGCGATTATTTTATCGAGCACCGCGCTGGGAAGAGCTTGCCGCCTTCGGGCGGCTTTTCTTTTATTCAGCGGCCTGTTGAATGCTGAAATCGCTCATCCGGCGGCCAGACTTCAGTTGCTCTGTCAGCCAGCGTGGCTGCTTGCCACGACCCGCCCAGGTTTGCGAAGGATCGTTCGGATTCTGAAATTTCGGGAAGACGGTTGGGTACGGCCTGCGTCCGGGCGTGCGCGTCTGCTGATCAGCAGGTGATGTGCTTTTAAGCTGCTTTAGGCGCCCTTCAAGCACGTTTTTCTCAGCGCCCATCTTTGACGCCAATGTCTCAGAGATCTCTACGTGCAGCTCCCACAAATCGTCGAGAGACATCCGCCCAAGTTCGGTTCGCTTCATGACGGTCCCCTATCATGATTTGATTCCATTTGCGGGTATCATGGTTCCATAGTCGAAGATATGAAAGCACTAATGTTCGGCATTTCAACATGTTGCGATGCGACATCAACGTTGCGGTCGATGCCATTTCAATCGCAGCCGTCCCAGAGCCCTCAATTGGGCCATGATGATCCTTGGCTTCGCAGGCGTTGGCTTCATGGCGTATCGCCGGCAGTCAACGCCGGGCTTGATGGCGGCAAGTCGGGCTTGATGGCCGCCTGATGCGCGATTGTATGTTTAAATTCGGAGAACCGCCGCTGGGCGGCTTTCTTTTTGGTCATCCCAATTAAATTGAGGTATTATTGCACCTTCGCGTTGCACGCTTTTGGCAGAACGAACCCAACTGCTGCGGGGCAGCTACTTCGGAAGTTGTATTGGCTGCCCTTAGAAGCCGAACTGCAGCGGACCGGCAATCCAGATCAACCAGAGGCCTACGGCAAGGTGTGGGCCAAACGAGATCGCCTGCTTCCCGTGGAGGTCATGCCCTTGGATCCGCAGGATGAGGAGGCTCGCCAAAGCCGATACGACCGCCACCAGCAGTAGTCCGGGGATGCCTTCGATCCCGATCCAGAGCACGCCTGCGGATACAAATTTGACGTCTCCGAAGCCTAGACCATCGTATCCCCGCATCCAGCGATAGGCGGCCCGAAACAGGGACGCGGCACCAAAAACCACGATGGCTTCAATTCCTCGCTCCGCCACCCCGGCAGGGCCGATGAGATAGGTCTGCAGCGCCCCGCCAACCGCAAGCGCCACAACAAGGCTATTGGGAATGATCCCGTAACGGGCGTCGATCGCGCAGACCGCCGCCAACAGGGTCATGAGGTAAAGCCCGGCCACTACGGGTCCGGCCCATGCGGGATCGCCGGCAAGGTTCGTTGCCAGCCAGGCGGCCCCGGCGACCAGGCCCCATGCCACAAAGGCATGCTGGCGATCAGACGCGCGCCACGCCAAGGCATCTCCAAGAAACCGGCCGGTACGGTCGCCGGTCTTGCGGAGGGCGCGGATCATTTGCCGCCACTGACATTGAGCGGCACGACCAGTTTCTCGTTCTGCCCGTCCAACACGACTTCGCCGGGCTTAATAGCCACGATCCGCCATCCCTCTATTTCTCCATTGGCTTCAACCCACGTCCCCATGGGATTTTGCCCGGATAAAAGAAACGCTTTCGCCAAGCCCCCGCTAATGAATACCCCTTTCAGGCTTATGCCCGGATCCAGCGCAACCGGTGACACCGACGGCGCGACGACTGTCGCTGGTATGACGCCCTGCCGGCTGCGCGAGAACAACGGACGCTGCGCAATATTTTCGAAGCTTGCAGGCGAACGGACTTCGCTGGTGCGGGAACTGGATGCGCGGGCGCCCAGCCAAGTGGGAAAACTGATTGTGGACATGGCGACCGAAGCCACGGCGATCAGGGTAACCAGCCCGACCAGGCCGATCCAGACGGCGAGGCCAGCCATCAGGGCCCGTGTCGCGGGCCGCAGGGCGGCAAATTCTTCTCGGGTTGGCAGCTTTGCTCGCCCCAGAATGGCGGCCAGCCGGGCTGCAATCACCCGCCCGGGCGAACTCACGACCTGCGAAAGCCGACGTTGGGCGGCCAGCGGCAAGGACGTCATCGTCCCCGCTCCGGAATTATCACATGGCCGAGAATTGGGCATCGACCGCTCATTGGGTGATCGCCTCAGCAGGGCCGGATGACGACCCGCCACGCATCGCCCCCTGCACTTTCAGTTCCGCCCGGATGGGACCTTCGTCCCCATCGGTTACGCTTCGCAGCGAGGCCGCGGTAACGAACAGAAACGGCGTCTGATTTTCAATCGCGAGAATCATATCCCGAACGGCTGGCAAGGGCCCTTCCAGTTCCACGCTGACGGCCACCATGCGCAATTGAGGAGATCGGCTCCCCTGCACACCGCGAACGCCGAGAAGGTTCACGCCTGCGCTCGTCGCAATCGTCTTGAAGCTGGCCTGCAGATCAGCGCTGACGATACGCTCTTCACTGCCAGGCAGAAACGGATCGCCCGCCTGCGCAGATTTGGTCGACAAGGTCGTCGCGTTACGAATGATATTCTGAAAGTGCGCAAGCTGCGCCATGTTTTCTGAAATGTCTTCGCTCCTGCTGGCAAAGTGCGCCAACACCGGTGCGAGGAAAAACATCACAATGAAGAGGACGAGGGATATGTTGAAAGCCAAAAATAGCGCGCTTCGCGGTATCTTCCGGCGGATCACGTCAATCATGATGCTGAGCTCCGTGCACTTCCCGGCGGTCGCACCGTTCGTCCACCGCGCACCTTGAAGCTGATGCTGAAGCGGTCTTTACGTTCGGTCGCATCGGGCGTGATCGCAGCCGTTAGCGTTGCACCGGAAAACAGGGGCGACTGATCAATGATCCGAACCAGCCGGGCGGCATCTGCCGAAAATCCCGACAGCGTCACTTTACCGTCGGCGATGCGCGACTCGGTCAAGAACGTGTGATCCGGCAGAATTCGCGACAATTCATCCCAGACCTCGAGGATGCCGGCGTCGGCCTTCAATGCGCGCAGGCGCGCGGTGGGACTGATGCCATCGCGACCGCTTTGCGCGCCTTGACGGGCTTCGACGAGCGATGTCTCGACGGATGCTGCGACGCTGGCCTGGCTCCACTCAAAGGCGGCAAGTCCGAGCATGACCACTCCCAGGCCAGCGACCGCAAGAAGCCTGACGGCGCGAAGCACCCAAGCAGGCTCCTCATCGCTTGCTTCACGAAAGGCAATTGCCGGATGGGCTTCCCCACTGGCGTCGTCGACTGCCAAAAAATCAACCTGGCTGGACTTCAGGCCAAGGTCCGCTAGTGCCTTCTCGGCGCGGTCCTTGCGAATGATCCAATGGCACATGGCCAATACATCAGGCGCACCCTCCGCGACAACGGTTGCGGCATGCCATATGTCCGAAGGTTGGAAAGGCGTCTTCCGCAGTACTTCCTGATCTAAGATTTTCGGCAGCGCTCCTAGCGCGGCCTTCGGTACGCTCAAATCGCGCAGGAAGAACTGGTCACGGGGAACCACCGGTCCGACAACCACCTGTTCCCGCTTCAGGCCATGGTCAGCAAGCCACGCGCCGAGCACGGCAGCATCAAAGTGCTGGTACGGAACGCGGCCTTCAACCTCGCCGGCGACGGATATCAATTTGCAAACGATGACATCATGATCTCGCCAGATCATTACTTTCGGCATAGCTTCGCCATCGGCCCAGTTGAGCCAGCCCGGCGGAACCGCCTCGCGCAGTCCCGATAGCCACCACCGCGTAAAGTGTTGCCACCACGCCGTCAGGGCGTAGATGCTGCCGGGGCGGGCTGCCGATACTCCGGCTATCTGCATGGCTATCCCTTGTGCACCGATAAGTTCGATTCGAATCAAGGAAGCCTATTTACTAATTCTTTACGAAGGGTAACGAGAGCCGCCGCTGGCGCTCGTCCCCAGGCCCGACGGCAATTATCCCTGACGAAGCGCAACTATCGTGGCAGGTTCGTTTCGTCGCTCGTCTTCAAATTCGATCCGAATTGAAACGAGATCCGGCAAACGTTCAAGGCGGGACCAGTCTGTTCGCCAAGCGGGAACGCCCGACGGGTTCATGCTGCCAAAATAGCTGAAAGAAACCTCCCGAACACCGCTGAGCACGACGACCCTCGTAGGCGGCGGTCCGGGGGCGTCCTTTGCAGTTTCCCCCGCCGTAGTAGCCACATCCACAACAAGGTCACCGCCGCTTCGTCGAAGACTGATCTTGTGCGGCCCGCCTCGAAGCGAACGGCCCTCGCTCAATCCGACAAACACCAAGGTTTCCCGGCGGCCATCGAATATTATTCCAGGCTTCTGGCTGCCGGTGCTTAAGCGGACTGGGAGCGCGGACGCGATCAGAGAGGATACGGACTGGATGGCGGCGTCTGTCTCGCTGCCAATTTCGTTCGCCCGATCGGCGTCAAAGGCTCGACGCCCCATCGACAGCCCACCTGCGAGAAAACCGGTCAACACTACAAGGATAGCAAGCGACAGCAACAACTCGATCAGCGTCAGACCTTGCTCGCCGGGTCGCCGGCGCGCGGCTCGCGGATGCATTCTCACGCGCGCCACCGTTCTCATTGCTTGGCCTCTCGGGCAAGTTTTAAGACCGCGAGTTTAGCAGCTGTACCGTCCGCTGCTTGCACCGTGACCTCGACCCAAAACGATTTCATTTCACCGTTGGCGGATTGGCCGGGTCTGCCCCCCTGCACTTCCGGCTGATCCGCTTTAAGTCGAATGGCGGTGATCGTCTGCCGCCATTTGTACTTTTCCGTGATTTGTCCTTCGCTAAGTCCCGGCACTAGCGCCTGAGTGATTCCTACGGCTTCCAGGCGAGATTGTGCCAGGCGCAGCGCGACGCGGTTGCTCTGCGTGCGGGCATCGGAACGCATCGCAACTGCCACTCCGGTCAATACTGCACCGAGGCCCAAGGCGAGAATTACGAACGCAACGAGGATTTCGAGCAAAGCAAAGCCCCGTTCGCCGGAACGTTTGACGGCAGTATCACGGGCTCGAATCGAAACGATCTGGCTCATGGGCTTAAATGCGGCTCGCCCGTCAGCCAGTTTACGGCGATGCGAGCCGATCGTCCATCAAGCGTCAATGCGATCTCACCTCCGGATGACTGGCCGTCGGGAAAAAAACGTATTCCGCCGCTGTCGCCAACGCGCTCGGTCTCGGCAACTGTCATCGCAACCGACATTCCTCGGGGAAGCATATGCATTGAATTCGGAAGGCCGAACCGGCCCTTCTGCGCGTCGACGCGAAATATTGTCTCTGCGTTGCTCGTCATTGCCCCTGCGCGAGCCAGTTGCAAGGTCGCCGCAACGGCGCGCGCGGCGACGGCAACACGGGTTGCCACGGCCTTGGGTCTGGCCGTCAGCACGGCGCCGAGAACAAGTCCCATGATCCCCATGACCACGAGCAATTCAACCAACGTAAAGCCGGCCGACGATTTTGCTGGCCGTCTCATTGGAACGCGAGATTGTTGATCGAGAGAACGGCGCTCATCACATGCATGATGAGGGCACCGATACTTCCGCCGACCGCCAGTGTAAGAATAGGCGTCAACAGGCCAACCATCCGCTCGATATGCCGTTGCAGGTCGGCTTCAATGACCGTTGCAACTTGCATCAGCATGGGGCCAAGCTGACCGGACTCTTCGCCGACGGCCACCAGGCGAAGTGAAGTCGCCGGCAGAAGGCCTGTTCCGTCAAATGCCCGATGCAGCGGTGTGCCTTCGGGGACGCGATTGATGGCGCTTGCATAGAGAGTATTAAGATGTCGATTGGTCACCAATGCGCGCGCTGTGTGCATCGCAGACATCAGCGGGACCCTTGCACCGAGCAGCGTACCCAGCGCTCGTGCGAAGCTGCCGGCTTCGCGCGCCTGGATTAGCTTGCCGACAACCGGCAACGAACATTTCAACCGATCAATGCCGGTCATGATCTCGGCATTTTGCTTAGCTCTGCTCCAAAGCACGCCGCTTGTGGTAACTCCGACCCCGAGCACAAGCATCGACGCTATCCAGTTTTCCTGCAGATCCGAGAAGGTGTTCAAGATGCCGGGAAGCGGAAGGCCGGCGTCGGTAAAGATAGGTGAAATACTGGGAATCAGCACGAATACGATGACGACGACCGAGACCAGCGACATCAGTATCAGGATCATGGGATAAACCAGCGCAGACGAGATCTTGCCGCGAATTTCAAGCCGTCGTGCGAGCAATTCCGAGATCTGCTTGAGAACCTGACCGGTAACGCCTCCGGCCTCACCGGCGCCGAGTATGGCGCGGTAGTCCGATGGAAAAATATCCGGACGTTGCGCCATTGCCTCCGACAGCTGTAATCCGGCCAGCACATCCTTGAGCAGACCGTTGGCGAGACGCATCGTCTTGGGTGCGGCGCCGGGACCCGCAATGACTCGAAATGCCGCATCCAGCGGCAGGGCGGAATTTATCAGGGAGGCTAACTCGGCTGTGAAGGCTGTCAATTCCTTCAGGCTGAAATGATTTGATTCAATGAACTCCCGCTTCCAGATGGGGACATCCGCTTTGTGCGAAACAGAGGATATCTGGTTCGATCGGTCGGCGGCGTTGTCAGGTGATCCGTATGTTTCAAAGGGCGTCAGACCGGACCCGTACAGGGCGTCGATCGCCGCATCAACGCCATCGGCGACAATTGTGCCTGCCGTGATGACGCCTTGCGCCGTGTAAGCCTTGTAGTGAAATGTGGCCAAGAACCGATGCTCCTTCAGGCGGCACGCGTAACGCGGAGGACTTCCTCAAGGGTTGTCTCGCCATGACCTACTTTGATCAGCCCGTCTTCGTACAGCGAACGAAAACCAGACCGCCGCGCGATCTGCTCGATCGCGCGTTGATCCTGACTTCTGCGGCCGATCGCTTCGCGGATACTGTCATCGATCACCAGAAGTTCCGATATCGTGGTCCGCCCGCTGTAACCGGCGCCCGCGCAAGCTTCGCAGCCAACCGGCTCGCGGCTGTTCGAGAAATCAATCGCCGGTCCCCCGGACAAAGCCATCTTGAGCTTTCCGTGCATACGATCGTTGTCGCTATGCGGTCGCGAGCAGACTGGACAGAGCTTCCGGACCAGGCGTTGCGCCATCACGCCCGAGATCGTGGACGCAAGAAGATATCGCTCCAGTCCGATGTCGATCAGGCGTGCGATAGCGGCTATCGCGCTGTTGGTATGCAGTGTCGAGAACACGAGATGACCGGTCAACGCTGCCTGAATGGCAATCCGTGCCGTTTCGAGGTCGCGAATTTCGCCGATCATGACGATATCCGGATCCTGACGCAGGATCGAACGTAACGCGACGGGGAAATCGAGACCGATCTGCGGCTGCACCTGAATCTGGTTGATTCCAGAAAGCTGGTACTCGATAGGATCTTCCACGGTGAACAGCTTCACTTCCGGCCGATTGAGATTTTTTAATGCCGTGTACAGCGTCGTTGTCTTTCCACTGCCCGTCGGGCCCGTTACCAGGACGATCCCGTTCGGTAGTGCCATCAAACGACGCAAGCTTGCCTGAGTTGCGTCATCAAGGCCAAGCTTCGTAAAATCGAGCTCGACGCGGGTGCGGTCGAGAATTCTCATCACGATGCTTTCGCCGAAGGCCGTCGGCAGCGTCGATACGCGGATGTCGATCTCCACACCGCGGACCGCGGTCTTGATACGGCCGTCATGCGGTAACCGCCGCTCGGCAATATCCAGCTTGGCCATGATTTTTATTCTCGTGGTCAGCGCAGCCCGCAGCGTCGGCGGGACAACTCGCTCCTGCTGGAGAAAACCATCAATTCGATACCTGATCGCGACCGCATCACGCCCGGGTTCGATGTGAACGTCGGATGCGCCACGCTCGACCGCTCTTGATATAATCTGGTTCACAAGCCGGATGACTGGCGCCTCGTTGGCGATATCCCGCAGCCGCTCGATATCGAATTCACTACCGTCGCTGCTAACCGAGGCGGCAGCTTCACCCTCAACAGCGTGCGGCTCCGCACCAGCGTCATGGTACAGCGTACGCAAGGCACGCTCGATTTCCGCGGGAGCGATCACGGCGAGATCGACCCGAACGTCCAGCATATAGCTGATTGCCTTTGCCGCTTCGTCGACGAAAGGGTCGGCAGTGGCGATCAATACGCGCTGGCCGTCAACCGAAATCGGCAGAAGCCGGTTGGCCTTGAGGAAAGACAATTTCAGCCGATCAGCGAGGACCGGTTGGTCCGGTATTTCACCGGGCGCAACCAAAGCGAGATTACAATAGGTCGCATAAGCAATGCAAAGATCGCTCTCCGAGATGAGGCCGAGCTTTACCAGGACAAGGTCGAAGCGTTCGGATGCGGCTTCGGCGGCTCGTCGAGCCCGTGAGAGTGCGGCAGCATCGACCAGGTCTTCAGCGACAAGCAGATCGGCAAAGGCCTGCGCGAACCCGACGTCTTTTGGCCTTGGAATGTCGGTTCCCCGGACACGGGACGCGGCGGGGCGCAGCAGTTGCTGAAATTCGAATGACATGCGGGCTCCGGCAATCTCGCGTAGATGATCTTGTTCGCCCGATTCTAGGAGATTTTGATTAACGCAACCTGTTTGACGCTTTGTTTGCCATTTTCCCTTAAATATTCGCCGACGGCGGGCTGCACACGATATCGCCGTCGCAAGAAGGCTTTCCGACGTGACAAACTGGTCAAATGCTCGATTGAGCCGACTTTTCGGAGCTGGACGCTGCTCGGGCCCCCCTTTCCCGCTCCGCTCGGTTTCGAGAAGCGCTGGCTTTGCGTTGGTCGCGGTTATCTGGACCGTGGGACTGATTACCCTACTCGGAATGGCGGTGATCGTCGGCGCGCGATACCGGACCAAAGTAGCATCCAGTTATGCGTCGGTGCTGGCGGCAGGCACAGCTGCTGAAAGCGCTATTAATCTGGCAATCGCGACGGCGTTGACGAGGACTGGCGAACAGAATGTTAAATTTCCGTTACGCTGCCGGATGCCCGGAGGTGAGCGTGTTATCGTAACCGTTGAGGAGGAAACCGGAAAAGTTGATCTGAACACGGCGACAGCTGCGGTCCTTGCCCGCTTTTTCACCGCTCTGTCCCGCGATCAGTCGATCGGCGCGCGCATTGCGGCTCGCGTCGCCGAGTTTCGCGACCGCAAAAGCGATCAGAGCAAAGGCAGAATTGCTCCTCCAGCAAGTGACGCCCCAGCGCCTCGGTTCACAACGATCATGCAACTGGATCAAGTCGACGGCATCCCGCCTCAAATATTTCGCGAAGCCTTGCGCTTCGTGACCGTCCGCTCGGGACGCCCAGAGCCCGACGCGGATGCGGCTTCGCCCGCCTTGCGCAGGCTGCTCAATCTTGAGGAGAAACAGCCGGCACCAACGCGTGGACTGCCGATTGGCGGCAATGTGACAATTCGCGCTGACGTTAGCGCGCCAGATGGTGCCCGTTTTATCCGCGAAGCTCTGGTATCGCTCGCTTCCGACGACGGCCGACCTTTCGTGGTGCGCGAATGGCGGCGCGGCGACATTGAATCAAGGCCCGCGACATCCACCGCCTCACGCGACGGTGCGCGCGTCCTGGAGGGCGGATGCATCCGGACTGGCGAAGCGATTGCGAGCTGACCATCGATCCTATCGCCGAGGGCTCCTATTTCAGCCGCGCGATTTCAAAACGACGGGCGGCGCGGATGGCCTTACCGAACCCTCTAGTTTCAACCGTTCCTCGACGACCGCAGGGCCCGGCTCCATTACGGTACATCCCTTGTAACGTTGCAGATCGGACAACGCATCCATCCGCCTGCGCTCGTCAACAAGTTGCTTGGGCGCGTCTAGCGGAAACCTTTCGGAGCCATACCCCTCCAGAGGTCCCACCGATAGCCAGTACTCTAGCCGCGCAGCCCGCCTCGCCGCGAACCGGAATGAGGATGCGATACCGCTGCACGTCATCGATTCATCAACCGGAAGCACCATGTAGGGCGGTGGATCGAGGGGATAGGCATATGTAGCGCAGCCTCCCAGCGAGCCAACAATGCTGCACAGAAGGCCAAATCTTCCAACGCGAATAGTGTGGCTTCTCACTGTGCGGACATCCGAAGCAAGGTATTAATGGGCGCCCGCACACGGGTCGAGGTGTGGGGCATGTAGACGTTCATCTTTCGCCGATATTCTTCGGTCACCAGCCGGCCCTCTGTGCCATCGCGGACAACACGGGGTGTGATCAAGATGACGAGTTCTGTCTTTTTGACTGAATTATTTCTGTTGGAGAACACAGCGCCGAGTCCTGGTATATCGCCGAGCAGCGGAATCTGATTGCTGTTCTTGCTGGCTTGTTCCTGGATCATGCCTCCGAGCGCCAAGACCTCGCCATCATTTACGACAACCGTTGTCCTCACCCGGCGTTGCTGGATGGTGGGCGAGTCGATATTGGAGGTGGTGGTCTTCACGACGGCGCTGACCTCTTGTTCGATTTCAAGCTGCACCCGACCACTCTCGTTGATGCGGGGCGTCACCGACAGAATCACGCCGGTGTCCTGCATCGTGATCGAGTTAACAATGGCCGTGCTGGCCGTCACGGTGCTAACCGCTGTTTGCGTGGTAATGGGCACTTGATCGCCGATCTGCAACCTGGCCGTCTTATTGTCCAGCACCATCAAAGAGGGTGTCGAGATGACGTTGACATGCGTAAGCGCGTTCAAAGCGCTGAGTGTTGTTGCAATATTGGCAGCATTGATCGCGTAATTGAATCCGGGAAAAGCCGCGGCCACCCCCCCTGTAAGGGCATTTGAGAACGTTGCCGTCGGTGTTCCGCCCTTCGCGAGTTGCCATTGAACGCCATATTGAAGCTCGTCATTGAGGGTCACTTCTGCAATCACCGCCTCGATCAGGACTTGGCTCGCTACAACGTCGAGTCCTTGAATCACCCGAAGCACGCGCTGATAATCCCGATCATTCGCCATGATCAAAAGCGAGTTCTTGGTCTCATCGGCCACGATCTTGAGCGGCGGCTCGCCCACAGACCCGGAAGATGAAGGAGCCGTATCCACTGGATCCGGCGGAATCGCCTCGGGCTCATTGTTCAGAGCGCGCGCCAGATTCTGCAAGTCGCCGTTCGGACCACCGCCTCGTACAACTCCATTCGGTGCAGTCGAATCCAGATCCGATGCTCCAGCGGGCGCCGAAGACTTTCCGGCGCCGCCTGAGAAACTGACTTGCTTCGACCGGGGCGATACGCTCCTCGTCGGACGCACCACCTTCATTTCGCTTGAGAACATCGACTGCAGTACACCCGCAAGCTCAGCGACAGGGCGGTTTTGCACTTGGTAGACATGGAGCTGCCGTTCGGACCCGGTTGCCTTCGTGTCAAGCCGCCTGATCCAGTTTTGAGCGCGCGGCAAGTAACCCGGCTGAGATGTCACGACGAGGATCGCGCCGAGGCGGGTGTTGGCGATGAACCTTACGCGCCCTTTCAGCGGGCCTTCCTTATCGGAGGCAAATATAGCCTTCAATTCGTCGACCATTTTTTCCGGTTGAGCAGTCTTCACCGGCACCACGGCGAATGACATGCCGCGCATCACATCGACGTCGAAGATCGAGATTGAGTCGAGCATGCTGTCAATTTCAGCCGGGGACCCCTTCAGCGCGAGAATATTGCGCGCGTCATCCGCTTGGACGATTGCGCCTTTCGGGACCATGGGCTCCAGCACGCGCGCGACTTCGGTTGCGGAAACGTATTTTAGCGGAACGACACGAATGCCATTGCCGCCGATGGCGCCCGCTCCCGGCGCCAGGCCCGTGGCGATGGCTCCAGTCGCGGCCTGATCCGCAGGCGCGATGCGGTAGATGCCGCGACTTTGGACCAATACCGCCCCAATCGGCGTCAGCGCGGCCTGGAACAATTCCAGAGCATCAGCCTTGTTGACGGGCTGCGTTGTCTGAATCGACACCACGCCGTCAACCCGGGGATCGACCACGTAGTTGACGCCAATCATGTCGCCCAGGACGGTTTTGGCGGCCTGCTGCAGCGGCACGCTCGACAGGTTAAGGACTACGTTCGCCTCGGACGTTCCCACCCTTCGTCTCATGAAAGAACCGCCGATCATTTGGCCATCACCCGCTTGCGTCGTCGCAACGGCCTGCGAAGAGGGTGACGGCAGCGCCACAGCTCCCGTCGGCATGGGGTCGTAAGCTAGCGAATCCAACGAAACCGGTTGACTGGTGAGTTTCGGTTGGGAATTTAATGTGGGGCCGATAGCGCCCGGAGCGCTGCAGCCGGAAACGGCGATGACCGCCACCCAACAAGCGGCAAACCTCGTCGCAAGGCTCCGACACAACTGCAAGACCAAGGCTCCGATCGGGCGATGCTGCACATAAATACGCCCGTAAATAATCGGTAAATCATCATGGTTAATTGATCGTAAATCGTGGGATACCAAGGCGGTTTATTTATTAGACCGCACCGCCTGTCCGGCGCGGATTTACGTGGCGGCGAATGAAAATCGAGCCAATCTTCACCTGAATTATTCAACGACCCTGACAATCAGAGGCCCAAAATGACCTCCTTGAGTGCTATGACTGGAATAATCGGCTCGTGCACAGATTGCGGTGCGTCTGCAAATCTCTTTGCGACCGTGGCGGTGGCATTGGTCGGATTTGTCCTGGCCACGGATTTCGAGGGCCGCAAGCGTCATTCATCGAGATTTAGGTCGGCGACGGTGATCACGAGCAGATTGAAAGTCCGCTTTTAAATTTAAGGAAATGGAGCCGCGGCTCAATGTTAGCTGCCCTGTCGCCCTGCTCGATCAAGTCGAGTTCGGTGAGCCAATGGTTCGGGGTAACACCGACCGCGTCGATGGTGACGCGTTCGGTTGGAGCGAGGCTGCGGCTTGGGATGCAGAGGCTGAGTTTTACAATAAAAAAATGACCGGATGATCATCAACAACCTTCGATGTTCGATACTGTCAATCTGGAACGTTCTTCAACAGTTCCCGGCGTGGTTTGTTTCAATTTGGCCGGACTGTCATTTGCTCTGGCAACTCTGCCTGCAAGTCCGCGCCTGGCTATCGCACGCGCTTACACAGGGGGTGCTAAAGGTTGTCGGGCAGACACGCTTGCAAGAGTCGTTCTGGCTTGCGCAGTTAGCGAAGCACGCATCCGAAGTGGCGTCGGCAAACCGTAGCTTGTTCTTAACAGCGACATCATGAGCTGCCAGCGTTGGCGCGGCCACCGCCAAGAGAAATGTGACGCTAAGTACCAGTCTCATCAGGCGACCTCCACACTTGAGCGCAACAGGATCGTAAGATTGATCCCAGAGGTGAACAGCCTATGCCCGCTGACGACGGCCACTATGCTTGGTCTTCTTAGTCGACTCAACGTTGCTAATTGCAAATTCTTCGATCGAATGGCCGGTCTTGAGAGCCGCAGCCAGCCACCGCGGTTGTTTCCCGCGTCCCGACCACGTTTCGGAAGGCTCCTTAGGATTGCGGTACTTCGGATACACCCTCGGATACTTACGCCTTTCGCGGGGCGCATCCTTAAAAGAATGCGCCTCCCCCGACTCTGATTGCCGCGTCTCGCTTTCGCGACGCAGCTGCGCTAGTCGCTTTTCGAGCTGTCTTTTCTCCGATGTCAACCGGACGGACAAGACCTGGCTGATTTCCTCGTGAAGCTGCCACATCTCGTCAACGGACATGGAATTAAGGTCCAACTTCTTACTCATCAGCATCTTCCGGTTTTCTGCGATTCGACGGCCGATTATACAAACCTCACAGTGAGGCTTTCCAGCAAGAATGTCGATCAAGAAGACCTGGATGATTTTGACACAATTTTGCTCCAAATGACAGCAAATTCCTCTAAGTAATTCTGTTTCCGAGTCGTTTTGACAGCTAAGCAACCGCCATGCTTGGTCCTGCTCCATGCTTGGTACTACTAGAGGCTTAAGTGCCCAACTTGGTGCATTCCAGACAAATTAGTCGCTCGAAGCTGCCCATTTCGCGGCATCGTGCCGCAACAAGCGGATGCAGATCCTAGCGTCGACCCCCGCCGGAGGTGTGTAAGTTCTTGGTCATCTATCTCGGCGAATTTGTGTACTGCGGGCAACCCACTACAATTAGTATGCGTTGCGCTTCCGCAGAACTTCGAAAAATGTCTTGATCAATATCTGGATATCGAGCCAAAGGCTCCAATTGTTGATGTACCACAGATCGAGCTTCACGCGCTCCGAAATATGCTCGATCGAAGGTGTAGCACCTCGCGCACCATTACATTGGGCCCAACCCGTCATGCCCGGCTTAACATGGTGGCGAAAGGCATAATCGCCCAAGATCTTCTCGAAATAGTTGTCGTGGGCCAACGCGTGAGGGCGTGGCCCGATTAATGACATGTCTCCCTTCAACACATTTGCCAGCTGAGGCAGTTCATCGATGCTCGCTGAGCGCAATAGCCGGCCGATTGAAGTGACCCGAGGATCATCACGTGTCACCTGGCCGACAACCGGCCCGTTTTCCTGAACTGTCATCGTCCTGAACTTGAACATAACGAACTCCCTGCCGTTAAATCCCTTTCGATTCTGTCGAAAAACTACGGGGCCTTCGCCATCAAGTTTGATTGCTATTGCAGTGAGTATCATAACGGGCAGGAAAATGATCAGCGCTAATGTGGCGATCGAGATGTCCATGATGCGCTTAACAAAGCGCTCCGATCCACCGAGGGGCGCCCGTTGAATCTCGATGGCTAGTACGCGCTGTCTTGCTGACGAGGTATAATTCGTCAATGACCGGACACGCATATCCGGCATTAGGCGCGCAGCCACTGGCAGTGTCTTGATTTGATCCCGGACAAACTCCATGCGGCCAGCGTCACCCCAAGGTAATGCAAGCAGTATCTCTCTGCAGTTATGAGAGCGCACAAAATTCGCGACAGAATTTATAACCCGAATGTCGGCCGTCGCTCGCATCAGAGGGTCATCGTACTGGCTGAGCGTGAATCGGTTAACTTCACCTGCGCCGAAGAAAGCCATCAGGTCCCGCGGTTCTAATGCGGCCATCTCGTTAACATCGCCGATCAGGACAATGTCCCGACGTCCGACCGCACCACGTGCTACCGCTGCGGTCAACGCAACCTTCGTCAGTTTGCGGACACCCAGCAAACCTACTGGAGCAAGAAAGTAAAATACTACAAAGGCACCGCGCGAATAAGCCACTCCAATTTTGAGAAGGAACGCAAAGAATGCGAGCAGTAGCCCCGTCGTAAACCAGCATACAAGTATCCCGGTCGTCTCCACCCGAGGCTTGGCACTGTCTGGAAAATCGTAATAGCCGCTTCCGCTCATTCGCAAGATGTGGATGAAACTGGCCAGCAGTCCGACAGCGCAATGCGGTAGGATGTTTGGGGCCGGATTGCCTATCGAAAGCTGATACCCAATCCCGCCTGCCAGGCTCGACAGTAGAATCACAAATGCGTCGGCCGTGGATAAAAAATAGGGGATCGCGTCACTTGAAAATCTCGCCCGCGTCCGGCTCGGGGGATCGTCGAGCTGGCCAACTTTGTCGCGAATATCCGACCCGACCGACATTATACCCACCACCGACTGCATCTAATCTAATTTAAGTTTAATACTATTCAGCGTCAGAAAGCACCAAATTCGCTGAACCGCCATAGTCAAAGTAACTTTTCGTTAACGGAGCCAAAGATAAGCTGGGTAAGGGTGCAGCGCAACATTTAATTTGTTGATGTGCGGCTGAACCGTCAATTTGGAGCACGTTTCGATGCTGCCACTGCTGGCTTGCTGCTCCGGCGTCTACATAGGGCTTCATTTTTCGGTTTTGGCGCTATTGCCCTTCTTGGTTCTTGGGACCGGGGCATTTATTATTTCGTCATGCGCGTCGGGTCATGGCTTCTTCGAAAGCGCCAGCACTATGCTGGTTCCCGTAATATTGGTTCAGGTAGGATACATGCTGGGCCTTACCGCGCGCGCGGCATACGGACGGGTTCTCGCACGTCTAAATATCGGTCAGCCCAAGCGAGTCTGACGTAACCGTCCACGTTGAAGCGGATCCTTCGCCTTGCCGGCAAGAGCGACTCACCCCTCGCGTTGGTCGCACCCCATTAATCCACCCGAAGCTCCCGAGCCCCTTCGTCCAGTACTGGCGATCCGGACAAGCCCTGTTGCACACTCTAACGATTGGACAATTTGGTTTACGTCGCCCACACGTGAAAATGGGTAGAATAAAAAGGAAAACATTCCGGTCTTAGAATTTTCTTGGGCTTTCCGGCATTTTTGAATTTCAGGCAAACTTAAATCTATTGGAACTTGATACCAAGTCCTTTTGCGAGTAAGCCGTTTACGGCCTTGACGAAATTACGACCGACGGAGTAATTACGTCCATTGTTTGTTTCAAAATTCTAATATTTGGATTAGCTGGAGGTGCTGAGTATGAATATAATAGCGCTGAACGCCGATCTGCCCAACAGAGATCCTGAAAGTTCGCACCCGTCGGAAGCGTCCGAAAATAATGGTTCGGACGGATTCGAACGCATCGATTGGGATGCAGCAGCTCCGAGCTGGGCTTCGATAGTTGCAGGAATCGTTTTGCCGGTCCTAGCTATCATTGCGTTGAGCATTACCATCGATGTGATTTTATGCTGGACGTTCCAGCATTTGATTACCTCCTCTTTGAATATGCCGCTATGGCTCATCGAAGCGATAACGTTTCCGATTGTGCTAATTTGCGTGGTTGTCGTTGGCGGCATATTTCTCAGAATTCTGAACGCCGGGCGATTGAGAGTAAATTGAAGTCGTCTGCAGACAGCAGCCTCTGGTTGAATTGTTCGGACACAATTGCCCCTTTGCGCCTTTGACTTTTCAGTTTTTGCCGTTGTTTCTGGCGTCGATGGCGTTAGTCCGCGGGAACGGCTGAGCAGGCTGCCCGGCCAGCTTTGTTGATTCCCGGCATGCGGAATCCCGGCGTATCGCTGCGCGCGGACTTCATGCGGCACGACCGTGAACGTAGCGCGTGCCGCTCATCGCTTTAGCACCTCGTGGAAGGCCGGTCGGTTACTTGCCAACGGTCATCGATCTTACCCGGCGTCTAGCACCATCTTGCTCTCCGGCGGTATCTGCTTCCCGTCTGTCCGATATCCGATGGATGAAGCTTTTCGTCCGCCGTTTAGAGGGGACAGAAATGGCCAGCTACGCCGCCGGTGCACATGATCAAACTAACC
>Ga0193699_10000467_pt1 | contig 17452 bp, 11 predicted proteins | sample L3c2metaG_FD_160095 | JGI IMG/M metagenome (GOLD analysis project Ga0193699, IMG submission 160095) | Soil microbial communities from a riparian zone of the East river system, Colorado, United States - L3c2 | ecosystem: Environmental > Terrestrial > Soil > Riparian zone | place: USA: East...
GATATTCCGAATCGGTCAACTGAAAATGATTCCCGCCGATGCGGCAGGCGTCAAAGCGCACCAGCGGGGCCTTTTCCCATTCGAACGGGCGTTGCAGTTCGGCGCGAACGTCAGCATCGATGATGCGATACTGCTCGTCCGCCTCCAATGCCGACAGGTCCTTGAGCTCCAGACCGGCGTGCGCGTGGCGATGCACGATCTGCAGGGGCTCGCTGAATCCGGTAAGGTGAAAGGACGTCCGCAGCATCGGATGAGCCGCGATCAGTTCGTCGATCGCGGTACGAAGCGCATCGGGTTCGAGCCGGTAATGAACCCGGTGCGAGGTTGCATTGTGATAAGCCGCAGCCGCTCGCCCGCCGTCACGCAGCGCAGCAGGAGATCGCACGCCTCGAGCTGACCCTGCGCCTCGAAGTCGCGGAACGGCATCGCCGGACAATCAGGGAATTGCGTTGCTTCGTGATACTCAAATCCGATCTGGGGGCGCTCCGCGCCCGAGGGGCGGCCGTCAAAATACGGCAGGTACTCAGCCGCGTCGGCGAACGAGCTGTCGATGCGCTCGGTCAGAGTGCAGAACGTCTCTTCCGTGGTCCACGTCATTCTAATCGGGACGAATGCCGCCATCGGGCCGACGGCATCGGCAAGCTCATCGAACAGTCGACCGGGTATGCGGCAGTGAGCAGTGATCTCTTGCGTCGAGGCGTAGCGGGCGAGTACCAGTGCCCATGCGGCCAGCACCGATGATTGATCGGACCACGGGCCCTCGACCCGCACTTCGCCGACCGCGCCGGTCTCCGCGGAGTGTCCAAACGGCAAGACAAGGCGTGCCGCCGCACCTTCGTTCGCTTGATTTCGCCAGAAATTCCGGCGGTCCGGGTCGTCCTGGTCTTCGCGGACCTCATGGAACCACTCTGACAAGTGCAGAAACTGTATGTCTCGTCGCGGGGTGGGCTCCATGCCGTTGGCGCGGGCGGCGACCTCGCGAAGGACCAGCGACAGGCTCTCGGAATCGGCAACGAGCGAGGGCGCCATGATCTGCAGGACCTGTTCGTGGTCTCCGGTTTTCGCCAGCGCCACCAGGAGCAGCGGCCCGTCATGCAGTTCGAATGCCGGCTCGCGGTCCCAGAGCTGACGCAGCTTCGCCTCGCGCTCCTGCGCGCTGCAAGCGTGCCAATCATGAGCCTCGACGAGGGGGCGGAGGTGATCTTGAATGACCTGAAGCGGGGCTTCCATGCCGGGAAGCTGCCGGAACGTCACGCGCAGGATATCATTGCGGGCGAGAATGTCGGCAACGCAGTCCGCGACCCAATCAGAGTCCAGAATTCCATCAATGGTGACCCGAGCCCGGCCGAACAGTATCCCGATTTTCGATTGCCGCCGCCATAGATCCCACTGCAAGGGCGCCAGCCGAAATCCACTGATCGTCCCGGTGTCGGCGATGGGGCTGTTCACATTCATGAGCCGGGAGCCCCGCTCACATGGAGGTCGGCCATGGCAACGAGAATCCGCCGCTCTCCCTTGTAAGGTTCGCGAGCGTGCACGGTCAGGAAGTTGTCGAGCAGCAGCACGTCCCCGCGCCGCCACGGAAAGGTGACGGAGCACTCGCGATAAAGCGAACGGATTTCGTCGAGAATGGATGTTTCGATCGGGCTGCCGTCGCCGAAATATGCGTTGCGCGGAAGTCCCTCACTGCCGAAGGACGACAGCAGCACCTCTCGGATCTCGGGTTCGAGATTGGACTCGTGAAACAGGTGCGCGTGGTTGAACCACACCGTCTCGCCAGTCTGCGGATGCGTCGCGACCGACTGGCGGATCTGCCGGGTCTGCAGTCGGTTGCCGTCGGTCCATTTGAAATCGAGATTCCACTGGCGGCAATACGCCTCGACCGCGGCGCGATCATCGGTCTGGAACGCGTCTTGCCACGTCAAGTCGAGGCCGTGCCCGTAGTTGCGAACATACATGACCTTTCGTTCGATAAAGCGCTGCTTGATCGCCGGGTCGAGCCGAGGAAAAAACTGGCGCTCGCTTGCGATCGGCGTGCATCCGCCCTGCGCTGCCGGCGTGTCGCAATAGAAATAAATCCGCGACGGCCAATTGTGCGAATAGGACATCTCGTGGTGGTGCGGGATCCATTGGTCGGCGGCGAGCTCGGTGGACGTAAAGACCTTGGGCGCGACCTGCGAGCGGGCTGCCGCACGCTCAAGGTAGTCGAGCAGGTTCGGGGTGAGCGCGCGCGCAAAGTCGGCGAACTTCTCCGGACTATCGATGGAGAAGTCGCGAAACAGCAATGCGCCGTGCTCGATCAGTTTTGTCATCAGAGTCGCGCGATGCGCGCTCGCCCACCGGATCAGGTCGACCGAGGCGCGGTTCGGCTCCACCAACAGCGGCCCGCCGTCGGTGCCGAACGCGGATTCTCGAACTAGCTCGGCTTCCGAGACTTCGATCGCCCTGAGCGGCCGCGGCGAGGAGAGGCCGCTTCGCCTGATTGCTTTGTTGGGCATTACGACGCCCTTTCGACGGGGGTCTGAGGACGGTTTGCAGGGCTGCCGTAGAGTCGCTCATACGGATCGACCATCGCCGTGCGGACCTTGCGTGGGCCCTCGTAGGGTTCACGCCCGTGTGCCACCAGCATGTTGTCGAGCAGCAGAACGTCTCCCTTCTGCCATTCGAACGATGTCGTCTCGGCTTCATAGGCGTCACGCAATTCGCGCAAGGTAACATCCTCGATCGGCGAGCCGTCGCCGTAATAGGTGTTGTAGGGAAGGTCTGCGTCCACGACCGCCGCGCGCAGCGCGCGGCTGATTTCAAGCGGCAGGCCGGTTACGTGAAAAAACAGCGCGTGATTGAACCATGACCGTTCGCCGGTCACCGGATGAACGCGGACGGCGTGGCGGATCTGCCTAGTGCGCAGGCGATCGCCATCGACCCACTCGAAATCGAGCGCGGCTGCCCTGCAATAGGCCTCCACCTCGCGACGATCCGTGGTCTGGAAGACTTCCGTCCAGGGCAGGCTCATACCCGGCAGATAATTGCGGGTGTACAGCACGCCCAGGCGCTCGAACTTTTCGACCGTGGCCGGCGACAGGCGCGCCAGAATACGACGGCTGTCGGCGATCGGCGTGCGGCCGTTCTTGAGGGCCGCCTGCTCGCAAAAGAACATGATGCGCATCGGCCAGTTCAGCGTGTAGGACTGCTCGTTATGGAGCAGGATGGGCTGATCGGCCGGGTGGTCGGTCGAGGTGTAAATGCCCTCGGCGAGCTCGGTGCGCGGTGAAGAGCGCTCACCGTATTGGATCATTTCCGATGCGACCGCACGCGCGAACTGCTGGAAATCGGTGATGCTCTCGACGCCGAAGCCGCGGAACAGGATGCCGCCGCATCGGTGCAGATGATACTCGACCTCGTCGCGCCGCGTGCCCGCCCATTCGGCCAGATTCAATCCGGGCATCTGCGCGCTGATGCGGGTTGGGAGTGGCGTGCCAAGCCAGTTCGGCTCGGTCTTGGTGAGATTACCGGCGGTCAGGACGTTCGGCGCTGCCCGGCCGGGAAATGATCTGCGTTGGGTAGAGGTGGCCATGGTCTTTGCTCCGCAATCCCGTTGAAGGGCGACGATGGTGTTTTCCGGCGCGTCCGCAATGCAGCGGAGGAGCTTGGCGTACATGGCGTGAAAGCCGGCGATCTGCGCGTTGGTGAAAAGATTGGCGCGGTATGTCCAGATCGCGCGGAGAGGGCCGGTGCGGCGGTCAACCCACAGGGTGAGGTCGAGCCGCGCATGATCCGGGCGCAATTCGGCGCCGGCGTATCTCAGGTCGTCCAGTTCGAAACAGGCATCGGGCGCATTCTGGAAGCCGAACGCCACTTGTCCGATGGGCGTGTAGCGCGGATCACGCTGAGGCCGCAGGTCCGCGATGATCAGCTCGAACGGCACCTCCTGATGGTCCAGCGCGGCGACCGCCATTGTCTTGACCCGCCTGAGCAGTTCCAGGAAAGTTTCGGACTGACGAATGGCGGCGCGTATCGGCACCATATTGATAAAGCATCCGATAAGGTCCTCGGTCTCGCGGTGGCTGCGGCCGGCCGCCGCGGTCAGGGTCACGAAATTGTTCTCGTTTGCCAGCGCCGCGATCAGGGTCTGGAACGCCGCGAGCATCAGCATGAACGTCGTCGCCTGCTCGCGTGCCGAGATCGAGTCGATCGCGTTGCCCAGATCGTCGTCGATAAGGAACGAGGCGCTGCCGCCCGGGGAGCCCCGTGGCTCGCCTCTTGGCTGGGCGGCGGGAAGATTGAGAAACAAGTTCGCGCCGGTGAGCTGGCTTCGAAAGAACGCCAGGCCATCGCTCCAGTCGCGGTTCTGCTGCCAGACGCAATAGTCGGCAAACTGGATCGAACGGACCGCCGCTACCGGCGTTTCACCTTGCGCCAGTGCGCGGTAGGCAAGGGCGGTCTCGCGCACGAGAACCCCGAGTGACCAGTCGTCGAATACGATGTGGTGCGCGACGAAGACGAGGCACCAATCGTCCGGAGCTAGTCGGAGCAGCTTGACCCGGAGAGGCGGCGCGTGCGCGAGGTCGATCGGGGCGGCCGCAAGCTCGAGCGCATGCCGCCGCGATTCCCCTTCACGGTCGCGGGTCGGCCCGCCCGTAAGATCCTCCACAGGCAGGGGCACGGTCAGTGCCGGCTCGATGATCTGAACGAGTCGTCCGCCGCGTGATTTGATACTGGTGCGCAGCGCCGATTGACGGCTGACCACGTCGTTCAAAGCGCGCTCCATCAGCGCCGGATCCACGCGGCCCGTGATGCGGATGCTGCAAGGAACGAGATAGGACGTGTCACGAGGGTCGATCTGGGCCTGAAACCACATCTGCTTCTGTCCAGCCGAGAGATCAGCCTCCTCGCGCCACTGCGCTGCGACCAGATCCGCCGCGAGCAATCTCGGCAGCCGAGTAATGGCTTCGGCCAAATCAGCGATCGTTGGGTGGGCGAAGAATTGCGAAAGGGCCAGGTCGCGCTTCAGTTCGTCGCGCACGCGGGCGACGATGCGCGTCGCGAGCAGGGAATGTCCGCCGATCGCGAGAAAGTTCTCGTGACGCCCGATCCGCGGCATGCTCAGGAGTCCGCGCCAGATCCGGGCGACATGCGCTTCAAGCGCCGAGACGGGTGCCTCGGCATCAGCGCAGCCGTACGCCATCGCAGTCCAGTCGGGTGGGGGCAGACGGCTGCGGTCGCGCTTTCCGTTGGGCGTACGCGGGATGCTCTCAAGACGGATAAAGACCGCGGGGACCATAAAGGCCGGCAGCCTGGCGGCCGCGACCTGTCGAAGGTCTGCAGTGCCGGCTGATCCGGTGAAATAGGCCGCAAGCCTGTCGTCTCCCGCCGGCCCTGCCGCGGCGACGACGACACATTCGGTGACGTCCTTGGCATCGCCCAGGACGCGCTCGATCTCGCCGAGCTCTACCCGGTATCCCCGGATTTTCACTTGGTCGTCGATCCGGCCGAGATATTCCAGCTGCCCATCCGGCCGCATCCGAACATGGTCGCCGGTCCGGTAGAGACGCGCCCGTGGATCGCCGCCGAAGCGATCGGAGACGAAGCGCTCCGCCGTCAGTTCAGGGCGGCCGAGATAGCCGCGGGCAAGTCCCGCCCCTCCGAGATAGAGCTCACCGACATCGCCGGGGCGGCACAACGTCATCGCGCTATCGACGATGTACGCGCAAGTGCCGGGCAGCGGGCGGCCGATCGGCGGCGGCTCTGCAGACATCAGATCGACTTCCGCCGAAGTGGAATAGGTCGTGTCCTCCGTCGGGCCATACAAATTCAGGACCCGGACCTGCCGTGCCTGCGCGCGCAGTTCGCGAACCAGCGCGGCCGGAAAGGCCTCTCCGGCGAGGCAGATCGTCTTCAGGCTGATTGGCAACGGCCGTAGCCGCAGCAATTCCCGCATGGCCGAAGGGACTGTATTGATGAGAGTAACCGCGTCGCGATGCGGGGATTCGGGTAGCTCGAGGACGTTATTCACAACCACGACCGACCCGCCCCAACAGAGGGGCGCAAAAATTTCGAAGATCGATAGATCGAAGCAGATCGACGTCGCGGCCAGCATCCGCGCCAGTTCGGCGGTCGAGAAAGAATCTCTTGCCCAGTGCAAGAACACGATCGCGCTGCGATGTTCGATCGCGACGCCCTTGGGCCGTCCGGTCGATCCGGAAGTGTAGATGACATAGGCGAGGTCGAGCGGACTGACCGTACGAGCCGGGCTGGCTGCGGGCTGCCGCAGCAGGTCCGCTTCACACTGGTCGAGAAAAACGGTCTGCGATGACCCAAAACCGACATGGGATGCCAGGATCGAGGTGGTGATCACCAACTGGCAACCGGAGTCACTGACCATGAAGGCGAGCCGTTCGGGCGGATATGCCGGATCGAGGGGAACATAACTTGCCCCCGCCTTCAGGATCGCCAGCATTGCGACGATCAGATCGGGTGTTCTTGGCAGCGCGATGCCGACGAATTGCCCGCGCCGCAGCCCGCGCTGCTGCAGCAAATGGGCAAGCCGATTTGCGCGCTCGTCGAGCTCGCGGTAGTTGAGCCGGCTGTCCCGCCAGACGACCGCTTCGGCCGCCGGACTGCGCGCGACCTGCTCCTCGAACAGCTCGTGGAGCGTGCACCGACGCTCCGAAGCCGCAGGCAGCGGTGTTGCGATAACACCCATTGCCGCGGAACTTGCCTTGTCCGGCGACGGGGTGCTGAACGGCGAGTCTTGAGACTGTAGCTGTCTGGGACTCAGTATTGACGCCGATAGGTTTTGCACGTTGACCAAGCCCCTGTCAATCCACAGATAGCTGCCCCCAAGCGCCGACGTTGCTTTCGAACAGCTCTCGCGGTGCAAAATTGCGTCCTTCGGAACGTCGATGCACCACGACATTTCAGGATCGAAAAAGACTCGAACGGCTTCTTTATCGGGCGAATCTGTCAGATAGCCGTAGAGCAGCTTCACATTCGGAATCTTGGTTGGATCCTCGACGAGCTTGCTCAGCCATGGTTCGCGCCAGTCGTCGTTGAGAGCGCCAGCGCGACCCGGGCCGGGGTTTGACGCAGCTTGCTCATCTGGTTCTGCCATTGTCCATCTCCATGGCCTGTCCGACGGAGTTGCATCCTCAGGTTGATTAGGTTAGAGAACTACCGATAGTTGAGCACGTCAAGTCCCCGTGCCGGCAAATTTGAATTTGGGTGACGTCGAGAGGCTTATCGATGCCGAGTTTCGGTGCCTCGATCGTGTTGCCCGAATTCGTTGCACATGGCGGCCATTCATCGTCAGATCGCGTTGCATATCTGGTTGGAGAAAGCTGGGAAGATCAATTTCCGCGCCGTTTTGTTATTCGGCAGCGACTGTCACTATCTCAATACCTCCCGCGGGGACCGTTCTTTTCGGCCGCTTCGGACGTGAAAAACCGGCGCTTTCTCCGCTGGTGGTGTTCAAGACACTTCTCGTCTCGCGGTTTTGGCGCCGATGATCACCGCATCGGGCAATTTGATCCGATGACTGCGACGAAGGCCGACGGCGCGTTCCGCAATCTGTTCGTCGACAACAACGGCGTCAAAGCTGTTCAGAGAGTTGCGCGTCGGGCCGTGGCTTTTGCCAGCAGGCACCCGGCAAAATGATAATGCTTCAGACGAACTTCCGCTTTGGTGGCGGCACTATCGGTCGTGCATCAGGACGCGCTCTTTCAATTTTCTCATATCGTACTGCGATCGTGGACTTTTTGTCCAGATTCCGTGGCGGCCGCAAATCAAGACAGGCGCATAAAACGGCAAGAATGGCGCAAGAGCAGCAATCCCCGGCCAGCGACCGCTTCGAGGCCGGCGGCTACGCCTTCTTCCCGTAGTTCAGCAACCCGCCAAGCCCCTTCGGCGGATGCGCGCGCAGCGCTTCCTCGTTGGGTTCGGTGCCCCAGCCGGGCCGGTCCGGAATCACCAGATAGCCGTCGACGATCTCGGGCAGATGGGTGAACAGCTCGTGGTCCCATTCCAGCCGGTCGATGTCGATTTCCATGATCCGCAAGTTCGGCACCGCCGCGCAGAAATGCGCGTTCATCATGCTGCAGAGGTGGCCGTAGAAATTATGCGGGGCGACGTTGACCTCATGGGCTTCGGCGGACGCTGCGATCTTCATCGATTGCCACACCCCGTTCCAGGGCGTGTCGATGATCGCAACATCCACCGCCTGTTCGCGGAAGTAGGGCAGGAATTCGCGCAGGCCCAGCAGCGTCTCGCAGGACGACACAGGGTGCGGGCTCTGCCGCCTGATATAGCCGAGCGCTTCGGGACTAAAACTGTCGATCTCGATCCAGAACATGTCGAGGTCGGCGATGGCGCGCAGGATTTTCAGGTAGCCTTCGGTCTTGGCGTTGAAGTTGAGGTCGAGCAGGATGTCGACATCGGGCCCGGCGCCGTCGCGGATGGCTTCGAGATGCATGCGCAGATCGCGCAATACCTTGCGGTCGACATTGATCTCGGGCTCGAACGGCGAGCCGAAGCCGGGCCGCCAGCCCTGCGGCTTGCCGTCCGTGTAAGTGAAGATGTTGGTCTTCAGCGCGGTGAATTTCTTCTCGCGCACCTCGCGCCCGATCGCCTTGACGCCGTCGAGATCGGTGATGGCGGGCTTGTACCAGGTAGGATGGTTGATGCGCCAGGTGGCGCAATGCGACCAGTAGACCCGGACGCGGTCGCGGATCTTGCCGCCGAGCAGTTCGTAGCAGGGCACCCCCAGCAGCTTGCCCTTGGCGTCGAGCAGGGCGTTCTCGATCGCGCCGATCGCCAGCGCCACGACGCCGCCGGTGGCGGGCCGCGTCGCCGCCGAAAGCTCCGCAAAAATCCGCTCATGCGCGAGCACGTTCTGCCCGACGATGCGACCGGACAGCCGCTGGATCGCAGCCCCTACGCCCGGTGCGCCAAAACCCTCGTCATATTCGCTCCAGCCGACGACGCCGTCCTCGGTCGATACCTTGACGAAGTGGTAGTTTCGCCAGCCGGCGTCGCAGGCGAGGATTTCGACGCTTGTGATTTTTGATCTTTTCGTCATGGCGTTTCCCTTGTTTTTTTGATTTGAGACCGGCTTTCGCCACTTGTCGATATTCACCGCCTCAATGCGCCGGCGCCCGCGCGATGATGTCGGAGCTTTTTTCCGCGACCATGATGGTGGCCGGATGAATGTTCGGCGACTCCACGCCTTTTGCCCGATTGTCGATGATGTCCACTTTGTCGACGGCATAATCATAGGCCCAGGCACTAATGTCCTTCGGTGCGTTTGGCGTTACGTTGGCAAATCCCGCCTCCAGCAGAACGCCATCCCGAAGACCTTCGATGGGTTCAGTAATGGTTTCATAGTGAAGCCTGATGCCCGCGCTAAAGAGGTCCTTATTGTCAAATGCTGTATCGCGCTCAACCTTCGCTATGCCATCGATCTTGATCGTCCTGGCGAGCCAATCATAGAAATGCTTCCGGCTTTTAATATGGGCTTCCTTCAGATGATTGCGGCCTGTTTTCACATCCTGCCCCGCGGGAGGTTCGATACGAATATCGATATCTTCTGAAAACCGGTCGATAATCTTGTAGCCCTTGGAGAGCGACGTGCCGCCCTTCAACTCAAGCTTCAGCCCCAAGCGCTGAAGCCCATAGAGACAGTGCATGATCCAGTAGTCTTTTTCGACCAGTGCGGGATCAATACCCTCTTCCTCCGCCACGATCCGAATGAGATCAGCAAACTCCGGATGATTATGAAGGTAGTCACGCGGCATGGCGCGATTCGTCCAGCTTTAGCGCGCGTTCAAAAAACTTCTTGGTTCGCACGCTTCCATAATCGCGCACGGCGCGCTGCAGCCGGCGCGTATCCAACGATGCAGCGCGTTTCCTGACTCTTTCGAGCACCTCATTTTTTGCTTCGGCAAGCTGGTCCAGATTATTGACCAGATCGACCAGAAGAAATTCCTTCGTGAGAGTCTTAGGAAAGTCTGCCTTGACGCGAAACGCAAATTTGCGGCCCCCAAGCTGGAAATCGCCGTGGCGTTTGCGATTGTAGACGACGGTTTTGTCATAGAGTTGCGTCGTGCCAACGCCCAAGTTGTTGTAGGCGTTTGGAGACGCCAGAAGAAAGCGGCGATCCTTCAAAAAAGTCTCGACCAGCTTATCGTCTTCTGCGGGCGCTTTCCCAAAGACGGTCTTTTTCGGGTACGAGTAAAGTCCTCCTGCAAGCTTGGTGAGTGTTCCGTCACTCACGAGCTGCTTGAGGTGCCGATCGACAGCATTTGACCAGCGCGTCAAGTCCTCACGCCGGTAGACCTGACCGGGTTTCAAATGGGCTTTCAGTTCTTGCAGCTTCGTCATGATGAAAACCATACATGAAAGGAGATGTTTTTGCAAGTTTTTTCATTTAAATTTCATGCATATAGCGTTCTATCATATTGATTTGTTTATTGATTGTCGGCACACCAATTGCATTGCTGGTCATTATGTGAATCCAAGCCGTGCCCGGTCCGGGCTGGCAGCCTGTCAGTCAATCCCGACGTAAAGCGTCCTCTTTTTTCTGCCCGGTTCTGCCGAGGAGCGCAACGCTGTCAAAGCCGCTCGCTTCCGTCCCCGATCAAGTGACGTGAGGGTTTTTCGTCAGACGTGCCGCCAGCACGCATCCGGCCGATCCGGCGCCAACCACGACGACGCCGAATCCGCATCGAACCCGGATTTTGTCATGATCTTCCTTCTACGAGGATTTGCGCGTGCGTCGCGATACTTGCCAGCAAAGATGCTATCGCTATATCGAATCTTTCCGCCATTTTCCGCAAGCGCGCATTGAGCGAGACCGATAATGACCACCACCACCGACACCGCCCCCGTTTCCCAGCCGTTCCAGGCCGAGGTCGCCGAACTGCTGCACCTGATGGTGCATTCGGTCTATTCGGAAACCGATATTTTCCTGCGCGAACTGATCTCGAACGCGTCGGATGCCTGCGACAAGCTGCGCTATGAGGCGATCGCTAACCCTGAGCTGATCGCCGACGGCGCGCCGCCGAACATCCGCATCGTGCCCGACAAGAAGGCCGATACGCTGGCCGTGATCGACAGCGGCATCGGCATGGACCGGCAGGAGCTGATCGACAATCTCGGCACCATCGCCCGTTCCGGCACGAAATCCTTTCTGTCGCGCCTGACCGAGGCCAAGGACGGCGCCGGCCTGATCGGCCAGTTCGGCGTCGGTTTCTATTCCGCCTTCATGGTGGCCGACCGCATCGTCGTCACCAGCCGCCGTGCCGGCAGCGACGAGGTCTGGACCTGGTCGTCGTCGGGCGGCGCCGGATTCGAGATCGCCCCGGCCAATGCGGAAGACGCCGCGCGCGTCGCGCGGGGCACCGAGATCGTGCTCCACCTGAAGCCGGACGCCAAAAAATACCTCGAGGCTTACGAGATCGAACGCATCGTCGGCGCCTATTCCGACAATATCCAGTTCCCGATCCTGCTGCAGCCGGACGAGGGCGAGCCGCGCCAGATCAATTCGGCCAGCGCGCTGTGGCAGCGCTCGAAATCGGAGCTGAAGCCGGAAGATTATGCGCAGGCCTACAAGTCGATCGCGGGCGCGTTCGACGAACCGGCGATGACGCTGCATTACCGCGCCGAAGGGCGCTATTCCTACGCGGTGCTGCTGTTCGCGCCGTCGACCAAACCGTTCGATCTGTTTGAGCCGCGGCGCAAGGGCAAGGTGAAGCTCTATGTCCGCCGGGTCTTCATCACCGATGAAGCCGATTTGCTGCCGAGCTATCTGCGCTTCATGCGCGGTGTGGTCGACAGCGAGGACCTGCCGCTCAACCTCTCCCGCGAAATGCTGCAGAACAATCCGCAGCTGGCGCAGATCCGCAAAGCCGTCACCGGCCGCGTCGTCAGCGAACTCGAGCAGCTCAGCGACAAGGATCCGGAAAATTTTGCGAAGATCTGGGACGCCTTCGGTGCGGTCATCAAGGAAGGCCTCTACGAGGATTTCGAACGCCGCGAGAAATTGCTGGCGCTGGCGCGGTTCACCACGACGACGGGCGAGAAGCGGTCGCTCAAGCAATATATCGCGGACCTGAAACCCAACCAGACCGAGGTGTATTTTCTGGCCGGCGACAGCCTGGAGCGGCTGAAGTCGAATCCCAAGCTGGAATCGGCCGCCGCCCGCGGCATCGAGGTCTTGTTGCTCACCGATCCCGTCGACGCGTTCTGGACCTCGGCGCCGCTCGATTTCGAAGGCAAGCCGCTGAAGTCGCTGAGCCAGGGCGACGTCGATTTCAGCCTGATCCCGAAGCTCAACGACGCCAAGGATGAGACAAAACCGGACACCGACGAGGCTTCGGTGATTGCCGTGATCAAGGACACGCTCGGCGACCGCGTCTCCGACGTCCGCGCCTCGCAACGGCTGACCTCCAGCGCGTCATGCCTGGTCGCCGGCAGCCATGGCCCGGACCGCGAACTCGAGCGCATTCTGGCGCAGCAGAACCGCGGCGCCGCCACCAAACCGATCCTCGAGATCAACCTGCGCCATCCTCTGGTGGCGGCGATCTCCGGCAGCCATGACACCGCCGCGGACCTGTCGTTCCTGCTGCTGGAGCAGGCGCAAATCCTCGACGGCGAATTGCCGGAGGATCCCGCGGCATTTGCCGGCCGGCTGAACCGGCTGGTGTTGCGGGGGGTGATCAGCGGCGGCGGATAGGGGGCGGCGGCTCGAACTTCATACCAGTTGAAGCCGCAACTCCGGTCCCACGATTCTCGCGGCGCTCCAGGCTTTCGATCGTCGCGCTGCCCTTGTCCGGATCGAGCGGGCGGTCCGCTTGCGCGCGGCTGGTCTTCATCAGCTCGGCCATGCGCTGCTTGGTGATTTTCTTCTTCATTTCGCTGGCAAGCTGGCCTGCGATCACGGCCTTGATCGCGGCGGCGGTCACTTCCTCGCGGATTCCGCCTTCCTCAAGCCAGCTCTCAAAGCTCGAACCTATGTGCGGGTTTTGCCTGGCCATGATTGCAACTCCTTCTGTCGTTCCTGCTGCCGAAGGCGGGCGGCTGACCTCGCGGTGCGAAAGTTGCGACTGCGCTTCAATCAGCAGGCGGAAAGCGGTAGATCGAAAACCGGCGCTGCAAGGCCACTGGAAGGGTGAGCTTCGGCTTGCTTACGAGCAAGACCAGGCTCCGATGCTCCTCGATACGTTGCAGGAGATATCCGATCTCGATGTTCGCATAACGGTCGTGCGCATCCCTCACCTCGGACCGCCTTCCGAGCAGGGCGTCGGCCTCGTCAAAAAGCAATATCGCGTCGTTCGCCTCGGCTTCGGCGAACAGACGATCGATATTTTTCTGGGTCTCGCCGATAGACCGGCTCACCACGGCAGCGAGGTCGACGCGGAACAGATCGCGTCGCAGTTCCCTGGCGATCGATTCCGCCGCCGCTGCGGCATTGCTGCCGCTCAACAACAGCGCCTTCGAGCTCGTGCGCGCATTCGCCGTCGCGGTAATCGCGCGGACCTGCGCCAGGTCCTTGGCGGGCAATCTGGCGTTTGGTCTCGAAGCGGCTTTGGCCGACTTGGCTACTTTGGACGGCTGTTTCATCCTGTGCCTCCGAGGAAGATGGCTCGCCGGTTGCGGGATCAGACCATTAGGATAACAGCCTTCTGCTCAATGCGCTGAACCCAAATGCCAAAACGGACCGTATCTGTTAAAGCGTTTCAGAACCGGGTATTTCCCTAGCCATGACCGCCTCCGCCGCGCCCGACACCTTCTACAGCGCCATCCCGGTCTTCCGCGGCTTCGCGAGCCTGATGGACCCGTCGCTGTATTCGGCGCTGCCGGATGACTGGTCGATCGGCGTCGCCGATATCGTGGAGTCCACTCGGGCGATCGCGGAGGCGCGCTACAAGGCGGTCAACATGGCCGGCGCATCGGTCATCGCGGCGGTCACCAATGCGCTGGCGGGACGCGAATTTCCGTTCGTGTTCGGCGGCGACGGCGCGAGTTTCGCGGTGTCGCCCGACGATCTCGAACGCGCCCGCGAGGCGCTTGCGGCGACCGCGATCTGGGTCGAGGAGAGTCTCAACCTCGTGATGCGGGTGGCGCTGGTGCCGGTATCAGCCGTCCGGGCGCAGGGGCTCGACGTCCGCGTGGCCCGGTTCGGGCCGTCGCCGAATCTGTCCTATGCGATGTTTTCCGGCGGCGGGCTCGGCTGGGCGGAAGCGGCGATGAAGCGCGGCGAGTTTTCGGTGCCGAAGGCATCGCCCGGCACCCAGCCTGACCTCTCGGGCTTGTCCTGCCGGTTCGAGGAAATCCCGTCCGTGCGCGGCCTGATCCTGTCGGTGCTGGTGGTGCCCGCGCGTAATGCTGACCCCGGCGCCTTTCGCAAGCTGATCGAGGACGTGATCGCGCTGGTCGAGCGCAGCCCGGATGCGGGGCGGCCGGTACCGCCGGACGGGCCACCGCTGAAATGGCCGCCGGCGGGAGTCGAGTATGAAGCACGCGCGGGGCGCGGCGGCTCGCTGTTGCGACGGCGCGCCTTCGTGCTCGCCAACACGCTGTTCGTCTATCTGGTGATGCGCTTCGGCATCAGCGTCGGCGGCTTCGTGCCGAAAACCTATGTGCAGCAGGTGGTGGAGAATTCCGACTTCCGCAAATATGACGACGGATTGCGCATGATCCTCGATTGCACGGCGGAGTTGGCGGCGGCGCTGACGCAGCGCCTCGCCGCGGCGGCGTCGGCAGGCGTCGCGCGCTACGGGCTGCACCGGCAGGACGCGGCGATGATGACCTGCTTCACGCCCTCGGCGCTGCGCAGCGATCACGTCCATTTCATCGACGGCGCGCGCGGCGGCTATGCCTCGGCGGCGACCGCGCTGAAGGCGACGGCGGCGTGAGGGTGGTATGGCGGGTGACGCATCCGACCTGAAATTTTCCTCGTACAGCGTATCGTCGTCGTCTTTCACTGGATGCCAATGCTAGATTCAGAGCCAGATGGGTTCGCTCGATCGCTTCTTCTCCGTGAAACCCGTTAGGGATTGAACGCCGCGTAGGTCGCTGACGGCACAGTGCTGCAGGTGACCTGCATCGTGTCTCCGACATTCAACAACAGCGAGAATGGTGACAACGCTGCGCTTGCCTGCGAGATGATCGCACGGCCGTTCTTGGCGACAGCGGTCACGCCTGCGCCGCCGAACAAGGACACTTCCACGGCATTGTAGAGCGTATTAGTTGCCAGCCTGCCACATGCGAGCGCGAATGGCGTAGTGCTGGAAGTTCCAAGAGTCTGACTGTCGGATCCTAGAATATGGTTGCCCGTTGCTTTGACGTTGGAGTTGCCTGAGCCGAGAAAGATCGACGTAGCTCCGGCGGCCGAGGTATTGCCGAATAGGTTTCCCGCGAGCAGCACATTGTTAACAAAGCCGGAATTGAAGCTTACGTTGATATTGTTCGATACCCCACCGACAACACTAAGCATGTTGTCGTTGACCAGCATTTGATCGATCCATTGCGCCGCGCGTACGCCCGTGACGAAGATATTGGGGCCGCTGTCGAAGCCCGCCCCGGTCCAGATTTGGTTAGCAGATATGACGGTCTGCGTGGCCGAGCAGGCCGATGGAGTCGGGCAATTGTTGAAAAACACGATCCCGGCGGCATTCCCCTCAATCGAGTTTTCGGCAATTCTGACCGGCTCGAAGGATGTGCCGTTCGTGGACGCCAGATACATGATCGCGGCGCAATTCGTCGTGTCGGGGATGAAATTGAATTTGTTCTTGGTAATTGCCGATGCTGCACTGGCCGTGATCAGAACCCCGTAACAAGTATTTGTCGTCGCCGGTCCGCTGATAATGCGGTCCTCGTCGATTGACCAATCGTTGCCGTTCGCGATGCCCGTCCCGCCGACGCTAATGCTGGCCGTTCTGAAATTGTACAGGACGGAATGATCGATCCACCACGACACCGCATCGTTCATCTGGATCAGGACGTCAGCCTGCGCCAACATCACGTTCCAGATGTGAGTGCCCGAATTGACGCCGAACGAACCGCCATTGCCGGCAATCTTGATCGCTGAAAGGCCGGAACCGCCGGCGGGCAGCGCCGTATAGACGATCTGCAGATCATGGATCTGCACCGCCTGATTCGTGCTCGCCGTGATGCCATTGATGGTAGACGCCGGAATAAGCGTGGTGGCGTTGCCGATCAGCGGCACGGTGAGCGTCTGGGCGCAATTGTTGTTGAACGAGCAAACCCCGGCGATCGACTGCACGCCGTCGCCGTAGATATTTACGTGCGACGTGATACGGAGCGTCGCCGCAGTGAACACATATTTACCGGCCGGTATGTAGCAGGAACCGTGCAGACCTTCGGCAATCGTAATGCAGCTCTGCAGCGCGGTGTTGTCGTTGGTGATCCCGTCTCCAATTGCACCGAGCCATCGCGCGTTGACCGGCTGGCTATTCGAGCATGTCCACGCTCCGGTCAGCCGGACGATGACATAGCCGACGGTGCTGCAATAGGCATGGTCGAACCATGTTGACGGCGCGGTATCGACGGCGGGAGCCGACGCACCGTTCGCATTCATGAGATGCCCATCGGCGATCGTCGGCAGCCTGATGACGGTCGGGTTGGTGCCGGTCAAAGCGTTCCCGGTCCCGGCAGCAAACGTGCTTGATGGCACCGAAACACATGAGGTCGGGTTGCCTGAGCTGTCGAAGCAAGCGAAATCGGACGGCCCCGGAATCGGCGGCGGGACTTGCGCCATGGCGGCCGCGATCGATGAAAGCAGACTGATTGCAGCGAGGCCAGCAAGAAGGCTTTTGCGCAGATTCATGACGGTGGCTTCCCGTCGTCGTCGTCCTCGTCGAAGGGCGGAATCTCGCAGTAGTGGGTCGGACTCACTTCATTGCGCTCTTTCTCAGCCCCTTGCCGTGTCGGCAATCCCTGCAGTGCGGGGCGACTACGGGGCATTCTCGTGCAAATTACGTCAAAGGGTCTACGTAGAAACGTTCGGAAATCTCGATTCCCTGATCGTGAATATGCGTGAACGTTTGACCAGGATCGCGCATTGAGGCCGAAAGGAAACCTGCGGTGCGGATTATCGAAAGCGTAATCCGCCGTCCCTCTTTTCCGTATTGGCGGGTCACGCGGAATTTCTCATCGGGCGCGTATCCGCGCGCCTCGTTGGCCAACCCGCCCTGCAGCCTGATCGGTCCTGTGTGATTTGCCCGACGGGCAAATCAGCAAAATTCGTGTCCAGTCCCCACGCGAAAAATATTTCGCTTTTCCGTTTGGTAGAAACAGGAATAGAGCGAAGCCATCCTGTCCCACTCAGAGGGGCGTTACGCGAACGTCACGGACGTCGGGGCGGGATGCGATGGACGCGGCGGCGCGCGAGACGGGCGATGCCAATGCGGACGGCGAAGTCGTGTGGTCCTGACAC
>Ga0193699_10000468_pt1 | contig 17366 bp, 14 predicted proteins | sample L3c2metaG_FD_160095 | JGI IMG/M metagenome (GOLD analysis project Ga0193699, IMG submission 160095) | Soil microbial communities from a riparian zone of the East river system, Colorado, United States - L3c2 | ecosystem: Environmental > Terrestrial > Soil > Riparian zone | place: USA: East...
CTCCTCATCATCGGCGTGGGCGCCGTCGTGGCGGCACTCCTGTACCTGCTCGTGGCGCGCACGCGGATCGGCATGCTGGTGCGCGCGGGTGCGTCCAACCGCGAGATGGCGCTCGCGATGGGGGTCAATATCCGCTGGCTCTTCACCCTGTTGTTCGGAGTGGGTGCAGGCTTGTGCGCGGTGGCGGGCGCGCTGCTCGGACCGCTCCTCGCGGTGCAAGTCGGGATGGGCGAAAACATCCTCATCCTCGCCTTCGTCGTGATCGTCATCGGCGGCATCGGCTCCATACGCGGCGCTCTCGTAGGGTCCCTGCTGGTCGGGATCGTCGACACCATCGGGCGCGCCTTCCTGCCGATCCTGTTCGGCGTATTCTTCCAACCGAGGGTGGCGAGCGCCGCCGGGCCGGCGATCGCTTCGGTGCTCGTCTACGTGCTGATGGCCGTGGTGCTGTCCTTCAGGCCGCAGGGACTCTTCCCTGCGCGCGGGTAGCGATGCGCCGCGCCGCGCCGTGGATCGTCCTGGCACTGGCTCTCGCCTTTCCGCTGGCGATGCAGGCGGAACACCAGAACTACTACCTGAGCTTTGCCAGCCGGATCTTCGTCTACGCTCTTGCCGCGACCAGCCTCAACCTGATCCTGGGCTACGGCGGCATGATCTCCTTCGGCCACGCCGCCTTCGTCGGCACCGGCGCCTACGTCTCCAGCATCCTGCTGTCGGAAGGCGTCGCGAGCGCGTGGATCGGCTGGCCGGCAGCGATTGCGGCTTCCGCCCTCGCCGCGCTCGCGATCGGCGCGGTATCGCTGCGTACCCGCGGCGCGTACTTCATCATGATCACGCTCGCCTTCGCGCAGATGATGTTCTTCCTCGTGAACTCGATGAAGGCCTACGGGGGCGACGAGGGCCTGAGCCTGCGGGAGCGCGCCTCGGTGGGACTGGGCGTCGATCTGGGCAGCGACGTCGCGTTCTACTACACCGCGCTCGCCGCGCTGGCAGCCGGCCTTTACGGTTTGCATCGGCTCGTGCATTCGCGCTTCGGGCGCGTGATCCAGGCGATCCGCGAAAACGAGGAACGCGCCGAGGCGATCGGCTATCCGGTGTACCGCCACAAGCTCGTGTGCTTCGTCATCGCCGGTGCGGCGGGCGGCCTTGCCGGTGCGCTGCTCGCGAGCCACGGCAAGTACGTCAACCCGAACGTTCTGCACTGGACGCACTCGGGGACGCTCATGGTGATGGTGATCCTCGGCGGGGTGGGGAAGCTCTGGGGCGGGGTGATCGGCGCGGCGGCGCTGCTCGGTCTGGAGGACCTGGTCGCCAACCACCGGGTGGAGTGGCTCGCCGCGATATTCCCGAATTACCAGCAGCACGCAAGTCTGGGGGTCGGCACCGTGCTCCTTGCGATCGTGCTGTTCGCCCCGCAGGGCATTGCGGGCATGCTCGCGCGGAAGAAGCATGCTTGAGCTGAAGAACGTCTCGAAACGCTTTGGCGGCGTGGTCGCCACCGACGACATCACGCTCGGCGTGCAGCGCGGCGAAGTGCACGCCCTGATCGGCCCGAACGGCGCCGGCAAGACCACCTTGATCGGCCAGATTTCCGGCAGCCTCGGCAGCGACAGCGGCTCGATACTTTTCGAAGGGTCCGACATCACGCGCGACGCGCAGCACGAGCGGGTGCGCGCAGGCCTCGCCCGCAGCTACCAGATCACCAGCTTGTTCAAGCGCTTTACCGTGCTCGACAACCTCGCGCTGGCGGTGCAGGCGGGAAGCGGCTCGAGCTTCTCTTTCTGGCGGCCGGTCTCGGCGGAGGCGCTGCTTTTCGATGAAGCCCGGGCCATCGCCGGCGAAATCGGGCTCGCCGGGCGAGAGACTGCGGTTGCCATGACTCTCGCGCACGGCGAGCAGCGCGCCCTCGAAGTGGGCCTGGCGCTCGCCACCCGCCCCCGGCTGGTGCTCCTCGACGAGCCGATGGCGGGTATGGGACCGGAAGAATCAGAAAACATGATTGCGCTCCTCGAGCGCATCCGCACGCGCGTCACGGTGCTGCTGGTCGAGCACGACATGGACGCGGTGTTCCGCCTCGCCGACCGCATCTCGGTGCTCGTGTCGGGGCGCGTGATCGCGAGCGGCGCACCCGCGGCGATCCGCGCCCATCCCGAAGTCAGGAAAGCCTATCTCGGGGAGGATGCGAACGCGTGAGCGTGCTGCTGCAGGTGGAGAAGCTCGAAACCGCGTACGGCGCGAGCCAGGTGCTGTTCGGCGTCGACCTCGAGATTCGTCCCGGCGAAGTGGCGACGCTGCTCGGGCGAAACGGCATGGGAAAAACGACGACGGTGCGCTCGATCATGGGCCTCACCCCGGCGAGGAGCGGAGCCATCCGTTTCCGCGGCGAGCGCATCGAGCGGCAGCGCCCCGACCGCATCGCGCGCTGCGGCATCGCGCTGGTCCCCGAGGGACGCCAGATCTTCCCCAACCTGAGCGTGCGGGAGAACCTGGTGGCGTTCGCCGGAAACCGCAGCGCGACGCGCGACCCGTGGACGCTCGCCAAGGTGCTGGCGTTCTTCCCCCGGCTCGCCGAGCGCATGGACAACGCCGGCGACCAGCTCTCGGGCGGCGAGCAGCAGATGCTCGCCATCGGCCGGGCGCTCATGACCAATCCGCACCTCCTCATCCTCGACGAGGCGACCGAGGGGCTCGCGCCGCTGGTGCGCGAGGAGATCTGGAGATGCCTCGCCGCGCTGAAGGCGGCCGGCCAGACGATCCTCGTGATCGACAAGTACGTGGAGCGGCTGGTCGCGATCGCCGACCATCACACCGTGATCGAGCGCGGTCGCGTCGCCTGGCGCGGGTCGTCGGCGGAGCTGGGCGCCGATCGCTCGCTGTGGCACCGCTACCTCGGCGTATGACCGTCGCGCCTTGAAAAACCGCCGCTCCGGCGGTATCGTTCCCTTCCCCGGAAAGCCGCAATCCAAGGAGCCCGCAATGCTGCACGAACACATCCCCAACCTCGCCAAGTTCGTCGAGCCGGACCGCGTGCGGCGCGAGGTGTATACCGACGCCGCGATCTTCGAGATGGAGATGGAACGCATCCACGAGCGCGTGTGGATCTACTGCGGTCACGAGACACAGGTGCCGAAGGCGGGCGACTACTACGCGACACAGATCGGCCGCCAGCCAATGCTTATGGTGCGCGGCAAAGACGGCAAGGTGAATGTCCTGTACAACCGCTGCCCGCACCGGGGCTCGATGATGTGCGGCGACCGGAGCGGCAACGCGGGCGAGTTCTTCCGTTGTTCGTACCATTCCTGGACCTTCCACCACGACGGCAAGCTGCGCGCCATCCCGATGATGGAGTCCGGCTATGCCGGCACGCGCTGGGGGCGCGACAACCCCGACTGCAACATGAAGCGCGCGGCGCGGGTGGAGAACTACCGCGGCTTCGTGTTCGCGAGCCTCGCCGCCGACGGTCCCGGGCTGCTCGAGTTCCTCGGGCGCTCGAAGATCGCCTTCGACGACATCTGCGACCGCTCGCCCGAGGGCGAGGTCGAGGTCGTGCCGAACTGCTTCCGCATGATCCAGCACTCGAACTGGAAGATCTTCCTCGAGAACCAGCTCGACGCGCTGCATCCCTCGGTCACGCACCAGTCGACCGGACGCGCCGCGCGCGACGTCGAGCTCGAGATCGAGAAACGCACCGGCGAGATCCCGCTCTCCTACCACATGCTCTCGGCCTTCTCGACCGTCACCATAGACAAGTGGGACAACTTCCAGACGCTCAATTACCCGTTCGGCCACTGCATCCTGACCGGCTACATGGGTCTGCGGCCCAAGGACCCCGACACGCTCGAATATGAACGCGTCCTCGCAAAGGCGTACGGCGAGAAGAGGAAGGAGGAGATACTCACCACCAACATCCACCACGTGCTGATCTATCCGGGCCTCTCGGTGCAATCGCCGCTGCAGCAGCTGCGCGCGGTGCGGCCGCTGGGCGTGAACAAGACGCTGACCGAGATCTGGCACTTCCGCCTGAAGGGAGCTCCCGAGCCGATCTACCGGCGCGCACTCTCCTACTACAACCTGGTCAATTCGCCTTCGACGATGATCAACGCCGACGACCTGGAGAACTTCTGGAAGGCGCATCAGGGCCTTTCGTCCGACGGCGGGGACTGGGTGAGCTTCCACCGCCACTACGGCCGCGACACGGAAAAGGACGGCATCGTGGAGACGGCGCCCAACTGCGGCACCTCGGAAGCGCCCATGCGCAACCAGATGAAGGCCTGGACGCAGTACATGGACTCGGGGAAGTGACATGACGAAGCGGACGGCGAGGAAGGCCGCGGCGGCGAAACGGCCGGTCCGGGCCGCGAAGAGATCGCCCAACGGCCACGACACGCAGCACGCGGTCGAACAGTTTCTCTACCGGCAAGCCGGGCTGCTCGACGAGAAACGCTGGCAGGACTACATCGATCTCTTCGCCGAGGACGGTATGTACTGGATGCCCCCTGAGCCGTCGCACACCACGTGGGACGGCATGCCGGCGATCTTCGCCGAGGACAAGAACCTGATGACGGTGCGCATGAAGCGCGTGCTGCACCCGGACGCCTGGTCGCAGCGGCCGCTGTGGGGCACCAACCACGTCCTCGGCAACGTGGTCATCGACAAGGAGGCGCCGAACGGCGACGTGGTTGCACGCTCGCGCTTTCACATGATGGAGCTGCGGCGCGATGACGTGCGCCACTTCGCCGGCTTGTACATCCACCATCTGAAGAAAACGAAGGACGGCTACCGCATCAAGCTGCAGCGGGTCGACATGACCAACGCGCAGGCGGCGTACGACTACGTGCTGCAGGTGTGGGTGTAGCGGGGCGTGGAGGTCCGAGGGGCGTCATCGCCCGCGCGAAGCCTTTGACAAATGCAGGCCCCACGCCTACCCTCGTTCGAAAACACCCGCAGCAAAACCACCAGAGAGGAGACAACGATGGTCCGCCATGCAGCCAGACTCGCACTCGCCGCGGCGCTTGCCGCCGCTTCGGCAGGTGTGCTCGCGCAGGAAGTCACGTTGCGCCTGGTCAGCGCTTTTCCCGAGAACCAGTTCTACGTAAAGCGCACGCTCGACTGGATCGCCGACTTCAACAAGGACGGCAAGGGCGTCGTGCAGATCAACTTCATCGGCGGCCCGAAGGCGATCCCGACGTTCGAGGTCGGCAAGGCGGTGCAGACCGGCGTGGTCGACCTCGGGTTCAGCACCGGCGCTTTCTATACCAACGTGATGCCCGAGGCGGACATCCTCAAGCTCTCGGAGACCAGCGCCGCGGAGCAGCGCAAGAACGGCGGCTTCGAGCTGATCAACAGGATCTGGGCGGAGAAGGCCAACATGCGCTACCTCGCCAAGGTGGTCGAGTTCACGCCCTTCCACCTCTACATCAACAAGAAGATCGACAAGCCCGACCTGACCGGCATGAAGATCCGCATCACGCCGGTGTACCGCGAATTCTTCCAGTCGATGAACGCGCAGGTCATGACCACCGCGCCCGGCGAGGTCTATACCGCGCTCGAACGAGGCGTGATCGACGGCTACGGCTGGCCGATCCATGCCTTGTTCGACCTCAACTGGCAGGAAAAGACCAAGTTCCGCGTCGATCCCGGCTTCTACAACGCCGAGGTATCGCTGATCATGAACCTGGACAAGTACAAGTCCCTGACGCCGGCGCAGCGCGACTACCTCGAGCGCAAGGCGCAGGCCTACGAAGCGCAGAACGATTTCTGGAAGTCGTACAACCAGAGCGAGGCCAAGCGCCAGGCCGAGGCCGGCATCCAGGTGATCACCTTCGACGCGGCGACGAGCAAGGCGTACGTTGAGAAGGCGAAGGAGATCGGCTGGGCCAACGCCATCAAGGCGAGTCCGCAGTACGGCCCGCAGCTGAAGAGTGTGCTGGCCAGGTAGCGCATGGACCGGCTCGAGGCAGGGTACGGGAGGCTTCTCGAGGCGTTCGCCCTCGCGGCCTGCGCACTGCTGTTCGGGATGACGCTGATGATTTGCGCCGATGTGGTGCTGCGCAACGTGCGCATTGTCCCGGGCGTCGCCGGGCTCGCGTGGAGCAACGAGGTCTCCGAAGCGATGCTCTACCTCGTCACCATGCTCACCGCGCCGTGGCTGCTGCGGCGCGGCCAGCACATCCGGGTGGACATCATCCTGCGCGCGGTGCCGAAGCAGGTCGGCTGGATCTTCGAGTGGACGGTGGACATCCTGGGCCTTGCGTGCTGCCTCATCATCGCCTGCTACAGCGCTCGCGCCGCGGCCGCCAGCTTCAAGGCGGGCTCGATGTCGATCAAGACCCTGGTCACGCCGGAGTGGTGGCTGCTGAGCGTGCTCCCCCTGGCATTCCTCGCGCTGTCGCTCGAGATGCTCTTCCGAATGCGCCGCCTCGCGCTCGGCGAGCGCGCGCCGCGCGACGACGCGGTGTCGACCGGCTAGAGCCATGTCATGGGGCGCGGCGGCATGGCTCATGCTCGGCGGCTCGACGCTGCTGCTGTTCCTCGGGCTGCCGGTCGCGTTCTCGTTCTTGGTGATCAACCTGCTGGGCGCGTGGCTGTTTCTCGGCGGCGAGGCGGGCCTGGTCCAGTTCGCGCGCAACTGCGTCGGGTCGGTCGCGAGCTTCTCGCTCACCCCCATTCCCCTCTTCATCCTCATGGGCGAAGTGCTGTTCCACACGGGGCTCGCGGTGAAAGTGATCGACGGCGTCGAGCGCCTGATCCGGCAAGTGCCGGGGCGGCTCGCCGTGGTTGCGGTGGTCGCGGGCACGGTGTTCTCCGCGATATCGGGCTCGACGATCGCGACTACCGCGATGCTGGGAAGCCTCATGCTGCCGGTAATGCTCGCGCGCGGCTATCACCCGACCATGGCGACCGGCCCGTTGATGGCGATCGGGGCGGTCGACATGCTGATCCCGCCTTCGGCGCTCACAGTGCTGCTCGGAAGCCTCTCGGGAATCTCGATCTCGAAGCTCCTGATCGGCGGGATCGTGCCCGGCCTGATCCTCAGCTTCGCCTTCGTCGTCTATATCGTGCTGCGCGTGAAGATGAATCCCTCGCTCGCGCCGCCGGCGCCTTTCACCGAGTATCGCGGCTGGCAGAAATTCCGCCCCTTCTTCCAGTACGTGGTGCCGCTGGTGTCGATCTTCGTGGTCGTGGTCGCATCGATGTCGGCCGGCTGGGCGACCCCGACCGAGTCCGCCGCGATCGGCGCCTTCTTCACTATCCTTCTCGCGGCCGCGTACCGGGCGCTGAGCGTGCAGAATCTCCTCCGCGCGCTGCGCGGCACGGCCGGCATTTCCGGGATGATCCTCTTCATCATCGTCGGGGCGATGACTTTCTCGCAGATCCTGTCTTTCTCCGGGGCGAGCAATGGCCTGGTCGAGACGATCGGGAGGCTCGGGCTCCCGCCGATGGGGCTGATCGCCGCCATGATGCTGCTTCTTATCTTCCTCGGGCTGTTCGTCGAACAGGTGAGCATGATGCTGATAACGCTGCCGATCTTCATGCCGCTGGTCCAGAAGCTGGGGGTCGACACGGTCTGGTTCGGCGTGATGTTCCTCATCTGCATGCAGCTCGGCCTGCTGCTGCCGCCGCACGGGCTGCTCCTCATGACCATGAAGGGCGTCGCCCCGCGCGAGGTCACCATGGCCCACATCTTCCGCGCAGTGGTGCCCTACATTTTCATGAGCCTCGTCGTGCTCGCGCTGGTGTTCTTCGTGCCGGCAGTCGCGTTGTGGCTCCCGAAGGCGCTGTTCTAGCCCGCGAATAGCCATGGAACGCTCCTTCACCAAAGAGGTCGAGCTGCTCAAGCTCGGCGCAGGGAAGACTTTCCACGGAGAAGGCATCCTCGCCGTGACCAAGGCCCTGCTGCAGTCGGGCGTCTCCTACGTCGGCGGCTACCAGGGGGCGCCGGTGTCGCACGTCATGGACGTGCTGAACGACGCCCGGGACATCATGGATGAGCTCGGCATCCATATCGAGACCAACGCGTCGGAGGCGGGCGCGGCGGCGATGCTCGGCGCCTCGATCAATTACCCCTTGCGCGGCGCCGTGGCGTGGAAGTCCACGGTCGGCACCAACGTCGCCTCCGACGCGCTTTCGAACCTGTCTTCGGTGGGAGTGCGCGGGGGAGCGCTCATCGTGATCGGCGAGGACTACGGGGAAGGCGCCTCGATCATCCAGGAGCGCAGCCACGCTTTTGCGATGAAGTCGCAGATCTGGCTGCTCGATCCGCGGCCCAACCTTCCGACCATCGTCGGGATGGTGGAAAAGGCCTTCGAGCTGTCGGAAGCCTCGAACACGCCGGTCATGCTGGAGCTGCGCATCCGCGCCTGCCACGTGCACGGCGCCTTCGAGGCGAAAGACAACCGCGCGCCGCAGTTCTCGCGCAGGAACACGATCGAGAATCCCGAATTCGACTTCGCCCGCGTCTCGCTTCCGCCGGCGACTTACGCGCAGGAGAAGCACAAGGTCGAGGTGCGCTGGCCGGCGGCGGTGAAATTCATACGCGAGAACCGCCTGAACGAGGTATTCGAGGGACCGATCGGTGAGTTGGGCATCATCTGCCAGGGCGGCATGTACAACGTCGCGGTGCGCACGCTGCAGCAGCTCGGGCTCGCCGATACTTTCGGAAATTCGAAAATCCCGATCTACGTCCTCAACGTCACTTACCCGCTCATTCCGGAGGAAGTCAGCGCGTTCTGCGCCGGAAAGCACGCCGTCCTGATGGTCGAGGAAGGCCAGCCGGCATATCTCGAGGACGCCTTGCATGCGATCCTGCGCCGGGCCGACCTGCAGACCAAAGTTCACGGGAAGGATTTCCTGCCGATGGCGGGCGAGTACACCGGCGAAACGGTGCTCACGGGCGTCGCAAAATGGCTTGCAGCCATGGCGCCGCATGTGGCAAATGCGGGCGTCGATTCCGGCAGCATTCATCGCGTGCTGAACGCGCTCAGCGCAACGAGGCAGCGCGCCGCCGAGCTGCTCGGGGGAGCCGTTCCCGCGCGTCCGCCGGGATTCTGCATCGGCTGCCCGGAACGGCCCGTGTTCTCGGCGATGAAGCTGATCGAGCGCGAGTCGGGAGCGTTTCACATCTCGGCCGACATCGGCTGCCATACCTTTTCCACCCTGCCCCCCTTCAATATCGGCAACACCGTGCTCGGCTACGGCCTGGGGCTCGCCTCGAACTCCGGCATCGCACCCATGTTCTCCGGGCGCACTGTCACCATCATGGGCGACGGCGGTTTCTGGCACAACGGCCTCACCTCGGGCATCGCCAATGCCGTGTTCAACAAGAGCGACGGCATCCTCGTCATCATGAAGAACGGCTACACCTCGGCGACCGGCACGCAGGCCATCCCTTCCTCGCTGCACCAGACCGAGTGGAAATCCGGCGACATGAGCATCGAGCGTGCGTTGAAGGGTATCGGCGTCGAGTGGATCAAGCCGGTGTACACCTACCGCGTCAGCGAGATGACGAAGACGCTGCGCCAAGCAATGAGCTCCGCCTACAAGGGGCTGAAGGTCATCATCGCCGACGCCGAGTGCCAGCTCGAGCGCCAGCGGCGTGTCCGCCCGCAGATTGCCGCGGCCCTCAAAGCGGGCAAGCGCGTTGTGCGCACGCGCTTCGGCGTGGACGAGGACATGTGCTCGGGCGACCACTCCTGCATCCGCCTGTCGGGTTGTCCCTCGCTCACCATCAGGGCGGCCAGCGATCCGCTCAAGGTGGATCCGGTCGCGCACGTGAACAACGACTGCGTCGGCTGCGGGCTGTGCGGCGAAGTAGCGCACGCGGCGATTCTGTGCCCCTCGTTCTTCCGAGCCGAGATCGTGCAGAACCCCAACGTCCTGGACCGATTCGCCGCGCGGATGCGCAACACCGTCATCGGCTGGCTCCAGCCGGTCGAAGGAGGAAGGTCATGACACTCCCCGAACGTCCCATCACGATCCTGATCGCCGCTCTCGGCGGCGAAGGCGGCGGCGTGCTCGCCGACTGGATCATCGCCGCCGCCACTGCGCGCGACTATCCGGTGCAGAGCACCTCGATTCCCGGCGTGGCGCAGCGCACCGGCGCCACCACCTACTACGTCGAGATCTATCCGGCGAAGATCTCGGAGCTCGGCGCAAGGCGACCGGTGATGACGCTCACGCCCGCGCCCTGCTACGTGGACGTCATGGTCGCCTCCGAATTGCTCGAAGCCGGGCGCGCGATGCAAAACGGCTTCGTTACCCACGACCGGACCACGCTGATCGCCTCGACCCACCGCATCTATACCGTCGCGGAGAAGATGCAGATGGGCGACGGGCGATTCGACAGCGAGGTCGTGCTCAAGGCGGCGCAAACGCTCGCGAAGCGCGCCGTTCTGTTCGACATGCAGGCGCAGGCGAATGCAGCGGGCACGGTGATCAGCGCGGTGATGTTCGGGGCGCTGGCCGGCTCAGGAACGCTGCCGCTCTCGCGTGGCGATTGCGAGGCGGCGATCCGCTCGGGCGGCAAGGGCGCCGAGGCGAGCCTGAAAGGATTCGCCGCGGGTTACGAGCACGCCGCGGGTCCAATGACGGCGGCGAAGGAGAAAAAGCATCTGCGAAGCTCGCCGTTGGAACCGCTCAGGCCGGCCTTCCCGGATGAAACCCACGCCATCCTCGGGGAAGGCGTGGCGCGCTGCGCCGACTTCCAGGATCGCAATTACGCCAATCTTTACCTCGATCGCGTCGAGCCGATCGCGAATCTCGACAGCGCCGCCGACGGATACAAGCTGACGATCGAGACCGGTCGCTTCCTGGCGCTATGGATGTGCTACGAAGACGTAATCCGCGTCGCCGACCTGAAGACGCGTGGGAGCCGTTTCGAGCGCGTGCGGGAGGAGGTTCAGGCGAAGCCGCACGAGCCGGTGCACATTGTCGAGTTCCTCAAGCCGGGCGTGGACGAGTTCACCGCGTTGCTCCCGCGCTTTCTCGCGCGCCCGTTGAAGGCCCTGGCCGAGGCTAGCGGTCTCGCCAGCAAGCTCAACGTCGGCATGCACGTCAAGACGACGAGCATCTCCGGGTTCGTTCTGATGCGGGTGCTCGCCTGGCTGCGTCCGTTCAGGCCTCTCACCTCGCGGTGGCGCGAGGAGCAGGCGCTGATCGGCCGCTGGCTCGGCGCGATCGCCGGCGCGGCGAAGCGGGACGCAGGGCTCGCACTCGAAATTGCGCTGTGCGGCCGGCTGATCAAGGGCTACGGCGACACGCACAAGCGCGGCAAGGGCAACTTCCTGAGGATCCTCGACACGCTGGTCGAGAGCAACGCGGTGCCGGACGACCACGCCAGGATCGAAGCGATCCGCAAGGCGCGCGAGGCGGCGCTTGCCGACCCGGAAGGGCGCAAGCTCGAGCTGTCGCTGGAGACGCACGGCATCGCGCCGCTGCCGCCCAGGCCGAAGCCCATCGTGTTCTCGCGGCGCAAGCCGGGGGAGCATCGGCGCGTCGCCTGATCATGGAGCGATCCTTCCACGAGGAAATCAAGTCGCTGAAGCTCGGCGACGGCGAGATTTTCCATGGCGAGGGCATCCTCGCCGTCACCAAGGCTTTGTTGCAATCCGGCGTGTCGTATGTCGGCGGCTACCAGGGCGCGCCGGTCTCGCACCTGCTCGACGTCATGGTGCAGGCCAAGGACTACATGAACGAGCTGGGCGTGCACGTCGAGGCCTGCACCAGCGAAGCCTCGGCCGCCGCGATGCTCGGCGCCTCGATCAGCTACCCGGTGCGCGGCGCCGTCACCTGGAAATCGATCGTCGGGACCAACGTCGCGGCCGACGCCCTCTCCTATCTCGCGAGCGCGGGCGTGATGGGCGGCGCGCTCATCGTTCTCGGCGAGGATTACGGCGAGGGCGGCGTGGTAGCACAGGAACGCAGCCACGCCTACGCTCTGAAATCGCTGATATGGCTGCTCGACCCGCGGCCCAACTTGACGACGATCGCCGACATGGTCGAGCGCGGCTTCGAACTCTCGGAAGCGTCGAACACGCCGGTGATGATGGAGCTCAGGATCCGCGCCTGCCACGTGCAGGGAAGCTTCACCGCGAAGAACAACCGCGCGCCGGCGATGTCCACGCGGCACATGATGGAGGGGCCGGCGGACTTCCTCTACGAACGGCTTGCGCACCCTCCGGCGATCTTTCCGCAGGAAAAGAGGAAATCCGCGGTGCGCCTGCCCGCGGCACGCAGGTTCATCGCCGAAAAAAGGCTCAACGAAGTGTTCGAAGGAAGCGAGTCGGGCGTAGGTCTCATCGTGCAGGGCGGCCTCTACAACAACCTCATGCGAGCGCTGCAGGTGCTGGGGCTTGCCGAGATCTTCGGCGGCTGCCGGATTCCGATCTTCGCGCTGAATGTCGTCTATCCGCTCGTTCCTGAGGAGATCACCGCGTTCTGCGCGGGGAAGTCGGCCGTATTGATGATCGAGGAAGGACAGCCGGAGTTCATCGAGCAGGATATCGCGACGACTCTGAGGCGCGCGGACATTCAGACCAAGCTCCACGGCAAGGACATGCTGCCGATGGCGGGCGACTACACCGCGGAGATACTGGTGCGCAGCCTGGCACGTTTCCTCGCCCAGCACGCCCCCCATCTCGACACCTCTTCCGGCGCGCGCTGGCTCGAAGGCGTGGAAGCTTCGCGAGCGCGCGCCGCGCAGCTGCTTGGCACCCTTCCCGCCCGCCCGCCGACATTCTGCATCGGCTGCCCCGAGCGGCCGGTATTCTCGGCGATGAAGCTCGTCGCCGAGGATGTCGGTCGGCCGCACATCTCGGTCGATGTCGGCTGTCACGCGTTCGCGACCTTCGAACCTTTCTCACAAGGCAACACGCTGCTCGGCTACGGCATGAGCCTCGCAAGCTCGGCGGGTGTCGGTCCGATGTCAGCGCGCCGGCCGCTCGCGATCATGGGCGACGGAGGTTTCTGGCACAACGGACTGCTCTCTGGTGTCGCCTCCAACCTGCTCAATCACGGCGACGCGGTTCTCCTGATCATGAAAAACGGCTATGCCGCCGCGACCGGGACGCAGGAGCTGATCTCTTCGCCTCCCGAGGAAGCTCGCGTGGAGGCAGTGGGGAAGAGTTCGGTGCATGCCGACCGGACCATCGAGAACACGCTCATCGGCCTGGGCGTGAAATGGCTGCGCACGGTAAACAACTACCGCCTGGCAGACATGGTAAAGGCGCTGCGCGAAGCGTATACGACTCCGGAGCCGGGGCTGAAGGTCATCGTGGCGGAAGGCGAATGCCAGCTCGAGCGCCAGCGGCGGCTGCGGCCGCAGGTCGCGGCGCGGCTCAAGGCGGGCAAGCGCGTGGTGCGCACGCGCTTCGGCGTCGACGAGGACATGTGCTCGGGCGACCACTCCTGCATCCGGCTCTCCGGCTGCCCTTCGCTCACCGTCAAGCCCTCGAGCGACCCGTTGAAGGTGGACCCGGTCGCGCATGTCAACAACGGCTGCGTGGGCTGCGGACTGTGCGGCGAGGTAGCGCACGCGGCGATCCTGTGTCCGTCGTTTTTCCGCGCCGAGATCGTGCAGAACCCCACCGCCTGGGACCGGTTTCTGGGGCGGCTGCGCAGTTCCGTCATCGGCTGGCTCCAGCCGGCGTAGCCCGGTGCCGAAGGCCCCGGCCGAGACCTTCTCGCTGCTTCGCCCTGTCCGTTTCGCCGACTGCGACCCGGCGGGGATCGTGTTTTTCCCGCGCCTCCTCGAGATGGCGAACGATCTGGTCGAGAACTGGTTCGAGCGCGGGCTCGCCATGCCGTTCGTGGAGTTTCATCTGGAGCGGGGCTACGGCATTCCTCTGGTGAACACACGGGTCGAGTTCATCAGGGCCTGCCGTCTCGCCGAACAGCTGTCCTTCGAGCTCCGCGTCGAAGCGCTCGGCCGCAGCTCGGCGGTGCTCGCGATCCGGGCGCACGTCGGCGGCGAAGTGCGCCTGCGGCTGCGCCACAAGCTCGCGATGGTCTCCCTCGAAAGTCGCCGCGCCGTCGCCATTCCGGAGGAGTTGCGCTCACGCATGCGGCGGTTTTCGATCCCCGGGGCGGCCGCGTCGCCCGAACCGTCGACGCACGACGGGCGCGTTCCCGCCAACGCATTCCGCACGACTCAACTGGTGCGCTTCGCGCATTGCGACCCGGCGGGGATCGTCTTCTATCCGCGGTTTTTCGATCTCTTCAGCACCACGCTGGAGGACTGGTTCCAGAGCGGCCTCGAATGCCCTTTCGGGAGCGAATTCATGGTGCGGAGAAATCTGCGCATTCCGGGACTGTCGATCACGGCGGAGTTTCTGCGCCCCTGCCGGATGGGCGAGTTTCTGGACTTCGATCTTTGGGTGACGCGCATGGGGCGAAGCTCGCTCGAGCTTGCGCTCGCCGGGAGCGTCGCGGGCGAACCGCGCCTGCGCGCCCTGTGGACTGTCTGCATCATCGATTTCGCCACCTTCAAATCCACACCCATTCCCGAGGATCTGCGCGAGCGCATGCAGGCCTACCAGCGGTCCTCGTGACGGCATGCCTCCCCGATGAGCGCCCTACGCGGGGCGTTCGCCTCGACCGGATTCCCCGTGCCCGGTCGCAGTTGCCGCGACGTATTCCGGGTCCTCAGGCGGCTGATTGCCGCGCCAGGCGATGTGCAGGTCGGGCCGGAGCAGCAGGAGGTCGCGGCCGTACACCTGGCGCGGCGCGTCGTCCGGTGTGTCGAGCACGGCGAGCGGCGCGCCAAAGGCCCGCAGCGCTTTTTCCAGCGCTGACGTGTCGGCGTTCGTTCGGCCGAGGCGCAGCAGCGTGTAGCCCTCGTACGGAATGTGATCCTGCATGGGCGTGCCGTCGGCGAGCCACACGTGCGGCAGGCGCGCGCCCGGCCACGTGGTCGGGTCATAGACGCGGAAGCGGTGCTCGGGCCCGCCGGGAATGACGCACACAATCGGCGAATCGACGTAGCGGTAGCCGAGCTCTGCGCCGATCATCTCGTTCGACTTGGGCTGCTCGACGCTGGCGACGCGCACAAGGTTCTCACGCGTGGCGGCGCCCTCCGGAGTGCTCTCGCGAATGTCCGGCCGGTATTGCGCGTGCCATTTGCGCCGCCCGAGCGAAGCGTAGCGCGAGGCTCCGACGTTGCGCTCGCCGACTTGCCGCCGCTCCGTTTCGTACGAATCGAGCAGCGCCGGCCCACCCCATCCCTGCAGGGTCGCCGCGAGCTTCCAGGAAAGATCGATCGCGTCGCCGACGCCGGAGTTCATGCCGAGACCCCCGGTAGGTATGACCAGGTGCACGGCGTCGCCAGCGAGGAACACACGGCGATCCCGATAGCGGTCCGCCAGCAACAGGTTCTGCCGCCACGGAGCGCAGGTAAGCATCTCGTACTTCACCGGAATTGCGACGGTGCGCTCGAACATCGCCTTCATGTCGGCGTCCTTCTCGACCACGGCGTGCAAGGTGAAGTGCTTCGTCGAGTCCTGCATTATGAGAAAGGTGCCGTTGCCGTCGGCGACGTGATAGTGGCGCCCCTTGCCGGGGCCGTTTCCGATGGGGATGCGCTCGAACAGCTCGTCGCAGCGATACAGCGCCTGGCGCAACTCGAGAATGTTGTATTCGCCGCGCAGCTTGATGCCGAGCTGCTTGCGCACGGTGCTCGCGCCGCCGTCGCAGCCAACCATATAAGACGCGCCGATCGTGCCGCCCGTGCCGTTCGCGTGCTTTACGCGCGCCGTGACCCCGGACTCGTCCTGGTCAAATGATTCGAGCCGGCAACCGTAGCGTACGGTTACCGAGGGCAGCCCCTCGGCGATCGACTTCAGCAGCGGCTCCAGCGTGTACTGCGAGATGAGCTGGTACGGTTCCAGCGGCATGCTCCCGTCGCTGCACGCGCGGATATCGGCGCGCGCCCTCTTCACCGAAGGGTAGGGCAGATGCAGGAGCGGCGGCTCGGCCAGCGAAAGGATGATGAACACGTCCATCGGGACGTCGCCGCGCAGGCCGGCGGCGCGGACCATGTCGGCGATCCCCATGCGCCGGAAGATTTCCATGGTGCGCGCATTGCATCGTTCCATCTTCGGCAGGAACTGCGGCGCTTCCTTCTGCTCGATCAGGGTGCAGCGAACGCCGCGCCTGCCGAGGTCGATGGCGAGAGTGAGACCGACCGGCCCGCCACCGACGATGAGGACCTGTGTGTCCATCGGGCGTATTCTGCCTCACCCGCCAGGCGCGGGGCAGCGCTCGACGCCATGGAGCTCGGCTCGAAGGGTTTGGTGAGCTTGTCTTCGGGCGCGACCGCCGCGCTACGCCGCGCCGACCCGGAAACCGCCGTCTGGAGTCAGCTCGAATCGCCCTTCCCGCACAGCCCGCAGCCAGCGGGCGGTGCGCGTCAGACCCCCGAAGCAGAAGAAATGGACACCGGCGATCGGCGCTCCGCCCGGGCGTGCAATGTCTCTCACAACGGCCTCCGGGCCGGCTTCAACCAGGAGGCGCGTGATCGCCCGGGGCCGCGCCTTGAGAGCGCGGACCGAATTCCCGATCCCGCAGAGCGCCGCAAATCGCAGCAGGCGGGGCAGGCTCGCCGGACCCGAGAGCCCTGCACGCACGGGCAGCCCGTGTCCTTTCATCTTCGCCGCCCAGACGAGCACCGGCTCGGATTCGAAGCAGAACTGCGTCACCACCTGCAGATCGAGACCAGCCCGCCGGGCGAGGTTTTTTTTGGCGGACAGCGCCGTCTCGAGCGCGGTTGCCGCTATCTTGGGATGACCTTCGGGGTAACCCGCTACCCCGATATGCACGACCCCATGACGCTGGAACAACCCGGTTTCGAGCAGGGTGCGGCTCGAATCGAACGGCCCGCTTGGCCGGTCGCTGTCGCCGCCGATCACAAGGGCGCTGTCTACCTCTGCCTCGCCGGCTGCGCGCGCAAGGTATTCATCGAGCGCGTCGCGGCTGGCGATCCGGCGTGCCGCAACGTGGGGGACCGGGCGAAAGCCGGCTCGTCTCAGGCGTGTGGCCAGGGCCACGGTTCCGTGGTAGGTCTGTCCCGGCGGCATGCTGATATAAACCGCCGTTCCCGGTTCCAGCAGGTCGGTGCACGCGTCGATCTCGGCAGGATCGCGCGATGACAACTCGAGCGAAGCCCCCACAAGCAGAACTTGAATGTTTCGGCGCTCGTCCTCCGGCGGCGGTCGCACGAATCCTGTGGCGGAATGAGGTTCCATGGTGAAGCCCGCCGCGCGCACGTCAATCGCGTTTGCGCGAGATCACGTAAGACTCGTCGAGGAACCACAGCCCCCTGTGGCGGCGCAGCACGTCCTGAGTGGCCTCGAGGTAACCCCGGTCCCCCATGA
>Ga0193699_10000469_pt1 | contig 17360 bp, 12 predicted proteins | sample L3c2metaG_FD_160095 | JGI IMG/M metagenome (GOLD analysis project Ga0193699, IMG submission 160095) | Soil microbial communities from a riparian zone of the East river system, Colorado, United States - L3c2 | ecosystem: Environmental > Terrestrial > Soil > Riparian zone | place: USA: East...
TGGAAGAGCGGCACCCCGCCGTCCACCACCAGTGCCGGCACCACGCTTTGCGGGTTGACCGCCTTGTATTCCGCGGAGTGCTGCTTTCCTTCCAGGAGATTGATCGAGATCTGCTCCACCTGGACGCCTTTTAAAGCCAGCGCGGTGCGCACGCGGTAGGTGGCGAGCGAGCGCCAGAATCCGTAGAGCTTCATTGCCACGGCTTTCTCCTTTGAATCGCCTATCAGCGCTGCGGCGGAATCACCGGAACCAGGAGGTAGGATTCGCGCCCCGGTCCGGCGTGCAGCGTGTTCCTGCCGCCGAAGACCGCCGCCGGACGGTCGCGCGGATCATCATGCAGGAACGGCCCGCATCCGCGCAACTCGTTCTTGAAATTGGAGAGTTTCGCGCCGGTGGACTTCTGCCACTCGTAATCCCGCCCGCGCACGCTCAACGCGATCCGGTGGCCGGCCGGAACCACGATCGAGGTCGGCCACAACTCCACGTCCAGGGGCACCACTTCGCCCGGTTTCAGCGGCTGCAGCTCGTCGTGCGTGTGATAAGGCCGGTATTCGGTGGAGAGTTTCGGATCGAGCTTGCGGTGCGAAGCGCGCAGCCATCCTTGAGCGACCGGCGTGTGGGGGTCGATCGCGCCCATGAAAACGATCTCGCGCATGTCCGGGGAGAACACGCGGAACACCAGAAACAGGTCTGCGTCGGCGGTGGACGACGATACGAACAGCTTTGCCGCGAGCGGCCCGGTAATCTCGGTCTCGTGCTCGAGCGGCGCTGAAATGAATGTCACGCCGTCGCCTAGCCCGTCATAGGTGGCGCTTGCCGCGGCCTTCGGCGGCTCGGGTCCGAGGGCGTGACCGGCCGGATCGAGATGGAACTTCGTCCAGCGCGTGCGCGCGATCGGCCATTCGTTTTCGTGGCGCTCGACGAAGCGGTCCACGTGGCGCAGCTGCAATTGCACGCGCGGCTGCCGGTCCCAGCCGTTCTTCATGTCCTTCAGGGTGTAATCGAAGAACCTCTTTTGCAGCGTGCGGCCGTAGTCGGTGTAGAAGTGCGTCCAGTGCTCGATGCCGTGCGCTTCGAGCCACTTGTCCCTCGAAGCGGCGCGCACGAAGCCTTCGAAGTTGCCGCGCGGGTGAAGGCCCTGCCCGCCCCAGTTGGCCGCCGAGAGGAAAGGCACGGAGATCCTGTCCCACACCGGAGAACGACCCTTGTGGTAATCGTCGTCGAGCGGGTGCGCGAGGATGTCGTCACCGAAGTCGCAGCGGTTGCGCTGCAATTCGCGGTCGGTCAGCGTTTCGTCTCCGCAGACGAGCTCGCCCGTGACCCGGCTGCGCGGGCCGCGCGCGCCCAGCCCGTACTGCACGCTCTTGACCTGCATGTCGTACCAGTTGGCCCAGAACGTCGAGAGAATCCCGCCGTGGTGCGTCATGTCGCGATACCAGTCGGCCGCCCCCTCCCAGATGCACATCGCCGCGAGGTGCGGCGGCTGGAGCGAAGCCACGTGCCACTGATTGATGCCGTAGTAGGAGATTCCGTTCAACCCGACCTTGCCGTTCGACCAGCGCTGCACCCCGGCCCATTCGATGCAAAGATACAAATCCCTGGTTTCGCGTGGAGAGAAATGGTCGATGTACCCGGGCGAGCGCCCGGCGCCGCGGGAATCGACGCGCACGCAGGCGTATCCGTCCGGGACCCACTTCTCGGGGTCGACGACTTCCCAGTTCTGGTACTTGTTGGACGAGCCGTAAGCCACGTCGGGGTGCTCGGCGACCATCCGCTGCCACGCGCTCGGATAGCCCTCCTGAAACGCGAGGCCCTTGGCGTAGGGGCCGTAGCTGAGAATGACCGGAAACCGTCCTTCCCTCTCCGGACGGTAGACATCCGCCCGGAGCACGAGCCCGTCATCCATCTCGATCAGGACGTCCCAGTCGATGCGCATCCCGTCGCGGAGCTCGCTCCCGGGCGACCCCATCGTATCTCCTTTGGAGTGACTGCGGCGTCGATACAGCTGTTATATTTGTTGCCGCCAATTTGAACTCACGCCGCAGCGCGTGTCAACCCGTCGCACGCAGGAGAAACTCCAAATGAAAATCGGAATTGCAGGCACCGGCAGAATGGGCGCGGCAATCGCCCAGCGTCTCATGAATCTGGGCCATGAACTCACCGTCTGGAACCGCAGCGCCGCCAAGACCCAGCCGCTCGCCGCCGCCGGCGCGAAGATCGCCGCGACCCCGTTTCAGCTCGCCTCGTTTTCGGAGACGGTCATCACCATCCTCACCGATGCCGCGGCCATAGATGCGGTCTATCACGGCAAAGACGGGCTTCTCTCCGGAAACGCTTCCGGAAAGCTCTTTATCGAAATGAGCACCGTCCGCCCCGAAACCGAGCAGCTGCTCGCCGCAACGGTCAAGGCAAAGAGCGCGGTCATGATCGAGTGCCCGGTGGGCGGAACAGTCGGACCGGCGAAAGACGGAAAACTATTCGGCTTCGTCGGCGGTGAGGCGGCCGATGTCGCGCGCGCAAGGCCCCTGCTCGAACAACTGTGCCGCCGTGTGGAACACGTCGGACCCATAGGCGCGGGCGCCCGCATGAAGCTCGCGATCAACCTGCCCTTGCTCGTGTTCTGGCAGGCCTTCGGCGAAGCGCTCGTGCTGTGCCGCCCGCTCGGGCTCGATGCTGCGCGCCTGGTCGATATCTTCGCGGATACCTCGGGTGGACCCAATGTGCTCAAAGGACGCGCAGCCGCCCTCGCGGCCGCGCTTCGGGGCGAGAATGTGGGCCCGATCACCGTCGATATCGACGCCATGCGCAAGGACCTGAGGACGATGATCGAGGAGGCAGGATCGCTCGGAACCACCCTCCCGGTCACTTCGAGTGCGCTGCAGTGCTACGACGAAGCTTCGCACGCCGGTCTGGGAAAGGGCGATATCACCACCATTCCGATCCGCTGGAAGGATCGGGGCGCGGGCTGAGCACGCGCCTCACTGCACCGGCACCACCCCGTCGAGCTTGGCGAAGCATTCGCGCCGCGCCGTCTCCAGAAAGTCCCGGACAAAGGGCAGGCGCGCCACTTCGCCGGTGGTGGCGCCGTACAGATTGCTCCACAGACCGTGCTTGCCGATGCGCCGCGCGATGACGTATCCGTAGTCCACGTAGTTCTTGATTCCCCAGTTCGGAAGCGCGGCCACGCCCCGCCGGCTGGCCACCAATTGCAGGATGGCGACGGTCAGTTCCGTGGTGCGGCGCCTGGGGTGGACCCTGGCCGGTTTCAGCACCCGCCGGATCAGGTCGATGCGCTCTTCGGGCACCGGATAGGTGATGAGCGTCTCTTTCGCGAAATCACCCGCGCCGAGAAAACGCTTCGCCCGCAGCCGGTGATCGGTCGGCAATACCGCAAGCACTTCGAAGCGGAACAGCGGGTGATAAACGATCCCCCGCCTCGGCTTGTTCTCGGATCCGATCACCAGATCGGTCTTGTTGTCGGCGAGCAACGCGAGCGGATTCGGATGAAACCCGGAGACCAGATCGAGCTCCACCTCCGGCCAGTGCTTGCGAAAGGCATCCATGATCGGCATCAGCCAGTCGAAGCAGGTATGGCATTCGAGAACAATGCGCAGCGTTCCCGCCGGCTTGCGAACGAGTTTCGTCAGATCACGCTCGGCAGTCCGGACTTCGCCCATCACCGTGCGCGCCAATGCCACCAGCCGCTGACCCGGCTCGGTAAGCCTTACGGATTGCCCATGGCGCTTGACCATTGCCAGGCCGTAATGCGACTCCAGCGCCTTCAACTGATGCGAAAGGGCCGACTGGGTCAAATGGACGCGCTCGGCGGCGCGCGAGACCGTACCCGCCTCGGCCAGCGCGATCAGCGTGCGGAGGTGGCGGACTTCGAGCATGCTTTATGAATTATATTCATAATATATGCATGAACTTTCATTGGATTCATAGCTAAGCATAGAGCATGATGCTCCACCAGTCAAAGGAGCGGGTCATGGGCCACCATGCAGGCTGACCGGAGCGAAGAACTGAAAGGTCTGCTCGAACGCCGCATCCTCATCCTGGACGGCGCGATGGGCACGACCATCCAGGGCTACAAGCTCTCGGAGGCCGATTTCCGCGGCCAGGGCTTCACCCGGTCCGCGCGCGACCTGAAAGGCAACAACGATCTCCTTTCGTTGACGCAGCCGGCGGTGATTCGCGAGATCCACGCCCAGTATCTCGAGGCAGGCGCCGACATCATCGAGACCAATACCTTCAACTCGAACGCCCCTTCGCAGGCCGACTACGGGCTCGAGCGCCTGGTGTACGAGTTGAACCACGCCGCGGCCAAGCTCGCCCGCGAAGCGGCGGACCGGTTCACCGAGCGCGACCCGGGCAAGCCGCGCTTTGTCGCCGGCGTGCTCGGGCCGACCAACAAGACCGCGTCGATCTCGCCCGAGGTCAATGATCCGGGTTTCCGCAATATCTATTTCGACGAGCTCGTTGCAGCTTACCGCGAGGCGCTCGCGGGACTCGCCGACGGCGGCGCAGACCTGATCCTGCTCGAGACCATCTTCGACACGCTCAACGCAAAAGCGGCGATCTTCGCGATCGAGGCGCTCTTCGAGCAGCGCGGGCAACGGGTCCCGGTCATCGTGTCCGGCACCATCACCGACCAGTCCGGGCGCACTCTCACCGGCCAGACTCCGGAAGCCTTCTGGAATTCCCTGCGCCACGCGCGGCCGATCGCGGTGGGCCTGAACTGTGCTCTGGGCGCGAAACTCATGCGTCCCTATATCGAGGAACTGTCGAACGTCGCCGACACGTTCATCAGCTGCTACCCGAATGCGGGGCTTCCCAATCCCCTCTCGGAGACCGGCTACGACGAAACGCCGGAATATACTTCGGGCCTGCTCCGGGAATTCGGCGAAAGCGGCTTTCTGAACATCGTCGGCGGCTGCTGCGGCACGACGCCCGATCATATCCGCGCGATCGCCCAGGCCGTGCGCGCGCTTCCCCCGCGCAAGCCGCCCGCCGCCGAGAAGAAGCTACGGCTCGCCGGTCTCGAGCCGCTGAATATCGGCGACGATTCCCTCTTCGTCAACGCGGGAGAGCGCACCAACGTCTCCGGCTCCAGGGCGTTCGCCCGCCTGATCCTCGCCGGCGACTACCAGGAAGGCCTCGCCGTGGCGCGGCAGCAGGTCGAGAGCGGCGCCCAGGTGATCGACGTAAACATGGACGAGGCCATGCTCGACTCCCAGAAGGCGATGACCACCTTCCTGCACCTCATGGGCTCCGAGCCCGACATCTCGCGCGTGCCGGTGATGATCGATTCCTCGAAATGGTCCGTGATCGAGGCCGGGCTCAAGTGCGTGCAGGGCAAGTGCGTGATCAATTCGATTTCGCTGAAGGAAGGCGAAACCGAATTCGTCCGCCATGCGCGACTTGCCCGCCGCTACGGGGCTGCCGTGGTCGTCATGGCCTTCGACGAGAAAGGCCAGGCCGATACGCTCGCCCGGAAGATCGAGATCTGCCGACGCTGCTACCGAATTCTGGTCGAAGAGGTCGGTTTCGCGCCCGAGGACATCATTTTCGACCCGAACATCTTCGCGATCGCCACCGGCATCGAGGAGCACAACAATTACGGCCTGGATTTCATCGAGGCGACGCGCGCGATCAAGCGCGAGCTTCCGCACGCCAAGATCTCGGGCGGCGTCTCGAACGTTTCGTTCTCCTTCCGCGGCAATGACGCCGTGCGCGAGGCGATTCACACCGTGTTCCTCTATCACGCCGTCCGCGCCGGCATGACCATGGGCATCGTCAATGCCGGGCAGCTCGGCGTCTACGAGGAGATTCCCGTGGACTTGCGCGAGCGGGTCGAAGACGTGGTGCTCAACCGGCGGCCGGACGCCGGCGAGCGCCTGGTCGACTTCGCCATCACGGTGAAGGCCACGGGCAGGACGCAGGCCGACGAGCTCGAATGGCGAAAGGGCGCGGTGGAGCAACGCCTGGCCCACGCGCTTGTGAAAGGCATCGCGGACTGGGTCGTCGAGGATACCGAGGAAGCCCGGCAGAAATTCGAGCGCCCCATCCAGGTGATCGAAGGCCCGCTCATGGACGGGATGAACATCGTCGGCGATCTGTTCGGCTCGGGAAAGATGTTCCTGCCGCAGGTGGTGAAATCGGCGCGGGTGATGAAGCAGGCGGTGGCGCACCTGGTGCCTTTCATCGAAGCCGAAAAGAAAAAGACCGGCGACCTGAAGCCCAGAGGCAAGATCGTGGTCGCCACGGTGAAAGGCGACGTGCACGACATCGGCAAGAACATCGTTGCGGTCGTCCTCCAGTGCAACAACTTCGAGGTGATCAACCTCGGCGTCATGGTTCCGGCGCAGAAGATCCTCGACACCGCGCTCGCGGAGAAAGCCGACATCATCGGCCTTTCGGGGCTCATCACCCCGTCGCTCGAAGAGATGGCGCACGTGGCGCACGAGATGCAGCGCCAGGGATTCACCATCCCCCTTCTCATCGGCGGGGCGACGACTTCGCGCGTCCATACCGCGGTCAAGATTGCGCCGCACTACGCCAACTCCACCGTGTACGTGCCCGACGCGTCCCGGTCGGTCTCGGTGTGCTCCAATCTGCTCTCGGCCGACCTGAATCGGGACTATGTGCAGTCCGTGCGCGAAGACTACGAAAAGGCCCGCACGCAGCACGCGGCCAGGAAGGGACAGACGCTCGTGGCGATCAGCCGTGCCCGGGCCAACGCTCATCGCATCGATTGGCGGAGCTACGCTCCGGCGCGGCCCCGGATACTGGGCCGCCGGCTCCTGCGCAACTACGATCTCGCCGAGATCGCCCGCTATGTCGACTGGGCGCCGTTCTTCCAGACCTGGGATCTCGCGGGAAGCTATCCGAAGATCCTGCAGGACCCGGTGGTCGGCGAGGCCGCGCGCGACGTGTTCGCCGAGGGCCGGGCAATGCTCGAGAAGGTCATTGCCGAAAAATGGCTCTCGGCCAACGCGGTGTTCGGCCTGTATCCGGCGGCGAGCGCCGGCGACGACATCGAGATCTACACGGACGAATCTCGCCGCGAGAGGGCGATGGTGTGGCACTGCCTTCGCCAGCAGGCCGAAAAGCCCGCCGACCGCGCGAACCTGTGCCTCGCCGACTTCGTTGCGCCCAAAGACACGGGTATTGCGGATTATGTCGGAGCGTTCGCGGTGACTGCCGGGACCGGCGTCGATGCCCGGGTCAAGGTCTTCGAGGCGAACAACGACGACTACGGCGCGATCATGCTGAAAGCCCTCGCGGACCGGCTCGCCGAAGCCTTTACCGAGCTCCTGCACGAGCGCGTGCGCAAGGAGTACTGGGGCTATGCCGCGGACGAGAAACTCTCGAGCACCGAGCTGATCGCGGAAAAATACCGGGGCATCAGGCCCGCGCCGGGCTATCCCGCGTGTCCCGACCACACCGAAAAGGGGCCGCTGTTCGAGCTGCTCTCCGCTCCGGAGGCCGGGATCACGCTCACCGAATCCTATGCCATGCTCCCCGCCTCGAGCGTGAGCGGCTTCTATCTTTCCCACCCGGACTCCCGGTATTTCGCGGTGGACAAGATCGGCGAGGATCAGGCCGCCGACTACGCCCGGCGCAAGGCCCTCGCGCTCGAGCAGACCGAGCGCTGGCTCGCGCCCAACCTCGCCTACGAGCGGTAATATGGAACCGAAACACCCGAGGGCCTTCAGCTTCGAGTTCTTCCCGCCGAAAACCCCGGAAGGGATGGAGAAGCTGCGCGCGACCTGGAAGCAGCTCGCGCAGCTGAAGCCCCGGTTCTTCTCCTGCACCTACGGCGCGGGCGGTTCCACGCGGGACCGCACGCTGGAGACCGTCCTGGAAATCCAGGCCGCCGGCCACAAGGCGGCTCCCCACATCTCCTGCATCGGCGCCACGCACGCCGACATCGCGGCCACGCTCGACCTGTACAAGTCGAAAGGCATCGATCATATCGTCGCCCTGCGCGGAGACCTGCCTTCCGGCGCTGCGAGCGCCGGGGAGCTTCGCTATGCGAGCGATCTGGTGGCTTTTGTCCGGGAGAAGACCGGCGATCACTTCCACATCGAAGTCGCGTGCTATCCCGAATTCCACCCGCAGGCGCGCAGCCCGCGGGAGGACCTGCAGAATTTCAAGCGCAAGATCGACGCGGGCGCGGACGCGGCGATCACGCAGTATTTCTACAACATCGACTCGTATTTCCGCTTTATCGACGACTGCGAGGCGCTCGGCATCGACCTGCCCATCGTCCCGGGAATCATGCCGATCGGGAATTTCTCGCAGCTTGCCCGCTTCTCGGACAACTGCGGCGCCGAGATTCCGCGCTGGCTGCGCCTGAAGATGCAGGGTCTCGGCGACGATGTCGCCTCGATCCGGGACCTGGGCCTCGACGTGGTCACCGACCTGTGCGACCGGCTGCTCTCGGCAGGCGCTCCCGGCCTGCACTTCTACACCATGAACCAGGCAGGTCTGACCTCGACGATCTGGCAGCGCCTCGGCCTGTGAGACGCGGTCACGCCCGCTTGGGCAGCGTCTCCGCGCGCGACGGCTGCCAGCCGAGCCTTTGCGAAACCGCGTCGGCGGCATCCACCAGCTCGCGCACCCAGCCGAGCAGCGCTTTTCTCGCCATGCGATGCACCGGGCCGGCAATGCTGATCGCCGCAACCACGTTGCCCGAGTAGATGCGTATCGGCGCCGCGATCGAGCGCAATCCGATCTCGCTCTCCTCGTCGTCCACGGCGTAGTTGCGCGCACGCACGGCGGCCAATTCGCGGCGCAATGCCTTGCCGTCGACGATCGTGCTGGGCGTGCTCGCCGGGAGTCCGCGCGCGAGGATGATGCGCTCGAGCTCATCCTCCGGAAGGAACGCAAGGAGCGCCTTGCCCACGGCGGTGGAGTGCACCGGCGCGCGGGTGCCGACCTTGGAGCCCATGCGCAGCGCCTGCTTGCTCTCGTGCGTGATGATGTAGAGGATGGAATCGTGGTCCAGAATCGCGAGATGCACGGTTTCCCCGGTTTTTTCCATGAGAGTCCGAAGGAACGGCCTCGCCTCCGTCGTGAAGTCCATCTTGCGGCGTACCATCGTCCCCAGCTCGAACAGCGCGAGCCCCGGATGATACTTTCCGTCTCCGGGGTTCTGCTCGAGCATCCCCTCCTCGAGCAGCGTCGAGGCGAGGCGGTGCACGGTGCTCTTCGCAAGGCCCAGCCGCTTGGCGAGATCGCTGATTCCGATCTCGTACTCGTCTTCGGAAAACGCCTTCATGAGCCTCAGGGAATTCGCGACCGACGACAGCCGGGTCCGGGATTTTGCGGAATTGTGTTTTCGTTCCATCGCGGGCGCTCTCAGGCGGGCCTCGGGCGCGCCAGCCGCATGGCGACCGCGAAACTCGCGACCACGAGAACCGCAACGCCGAGTCCCATCGCGAGTTCGGCCCCCGCCAGCGCCGCCGCGGCCTGCGTCGAAAGCAGCCGGGCCATCCCGAGGCCCGCGATTCCGATGCCGAGCAAGGCGATTGCAAGGCCCATCACGCGCGAGGCCACCCGGGCGCGCCGGTCGGCGCGCTCGACCATGCGCGCCACCCATGCGCCGTTGAGCCCGTCGGTGGTCATCATTCCCAGCGTAAACACCAGCCCGAGCGCGACCGAAAACGGCCAGCCCGCCAGGTGCACCCCCGTCAGCGAAAAAAGCGCCGCCTGGCTGACCGTGTCGAAGGAAAGCGCAAAGGCCGCGCCGATCGTCGCGATGACCGCGGGATGGCTGGTTTCGGCGATTCGTCCCAGCCAGCGCCCCTTGAACCCCGCCAGGCGCACCACGCGGTCCGCGGGGGTGCGGAAAACCGCGACGATATTCGCCGTTCCCAGCGCGAGGAGAAACACGATCGAAATCCATGCGCCGAGGCGCTCCAGCCATTCCGGCGCCACGTCGCCGTGCATGGTGGCCGCAACAAAACCGGCGACCAGCGTGACGATCGCGCCATGGCCCAGGGAGAAGAAGCACCCGGACCAGCGCGCAATCCGCGGCCGGTCGTGCGCGTTGTAGCGCGCGAGTCCGTCGATCGTCGCCAGATGGTCCGGATCCATCCCGTGCCGCAGGCCGAGGAGGAACACCATCAGCGCGAGTCCGGCGAGATCGTGCGGCAGGGGCGAAGTCATCCTATTTGACCGTGACGAGCTCGTTCCAGAGCTTGAGCCATTTTTCGTCTTCGTCGATCAGAACGATGGGGTCGAGCATCAGGTAGGGAAAGGCCACCAGGTCGCTTTTCACCTTGCGGCTCGAGGGAAACCGCCCCATGGAATTGAAAAGCTGCTGTCCTTCCGGGGACAGCACGAAATCGGCGAAAAGCAGCGCCGCATTCGGGTGGGGCGCGTTCGCCGCGAGCCCGATCGCCTGCGGCCTGCCGATCACCGGCTCGACCGGCTTCCAGTCGATCGGCCTTTCCCGGCGCTTCATCGAATCGGCGTTGGAAGCGTAATTGGTAAGGCTGACGGGCACCTCGCCCGCTGCGACCATCTCGGAGAGCAGCACGTGCCCCTTGCGCACATCGGGCTTCATCGCGACCAGCCCGCGAAAGAATTCCACGGCGCGCTTTTCGCCCCAGTGCCTTGCCAGCCCGGCGAGCCACTCCTGATCGGTCGCTTCCAGCCCGATGCGCCCTTTCCATTTGGGGTCGAGGAAGCCTTCATACGTCGCCGGAAGCTCCTCGCGGCGCACCTTCGCCGTATTGAACGCCACGACGAAGAAATCGACGCGGTCCGAGACCCACATCCCGTGCGAAGGCACGCCCCAGAGGGGAATATCGGCGATATGAGGGCTGAGAAACCGGGCCAATACCCGCTCGCGCGCGAGCGCCTCCAGTTCGGGGGCGTTGGTTTCGATGACATCGACGCTGTGGCGGCGCGCCTTGGCCTCGTTGAGCGCGCGCCGCACGACCTGGTCGCTGAGCGAGCGCCACAGCTGCACTTTGACGCCGTATTTCTTTTCGAACGCCTGGGTGAGCGGCCCCGATTCCGAGGTCGCAAGCGACGTATAGACGACCAGAGCGCCTTCCTGCCGGGCCCGGTCAGCCAGGCGCTGCGCGCGGTCGGCGCCTTCGTAGAGGTAGACCGCCTGATTCTTCTCCGGGGATTGCGCTCCCGCGAACGCGACGCAAGCAGCGCTCAGCGCCAGCACCTGGAGCAGGATGATCGAGTCCTTCCACCGCATCGCTTCCTCCTCCCCGCGTCTCGACGTGCGGCGCTTTTTCGCGCGTGGCGCCGATTGACGCTGGCGGGGATTATATGGTCGAATGAGCGCGCTTGGCAAAATACTGGAACTGTGTTCTGTATACCAGAACATCGGTCATCAGGCGAGGACCCCCATGCCGCACGAGAAAGACCAGACCCACTGGCACGAGCCGACCGGCAACAAGAAAGCCGGATTCGGCCAATTCCGGAAGCAGCCGACTCCCTACGACGCGTTCATGGAATCCGAAGGCATCCCGGTTTTCCGCGGCATCGGCATCAGCAAGGTGCAGAACCTGCCGCTCGCGCCGTGGAAGCGCATGGGCGGGCGCGGCCACTATATCCAGCTCCACGGAACGGAGACCAAGTGGGGCTGCTATGTGGTCGAAGTGCCGCCCGGCGGCGCGCTCAACCCCGAAAAGCACATGTACGAGGAGATCTTTCTCGTCGTCGAAGGACGCGGCACGACCGAGGTCTGGCAGGAGGGTGACGCAAGAAGGCACGTCTTCGAATGGCAGAAGGGTTCGATGTTCTCGATCCCCATGAACGCCTGGCACCGCATCGTCAACGCCACCTCGGGCAGCGCGCTGCTGCTGGCGGGCACGACGGCGCCGAACGTGCTCAACATGATCAACAACGTGGACGCGGTTTTCGGCAATCCGTTCGTGTTCCGCGACCGCTTCAACGGCGCCGACGATTTCTTCAAGCCGAAGGACGATATCGAGCCCGATCCGGTGCGGGGCCTGGCGATGCGGCGCACGAATTTCATTCCCGATATCGTCAACTGCGATCTTCCCCTGGACAACCGCCGCTCCCCGGGCTGGCGGCGCGTCGAGCCGTTCATGACCAACAACTGCTTTTATTTCTGGATCGGCCAGCACGAGAACGGCCGCTACTCGAAGGGACATGCCCACACCTCCGCCGCGGTGCTTATCTGCGTGAAGGGCAAGGGCTACACCTACACCTGGCCGGAGCGCCTCGGCGTCGCGCCGTGGAAGGACGGCCGTGCCGGCGAAGTGAAGCGCGTCGACTACGAGCCGGTCGGCATGGTGTCGGCTGCCCCCGGCGGCGCGCGCTGGTACCACCAGCATTTCAGCGTATCGAAAGACCCGTTTCGCCTGACCGCGTGGTTCGGCCCGCACAACCCCGGGCGCGATCCCGGCGCGCCGGGCGAAAAGCACACCGACTACACCGCGATCGACATTCCCGATGGCGGAACATCGATTCCGTACTGGATGGAGGATCCGTACATCCGCAAGGAATACGGGGAAACGCTGGAGAAGAGCGGCGTGCCGAACCGCATGGACCCGGGTTGGTACGTCGCGCCGGCGGCGAAGTAGCCCGCGCTTCGCATGAGCGAGGAAGCGGGCGGCAGGGTCTTCTTCAGCAATGTCAGGCGCAGCCTCGAGCTGGAAGACGAGATTCGTCTGATCAGCGTCGGCGTCGACATCGGCTCTTCCACCTCGCACCTCGTCTTCTCGCGCCTGGTGCTCGAGCGGCTCGATAACCGCTACGTTGTCTGCGAGCGCAACGTCGTTCATGAATCCGAGGTGCTCCTCACGCCCTTTATCGGAAATGCGGCGGACGATACGACCATCGATGCGGCGGCGCTCGGCGCGTTCATCGACACGCAATATGCGCGAGCCCGTGTCGATCCGAAGGCGATCGATACGGGCGCCCTGATCCTCACCGGCGTTGCCGTCCGCCGCAGCAATGCGCGGGCTATCGGCGAGCTGTTCGCTTCCCAGGCGGGAAAATTCGTTTCGGTAAGCGCGGGCGACGCGCTCGAAGCCACGCTCGCCGCCTTCGGCTCGGGCAGCGCCGCGCGTTCGATCCGCGAATCCGCCCGGGTCATGAACGCCGATATCGGCGGCGGAACTTCCAAGATCGCAGTGTGCGAGGCTGGCGATGTCGTCGAGATGACCGCAGCCGACATCGGCGCCCGTATCGTGTCTTTCGACTCCGAAGGACGCGTGAAGCGCATCGAGGAAGCCGGCCGGCGCTTCGCGGCGGAGGTCGGTCTCGTCCTCGAAATCGGCGCGAAACCCGACGCGACCCTGCTCTCCGCAATGGTCGAGCGCATGGCCGAGCGCCTGTTCGAAGTCATGAGCCGGCCGGTCCTTCGCGCCGAAACGAATGCCCTGCTGCGCCTCGATCCGCTTCGCAACGAGCGCAAGCCCGGGGCGATCACCTTTTCGGGCGGCGTGTCGGAATACATCTACGGGCACGAGAGCCGCGCTTTCGGCGACCTGGGGCCCGCGTTCGCCCGCGCGATCCTCGAGCGGGTCGAGGCCTGGGGGCCGCGCGTCGAACCCTCCGACGAAGGGATCCGCGCCACGGTGATCGGCGCCTCCCAATACACGATCCAGGTCAGCGGCAGCACCATCTTCGTCGCGCCGCAAAGCGTGCTCCCTTTGCGAAACGTGCCGGTGGTAACGCCGAATCTGCCGCTCGACGACGACATGCTCGATATCCGCAAGATCGCGGCGGCGGTGCAGACCGCCTTGCGGCGCCTCGATCTGCACGAGGGCGAACAGACCGTGGCGCTCTGCTACCGCTGGAGGAATTCGGCCACCTTCGCGCGGCTCGACGCCTTCTGCAAGGGCGTCTCCGCCGGTCTCGCGAAACTGCTGGACCGCGGCCTGCCGCTGGTCCTCGTCGGGGACGGCGACGTGGGCGGCCTGATCGGCATCCACTGCCGGGAAGAAGCCCGGCTTCCGAACCCGATCGTGTCGATCGACGGGATCGCGCTCAAGGAATTCGATTTCATCGACATCGGCGCGCTGCTCGAGACCTCGGGCGCCGTGCCGGTCGTGATCAAGTCGCTGGTGTTTCCTGCGAGCGCCGCGGTCGGACGCAAGACCGCGGGTTCGTGAGAACATTCGGGTCGAGCGCGACGCCGAAATGAGCGGAAAGAGAATCATGGACGGCATCACCGGCGCGGAAGCCCTCCTCCGGACGCTTCGCCGCATGGGCGTGGAGAAGATCTTCGCTTCGCCCGGATCGGATTGGGCGCCGCTGTGGGAGGCGCTTGCCAGGCTCGCGGGCCGCGAAGACGTTCCCGAATATGTCTCTTCGCGGCACGAAGAGACGGCAATCGCGATGGCGAGCGGCTACGGCAAAGCGACGGGCAAGCTTTCGGCCGTCGTGCTCCACACGACCGTCGGTGCGCTCCACGCGACCATGGCCATGCGCGCCGCGCTGCACGAGCGCATCCCCATGGTGGTGCTCGCGGGGGAATCGGTGAGCTTCGGCGAGCGGCCCGGATACGGGATCGGGCCGCAGTGGCTGCGCTTGCTCTCCGACGTCGGCGGGCCCGCGCGGCTGGTCGCTCCGTGCGTGAAGTGGAGCTTCGGCCTGAACGACAGCGTTCTCCTGCCCGCAACGATCGCGCGGGCGTGCCAGATCGCGGCGGCCGCGCCGCGCGGACCGGCTTTCGTCTCGGTTCCCACCGAGTTCCTAATGGACGGGCACGCGGCGGAGGCGCAGCGCGCGCAGGCGCCGGTGCGGGACGCCGCGGTGGACCCCGCGGCGCTCGAAGAGCTGGCGGAGATGCTGTGCGCCGCGAAATCCCCGATCATCCTTACCGAGGAGGTCGGCAAGGACGCGGGCGCCGTCGGGCGGCTCGTGTCGCTCGCCGAGACGCTGGGGGCGCCGGTGTTCGACGGGTGGCAGCCGGGCTACGCGAATTTCCCGCGCGCGCATCCGCTCTACGGCGGCGTCGCTCCCGAAATGAAGTCCCTGCTCGAGGAAGCCGATCTGCTCTTCTGCGTCGAGACCGTGGTGCCCGCGCATCCTCCCGCGATGCTGTCCGGATCCAAGACCCGGATCGCGGTACTCGGCGAAGACCCGCTCCACGTTCATCTTCCCTACTGGGGCTTCCGCACGGACCTCGTGGTCGCGGGCGCAGTCGAACCTTCGCTCGCGTTTCTTTGCGAGCGCGTGGCGCGCGCCCTTCCGCAGCGGACGCGCGCTCCAGCGGCGGCGCGCTGGGCGAAGCGCAACGGCGAGCTGCGCGAGAAGCTTCGGGGGCAGGGACGCGCCGCGGGCGGGCAAAGCGCGATCGAGTCCGCCTGGATAGGCCACGAGCTGAACGCGGTCCTGCCCGAGGGGGCGATCGTCGTCGATGAAACCATCACGCACCGGCACGACGTGCTGCGCCAGCTCGATCGGCTCGGTCCCGGCGGGTTTATCTCGGCCAGCTACGGCGGCCTCGGCATGGGGATCGGGACCGCGCTCGGAGCGAAGCTCGCGCTTCCGGACCGCACCGTCGTCGTCACCATCGGCGACGGCGCGTTCTACTACAACCCCGTGCTCGCCTCGTTCGGCGCCTCGCAGGAACTGCGGCTGCCGCTCCTCGTCGTGCTGTTCAACAACGCCGGCTATCTTTCGCAGAAGCTCGACGTCGTGCGCGAGTACCCGGATGGGGCGGCGGTGCGAACCAAACATTTTGCGGGCTTGTCCATCCTGCCGCGCCCGGATTACCCGGCGCTCGCGCGCGCCTTCGGCGGCCACGGGGAGTCGGTCGAGCGACCCGCGGGAGTGCGCCCTGCGCTGCTGCGCGGGCTGGAGGCGGTCTCGAAAGGAAAGCTCGCGCTGATCGAGATGGTGCTTGCGCCTGTCGGCGGGTGAGCTTCCCTCGGGAGACACTCAAAGCGGGCTGGCCGAGAACGTGTCGCAGTCTTTCGGGCGGCCGGAGTCCATTCCACGCTTGAACCAGCGCACGCGCTGCTCCGATGTGCCGTGGGTGAATGACTCGGGCACGACGCGGCCCTGGGTCTGCTTCTGCAGGCGGTCGTCTCCGATCGCCGTCGCGGCGTTGAGCGCTTCGGCGACGTCGCCGGGGTCCAGCTGATTCTTCGTTGCCGCGTGGTATCCCCACACGCCCGCGTAGCAGTCGGCCTGCAACTCCATGCGCACGGAAGTCCGGTTGGATTCGGCCTGGGAGGCGCGCGCTGCTTCGATCTTCTGCAAGGTGCCCGTGAGCTTCTGCACGTGGTGGCCCACCTCGTGCGCGATCACGTAGGCCTGGGCGAAATCCCCCGGCGCGCGGAAGCGCGTTTGCAGGTCGCGGAAGAACGCGAGGTCGATGTAGACCTTCTCGTCGCCGAAACAGTAGAAGGGACCCATGGCCGATTGCCCCATGCCGCAGGCTGAGCGCACTTGCCCGTCATAGAGGACCAGCGTCGGGGGGCGGTACTGCCCTTTCGATTGCTGAAAGATCCTGCCCCAGACGTCCTCGGTACTGCCGAGGATCTTGGAGACGAACTGCCCCATCTCGTCCGCGGGCGCGCCCCTGGGCGCCTCGCGCGTTTCGTGTCGAGGAACGACCTGCTCGGCCACGTTCAACACGGCGCCGGGGTCGAAGCCGAGGAAGTAGGCGACGACGGCGATCACGATTCCCCCGACGCCCAGCCCGCCTCCGACCAGGCCCATCCCGCGCCGATCCTCGACGTTGCCGCTGGCCTGCTGGTCGCCTAGTTGCATGGTCGCTCCCGCAAGGCGATCGCGGGGACAGCTCTCGACGCTCTAGCGCAGCCCGAAAAACGACAAGAGCACGGCGATAATGACGATCAAGCCGACGATGTAGATGATGCTGTTCATGAGATCACCTTCGCGTGGGTTAGAGGGTCGAAACAATTCACTGCATGCCACTGTACCCTTCCCGGCCCGGACGCTCCGTTCGCCAGCACGCATAAAATCGGATAGTTCTTGGCTTGACTGGCGGAGAGGGCGGGATTCGAACCCGCGTTAGGCTATTAACCTAAACACGCTTTCCAGGCGTGCGACTTAAACCGCTCATCCACCTCTCCGTTGCGAGCCGGAGATTTTACGCGAGCGGGCGGCAGAGCGCGAGATGAGCGGCTAGGTCGATTGCTTGAGTTGCTCGAGAATCGCCGGATTCTCCAAAGTCGAGACGTCCTGCTTGATCTCCTCGCCCTTGGCGATCGAGCGCAGCAACCGCCGCATGATTTTCCCGGAGCGCGTCTTGGGCAGGTTGTCGCCGAAGCGGATGTCCTTGGGCTTGGCGATCGCGCCAATCTCCTTCGCCACCCAATCGCGTAGCTCCTGAGCTATTTTTTTTGCTTCGTCGCCCGTAGGCCGCGGGCCTTTCA
>Ga0193699_10000470_pt1 | contig 17344 bp, 16 predicted proteins | sample L3c2metaG_FD_160095 | JGI IMG/M metagenome (GOLD analysis project Ga0193699, IMG submission 160095) | Soil microbial communities from a riparian zone of the East river system, Colorado, United States - L3c2 | ecosystem: Environmental > Terrestrial > Soil > Riparian zone | place: USA: East...
CGATCTGACGGAGACGATGCGACGTGCCGCGATGCAGAGATGCCGCCGAGGACAGCTACGACAGGCGCGCCGCGAAGTCCGATGATTTCGTAGCGCACTGCTTTCGGATCGAGCTCCCCCAACCGGGATGGAGATAGGCTCGCGGAGGACAATGTCGGGTCGGCTGTGACAACCGCAGTGGCGCTCATTGGAGCACCTCCCCTTCGTTGCTATTCTCGTAGCGCGCAACACAGGGTCTCGCGTTCGCCAATTCCAGCGCGACGATCAGGCGCTCGACCGAATTCCATGGTGCGGGCGCAGTGATCACCGCGGCGTCGAGGTAGTCGCCGATGAAACGCTCGGACCGAAGGCCGACGTCGGCTGCGGCGCCGTTCAACGAAGCGGAATCGATTGCGGCCGCTACGAGCCAACGATGCTCGCGCGGATCCGTGGTGGCGGACAAGAACCTCGTCGCTCCAGCCCCGCGATCGTTCGGGGGCGGAGAGACGCGAAGCAGGTCGCTGAGCAATGCCGCAGCTGTCGGACGTCCGCCGGCGCCGGGTCCGGACACGCTGAGCGGCGAAGCCCAACCGAGATCTACTTCGACTCGATTTTCCTCGAGCGTAGTTCGTCCAAACGCGCTCCGGGATGCTACAATCACGGGCTCGACAGCGGCAGCCACACGGCATCCGGGAAGCTGCGCACACTCGGCGATGAAGCGGACGCGGGCCCCATCGGTCGCTGCAATTCGGACCAGCCGCTCCAAGCCTGGAACCAGCGGTGTCCGCCGAATGTGTAGCCCAGTCGGTTGTGTACCGAATGCGATCCAGGCAATGATCGCGAGCTTGTCCGCGGCATCACGTCCGTCAAGATCGCGCGAACAGTCAGCCTCGCTCAGCCCACGCTCTCGCGCGGAGGCGATGGCGGTCTCCAGACTCACACCGCGCTCGAGCAGTGAAATCACATAGTTCGAGGTCCCATTGAGGATCCCGCGAACCGAGAGCGGCGTGGAGGCACCGACCAGATCACGCAGCGTCGAGATCACCGGCGCGCTTCCGCCTACCGCCGCCCCAAAGTCGAGCCCGGTCCCGTTGGCGGAAGCGAGTGCTGAAAGGCTGTCGCCGTGCGAAGCGACCAGCCCTTTGTTGGCCGTGATCACTTTCTTCCCACGCCTCAACGCATCGGATGCGATGGTTCGCGCAGGCTCTTCTCCGCCGACCGCCTCGACCACCACATCAGCGTCGTGGGCGAGAAAACCATCAAGGCTGTTCGTGAAAAGCCTGGCTTCGAGAGGAAGGTTGCGCTCCCGATTCACATCCCGAACCAACACGCTCGTCAGATCGAAGCGAATACCGAAGCGCGCTGCAATCGCGGGAGCCGACTCATGGAGGAGCCGGACGAGGCCGCCACCAACGACACCGCATCCGGCAAGAGCGAGTCGCACAGTCTGCGGCGTTTCAACGTAGGAGCTGGTCATTGGAATCCTGGTTGATGGATTCCGCGCATAAAGCAGAACGCCCACGGCTGTGAGGCCGCGGGCGTTCCTCGCTTTTTAGCATTTATTTAACGTGGCTGCAATACGCGGCAAATGACCACAGGCTTCTTCAGTTGTAGCTTGAGTATATGTCGGCACTGCGGCTTGGTCAAGGCGGGCCGCGTCGAAAGACGCGTTGGCCGTTTCCTGTTTCCTGCTGCCTGTTTCCTGCTACCTGTTACCCGATCTCGCATTTCTGAGATCGACGCGCCTCCCTAACCTCACCCCACCAGGTGCAGGATCCGGTTGCTCCGCGCGGGTGAACGATGGGGATGGCGGACCCGTCCCCTTGAAGGGTTCAGGCGTGGCTGACTTCCGAAAACTTCGGGTATGGCAAAAGGCCCATGCGCTCGCTGTCGAGGCGCATCGACTCACCGCCCGGATGCGCGGAGTGAGGAGCGCACCTCTTCGCGACCAGCTTGCGCGAGCGGCAATGTCAGTACCGACAAACATCGTCGAGGGGAGCGCCCATGCGAGTCCGCATGAGTTTGCCCGCTTCGTTCAGTACTCCCTAGCTTCGGTGTCCGAACTCGAAGGCCACATTCAGCTAGCGCGCGATCTCGAGTTGATAACCGAGCAGGACTTTAGGCCCTTCTTGACTCGGATTGTCGATGTCCGGAAGATGCTGCACGGGCTGCTCAAGACACTGAAGGAAGCGGGCAACGGGTAGCTGGCACGGATAACAGACGACAGAAAACGGACAACGGCAGTTGAGAGAAAAAAAAGGAGGAGGTCGCATTCGCGACCTCCTCCTTCCTTAGCTGCTTCCAGCGTCTAGTACATGCCGCCCATACCGCCCGGGGCACCACCGCCCGAAGCGCCTGCTCCGGCCGGCTCTTTCTTCTCGACGATCAATGCTTCGGTCGTGAGGAGAAGGCCCGAGATCGACGCCGCGTTCTGAAGCGCCGTCCGAGTGACTTTCGTTGGATCGATGACTCCCGCGGCGACCAGATCCTCGTACTGATCCGTCAGCGCGTTGTAACCGTAGTTGTTGTCCTTCGAGACGCGAATCTTCTCGACTACGATCGAGCCTTCGCCACCGGCGTTCTGCACGATGATCCGCACCGGCTCCTCGATCGCACGACGGATGATGTCGACGCCGATCTGCTCGTCGCTTTCCGCCAGCTTGAGGCTCTTGAGTGCTTTCTGCGCGCGAACGAGTGCGACACCGCCGCCTGGGACGATCCCCTCTTCCACGGCTGCGCGAGTCGCATGAAGCGCATCCTCGACTCTCGCTTTCTTTTCCTTCATCTCGCTCTCGGTTGGTGCACCGACGTTGATGACCGCCACACCACCGGCAAGCTTGGCAAGACGCTCCTGGAGCTTCTCGCGATCGTAGTCGGAGGTCGTCTTCTCGACTGCGGCTTTGATCTCCTTGATGCGTCCCTTGATCTTCTCTTCGTCGCCCTGACCGTCGATGATCGTGGTGGTCTCCTTGTCGACGACGATGCGCTTGGCACGGCCGAGGTCAGTCACCACTGCGTTCTCGAGCTTGAGGCCGAGCTCCTCGGAGATCACCTGGCCGCCAGTCAGCACGCCAATGTCTTCGAGCATTGCCTTGCGGCGGTCACCGAAGCCCGGTGCCTTCACCGCGGAAACGCGGAGAGTGCCACGGAGCTTGTTGACGACGAGCGTCGCGAGCGCCTCTCCTTCGATGTCTTCGGCGATGATGAGCAACGGCTTGCCCAGCTGCGCGACCTTCTCGAGGATCGGGAGCAGGTCCTTCATCGACGAGATCTTCTTGTCGTGAATGAGGATGAGTGGATCCTCGAGGACGGCTTCCATCTTCTCGGGGTCGGTGACGAAGTACGGCGAAAGGTATCCGCGGTCGAACTGCATTCCTTCCACGGTCTCCAGCGTCGTCTCGAGGCCCTTCGCCTCTTCAACGGTAATGACGCCGTCCTTGCCGACCTTCTCCATCGCCTCGGCGATCAGATCGCCGATTTCCTTGTCGTTGTTGGCTGAGATGGCGCCGACCTGGGCGATTTCCTTCTTGCCCTTGATGGGTACGCTCATCTTCTTGAGCTCTTCGACGACCGCGCTCACGGCGGAATCAATCCCGCGCTTGAGTGCCATCGGGTTCACGCCGGCCGTGACGTTCTTGAGGCCTTCGCGAAAGATTGCCTGGGCCAGCACGGTGGCTGTCGTCGTACCATCACCGGCGAGCTCGCTGGTCTTGGTGGCGACTTCCTTCACCATCTGCGCGCCCATGTTCTCGAGTGGATCCGAGAGCTCGATTTCCTTGGCGACGGTTACGCCGTCCTTCGTTACGGTCGGCGCACCGAACTTCTTGTCGATGACGACATTCCGTCCCTTGGGGCCAAGTGTAACCTTGACCGCCTCGGCGAGCTGGTCGACGCCGCGCTTGAGAGCCGCGCGCGCATCGGTATTAAAGTGTAGTTCCTTGGCTGCCATATGATCGCTCTTTGGGTGTCTGGTTTAGTTGACGATGGCGAGCACATCGGACTCGCGCAGGATCAGATACTGTTCGGTCTCGATCGTCACTTCGGTGCCGCTGTACTTTCCGTAAAGAACCTTGTCTCCGACCTTTACTTCCATCGGGACGCGCACGTTCTTCTCGAAGCGGCCGGGGCCGACGGCGATGATCTCACCCTGTTGCGGCTTTTCCTTGGCTGTGTCCGGGATGAACAGTCCGCCGCGCATTTTCTCGGTGTCCTCGAGCGCTCTGATGACGACGCGATCCGCGAGGGGTGCGACCTTGGTGCTGTTTTGTGTTTTTGTGGCCATAGTTAGCTGCCCTTCTGCTGAAATAGTGGCTGGTGGTAGGGAGTGCTTCTGTTAGCACTCGATGGAGGTGAGTGCTAAGCGTCCAAGTTATCCGCATTGGGGGACCGAGTCAACCCAGAAAAGCCCGGCCGGAAGCCGAGCCTTCCCTGGCGGTCAGGGAGCCAGCAGTTCGTAGCCGATTCGGATCCCTTTTAGCGTCAGGAAGGGGTCAACCACCTCCAGCTCGGCGGAATGGGGCTTAATCGCCTCCGCCATCCCCCCCGTCGCTATGACAATGGGGGCTGTCTTCCCGGGCCACTCTTTCTTGATTCGCCTGACGATCCCATCGATCGAATCGACTGCGCCGTACAGGACCCCCGCTCTAATGCACTCATCGGTCCGGCGGGCGATCACCTTCTTCGGCGGCACGATGTCGGTCGCGGGAAGCTGCGCCGTGCGGCGAAAAAGAGTCTCCGCCGAGATCATTATTCCGGGCTGAATGACCCCGCCCAGGAACGTGCCATCCGCGGTGATGCAGTCGTAGGTGGTCGCTGTCCCCAGGTCCACCACGATCGCGTCCCTCTTGTGGAGCCGGCTCGCGGCCAGAGTGTTGGCAATCCGATCGGCGCCGACCGTGAATGGCTCTTCGACGTCCAGCTTTATTGGGAGTTTGGCGCGCGCGTCGATCATCACCGGCTTCCGCCCGAAGCACATCTCGCACGCTTCGGCCAGGACGGGCGTGATCGCGGGAACAACCGAGCAAACCGCGGAGCCCGTGTTCGCATTTGGGGACGGAATAGTCTCGCCCGTCAACGACTGTATGAGGAGCGCGAGCTCGTCCGCCGTTCTTGGAGCGGCAGTGGTAAGGCGCCAGTGGGCGACGAGCTTTTCGCCGTCGAAGATTCCAATCGTGATTTCAGAGTTGCCGACGTCGAACACGACGATCATTGAGCATCCCGCAGTACGAGTGAGCCCGACCGAAACGGAACAACGGAGTCTGCCAGCGCGATCAACAGCTCGCCAGTGGGAGTGATTCCCGCGACGCGTCCAATGGCGGGCTGCACGCACGCCTTTCCTCGCGCCATGTCGCGGGCGTTGAACCCCTCCCGCTCGCTGGCGTCGAGCGCACCGTGAGCCCGCGCCGCGAGACGAAGCGCCGGCACCAACTCACCCAACACATCCAAGCGCCCCGTACCCGGCTCGAGTCCAGCCGCGTTCTCTACTTCTCTGGGTGCGCTCACATTTACGCCGAGTCCGATCGCGACCCATTCCACGGACCCTTCCCGCCACCTGGCTTCCACCAGAATCCCGGCAAGCTTGCCATTCTCGATATAAAGATCGTTCGGCCATTTGAGACGAATCGGCTCGGGGGCAAAGCGGTCGAGGGCCTCCGCCGCGGCGAGTCCGACGCGTAGCGACAGTACTTCAAGCCCCGACGAATCAGCGGGACGCTCGATGAGCGTGAGCCAAATGCCTGCGCCCGCAGCCGACTGCCAGCTCTTTCCGCCCCTGCCCCGTCCAGCCGTCTGCTCATTCGCAATGACGAGGGTTCCGGCCGGCGCGCCTTCGGCGGCGATCCTGTGCGCGACATCGAGAGTGGACGTCGTTGATTCGAGGAGCTCGACTCGTGGAAGGTCGAGCACTCGCTCCAACTCCTCGGCGGTTGCACCGTCGAATTGTGCGTCGCTAGCCTCGCGCGTAGATCACCGACAGGACGGCGATGCCGAGGGCAACGCGATAGAAGGCGAAGATTCCGTAACTGTGCCTGCTGATGTAGCGCATGAGAATCGAGATCGCGAGCCAACCGCTGATCGCGGATGCGAGCACTCCGGACATTATCTCGTTCGTGAGGCCGCCCTGGGCCAATGCCTTCGGAGCCTCGACTATGATGGCCGCCGCGATGATCGGACCGCTCATGAGAAAGCTGAATTCAGCTGCGCTCTCGCGATCGAAGCGAAGGCCGCGACCGCTGGTGATCGTCGAGCCCGAGCGCGACACGCCCGGAATGAGCGCGACTACTTGAGACAGACCGATGAGAATTGCGTCTACCCACCGCATTTCACCTAGCACGCGAGCCTGGTCGACGAGCTTGTCAACCAGCCAGAGCACGACTCCCATCGCGATGAGAGCGATCGCGATAAGCTGGGGGCTCCGGAATGCGGATTCGGCCCTGGATTGCAGGAGATAACCGCCAATAGCGCCTGGAATTGTTGCAATGATCAGGTGAATCACCTTCCGCTTTTCCGGAGTTTCGATCCGCCCAGTCGTGACGATACCGACCGCCCCGCGAACGAGCGCGAGCCACTCCATCCGAAAATACCAGAGCAGCGCGAGCAGCGTCCCGAAGTGCAGAGCGACGTCGAAGGCGAGGCCGGGATCTTCCCAGCCGAACAGCCATGGCGCCAGCGCGAGATGCGCCGAGCTGCTGATCGGCAGAAACTCCGAGAGTCCCTGTATGATGCCGAGTGCGATCGCTTGAAGTGGTGTCATGATTGGTGGATGGGGAGTGATCGTTGATATAGCGATTCGTACTGAGTTACGATTTCGTCCCGGGAGAAGCGCTCGCGCGCGTCCTTGCTCGCGAGCTTGCTCATCTCCGACCAACGCCTGGGATCCTGAAGGATCTCGAGCGCGGCCGCGGCCATGCCGGGAATGTCGCCGACGGGACACAGGATGCCGGTCTCGCCATTGCGCACAACCTCGGGGAGCCCTCCTGCATCCGACCCAACCACGGGAACTCCCGACGCAAGCGCCTCGAGGGCGCTCAATCCGAAAGACTCGCTCTGGCTAGGAAGCAGGAACAGGTCGGCAGCGGCGAGGAGAGGCGCAATCTGATCGATCTTGCCCAGGAACGACACCGAATGCTCGACGCCCAGTATTCGCGCTTCCTCTTCGGCGGCTGGTCGGTCGGGGCCGTCGCCGACCATGACCAACACGCAGGGAAGCTCGCGGTTTACTTCGGCGAAGATTCGCACTACGTCGCGCACGCGCTTGACCGCGCGGAAGTTCGAGACGTGCATGAGAATCGGCTTGGACGCTCCGAACTGGTTCTTGAGCAGCGATGGGTACTTCTCGCGATTGTAGACGTCCGGGTCGATGAAATTGTGGATGACATCGATCTCGGGTCCTTCGCACCCGAAGGCGCGGCAAGTTTCCTCGCGCAGGTAATCCGATACGGCGGTGATCCGATCCGATTTCTCGATCGAGAACTTGGTGATCGGATAGAACGACGGATCCTGACCGACGATGGTGATATCCGTTCCGTGCAGAGTCGTGATCAGGTGCACGTCTTCATCGGTTTCCCGCAGCATCTCACGCGCGATCCACGCGCTGGTCGCGTGCGGAATAGCATAATGGCAGTGGAGCAGCTCGAGTCCGTGAGTCCTGACCACCTCGTGCATCCGGACCGCGAGCGCGAGATCGTACGGAGGAAACTCGAACAGCGGATAACGGCCGACGTCGACTTCGTGGAAGAAGATTCGCGGAAGGAACGATGGCAGGCGAAAGGGCTGCCGGTACGTAATGAAGTGGACTTCGTGTCCACGATCGGCCAAGGCGATGCCCAGCTCCGTCGCAACGGCGCCGGATCCGCCGTACGTCGGATAACAGGTGATGCCAATGTTCACTCAGCTCTCTCCCACCACTCTCGCGCAACGGCTCTGGCTCGAGAGTCTTCAGGATTTACGTGCGTCACGGCTGCCGGCGGCAGCTGGTGTCTGAGCCAGGTTCGCTGGCGCTTCGCGTATTGTCGCGTCTCAATAATGACCCGCTCCTTCGCGGATGACAAATCGAGATTGCCCTCGACGTGGTCGCGCATCACAGAGTAGCCGCTCGCCTTCCAGGCCGGCGCGTCGGGCGGAATCCTTTTAGCAAGTCCTTCGACTTCAGGGAGCCAGCCGTTCGCGAGCATTCTGTCTACGCGTTCCTCGATTCGCGCGGAGAGACGAGCGCCCGGATCCACGACGAGGTAAGCAGCCGAAGCGCCAGGCTCGTTCCCCTCCCGTTTCGCGTTGTGGAGTGAGTGCAGCTCGCTGATCCGCTCTCCCGCCAGGATCGCCGTCTCGATCGCCCGCACGAGCTGCGTGCGACCGAGATGCGCGCGAGCTGGATCGAGCGCATTGCACCAGCGCTTCAGCTCGGCGACGGACATCGACTCGAGCTCGCGCTCCAGCTCGCCTCGCCGCGCAGCATCGAGCTCTGGCGCGGAGAACAGCGGTTCGACGAGGGCCTTGATGTACAAACCCGTTCCGCCGACGACGACCGGCTTCTTGTCGATCTCGCCCGCGCTCTCGATCCACTCATCGGCCTCAGCCGCCCACCGCGCCGCGGAGAAACGCTCATCCGGCTCGGCGACGTCGATTCCATAGTGGGTTACTCGCGCGCATTCCTCGCGGGTCGGCTTGGCGGTCCCGACGTCGAAGCCACAATAGATGGCGCGCGAATCCGCGCTGAGGATCGCCGCGCCGAACGTCTCCGCGAGGTCCAATGCGATCGTCGATTTTCCAGCCGCGGTCGGGCCGCAAATGATCCGCATCCTACCGCCGGCCAAATCGCCGCTCCACTTCGTCCCATGTCAGATGAACGATCGTCGAGCGGCCATGCACATCGTGCGCTGGGAGGGTCGTGTCGCGCAGCGCCGCGAAGAGCGAGCGCATCTCCCCCTGCGACAATTCTTCTCCAGCCTTGATCGCGGCTTTGCAGGCTACAGTGGCGGCGAGCCGCTCGTGCTTGGCAGCCGCACCGGCCACGCGATCACCGGTCAACGCGTCGAGCGTCTCACGCAAGCAGCGTTCGGCGTCGAAGCGGGGGTGCGGCATCGGAACCGTGTTGACGATCAGCGTATGACCGCCGAATCCTTCGACCTCGAATCCCAACCGCTCGAGGTATTCCCGATTCGAATCGAACGCCTCACCTTCGGCCGGTCCGAGATGGAGCGTCAGTGGAAGGAGGAGTCGCTGTGCCGGGGCGGCGCCGCTTTCCAAGGCCTTCATGAACTGCTCGTATAGAATCCGCTCGTGCGCCGAGTGTTGGTCGACGAGAACCAACCCGTCTTCGTGCTCGAAAGCGATGTAGGTGCGCCGCAGCTGAAACAGCGGAGGAATCGTTTGCGGCGCAGTGGCGACTTCAGCGATCGCGACTTCCGACTCGTACTCGTCGTTTGCGCTCGCGGACGCATCGGTGTCGAACAGAGGCGCATCGCGGTCCGCGACCGGACGTAAAATCTCAGGGCCCGGATTGGGCGCGATCTCCGCGGGACGGAAGCTGAAGCTCGATCCGCGGAATCCAAGCGACGCGGCACTCTCAAAATTGCCCAGCGCCCGGCGTACCGCGGTCTCGACCGCTCGCTCGGTGTTCCATCGATCGCGAAATCGAACTTCTGCTTTCGCGGGGTGCACGTTGACATCGACGGCGTCAGCGGGAACGGTGACGTTGAGGAAGAACGACGGTCGGACGCCGGCGATGATCGTCGAGCGGTACGCAGATTCCACGGCGCGTGCGATCCCAGCATCGCGCACTGCTCGTCCGTTGATCGAGAGAAAGGCTCGACGAGTCGAAGTGCCGACATCGGCTGGCCTTTGCACGAGCCCACTGGTGTGAACCGGCCCCGCTACGTCATCTACATCCAGCAAATCCTCGGCGTAGCGTCCACCCCAGATGGCGCCGAGCCGCGATCTCACGCTCGACACCGGTGGCAGAGCCAGCGCGCTCTTTCCATCGTGGGTCAGATTGATGCGCACACCAGGCTGAGTGAGGGCGAGAGCTGTGAGAGCGTCAACCGCGCTCCTCCATTCGGATCGCGCGCTCCGCAGGAACTTGAGTCGCGCCGGAACGTTGTAGAAGAGCTGGCTCACCGACACCGTCGTCCCGCGCCGCCTCGCGATCTGCGAAGCGGGTGCGATCTGACCACCTGTAACTCTGATTGACGTTCCTTCACCGTCAGAGGGGGACGTCTGAATCTCGAACTGCGAGACCGATGCGATTGCGGGCAGCGCCTCGCCACGAAAGCCGAAGGTCGAAACGCCGACGAGATCCGACGCTTTCGTGATCTTGGAGGTTCCGTGACGGGCAAGCGCCAGCGGCAGCTCGGCGGCTGACATCCCGCTGCCGTCGTCGCTGACCCGAATGAGCTTCCGTCCACCGTCTTCGAGCGAGATCTCGACGACCGTGGCGCCTGCGTCGACTGAGTTCTCGACCAGCTCCTTCACGACCGAGGACGGGCGCTCGACGACCTCTCCGGCTGCGATCTGATCCGCGACGGCGGCGGGTAGAATTGAGATCAACGGCATCCTATACGGAAGCTACCAATCCTTCCCTCTCGGCGGAGTCGGGACGTTTTTCTTTTGGCGCTTACCCTGAACGTCGGTCTCCTTGTCCTCGGCGGCGTTGAGCACGGCCTCCGCCTGCTGCGGTGTCATGCCGGGCACGGGTTTGGGAGCGGGCGCCTGATTCTGGCTTTGCGCCGGCGAGGGACTCGGGTTCTGACTTTGTCCCCCACCGCCGCCTCCTCCCCCTCCGCCTCCCCCGCCACCGCCGCCCTTTTTCTGCCGGAGGGCCAGCTCATAGTTCCAGCGCGCATCCGAATCAGCCACCGCGACTTCCAGGATCTGCTTGTAACGGTAAAGCGCGCTGTCTAGCGGCGCATCGGCGGAATCCTTGGCGCGGCGCCCCTGCACGAGGTAGTCGAGGCCAAGATTGAATCGTGCGTGGTGACGCACCTCTACATCCTTTGAATCCGCCGCGCGTGTGAGCGGTGGAATCGCGGGCGCCAGTGAATCACGCATCAGCAGCTGGGTGCCGGTGTTGTAGAACGCAATCGCAGCCTTGTCTCGCTCCGGAGGTCTCCGGCAGGATGTCGTCGTGAGCAAGAGCATCGTCGCCGTCGTCGCCGCGGCGGCTACAGCCCTCCGACGCCGCCGGCGAGTCTGCGCAAAAGTGTCGAACGCCAGCAGGACGAGTGCGCCGAGAACGAACCATTGGTACTGGATGCCGAGGTTCTCGCCGGAGACGACCGACCGCGGATTCGCGTGCAGCGTATTCAGTGCCGCGCGAATTCTTCCGGCGCGGTCAGGCGCGCGCGCATCGACAAAAGTCCCTTTCGCTTCGTCGGCGATCGCCTTCAATAGATCCGGCTGATAGTGGGTGACGACGATGTTGCCGTTCTCGTCGCGCTTCTGGGTTGCGACACGATTCTCGACGATCGGAATCGTAGAACCTTCCGGGGTTCCGAAGCCCACCGTGATCACGGTGAGACCCATCTCCCGGGCGCGTCGCGCTTCGGCTAGAACTTCTTCTGCATTGTCGAAGCCCTCGCCATCGCTCATGAGCACTATCGCCTTGTCTCCCTGCGATTTGTTGAGCGACAGGAGGTTGGTCGCCTGGCGAAGCGCGCTGCCGAGTGAGCTTCCGCCCTGCCCTACTATCGTCGGATCGAGGTTCTGTAGAAACAGATCGAGAGCGCTGTTATCGACGGTAAGTGGCGTGAGGATGTAGCTGCGTCCGGCGAATGCGAGCAGCGCGAAACGATCACCAGGCGAAAGATCTCGCAGCCGGTTGATCTCCTGCTTCATCGCTCCGAGCCGACTCGGCTTCTCGTCGGTGGCAAGCATCGAGTTCGATGCGTCCAGGGCCAGCACGACATCAACGCCTTGCTGCTTCACCACCGTCTGCTCTACGCCCCAGCGGGGGCCGGCGATGGCGATGCCGAGGAGCAAGGTGGCAAGCGCGGCGCGAAGGACTCTGGTCCACGGATGATCGGTTCTGATCGATGGCGCGAGCCTCGCGATCATCGACGGAGTGCCTAGCCGTTTCAGACGCTCACCGCGGGCGCGCAGCCCCCACCGTACGAGCCACGCCGTCACGAGGGGAAGAATGATCGCGAGCGGCAACGCCAACGGCCACTGAATGAAACGCAGAAACAGGGTGATGCCGGTCATGGCAGCGGCGCCTTCCACGCAAGGAGCGCCAGCTCGGCAAACAGCGCGAGAATCCCGAGGATCAGAGGCAGGCGAAACAGCTCCCGATACCTTACGACGGTGCTGGAGTGCACCGGGGCTCTCTCCATTCTGTCGATGTACGAGTAGATGTTCTGGAGCGCCGCGGCGTCGCGCGCCCGGAAATACCTGCCGCCGGTCATGCGGGCAATGTTGCTGAGCAAAGCTTCGTCGATCTGCACGGGCTGGTACTGAAAGTTCAGTCCCCCGGCGGCATTTCGTCCGATGGGTACAGGCGCCATTCCCTGGCTTCCTACGCCGATGCCGTAGATCTTGATGCCGTAAGCCGCGGCAGCCTTGGCTGCTACGAGCGGCTCGATCGTTCCGCGATTGTTGATCCCATCGGTGAGGACGATCATCACCCGCGATTTCCCAGGTGCATCACGCAGCCTGTTGGCCGCCGTTGCGATCGCCGTTCCGATGGCGGTTCCGTCCTCCAGCTGCCCTGCCTGGAGATTCGATACCGCTTGCTGGACTACCGCATAATCAGTGGTGAGCGGCACTTGCGTGAGCGCCTCGCCGGCGAAGGCGACGATGCCAATACGATCCGAGGTGCGACGGGCGATGAATTGCTTGACTTTGTCTTTGGCGACTTCGATCCGATTGTAAGGGCGGAAGTCGAGAGCCAGCATCGAGCTGGAGAGATCGATCGCGATGACGATGTTGATCCCCTCGCTCGTCTGCGTCTCCGTATGCGCACCTGAGCGCGGCCGCGCGAGCGCGATGATGAACGATGCGAGCGCGACATTGCGCAGCAGGAAGATCGCTTTGGGAATCCAGCTCCCGGTGTGAGGCCCAGTCGCCAGCACGGACGTGCGCGAGAACACGATCGCGTCCTTCCGACGTAGTCGTCTCCAGATCCACCACGCCGGCAGCAACAGGAGCAGCCACAGCGCTTCCGGAGTATAGAACTCGAAAAGGCCGAAGACGCTCACGCCGCGCGCTCCTTTGCGGCGGCAGCGCGCTTCGCTGGCTCCGATTCCGGATTGACCCTCGCCTCGACGTGATCGACGATCGCCCGCAGTGCGAGCCCGGCTTCGCGCGCTTCGTCGAGCGAGACCTTTACGCGCGCGAATTTCACCAGATCACCGCGCTCGAGCAGTCGCGGCAGCTCGGCCTCGACGCCGTCGCGCGGCTGCATCGTGCGCAATAGCTCGGTGCTCGTATTCGAGCGCCGGACGCCCGGAACCCGCGCCGCCAGGTACTCGCGGACGACGTCGACCATGCTCGCGTAGTACTCCGGGTAGTCGCCATCCTCGAGCAGACGTCTCTGCTCGATGCGCGCGAACTCCTGCTGAGCGCGCGCGTACGGATCGACCGGAGCCTTCGGCCTGTTGCGGTAACGGCGCCACGCCCACCACAGCAGCCCGGCGACGATCGCCGCCGCAAGCAGCGCGAGCCAGAGCAGCCAATTGAAGACGGGAAGGACGATGACTGGTCGCGGCGGTTTGGGAACACGAAGAGATGTGTCGGCCGGGAGAACGGACTTGACGAAGACCGAGGCTCCGCCGAGCGGAAGCCGTCGCTCCTGGCCCGCGAAGGTGATGCGCACGTCAGGAAATCTCAGGGGCTGAACGCCAATGTCCCACGCGGTCAGATGGTAGAGCGCGACGGCAGTGTCGGCGAGCATCGTAACGAGCTTCTCGCCGCGCAGCTCCACGGGGAGAATCCCGTTCTGCGTCGTAGTATCGGGACCATTGGGAAACTCGAATCGCACGCCTGCTGGTGCGCGGACCTTTATGAAGAGATTGAACTGTTGGCCGATCAGTACGGTGTCCGGACTCACCCTGTAGCCCATTTGCGCCGCTAGCGCGCCGGGCTGCGTCTGAACCGACTGAGGCACTACCGCCTGAAGCAGCAGTAGCCCAATGCTCGCGAGGATCACCGCCGACGCGCCCGCGTTTCTCTCGCGCGAAAAAAGCGCAGCAGCGGTTCGACCACACCACCTTCCGTGCGCACCGAGACCTCATCGATCGCCAGGCGTCTCAGGAGATGCTTCCGATGCTCTCGCTCGGCGGCGACACGCGACGAATACGAGTTGCGGACCGAGGGATGGCTGGTATCGACCTCGGTCGTTTCCCCGGTCTCGGGATCGATCAACCGCGCGATCCCGATGTCCGGCAGGTCGCGCTCGCTCGGATCTTCGACCGTGACCGCAACGACGTCGTGCCGCTGCGCCAACAGCTTGAGCGGATGGTCGATGTCCCCCTCGAGAAAATCCGACACGACGAACACGATCGCCTTGTGATTCAGCATCTTGGCTACGTAGTCGATCGCCGTCACCATGTCCGTCCCGGTACCCACAGGCTCGAACGCGAGCAGGTCGCGGATGATTCGCAGCACGTGCCGTCTGCCTTTTCGCGGAGGAATCACGTGCTCGATGCGATCCGTGAAGAGAAGAACGCCAACCCGGTCGTTGTTGCGCACCGCTGACATGGCCAACACCGCCGCCAGCTCGCTCGCCAACTCACTCTTGAATCGGTTGACGGTTCCGAATCGCTCCGAGCCGGAGAGATCGACGACGAGCATCACCGTGAGCTCGCGCTCCTCGATGTAGCGCTTGACGAAAGGCCGGCGCATCCTCGCCGTGACGTTCCAGTCGATCGAGCGGACCTCGTCGCCAGGCTGGTACTCGCGTACCTCGGAGAACTCCATTCCCTGACCCTTGAAGACCGAGCGATACTCGCCGGTGAAAACGGAGTTCACGAGGCCGCGGGTCTTGAGCTCGATGAGCTTTACCTGCCGGAGGATCTCCGGCGGTACGCCCATCGGCTTTTCGGGAGTGCGCTTCTTTGGCGGCTCCTTACGGCGCCACCTCCCGCGGAAAATTCCGATCACGGAGCCGGAATCGCCTCGAGGATGCGCGACACTATCTCGTCGCTGGTCACCTCTTCGGCTTCAGCCTCATAGGTGCGGAGCACTCTGTGGCGGAGAACGTCCGGTGCGATCGCCTTGACGTCGTCGGGAGTCACGAAGGCACGGCCGCGCAGGAAGGCGTGGGCGCGTGATCCCTGAGCGAGCGCGAGCGTTGCGCGGGGGCTCGCCCCGTACTCGATCAAAGGCTTGAGCTCGGCGAGTCCGGCCTGCTCAGGATTGCGCGTGGCGTGGACGATCTCGACGATGTAGTCAACGATCCGCTCGTCGATGTACAGCTCGGCGATGTGCCTTCTGGTGTCGAGAATCTGTCGCGGCGTCGCGACCTGGTCGACCGGAATCGGCTCGCCAGTCGACATCCTTCTCAGAACCTCCTTCTCTTCCTCGCGCGAAGGGTAGCCGACGTGGAGCTTGAGCATGAAGCGGTCGACCTGCGCTTCGGGAAGTGGATACGTTCCTTCCTGCTCGATTGGGTTCTGTGTCGCGAGGACCAGGAACGGCTCCTCGAGAATGTGCGTCGTTCCGCCGATCGTGACCTGCTTCTCCTGCATGGCCTCGAGCAGCGCCGCCTGAACCTTGGCCGGCGCGCGATTGATTTCGTCGGCGAGAATGATGTTGGCGAAGATCGGCCCCTTCTTTACCGAGAATTTCCCGTTCGATTGATCGTAGATCTGCGTCCCGACCACGTCAGCGGGGAGAAGATCCGGCGTAAACTGAATTCTGCTGAACGAAGTGTTGATCGTTTCCGCCAGAGTTCTCACCGTCAGCGTCTTGGCGAGTCCGGGCACTCCTTCGAGCAGGACGTGACCCCCCGTCAGGAGACTTATCAGGAGTCGCTCGACCATGTATTCCTGGCCGACGATGCGGCGGCCCACCTGACGCACGACCTCCTGGACTATCGATGCATCAGCGGCTTGTACGGCGTGTCCGGTCACGTCTTGCTCCTCTCGTAGTGTTCACGCTCTTGCCTCCGCTCTTCGTGAGCGCGGAGATGATTTCCTTCTCGCGTGCCGTCAGCGGACGCGTCCTGCCCGACTCCAGCGAACCCAGCTTCACCGGCCCGAACTTCGTGCGCACCAGCCGAAGCACCTCGAGTCCGAGCGCCTCGCACAGCCTTCTTATCTCCCTCGTCTTACCTTCCGCGATGGTCAGGTCCAGCTCCCATATTCCCCGACCGATCCGCCGGGCGGTCACGTCCTTCGGCATGACGAGACCATCCTCCAGCTTTACACCTTTCATCGCCGCTCGTGCCGCGTCGGCGCCATCACCCCGCACTGTCGCTACGTACGTCCGCTCGATTTCGCTGCTGGGATGTGTCAATTTGTGCGCCGCGTCGCCGTCGGTAGTGAGGAGAAGCACGCCTTCGGTCATGTAATCGAGTCGCCCGACGTAGGTCAGTCCGGGAACATCCTGCACCAAATCGAAGACCGTGCGGCGTCCGCCCGGATCGCTGCGAGTCGTCAGCACGCCGGTCGGCTTGTTCAGCACGATCCACGCGAGTGCCGCCGGAGCGCCTACCGTCTCGCCATCGACGGTTATCGTATCACGCGACGGATCGACACTCTGCCCCGTCTCAGCGACGGCTCCGTTGATACGCACGCGCCCGGCCGCCACCAGTTCTTCTGCTTTGCGACGAGAGGCGATTCCCGCGCGCGCCAGCGCGCGCTGAATCCGCATTGTTTCGGGCATCAGTCTGCCCGCGAAGGGCCTTCGCCGTTGTCCTTGGTGGCCGCTACCGATGTGGGAGTCGCCTGTCGAGGCGCACGGAGCGCGATCGCGAGCTCGTCGGCGCGTGGAAGCTCCTCGAGATGCCGGAGGGCGAACTGCTCGAGGAAGGCCGTTGTCGTTCCGTAAAGGAGAGGCCGTCCCAGACCTTCACCCCTGCCGACGATGTCTATCAGCCCACGCTCGCCCAACGATTTGAGGATCGCGCCCGCGCCCACTCCCCTTATCTCCTCGATCTCCGCTCTACCGATCGGTTGCCGGTACGCAATTATCGCGAGCGTCTCGAGCGCAGCGGCGGAAAGGCGTTGCGGGCGTGCTGCCAACTGGGCTCGCTCGATCGCTTCCGTGTATTCCGGGCGCGTAAGAATCTGCCATCCACCTGCGACTTCGATCAGCTCAACTCCGTGACCGTCGGTGTCGTAGTGATCTCTAAGCTCCTCGAGCGCAGAGTCGAGCGTCGTTTCGCCATCGTCCGCGTGAGCAGCCATCACGCGCAGCGCGTCGACCGGAACCG
>Ga0193699_10000471_pt1 | contig 17328 bp, 16 predicted proteins | sample L3c2metaG_FD_160095 | JGI IMG/M metagenome (GOLD analysis project Ga0193699, IMG submission 160095) | Soil microbial communities from a riparian zone of the East river system, Colorado, United States - L3c2 | ecosystem: Environmental > Terrestrial > Soil > Riparian zone | place: USA: East...
GCTGCACCGAGCCGCCCGACTGCTGGGCGATCCACGGCGTGATCGCGTCGATCAGCTCGCGGTAGAGGAAGATCACCTCGAAGAACATCACCGCGCTCTCGACGACGAGCATCTGTACTATAGTAGCCGTCTTCTTTTCCTTGATTGCTTCAGTCACGACCTGCACGCAGGCGAAGCTTCCCGCCACCAGCATGAACAGGAACATCCAGAGCAGCGGTGCCATCACGCGCGGATTCGGATCGAACCCGGTGAGGCTGCCGAATACTTCGTTGAGTGTCGGCTGCAGCGTGAAGGTGAAGATCGTCGCTTCGATCGCGCACCAAACGGTCAGAACGAGAAATGCGACCCAGGGAACACCGGGCTGGAAATAGCGCTCCGACGTCCAATTGAGCAGCGTGAGCGGCGAGCGCAGCAGGCCGAGCAGGATGTTCTTTACCATCAGGAAGGCGAAGCGCACGGAGCCGATGACCCAGCCGACGAGCGCGACACCAACGCGCATCATTCCTGTCCAGAACAGCCAAATGCAGCGGCCAGCATCCCACCACGCCATGAGCATTGATGTGATGAAGGCGCCGCGACCGGAGCGGAAAGGAAGCGTGTATATGGAGGCGACCGTGCACCATAGGCCGGCCGCGATTAGAAGTGCCGGCATCACCAGTGCGATCAATGACACCACGCGAAGGGTGGGACTTCCGCCCGTCCCCGCAAGGACTACCGTCGACTGCCACGCCGCAAGCCAGCGCATCGGCGCCAGCAGTGTGAGCACCGCGCCTTGCCAATCCGCGGGGAATAATTTCGCAAACGATTCGAACATGATGAGCGACCTCGAAAGGAGGTATGTGTGTTCGCGCCGTTGGTGCGTGTGATCTGGTGCTTGAGACGTGCGAGACTACTGAGCGACGGGAGACCGGCGCGTTCTATCGCTTCAAGTCAGACGAGCGAAGCTCATCCGGGAAACGCCGTAATGAGGGCAGGGTCACGGCGCCCGGAAAAACGGCGGGTTAAGCCTCTCGTCGGCGGGCTAGAGGGGTGGTTCCGGCACTTGCCGTCCGGGCTCTCGCTTCGCACAATGGCAGCATGAAATCCGCAATTCGACGCCTGTCTGTCGCCGCGGCCGCGATTCTTTTCACTCTGCCTCGGCTGACTGTCGCGCAGGAGCACGTGCATCCGCAGGCAGTACCTGGAGAATTCGGCACGGTCCACTTCGCGACATCGTGCAGCCCCAAAGTCGGGCCGCAGTTCGATCGCGCCGTCGCGATGCTGCACTCATTCGAGTTCGGCGCGTCTATCCGGACCTTCAACGAAGTGCTCGCCGCCGACTCGACGTGTGCGATGGCGCAGTGGGGGATCGCGCTCAGTCGATGGACCAATCCGATGGCGGCCGGAAACCGGTCCGTCGCGCAGCTGCAGCAGGGCAAGCAAGCCGCTGACGCCGCGAACCGACTTGCCGGTGGCGCATCCGAGCGCGAGCGCGGCTACATCCGCGCGGTCAGCACGTTGTACGACGATTTCGAGCACAAGGATCAACGGACGCGCATCGTCGCGTACGAGCGAGCGATGAACGATCTCGTGATGCGGCAACCCGCAGACACCGAGGCCCTGATCTTCTACGCGATCGCGCTGGCTGCGTCTGCACCGCCGACTGACAAGACGTACGCGAATCAGCTGAAGGCCGGCAGCATCCTCGAAGCACTTTGGGCGAAGCAGCCGAATCACCCGGGAATCGCCCACTACATCATCCATACCTACGATAATCCGGCACTCGCGGACAAGGCTCGAGCAGCCGCAGAGCGCTACGCGAACATCGCTCCGTCCGCCGCCCACGCGCTTCACATGCCCTCGCACACTTTTACGCGAGTCGGGATGTGGGAGGAATCGGCCAACACCAACAACCGGTCGATGAAGGTTGCGCTGAGCACCAACTCCATCGCGGAAGCGCTGCACGCGTCCGACTACGCGATGTACGCCTACATGCAGATGGGAAAGGACTCTGAGGCGAAAGCGATTCTCGACGGACTGCCGGCACTGGCGGCGCGATTCGACGTCAATGCGGTCACAGGCGCAGCTCCTGGTTCCGCGGGCGTATTCGCGCTCGCGGCGATTCCGGCGCGCTGGGCGCTCGAGCGAAGCGCGTGGTCCGAAGCCGCCGCACTCGAGCCCAAAGCGAGCGCCTTCCCGTACACCGAGGCCATGACGTACTTCGCGCGTGCACTCGGCGCATCACACACGGGCGATCTCGTCAAAGCCAAGGCTGCCATCGATTCACTGGCGTCGATTCAGCAGCGATTGAGCGCGAAGGGCGAAGCCTATTGGGCGGAGCAGGTGGCGATTCAGAATCTCGCCGCGCAGGCGTGGCTCGATCTCGCCGAAAAGCGCGATAGCGACGCGCTGGCGCGAATGCGCGAAGCAGCAACGCGTGAGGACGCTACCGAGAAGAGCGCCGTAACTCCGGGGCCGCTTGCACCGGCCCGTGAGCTGCTCGGCGACATGCTGGTCGAGCTCAAGCGGCCAGTCGAAGCGAATGCGGAGTACCGCGCGACCTTGCAGAAGGAGCCGAATCGCCGGCACGCACTCCGTCGCGTCGGCGGACTGACATCGCGTTAAGGCTCAGCGGATAGGTTGAAGCAGGCTACTTCGCTGGGCTTCGGTCGCGCGCCTCGCCCCAATTCGGAAAGGCGTTGATACCCGGCGGGAAAGTCAGCTGCACTTCTCCGCTGCCATCCGTGTTCACAACAAAAAGCTGGAATTGACCCCTACCGCCCGCTCGCCGGTGGAACACGATCTTCTTGCCGTCAGGCGACCATGATGCGGTCAAGTCGGGTACGCTATTGTCGGTGAGCTGCACTTGTCCTGTGCCGTCCGCGTTCATGACGCAGATCTCGAAGTCGGGCCCGCCCCTCCTGCAAGAGAAAACAATGCGCTTACCGTCGGGTGACCAGGCAGGAGCACGCTCCTCCTCCTCATTGTTGGTGAGGCGCACCGGCTTCCCGGTTTCGGCCAAGTCGATCGCGTAAATCTCAGCGGTGGCGGAATTAATAGGATCGTCGGTGACGGCATGGCTCGTGAACACGATTTTCTGCCCGTTTGGCGACCAGTCCGGGTCGTCGTCGATCGCCTCGGGACTGTTGGTGATGTTCTTCGGCCGTGTCCCGTTCTTGAGGACGTCGCCCACGCTCAGGACGAAAATGTCATTGTCGTTCGTCGCCGCGCCCGGGTCAGGCTTGATCGGCCGCCCCTTTCCAGATGCTGAGGCGTGGAACGCGATCTGCTTTCCATCCGGAGACCAGGTGGCAGAGCTACCACGTACAAGGTGAGTCTCGCCACTGCCGTCCGCGTTCATCACGAACAAGTCCGAGGTGTTGAAGGGCTCGCCCTCGGCTCGCAGCCGGTTGCTGTCGAAGACAATCCTGCTCCCGTCTGACGACAAGGCCGGGAAGCCATCAAAGTAGTTGTTCTCCGTCAAGCGCCGCGGGTTCGTGCCGTCCCCGTTCATCAGGTAGATCTCGGCGGCGAGCAAAGCGCGCTGCGGATCGACCGTAGGATCAACAGCGGAATCGTGGCGCGTGCTGACGAACGCGATCGTCGAGTGTAGCGGCTGCATTTCGCCGCGATTCAAGGTCTGCGCGCACGCGCCGAGCAGGCCGGCGACCGAGACTCCGATAATTACCGATGCAGCGAGCGCAGCCCTCTCGAATTCCTCGCGGTTCATGACTCCTCCCTTCGACGAGTGAGAAACTGTCGCTTGTCGCGACCTTTATCCTTGCTATTTTCGGATCGCTCCCCCCAATGCTCATTGTGGCCGATTTCGAAGCAAATCATTGGGCAGGAGGTCGTATATGGTACGCTCCAATCTCGCACGTCTGCTAGCGGCGGTCGTTGGTGTAGTTGGGTTGGTCGCATGTTCTGACCAAACGCCTGTCACGCCCAACGCCATCCGTGGCCCTTCTGAAGCTCGCATCGCCAGTGTTGGCTCCTATGAACTGTCTTTCTTTACGAACGGCCTCCAACCCGTATCGACGCTTTTCGTATTTCAAGAATTAATTCTCGGGGCACATGTGGCAGACGCCGCCGGAGCTCCAGCCCAAGGTGGTTCGGTGACTTTCCAATACTGCTCGTTCAAAGGGGCCCCCCCTAACGATATAAACCGGGCAGACGAAGCACCGAGCGCGGCGTGCGCCACTAAAGACGCAAGCTGGGCAAATCTGATCGGAGTCCCCGTCGATGCATCTGGCAACGCTTACATGGACTTTGGATTTGTCTCGATTCCCAGAACCATCGGCTTCCGTTTCCGTTATAACGCGCAAGGAAGCGGCATCGCCAATGGCGTGAGCGCGCCGAAGGATTTCACATGGGTTTCCGCTACTACGTCAGCTAATTAGATCCTTCCCAGGACCTTCAGGAACGATCTCTTCCAAGCGATGCTCCGAGCACTGAGCCAGCGCCGATAAGGAATGTGCTCAAAATTGGACCAATAGGACTGGACAAGGTGTTCACCGCGACCGCGCACGCTGCGAGAAACCCTATGGCTGCGCCTAGTCCCGTCGGCCAAGACTGGGATCGAACGATCCAACGTCTCCAGACCGCAATTCGTGCGATGAGCATCGAGGCAATGAGTCCACCGAGAATTCCGCCCGCATAGAGACCGCCTTTGCCGAACGAATGACCGGCCATCGATCCGAGTGCGCCGCCAACACCGCCGAGTGCGCAGGCAACAAAGAATAGAGCGACGCGGCTCATCGGCCCGAAGTCATAACCCGGCGCGCTTCGGCGTCAGGGAATTAATGAATTGGGTGCCGTCCCCAAACACCCCAGTCTCGTTCAATCCCCAACAGTACGCCTCACTCGCTGTCGTTACCCCGCACGTAAAGGATTGACCGATACTCAGCGATCGAAAGCTCCGCCCGCCGCTCACCGGTGTAGGGACCGGCTTCAGCACCTGAGTGCCGTCGCCAAGCTGACCGGACCCATTCTCTCCCCAGCAATACGCGGCACCTGATGAAGTAAGGCCGCAGGTGTGATGGTACCTTACGCCTATCCAGGAAAAGGCGATGCCCCCAGCGACTGGTGTCGGAGTCGTGCGAATAAACGTTGTACCATCGCCGAGGTATCCGGAGAAGTTCGCCCCCCAACAGTAGGCCGCGCCCGTGGCCGTTGTCGCGCAGGTATACCACTCGCCCGCACTAATGCCGACGAAGCTCGCGCCACCGGAGACTTGCGCTGGGGTAGAGCTATTGATCTCGGTTCCATCGCCCAGCGCACCAGCGTAGTTCTCCCCCCAACAATACGCGACCAGCGCCGTGGTGATGGCGCAGGTGTGGGTGATCCCTGCGCTTATTACCTTGAAGCTCAAACCTCCAGCCACAGCAACCGGGGCTAGCCGGGTGGTTGTGGTACCGTCACCAAGCGCCCCCCGGGAGTTAGCGCCCCAGCAGTACGCGGCACCGGCAGGCGTGAGACCGCAGGTGTGCGAATCGCCGACACTTATTGTTGCGAAGGTAATCCCGCCGGTCACCGGCGTTGGGCTGAATCGGGTACTCCCAGTGCCGTCGCCAAGCTGACCATATCCATTCGCTCCCCAGCAGTAGGCGAAGCCCGTCGCTTTTAAGGCGCAAGTATGACTACGGCCGGCGTCGACCGCCGCGAACGCGTGACCGCCGCTCGTCAACCTCGGAAACAACAGCAATTCCCACGTCGTCGATCCGTCGCCGAGCTGACCGAACTCATTCACCCCCCAGCAGTAGGTGTGCGCTGCGGCGATCCCGCACGTGTGCGCGACTCCAGCGCTCACGACATCGAAGGCGAGAAACACCGAGAAGGGGTCGCTTGTAGCGCGCTCGGATCCAGGGGCTGTCGCGTTCAGACGATAGCCGGCACCTCTTACGTCGACGGCAAGGTCTGCAAAGGTTGCCACGCCTCCAACCGCGTTGACGCTCTTCGTCCCGAGGAGCGTGGCGTTGACGACATCGGCCGCGAACTCAATCGTCACCCGAGTGCTGGCGCCGGTCATCGTGTTGCCTTGGAGGTCCTGAATTGTGACTTGCACCGTTGGCGTGATCGCAGCCCCGGCAGTTGCGACGGTTGGCTGTGTCGTGAAGGCCAACTTGGTCGTAACGGGCGGGGTTGTTGGATCACTCCCACCGCAGCCAAGGCTGAAGGCGATGATCGCAGTGCCTATCGGATTTCGACAAAGTATGGGATTCGCCAGTCACGCCTCCGCACTCGTGGGGGCATATCGATAGGATGCGGACTGAGTGTCGTCAAGACGCTCAATGGGGCGTTCGCCCCTTTTAGTCCGCGCTTCAGCCTATCGGGCTTTGGGAATGCTCAACGTCTTCCAGTTGGGTGACGCGAAGTGTCGCGCGAGGTAGACGATTTGGCCGACGTGATAAGCCGCGTGCGTCACGGACCTGTTGAGAGCTTCGACGACGAGCATCTCTTCGCTGCGAATTCGCACCGTGCGCTCGAGATCGTCGGCGGACAACGCGTCGATCGAGCCCATCGCGATCTTCCATGCGTCGTTCCATGAGCGCAGGAGCTGCTCACGTGAGACACGACCGTCGCTCTCGAACTCCGTATCCCGATTGCGATCCGGTTTTTCGCCGTCGGATATGAGAAAGTCGCGAAAGCGTGATCGCAAGTTGCCGGACATGTGCTTCATGATGATCGCGATGCTATTCGAGCTCTCGTCGAGCTCCCGATTCAGGTCGTCCTCGGACGGAACCTGCTCTACCGCCTTCTCAGCCATCTCCTTGTACGTCCGGTAGGTGCGGACGATGTTCCGAAGATATGCGTCGGCCAATTTGCTGCTCATGTTCACTCCTGTATTACGCGCCAAGGCGCTTCCCAAGAAAAATATCCGGACGGCCGGGGCCATTCGCGTCCGGCATCACGCCGATGACGTGAAAGCCGAGGCGACGGTAGAACGGCAACGGGTGGTGTCCCCAACTGTGGACCGCGCCAAACGCTTCAGGGAGAGCCGAGTAAAGGTCGACGGTGCCGAGAGAGGTCTCTCCGGCGAGGTCGTCGCTTCCCGCCCACAACGTCAACGCGCCCCGGGCGGTAAGAATCGACTCGAGATCCTCGACCAGCGCGCGACCAACTCCTTTGCGACGCCATGCTTCGTCCACGACGATCGGGTGCAGCTGCCACACCAGTCCGTCGTATTCTCGAATCGCGCCGATCCAGCCGATCACTGCGCCACCGGGCGCTCGCGCCACGCGGCTGATGCGATCTGCGCCGAGTGACTGGAGAACTTCCTCGCGCGCTTCCGCCAACGTGGTCCAAACTCCGAGCGGGGAGAACGCGGCGTGGAGCAGTCTAGCCGCGTCCTCGATACGCGCGTCGTGCGTCGCGGTCAGATCCTCGATCGTGAACTGCATCTGGCCGCGACGACGGTCTCAAGCCGGAACCACTTCAGCTAGAACGTTACGCCCGCTGAGGTGACAGTCACCGTTCCCGAGCCGATGAGTTTCGGCGGGTTGTCCGCCAAAGCCTCGAAGACACGGACTCGATAATTACCCGGAGCAACTGCGGTGATCGTGCCCTGGTAGTCAGCGACAAGGAATTGCAGCACCGCTGCGCAGAGTGCGGCGGGGTTGGGTCCGACGTGGGCTACGACCGCGAGCTCATTGAATCCGCGACTTACCCCTGCGCTCACCACCGTGGCGCACATCCCAGTCGTTGTTACACGAACATCGACACTGTTCACGCCTCCCGAAAGGCGCACCGTCGGAACGATTTCACCCGCAACCGGCGAGCGAGTCTGGACGGAGACCGGGAGAATCTCAGAGGTGCGCGGCGCAGTCAGAGAATCGCTACACGATGCTTGCGAAAGGAGTCCAACCGCGACCAGCAAACGCACAGACGAGGAATGGTTCATAGGCAGCCTCCGATTTGGTTTTGGGATCTCGGTGCAAGCGAGCAAAGATCAGGCTTGTCCTCCTGTTCTAATGTACCACTCGTTCGCGTTCAGGAACCCCTGGACAGACCGGGATCCTGGTAAAGTCCGAGGACGTTCCCATCCGGATCGGCGAATTGTGCCGTTACTTCCGGACCCTCAATCCCAGTCGGAATCATGCGGCCCCCGTTCGCCGTGATCACGTCGACGGTTGCCGCAAGATCCGCGACCATGATGTAAATGAGAAGGCCGGGCGTCGGAGATGACCCCCGGCCGGTCACCCAGGTGCCACTTACTTCGACGCCATCATCAAACGCTGTTGCTCCGTCCCCACGCCGCCTGGTCGCCCAGCCGAACGCTGCCTGATAGAACTTGATCGACCGAGCGACATCAGCGGTGGGAATCTCGAGGTAACAGATCTTACCGTTGGCTAGCCTCGGAGCCATTCGCAATCCTTCTTAAGATTTAGCGACGCTCTCAACCAGCGAAGCAGTACGCGCACCCCAGCTCCTGCGAGTGGGCTACGCCCAGTACGCCGGACGGTACGACCTGGACGCCCGGCAACACGCCGGCGATCCATTCTGCCTTCACCGCTGCAGGGTCGAGGCCCATCTTCTTGGCGGCGCCGCTGCTGTAGATGGTCATCGCTACATCGCACGCCCCCACGAGCACGCCCGACTTCAGCAGCTCTGCGATGCCCAGGCCCGAAATCGGGAGTCCCGTAATCGTGGAGTACGGATTCCGCTTGGCGGGCGCGTCGCCGTCCTTGATGTTGAACATCTCACCGAGACTGTACTTGGCCCAAAGTGCGTCGCCCAGCGCGAGTGGAAGTGCCCCGTGCCGCAGGATGACGACGGCGGTGGTCTGACCGGGATAAGTCGCTTCCATCGTGTTGAGATACACGCGAGGCCAGATCGCTACCATGCCGCTGTTCGGCTCTGGCGCGTCGAAGATCATCTTGTGCTTTCCCTTGATCTTCCCGAACCACGCATCGAGCGCGGCGTCGGGCGATCGGTCGCCGTGCGGAGTTTCGGCGGTAAGTCGGGACGGCAGTGCGCTGTTCAGGCCGACAGCAGCTGCGGCCGCGGCGATGCTGCCGAGGAAGCCCCGGCGCGCCGTCGTGGACGCTATGAGATCAGACATGAACTCCCCCTCTGGCCAATGGCCATGAATTAGTTAGGAGGCCAAAGTAGCACTCTTACCGCAGGGCGAAAGGGGGCTCAGCGTGCCTGAGTTTCTGGAACCTCGTAGCGCAATTCCGATCCAAACGTTTTTCACGCTACATCATCACTTAGGACGGCGTAATCAACGACGTATGTCGCTCTCGAGTCCTAGCCGGCGAAGGAGCGGCTGGTAGCGCGGATCGTTCCTGATCGGATCGAGCCGCGGATGCACGCGCAGCATGATTAATCCCGGTGCTTGTTCCTCGATGGCAGCGTCTATCCAACGGAAGGCTTCGTCGACGTCTCCGAGACTTGCGTGCAAGACCCCGATTCCCCACGCAGAGACGACGCGGGTCGAGCGCGCCTCCGTGAGCTCCACTAGCATGCGACGCGCTTCCTGCTCGTTCCCGGAGGCCGCCTCGAGATGCGCTAGCCCAAACGATGGACCCGCGAGACCGCCGGAGAGACGACGTCCTTCCTCGTACTCCGCACGTGCCTCGTCGAACCTGCCGAGCGCCTCGAGCGAGCGGGCGAGACCGGTGTGAATGCCATCGAAGCGCGGATCGAGCTCGATGCCCATCCTGAAGTTAAAGACCGACTTCTCGTAGTCGCGAGCGAAGTAGTACGCATCGCCGACACCGGTGTAGGACATCATCGAAAGTGGATCGATACTCAACGCCTTGTTCATCGCGGCGTGCGCCTCTGCGTGGCGCTCATAGGCATATAATGCCCGGCCGAGCAGGATGTGCGCTTCGCCGAGGCCTGGGTTGAGCTCGACGGCCTTCTCGAGAGCACGTAGTCCACCAGCGATATCGCCTGAATGGGACAGGATGGTGCCGAGAGAGACGTGCGCGTCGGCTACGGACGGGTCGAGTTGCAGCGCCCTCTTCACGGCGGCCATCGCCGCCGCTGTCGCTTCGGCGGGCGGGTCCATCCCGCGGATCGAGCGGAAGATGTGACAATTGGCGAGGACACTCCACGCGAGCGCCGAAGTCGGGTCGAGCTCCAGTGCCCGCCGTGCGTGGCGCAGAGCAAGATCCATCGCCGCCGGTGATCCGCCGAAGAACGAATGGCGGGCCTTCAGGTACTCGAGATGCGCCTCTGGATTGACAGTGGTTCGGTTTGCGAACTTTCTTGTCTCCGATGGTGAGATCTGGATCGCGATCTCGCGTGTGACGGTCTCGGCCAGCTCGCTCTGCATGCCGAGCAGGTCCGCGAGGTCGCGGTCGTAGCGCTCGGTCCAGAGGGTCTCGTCGGTACGCGCCAGGATGAGTTGGACGCTGAGTCGCACTCGATTGCCAATAAGGAGCGCCGAGCCTTCGAGGATAGCATCGACGTTCAGCTCGCATGCGATTTCCGGCAGCGATTTCGCGACGTCCTTGTACCGCATGATGGACGTGCGCGAGATCACGCGGAGCGCCTTGATGCGCGCGAGATCGGAGATGAGCGATTCCGTCATCCCGTCGGCGAAGTACTCCTGGGCGGGGTCCATCGAGACGTTGCGGAGCGGAAGCACCGCTATTGACCGTATCACGTCTCGTGGAGGCAGAGGGAGCGCGCCCGTCGGTGCACCATCCCGGATCCCGCGCAGCGCCGCAGCGACCTGGGCCGCGGAGGTCGGACGTTGCGCGGGCTCCTTGCGCAGGCACTCGGTCACTAGTCGGTCGAGTGCTTCTGGCACATCGGGCCGCAGCGCCTTCACCGGCTGCGCGGCGTTGCTGATGATGGCAAACATCAGCGCTTCCGGGCGTTCCTTTACGAAAGGGCGTTGTCCAGCGAGCATCTCGAAGAGCATCACGCCGAGCGAATAGACATCCGTGCGCGCGTCGCAGATCTCTCCCGTCAATTGTTCGGGAGACATGTACGGGATCGAGCCCATGATCGTGCCCGCCTCGGTTATCCTGCCCGCGGCTCGATCACCGGAAAGAAGCAAAGCGATTCCGAAGTCGAGGATCTTCGGATGACCGTCCGCCGTCAGCGCGACGTTGCCCGGCTTCAGGTCGCGATGAAGGAACCCGTGACGGTGCGCGTTGTCGAGCGCCTCCGCGATCGCAATGCCGAGCCTGACGACATCGTCGACCGCCAACGGACCTGCTTCGAGACGGGACTGGAGCGTGCCGCCGGCGACGTACTCCATGACCAGGAACTCGCAGCCACTCCTCTCGTCGAAGTCGAAGATGGTAGCTACACCCGGGTGCGAGAGGCGGGACAGCACGAGCGCTTCTCGACGGAAGCGTTCACGACTCGTCGAGTTACCCAGGGTCCCGGGCAGGATCATCTTGATCGCGACATCCCGGTCGAGGTTGTCGTCGTGCGCTTTCCACACCTCGCCCATCCCGCCAACGCCGATGCGCTCGAGCAGGCGGTAACGGCCGAGCACGGAGCCCACGCTGATGGACTCGCTGTTGATCGTGACTGTTCGAACGCTGGCTGTCACAAAATTCGCATGGAGAAAAGGGACCGTTTCCCGTTACCTGTTTCCCGTTACCCGTTACCTGTTACCCGTTACCCGTTTTCCATTTCCCGATCTGACGGGCGCCGGGTATCGGGAAGCGGGTAACGGGAACCGGGTTACGGGTTACGGATACCACCGTTGGCGAAAGCTACCGCCCCGGTAAGACGGCCTGCAACAAAACCTGCACGGACGGCTTCCGTTACCCACCCAACGCGATCGCGGAGCCACTATTTTCGTCGCATCGGATGCCGGAGACGGAATGCAGAAAACGTTGTCGAACGCGCGCGCGCGTTGGGAGCTGCTCGACAGGCTGGAGCGCCTTGAGCCTGGCGCCACCCCGCAATGGGGTACGATGACGGCGCCGCAAATGCTCGCCCATTTGGCCGACTGGATGCTGATGGCGAAAGGAGAGCTGAAGGTCACTCTGCACAACCGTCCCCAGCGGTTCCCGCCACTAAAGCAACTGATGATCTACTGGCTTCCGTTCCCCAAGGGCATAATGACCTCGCCGGAGCTCGTGGGCAGGAAACCTCTGGAGTGGTCCGTCGAACGCGCGGCCGTCCGGCAGCATGTTCAGTCGTTCGAAAACCTGAATCCGAAAATGATTTGGCCAGCGCATCCGGTGTTCGGGAAGATGACCCCGCAAGCGTGGTGCGTGTTTGCGTACCGGCACATGGATCATCATCTGAGGCAGTTTGGGATCTAAAGAAAGTCAACTTCGAACTACGTATATCGATTGATCGTCCACGTAATCGACGGAACCTACGAGCTGTTCCGCCACTTCTACGGCCAGCGCAGCTGGAACAAAGGGAAGGACAAACCCTTCGGCGCCGTCGCCGGCGTTCTGCACTCCGTGCTGGAGATGATCGAGACTGGCGCGACCCACATCGGCGTCGCGACCGACCACGTCATCGAGTCCTTCCGCAACGAGCTGTGGCCGGACTACAAGACCGGCGAAGGAATCGAGCCGAACCTGTACGCGCAGTTTCTCCCGCTCGAGGAGGCGCTCGCAGCGATGGGCGTCGCGGTCTGGCCCATGATCGAGCTCGAGGCCGACGATGGACTCGCTTCGTCCGCCCACCTCGCGGCGGAGGATCCACGCGTCGAGAAAGTTTGCATCTGGGCCAACGACAAGGATCTCTCGCAGTGCGTTCGCGGTGATCGCGTGGTGCAGATCATCCGGAAGGGAATGCAAATCCGGAACGCCGAAGCCGTGCGCGCGAAGTTCGGAGTCGATCCGCCGCTCATTCCCGACTATCTCGCGCTCGTTGGTGATTCCCAGGATGGCTATCCAGGCATTCCCGGAATCGGCCCGAGCACCGCGGCGTCGTTGCTAAACCGGCACGGTCCGATCGAGTCATTTCCTGCAAGCGTTCTCGGCGCCCAGCGCGAACGGGCGCTCCTCTTCAAGAACCTGGCTACTCTCAGAACGGATGCGCCGCTCTTCGCTGATATCGACGAGATCGAGTGGCGCGGGCCGACGCCGGCATTTGCGGATTGGCCACAGCGGATGGACGACAAGCGCATTCAAGCTCGCGTTGAGAAAGCAGTCGCGGCCAGGAGCACAACGTGACGGCGCCCGCGCTCCGATGGACCCCCGCGCGTCCAAACGCTCTGGTAGTTGCCTGCTCCGATGGCCGTTTGCAGGAGGCGACCGACGCGTTTCTCGCGCGTGAGTTCAAGATCACGCGGTACGACCGCTTCTATGTTCCGGGCGGTAGCGGTGCGCTCGCCTCCAGCGGCACAGATTCGGCTCGCGCCCAACAGATGTGCGCCGAATGCAAGTACCTGGTGGACCTGCATGCAGTCAGGCGCGTGATCGCGCTCTTTCACGGTCCGTCTGCGGCCGGCCGAATCGAAGCGGCTTGCGCGGACTATCGGCGAAAGCTTCCCTGGGCGAATCTCGCGCAGCTCCGCGCACAACAAGAGGCCGATGCGGTGGATCTTCTCAAGAGACGGCGCGAGTGGGCGAGCGAAGCGGACGTGCTGCTCTATCGCTGCGAAGTTGACTCGGCGGGGCAGCTCACCTTCGTGAATCTCGATCCTGGCGCGAAACTGGGTTTTGAGAGACCAATACGGGGCTGAGCTCACTTGGCAGGTTCTTTTTTGGCAGGCTCGCTGGTAGTGGCGCCCAGTCGCTCACGATCTGTCGATGCGGGATCGAAACCATCTGAGCGAACGTCGAGCACGAGCGAGTAGCGGCTCTCGGGAGCGAACTCCTCGCGGATCAAGATGGGCGAGCCCGGTTCGGCGGATGCGAGCTTCACTTCAACGAGCTCGGCGAGCTGGGTCAGAGCTGTCAACGAGCCACGAATTGCGTTGCCGTCGAATCCAGCATCCGGAAACGTCATCACTGCCAGAGATCCGTAAGGCCCGAAGTGCTTCGTCGCTCCGTCCAGCGCGTTTTGTGGATCGTTGACAAAACCCAACAGGAGATCAGGAAAGTAGAGCAGGCCGGCGCGGGAGCCAGTCAGAGTCCAGGTCTTTTTCTGATCGTCCAGCTCACAGAAGAAGCCGAGTTCGCGCCATTTCTGTTTGATCTGCTCTTCCGTCATCTGGAGTCGTGGCGATGCTTTCTCACGCAGCATGCTGCGCACGTAGAAACCACCGCCGACCAGAATTACGAGAATGACGAATGTCAGCACGACTTGAATCTATTCACCCAATAGGCGAAGCGTCTCGCTGTCGTGCTCGCGACGTCGGTAGTTCAACCGTTAGGTTAGAGGGCCGCTTATGAAAAACTCCCCAGCTGACCGATGACGTTTCTCCAGACGCCCCGCGATCGCGCGGGCCTGCTCATCCTGGTGCTGGCCGTCGCCGTTCTACTGGCCATCGCGCCTTTTCTCAGCGGACTCCTCGGCGCTCTGGTTCTTTACGTAATCTTCGTCCGGCCGTACGAGCGCCTCCGGCGGATGATGAGGCCGGGGTTCGCCGCGGCGATAACCCTAACGGCGGCTCTGGTTGTAGTTGCGCTGCCGCTCGCCTGGCTCATTGGGGCCGTTTTCGCCCAAGCTCCGGACGCACTGCGCACTCTGCAGAACAGCGCCGTGTTCGCGCAGGTCGCGCAGCTCCGGATCGGCAACGTTCAGGTTGGCGCGGAGGTCGCGAAGGCGAGCGGGACAATCGCCTCGTGGCTCTCCGCACGGGTCTTTTCCGTTGTGGGCAGCGCGACGTCCGCGGTGTTGAATCTCGTGATAGCTTTTTTCGGCTTCTACTACATGCTTCGTTCGGACGGGAATACGTGGAGCTCGATCCGCCAGTACATACCGTTCTCGGCCCACACCGCGGACGCTTTGCGCGATCGCTTCTACAACGTGACCGAGGCTACGCTGCTTGGGACTGTACTGATCGCGGTGATACAAGGAAGTCTTGTCGGCACCGGCTTCTGGATCGTCGGCCTCCCCAATCCGTTTTTCTGGGGAACCGTTACCGCTTTCGCCTCGATCCTTCCTGTGCTCGGAACCTCGCTCGTCTGGCTGCCCGCAACGCTCGTGCTGCTCGTGCAGAACCGGTATGGCGCAGCTATCACGATGTTGGTAATTGGCGCCGGCATAGCGAGCAACGTCGACAATCTGATCCGCCCGCTCATCTACCGACGGGTATCCAACATTCATCCGATGATCACACTCGTCGGTGCATTCGCGGGAGTGAGGTACTTCGGCCTGCTCGGAGTGCTGCTCGGACCGCTTGGAATCGCGTACCTGTTCGAGCTGCTCAAGTTCTACCGCGAAGAGTACGGCGACGCCAAGGCTTAGCGCACGGGCAAATGCAACGATGGCAAAGAAACCGACGGTTGAGGTTCTTTCGATTGATGGGCGAGATGTCCAGATCACCAATCCGGACAAGCTCTACTTCTCGCGCGACGTCAAGCTCTCCAAGCTCGACGTCGTCAACTATTACCTGTCGGTTGCGGGCGGAGCCGTCACCGGCATCCGCGACCGGCCCAACGTCCTCAAGCGCTTCGTCAACGGCGCAGAGGAAGAGCCGTTCTATCAGAAACGCGCGCCCGACAATAGGCCGGAGTGGCTGAGGACCGTCACGCTTTCATTTCCGTCGGGGCGGACGGCTGAGGAAGTGGTGGTCGACGATGCGGCGGGGCTCGCGTGGATAGTGAACCTCGGCTGCATCGAGCTGCATCCGCACGCGGTGCGCACGAACGATCTCGACCACCCCGACGAGCTGCGCATTGATCTCGATCCCGGACCAGGCGTAGAATGGGACGACGTTCGTCGCGTGGCGATCGAGACGAGGAATCTGCTCGAGGAGATGGGACTGCGGGGCTGGCCCAAGACGAGCGGCTCACGCGGCATGCACATCAACGCGCGGATACACCCGCGATGGTCATTCACGGAAGTCAGGCGCGCCGCTCTGGCTTTGTCGCGCGAGATCGAGCGGCGTGTGCCGAAGCTCGCGACGTCGAAGTGGTGGAAGGAAGAGCGGCACGGCGTGTTTCTCGACTACAATCAGAACGCGAAGGACCGCACGACCTGCTCCGCCTATTCGATTCGGCCGCTGCCGGATGCGCGCGTCTCGACGCCGCTGCGCTGGGAAGAGATTCCCGATTGCGAGCCGGGAGATTTTACCGTACTGACCGTGCCGGCGCGGTTGAGCGAAATAGGCGATCCAAACGCGCACATGGATGATGCGGCCGGCTCACTCGAGCAGCTGCTCGATCTTGCGGCGCGCGACGAAGCCGCCGGACTCGGCGATGCACCGTGGCCGCCGCACTTTCGCAAGATGGAAGGAGAGCCGACACGCGTCGCTCCGTCGCGCGCAAAATCAGCGGCGAAGAAGGCTGCAGGCACGAAGGCCGCGACGAAGAAGACGGCGGCGAAGAAAAGAGCAGCGAAGCCTCGATCGAAGATGCCGCTGATCGTCGTCGCCAACTCACCGCGCAAGGACGCCGCACTGGCGGGTCTCGAGCGCTGGAAGGCGAGACATCGCGAGGCAGCAGCGCATCTGGCCATCGACGACGTGCTGGTGGATTCGATGCGTGGACGGTCATCGACGTGGACGCGCATTCGCGTCAACCTCCGCAACGTTCCGGAGGAGATCAGGCCGCAGCAGGAGACGCCCGATCCAGATGATGATCCTACACGCGCGTGGCGCGAAGCGCGCGGGAAACGCTAGTCGACAGGGTGGACACCAGCCTCCTGGCGTCGGTCGCGCAATAGCCGTAGACTGAGAATGAGGAGGCGTCCGATGGCACGTTCACTGGCTCGATCACTTTCCCTTCTTTTGCTCATGATGACCGTCGCGACAAGCGCTCGCGGCCAGGATTCAAGCCTTGTTGCGTGGCTGATCAGGGCCGCCGACAATGCCAGCGCATCCAAGCCGACAATCGTTCTCGTTCACGGCGAATCCGAGAAGGCAGCGAGCTGGGAGGGCGTTGTTCCCATTCTGCAGAGACATGGCTACAAAGTAATCGCCGTCGAGAATCCATCGTCGTCGCTCGCAGACGACATCGCGACGACGAGAAAAGTGATTCATGCGCAGAACGGTCCCGTCGTCGTCGTCGGACATTCGTACGGCGGCGCGGTGATCACGGGCGCCGCGGCGGGAAGTCCAAACGTCAAGGCACTCGTTTACGTAGCGGCGCTTGCTCCGGATGCCAACGAGCCGGTGTTGGGCCAGACGATCTCGTTCCCGGCCTGGAGATCAATTCGCTCCTGGTATCTCGTATGGCCGGACGATCCCGCGATCGACGCTGACCGCCAGCGATTCCTTGCCAGACGAATGGGTGCGACGATGAGCGAGATGGGAGGAAGTCGCGGGGCCTACGCATCGCGCCCAAGAAGCGTGGCTCAGTTCAT
>Ga0193699_10000472_pt1 | contig 17324 bp, 15 predicted proteins | sample L3c2metaG_FD_160095 | JGI IMG/M metagenome (GOLD analysis project Ga0193699, IMG submission 160095) | Soil microbial communities from a riparian zone of the East river system, Colorado, United States - L3c2 | ecosystem: Environmental > Terrestrial > Soil > Riparian zone | place: USA: East...
CTGCTTCGCGCGGAGGCCTTTGATGCCGACTTGGGTAATCCGTCTCTTGGTTTTGCTGAGCTTGTCATCCCCCGCATACGCTTGGGGCAACGACGTTTTGGGCTGGCAAAACACGCGGTGGGGAATGACAGAAGAACAGGCCGCAGCCGCGCTCGGCAATCGGGGGCTGCGGGTAAACCCGCCGCTCAAATATGCAGGCCTGTACGTGCCTCTTAGGACCAGAGTTCAAATTTCAAGCTACACGATGAACGCACTGCTCCAATTTTCAGATAAGACAAAGACACTTCGCCAAGTGTTGGTGACTTGGAGAACCGACAGCATCGTTTTGTGGGTAAGGCTTCGTGATCTTCTCACTGAGAAGTATGGCCCCCCGACTCACGTCGGGAAATTGAGCGAGTGGCGATTCAAGACGACAATTATCGATCTTGATCGCTGGTCCGAACCTGAAATCAATGGGCAGGTGGCGGTCCGGTACTATCCAGCATCCGATAGCAAGGATGATACGAACAGGCGTTGAGCGTGAGCGGATTGCTGAGCCGCTGCTCGCAATGTATTTCAATGAATTAATTGTATTATGTCCACCGCTCGCGACGGCAGCAACTGCGGCGCTCGCGCACCTACCGTAAACGCGCGCGAGTCATAACTGGGCCGGCGCACTGATTTGATAATCGCATGATGAAAGAGGCCGCCAACTGGGGCGGCCTCTGACAAGAGTTCGACGCTGAAATTATTTCTGCGAGTGTTTTTTGTTGGAGCGACTGGTGTTGATGGCGGCTTTCTGCTGTCCGTTTCCGGTATCCGCCGACAGGTTGCCATGTTTCTTGTTTGAACGGCTGGTGATGACCGGCGCGTCCTGCCGACCGCCCTTGGAGGTATTGTTCTTATTGTCTGGCGTCGCTTTCTTGGTCGCCTGTTGAATGAAACCGCGCTCAACCTCAGATGCGGCCGTCGCAACATCGGCCAGCGCCAACGTACTCGCACACACGGCAATGATCGCAATGCACATTTTCTAGGTGGAACTTAGCGCCGAAAAAGTTCACCGGCGCATTCAAAATAGGCCACTTCATTATTCAAATCAGGCCACTAGGGGTCGAAACAGGCCAGTACCAGAGGCGGCCAAAGTAATGACGGCTACAAACACCACTCCCTTAGTCATGTTTTCCCCTAGTTACACGCGAGGGTACCCACGTCGAGCAGCTTGATCGCGAGAAGGCTTAAATGTCCCTCATCGCTCAGTTGCACGATGGTTTCCAGTGTCATGTAGCGGGCGCGCTGCATGGCCCATTCATCGTTTTGTTCGAGCAGGATGGCGCCGACGAGACGCACAATGGCGTCCTCGTTGGGGAAGATGCCAACGACGTCCGTGCGTCGCTTGATCTCGCCGTTGAGGCGCTCGATCGGATTGGTGCTGTGCAGCTTGGCCCGGTGCTGGGCCGGGAAGCTCATGTAGGCGAGCACGTCGGCCTCTGCCTCGTCGAGGAACCTCGATAAGCTTGGGCAGCTTGGGCCGCGGCTGATCGGAGACCCCGCGCCACTGCGTCCTGGTGGCCTCGGCATCGTCCTGGGCAAAGGCGGTGGCGATGAAGGCGGAGACGACGCGCCGTCGCTGTCTGCCGGCGTGGGCCAAGACATTCCTCATAAAATGAACCCGGCACCTTTGCCATGTGGCATTGAGCAGCTTGGCGACGACGGCCTTGATCCCTTCATGCGCATCCGAGATCACCAGCTTCACGCCGCTCAGTCCGCGGCGGGCAAGCTTGCGCAGGAATGCCACCCAGAACGTCTCGGCTTCGCAGTGACCGATATCCATCCCGAGAACCTCCCGCCGGCCATCGCTGTTGACGCCGACGGCGACGATCACCGCGACGGAGACGATGCGGCCGTTCTGGCGAACTTTCACGTAGGTGGCGTCGATCCACAAATAGGGCCAGTCGCCCTCGATCGGACGATTGAGGAAGGCCTTCACCTTGTCGTCGATCTCGGCGCACAGTCGGCTGACCTGGGTCTTGGAGATGCCGGTCATGCCCATGGCCTTGACCAGATCGTCGACCGAGCGGGTCGAGGTAGGCTTCTTGCACCACCGCCGTGAGCGCCTTCTCGGCCATCCGCCGCGGCTCCAGGAAGCCGGGGAAGTAGCCGCCCTTGCGCAGCTTGGGGATGCGCAGTTCGACCGTGCCGGCCCGGGTTTCCCAGTCGCGGTCGCGATAGCCGTTGCGCTGGACCAAGCGCTGCGGGCTCTTCTCGCCATAGCCGGCGCCGGCAAGACCGCCGACCTCCAGCTCCATCAGCCGTTGGGCGGCAAAGCCGATCATCTCGCGCAACAGATCCGCGTCGGGGGTCTTCTCCACGAGCGTGCGCAGGTTCATCATGTCGTCGGTCATCGGTAGGTCCTCGGTTTGCGTTGTGTGTCGCAACCCAACCCTACCGGGAATCGCCGATGACCGTCGCCAAGCTACACCACCCCAAGGGGCACGACCGGGGTCCCCGGTCGCCGGAACGCCGGGCGGCGCCCCCGCAAGGGCCGCTGACCGGCGGGCACAACGGTCGAATGGCGCACCCGATGCGCGGCGATACCAAGTCAGAGGAGGAAGGCATGGACCGCAGGCACTTTCTCACCGCGGCGATCGTCGCGCCCTTGCTCGCACCTGCGTCACGGATGCGCGTGAGCGCGGCTGCAGATAGCAGCGAGATACGCGGAACGCTGCGCCGGTTGACCGAGCGTGGTTTGGGCGACAATCGGGCCACGTTCATGCCAGACGGTAAGACGCTATTGTTCGCATCTAAACGCTCGGGCCGATCCCAGATTTGGGCGATCGATCGCGACGGCGGTCTGCCACGGCAGATCCACCAGAGCGAAGGCAACGACCATGGCCGCGTTGCGCCGAGTGCGGACGGCGGCCGGCTGTGCCTGAGCTCGAATCGCAGCGGCCCAAACGTCGTCTATGTGCTCGATCTCGCGAGCGGCCTTATCGCGCCCGTTTCGGACCCGGCATATTGGAGCTTCGGCCCTGCTTGGTCGTCGCGCGATCTCATCGCCTTCTTCTCGCGCAAGGGAGGGAATGTCATCAACGTCTGGACGGTGCGCCCTGATGGATCGCAGCCGCGGCAGATTACTGACCAGCCGGGCGAGAGCCGTCAACCGTGGTGGTCGCCGGACGGCGCCACGCTGGCGTTCTCTGCCAACCACGGGACCGGCGCGTTCGCCGTATGGCTCGCGAATGCCGACGGATCGGAAATGCGAGCGATCACCCGGCGGGGCAGCTTCGAACAGCCATTCTGGAGCCCGAACGGCAAGAAGATCGCGGTCTCGGCAAGAATCGAAGAGCCTCATCACCGGATCTACATAATGAACGCTGACGGTTCCGATCCCGCACCGATCGGCCAGCCGGCGAACATCGACAACGTACATCCGGCTTGGTCGCCGGATGGACGCAGCGTCGTCTTCACGTCGGGCACTGAAACCGACGGAGCGCTCTACATCTTCGATCTAACCTAACGGACCTGCTGCGGCGGCGATGGCAACGGCGTGTACCGGGCAATGAGATTAGGGACCTGCGCAAACTGCGGCGCGAGAACTCAGAAGCCGCTTCAAGCCGCATGTGAAACCGACGACGAACGCGCAGGCTTCACCAGATTCGAGCTCAAAAAGGCTTCGATCAATGCATCAGGGTTGGACCGGCGATAAATCCGGAACTGTCGAGATCGGACGCAGTCCGCTGGATTCCCGCACCGCGGCGGCGATCGCAGGCTCTGGGGTTCGGATGGGCGGAATTGCCTGGTAGTGTTCCCATCCGCCGCCAAGTGCCTTGTAGAGGGCGACCAGCTCAACGCCCGCCTTCCGCCGGGAGATGACGTATTGGGCTTCGAGATCAAACTGCTGCCGCTCGGCATCCGTGACGTTGAAGTAGTCCGTCAGCCCTCTCTCGTAACGCTCGGACGAAAGCTTGACTGCCTCAAGAGCGGCGCTGCGGGCGCGGGAAAGGCTGCTCAAGCGACTCTGTTCGGCATTGTAACCCGAAATAGCCTGGTCTACTTCCTGCACGGCACCTAGGACATTTGCCTTGTATCGAAGCAGTGTTTCGCGAGATCGATAGTCGGCCACCTCGATACGCGCATCAAGAGTCCCGAAGTCCAGGACCGGCCAGTAGAGCGCCGGACCAATCCCGCCGATGAACGTAATTGGTGTTCCGGTAGCTGCACGCATACCGCCTTGGCCGCCCACTGCAGTTGTCACAGCCACGCGCGGAAAAAGATCTGCGATTGCAGATCCTAAGCGTGCTGTCGCGGCCTGTAGCTCGAACTCCGCTTGCTGGATGTCCGGACGTCGCTGCAACAGACTGACCGGCAGACCGATCGGAACCTTGGCCGGGAAACGCGGAGCGGGTCCATCCGTTCTCAGTTCTTTCGCCAAAGTCTCCGGATACTGTCCGAGCAAGACGGCGATAACGTACTGGCTTGACTGGAGCTGCCCCGTCAGAGGTCCGAGGCCGGCCTCGAATGTGGCGAGCTGGCGTTGCGCCATCGTCACATCGAGTTCGTTCGTTAATCCCTGGTTGAAACGGGTCTGCACGACCTGAAGACTCCGCCGGGCGTTTTCGATGTTCCTGCGGGTTACAGCGATCTGCTCCTGAAAACCTCGCAGCTCGATGTACGCGCGAGCAACGTTGGCGATGACGGATACGAGAACCGCGTCGCGCGCCTTCGCGGCAGCGAGCGCATCCAAATGTGAGGCCTCAATCTCGCGGCGCAACTTGCCAAAAACATCAAGCTCCCATGCCGTAACGAAGCCGCCAGCCTCGTCCACATGACTGAATCCGGTGGTGTTGCCCGCGCTATGCAACGTGCCCGAGACGCGTTCGCGGGTATTGTCGGTGCCGGTTCCAAAACCAGCGCCCGCTGACATCTCGCCCGTCGGATGAGCCGCACCAATCGCGACCAATTCCTGAGCGCGTGCCTGCTGCAGTCGTGCAAGCGCGATTGCGATATCCGGATTGGCCGCGATCGCCCGCTCGACAAGCGAAACAAGTTGAGGGTCCCGGAAGGAGCGCCACCATCGCGTAAGATTGACGCGTTCCACCAACTCAGAAGCGGGGGCCGTCGTACTGGAGTTCATACTAGCGATGTAGCTTCCCGGAAGCCCTGTTTGGGGAAGCTTGAAATCAGGGCCGACGGAGCAAGCTGACAGACCTGCTGCTCCCCAGCAGGCAATCCAACTTCTAAATACTCGCTCGGGAAGGAGTAAGCTCATACGGCCCCCAGCAATGATCGAGGCTTCGGCAAATCCAGCTTGATTTCCTTAGGACGCTTTCACGTCAAGACGTCCCCCCGACTCGCAAAAAAAAGAAGCTAGTATCTATTACCTTCCCGAAAGCGGAAGGCTGAGTGGCCAGCGTCCTGGGAGCGGATTTTCAAAGTAGTGCAGACGACGGCGGCGAACAAGAGCGTGCTAGCGGTCTGCCGCTGGCGTCGGCGGTATACGGCTACTGGGGTGGACGGGTTGCTGAAGGACGCGCCCCGCCCTTCGCGGTTAGAATGCTCTGATTAATGCCTTCCGCCTCGACTCCGCGCCTCCTTGCTGGCCTGGGCAGGCTCGCCCGCAAAGTGCACGACATCGCCGTCTGATAGCGAGTCCGGCGGGCTGTTGACGACGCGATCCGAGGGCGTAAGGCCCTTCAAGACTTCGATCTGCGTGCCGAGATTGCGGCCGAGCGTGACCTTCTTCAGTTCGATCTTGTTGTCCTGGCCGATCACGGCCACTTCCAATCCGTGTTCCCGGAAGAGCAACGCGCTTGTGGGGACATGCATTATGTCCGGATTGGCCGGCAGGTTGAAATGGACCTGGGCATAAGTGCCCGGCTGCAGCAAGTCGTTCGGATTGTCGGCATCTAGTTCCACCAGCAAAGTGCGCGAGGTCATGTCGATGGCGCGCGAGGTGGTGACGACGACCGCGTTGAAGGTCTTGTCCGGATATTGCGGAAGTACCAATTCGGCCGTCATTCCCTCCTGAAGCCCGGCGGACACCTTCTGCGGCACTTTGACGAAGATACGCATCTTGTGCACGTCCGCGACGCGGAACAATACGGGACCGCTTCCGCCCCCGACCCCGCTCCCGGCATTGATGAGGGCACCGATGTCGGTGTTGCGCTCCGTCACTACGCCGTCGAACGGAACGGTGATGCGCTTGAAGCTTTCGAGCGCCTGCAGCCGGTCGACTTCATCTTTGGCGGCATTAACCCCCGCCTGGGCGGCACTGAGACGCGCTGTGGCGCTATCGTAGTCCCCCTTCTTCATTTGCGTTTCCTGTACGGAAACAACGCCATTCGGCGAATCCCCCCAACGCTCGTAGGTCGTTTTGGCAAAGTCCTGCTCAGCCTGCCTGACCTTGACCTCCGAGTTCGCTGCGTTGAGCTTGGCCTGCGCGGCGGCCAATTGACCGTCGAGGTCCGGCGCTTCGATTTCGGCCAGGACCTGTCCCGTCTTCACGCGGGCGCCATAGTTGAAATACCAGTTCTTCAGGTATCCGTTGACCCGCGCATAGATCGGCGCATCATGCCACGCCTTGACGTCGCCGGGCAGGACCAGCTGCAAGCCTGAGACGCCCTGCTGCGGCGTGACGATGGACACCGTCGGAATCGCCTCCGCCTGGGTCCATTGCGCGACCTCAGTCTGCTGTTGCTGGCGCCGCAGGATGCCGGTCGCGGCGACCGCGACCGCGACGATCAGGGCGGCAAGTCCTGCCCAGCGAAGAATCCTGGGGGACCGCGGTGGCTCCAAGCGGGTCTTCTGCGGGCCGTTCTGGTTTTGCGATGCCATTTTGCTGCTCCCAGAGATCAGGCGTTCGGCGCCGATGACTGCGCGGCGGATGTTTCGCCGGTCTGCTCGTCGCGATCCTGGCGATGCAACAAGCTGAAAGCCGCCGGAACGAAGAACAGCGTCGCGCAGGTCGCGACCAGGAGACCACCGATGACGGCGCGCCCGAGTGGCGCGTTCTGTTCACCGCCCTCGCCCAGGGCGAATGCCATCGGCAACATGCCGAGGATCATCGCGAGCGCCGTCATCAGCACGGGACGAAGCCGCGTGAAGCCGGCATCGAGGGCTGCCGCCACGGCACCGTAGCCCTGCTCCATCCGCTCGCGTGCAAAGCTGATCAGCAGGATACTGTTCGCCGTCGCGATACCCATGCACATGATGGCGCCGGTCAGGGCCGGGACCGAGAGGGTCGTGTCCGTCATGAACAGCATCCAGACGATACCGGCCAATGCGCCCGGGAGCGCCGAGATGATGATGAGCGGATCGAGCCAGGACTGGAAATTGACGACGATCACCAGGTAGATCAGCACGATTGCACCCGCAAGTCCGAAATACAGTTGGCTGTAGGCGTTGGTCATCGTTTGGACCTGCCCCCGCAGCACGGTGTAGGAGCCCCGCGGCGCGGCCTTGGCGGTCTCGTGCAGGATGCGGTCGATGTCGCCGGAGACAGCGCCAAGATCGCGTCCCTGTACGGCGCCGTAGATGTCGATGACCGGCTGGACGCTGTAATGTGAGACGACGCCGGCGCTCGGCCCCGGGATGAACCGAGCGAGGCCACCGAGATATTGCGGTGTCTTCGTGTCGGACGAGGTGATCGGCAGATTGGCGAGTTCCGACTCGGTGTCGATCTGGTATTGCGGCATCTGCGCCACGATCGGATAGGAGACGCCGGTCTTCGTATCGAGCCAGAAGTTTGGAGTTACCTGGCCGCTGCCCGACAGCGTCACCAGCAGGCTGTCGGCCACGTCCCGCTCCGTGAGCCCGACCTCGTCTGCCAGTGACCGGTCTACATCGATGTTGATCTGCGGATAGTTGAAGGCCTGCTGAATGCGCAGGTCGGCGATGCCGGGCACCGAGCGGATGCGCTTCAAAAGATCGGTGGCATAAGCGTAGTTGGCCTCCTGTTGGTTGCCGATGACCTGCACGTCGATGGGCGCCGGGAGCCCGAAATTGAGGATTTGCGAGACTATGTCGGCCGGGAGGAAGGCGAAGGTCGTGCCCGGAAACTTCTGCGGCAGGACGGTGCGCAGTTGTTTGACCAAGGAGGCGGTCGGAGCGTGGCCCCCCTTGAGAGAGACACTGATATCCGCATCCTCCGGCCCGATCGTCCCGGTGTTGCCGTAGGCCACGTTGATGCCGCTGTAGGGCAGCCCGATGTTGTCGACGATGTTGTCGATCTGGCCGGGCGGGATGGTCTCGCGGATGGCTTGCTCGACGAAGTCGCACAGACGGGCCGTCTCCTCGATGCGGGTACCGACCTGCGCGCGGACATGCATGAGGATCTGCCCGGAATCGACGGCTGGGAAGAAGTTCTCGCCGAGGAAGGGCTCCAAGCCTAAGGACAGGAGGGCGCAGACGAGAAAACCGGCGATGAAGGTCTTGGGCCGCCCGAGGGCGAGCGAGAGCAGCGAGCGATAGCCCTCGCGGATTCGCTCGAAGCGGTGCTCGAACCCCTGCTGGAATCGCTGCAAGGGATTGCGCGAGTTGGACGACAAAGCGGAGGAGCCGCGCTGCTCCACGACGGAGTTCACCGGGACCATGCCGCCATGATGCGGGCGCAGCAGGTAATTGGCCAGCGTCGGCACCAAGGTGCGCGACAGGATGAAGGAACCGGTGAGTGCGAAGATGACGGCTTCGGCCAGCGGCCGAAACAAGTAGCCGGCGACGCCGCCGAGCTGGAACATCGGCACGAACACGATGCACAAGCAGAGCAGCGTGACGAAGGCCGGCACGACGATCTGCTGGGCCCCGTCCAAGATGGCCGGCTTGATCTCCTTGCCCTGCTCGAGATGCCAGTTGATGTTCTCGATCGTGACGGTCCCGTCGTCGACCAGCATCCCGACGGCGAGTGAAAGGCCTCCCAAGGTCATGACATTGATGGTCTCGCCGAGCCAGGACAGTGCGGTCACCGAGAACAGGATGGCCAGCGGGATCGCGATCAGGATGATGATCGTCGAGCGCCAGCTGCCGAGGAAGAGCAGGATCATCAATCCGACCAGCGCTGCTGCGATGGCCGCCTCCCGGAGCACGCCTAAGACGGCGGCCTTGACGAAGATCGACTGGTCGCCCACGGCATTCAGGTGGAGGCTGGCGGGCAGGCTCTGCTCAATTCGCGGCAGCAGCGATTTGACTCCGTCGATGATGTCGAGGGTCGAGGAGGAGCCGGCCTTGAGGATCGTCATCAGCACGGCCTTGGCGCCGTTGACGCGGACCAAGTTGGTCTGCGGCGGCGATCCCTCGTGGACGTAGGCGACGTCGTGCACATAGATGATCGTACCGTCGACCTTCCTCACGGGAAGGTCGTTGATCTTACCGAGCATCATGGGGCTGGAGTTGAGCGCCACGTTCCAGTCGAACTTGCCGATCTTCTGGTCCCCGGCCGGCAAGGTCAGGTTCTGCACCGAGATGGCCTTGAGGACGTCGTCGGCCGATACGTTGTTTGCCTGCATCGCATGCTGGTCGAGATCGACCTGAACCTGCTGAATCTTGCCACCCTCGGGCGACGGGATGGCAGCGCCCGCGACCGTGGCGAGCTGCGGGCGAATGAAGTTTTGCCCGGAATTGAACAGCTCCATCTGCGACAGCTCGCTGCTCGAAAGCGCGAGCTGGAGGATCGGCACGCTCGAGGCGTTGTAGCTCAGCACGTAGGGAGGGGTGATGCCGGCTGGCAGCTGCTTCAGGACGTTCTGCGAGGCGGCCGTAACCTGCGCCAGTGCGACGGCTATGTCGACGTTCTTCTGGAAGAAGATCTTGACCACGCCATAACCGCTGAGCGACTGCGACTCGATGTGCTCGATGTCGTTGACCTGCGAGGACAGGGTACGCTCGTAGTTATAGACGACGCGGCCGGACATGTCGTCTGGCTGAAGACCGCTATAGGTCCAGACCACGCTTACAACCGGGATGTTGATGTTGGGGAATATATCTGTTGGCGTGCGCAATGCCGAAAGTGAACCAAAGATCGCGATGAGGATTGCCAGGACGACAAACGTGTAAGGGCGCCTCAGAGCAACCTGAACAATGGTGAGCACCTTGGCAGTCTCCCCTGCGAACCGACGGTGACGCGGGCCCCCCGATGATGCGCCGGAGCGGTACCGCGCGATTGTGCAGCCGAGGTGGCCTCATGTGCGAAGCGTATCCAACTCGGCTAAGTTTAAATGTGCACCGCTGCCGGCAAACGCGCTTGTCCACTCTTGCGGTATCCTTTGGAATCGTGCGGCAATGCGCGTGCCGTCTACGGGGTAAGGTAGCGGGTCAAGTCCGGGCGACGTGATCAATCACGTCGTCCTGCTCCAGCGGGGCGGTCCGGATCAGCCCCTCGGCCACCGTTCGGGCCGGCCATTGTGCCAGTAGCCGCCCTTTCGCTTCCCTTGTTCGACTGCTTACGCTTAGAGAGTCGGATGGGCACAGTGTTTGGTACAGTACGGCCTGTCGAGTTCTGCCTAACTGCTGATGAAGCTTTGCGTCTCCGCTCGGTCCGTCCATTCCATCGTGGGGCGCGATGGAGAGTTTGCGTAGACCAACCCATGACCTGCTAACGGTACTGCTCGGCCGTTGAATGCCGCATCCGGTTGGCCCTGCCAACTGGCGATGCCGAGTTGGATACGGCTGCACACGCGTTTCCGAAATTCACATCCGGAGTTCGACGAACTCGCTGCTCACGATCTCGAAGTCAGATGTCCTCAACGTCAACGTCGTGGATAATTCCCTCGGTCAGGCTTGCCCACCCTGTGAACGCTTCACGCCTGCCCTCGCGAGCAGTACCTCGTGCATCACTCGGGGTCGGGGTGGTTGGCTAGACCTTCCCCGTGGAGGCTTGCACCTCCTATTCTTTGCCAGCTTCCTGGCGCACACCGAGTCGGGTCAACCCAGGCGGGTCTGAGCGCTCACCGCCCCCCGGAAGGTCCTGCGCGAGGTCGACCGTGCGATCGGGATGACGGATCTGTTCGCGGCGTGCTTTCACGATGTGCGACAGCAGTATCTGATCGAATATGAGGTCGTGATTTTGGTTGGGCAGCGGGTGTTTGGGATCGCCGCACTTTAGGACAATTGCGAGCAAGCGATGGCAATAGAGAACAAGTGATTCCTGCTATCTCGATTATATCACAGTGATCATCGGCGACTTCGGATTTGCTGAGTGGCTCTTGGCCTGCGCGATGCGCGATATTCTTAACCTCTAGACGACATGGAGTAAGAATAATGGATACCTCTAGGAGAAGGCTACTTGCCGGCGTTGGTGGGCTGTCACTGGGAGCGGCAGTAAGTGCGGTTCAGCCGCGTCAGGCAAACGCTAATGAAACCTCCTCTGTCGCTGGGAGTGAAGGCGGCGAGGAGTTGGTTGCTGTTGCAGTTAACGATGCGCTGGAAGGGGTATACGGCCGACACGAAGGAAAAAGAAGAAATCACACGAAGGGGCTCGGAGCTACCGGCTACTGGGTCGGGACGGAGGAGACGGCACGGCTCTCGCGATCAGCCCTGTTCGATGGCGATAAGCTCGAGGTTGTTGCCAGGTTCTCGACTGCCGGAGGGGACCCATCGGCATCCGATTCTGAGCGTAGCCCTCGTGGCATGGCTCTAGAATTCCGCCTCAAAAACGGCGCGTTGCATCACATGACGATGATACATACGCCGATGTTCTTCGCGAGAACGCCTTCCACGTTTCTGGACAAATTCCTGGCTCTCGCCAAGGACGTGCATACGGGAAAAGCTGATCCGAGGAAGCTGGCCGCCTTTATGAAGCAGCATCCCGACAACGCTGCGCAGTTTCATTTTCTCGAGACGAACAATCCGCCAGCAAGCTACGCCAATACCGCCTTCTATGGAATACATACGTTTCGCTTCGTTGATCACGCAGGAAAGACGACGAATGTGCGCTGGCGTTTCGTGCCGGAGGACGGAGTAAAATTGCTTACCGATGAGCAGCTTGCACAAAAGCCCAAAGAGTTTCTTGAGGCGGCCTTCCGAGACCGCGTGAGACAAGGCCCAGTTCGCTGGGAGATGATGGTGACGATCGGAGAACCGGGCGATTCCGAAGATGATCCGACGGTTCTGTGGCCGGCGGGGAGGCGCGAAATCAAGGCCGGTACACTTACGCTCACTTCGTTTGCATCAGATGAAGCAGCTGGGGCCTATAAGATCAACTTCGATCCCATGCAGATGGCCGATGGTATCGAGCCGACAGATGACCCGGTTCTGCGCTTCCGCTCCTCCTCCTATGCCATCTCGCACTCCAGGCGCCAGACGGAGGTTTGACCGTCGTTTTGACGATCAACAAACACGAGAAGTGCCCTAGGAGGCTTCGGCGTCGGGACGGCAATGTTACCTGGATGTCGGCTGGACCTCGAGATCCGGATCGATGGTGCTGATCGAGCCGTCCGGCTCTTGCCATCGCCATTGCCCCAAGGCTGCGTCCGGGCTGGCGCTCGCGGCCGCTTCTACAATGTGGTCGACCTTGTTAATCGACTTGAAGCCGAGACCCGTAACGGCCGCCAGGACGGCTCGCCGATCATCTGACGCGTATGGACTTCATCGTCCTCGACGATCTCGGCTATCTGCCCTTCGCCCAATCCGGCGGCCAGCTCCTGTTCCACCGCGTCAGCCGCCTCTACGAGTGCACCTCGATTGTCGTCACCACGAAACTTGCCTTCGGCGAATGGTCGAGCGTGTTCGGTGACGCCAAGATGACCACCGCGCTGCTCGACCGGTTGACCCACCACAGCGACATCGTCGAGACCGGCAACGACAGCTGGCGCTTCAAAAGCCGCGATGAAGAACAGACAAACCGCGCTCGCCCCGTCTCAGCAACCCCGACCAGCTCCGACGGTGCGAGCGCTAGCACAACAACCCGTCGCTCGAAGGGGTCAACATTGGAAGCCGATTGACAAACCGACTAGCACTACCGCACGCTTCGGCGAAGCGGACGCCGCTTCGCCGTCAAGAACATACGCCATTCCAGGATGGAGACGGCCGGCGGCCTCGCCAATCGCCCAGACATCGGGCGCGCTCGTCTCGATCCGGTCATTAACCGCGATATATCCGCGGTCGTCGAGCACGACACCAGCGAGGTCGAGCCCGATCCCGTCGGTGTTGGGGGGCGTCTGGCCGCGACCAAGAGATCGCTGCCTCCGACGGTCTGATCGCCTGCGGCAGATTCGAATCGTCGATTGGCGATGTCGTCGGACTATTATCGGAACAGAGTCGATGGCGAAGGTACTTTTGATCGACTGGGTCCAAGAGGAGTCATAGCTCCAGGCAACAGGAGAAAGACTTCGGCCAACGCGAGCTAAAGGAGCAAGAGTGCTAGGTCCCACGGGGCAGCAAGTGGTAAATTCTATCTACTAGGCCGTCTCATGCTGTTTGTTTCTGTTTGGTACCGGAAAGCAAATCTAACGCGAGGGTCTCACATGCGTATTCAGGGACTAATCTCGTTCGTCGTTTTTTTTGTAGCGACGTCAATTGGCCTGACCGCTGTCGGAGCGGCACATGCGCAATCCGTAAATGAAGGTGATGCAGAGATTGCTGCGTTAAAGCGGCAGTTGCTGTTGATAGAGCAGAAGCTCGACCGGTTGCAGAAGCAGACTGCGGCCAATACTGCGGCGACCGCAAAGGCCAATGCAAGGGTGGACGCCAATGCCAGTACCAACGCCGCAATTCCGGCCAAAGCCTCGTTAGTGCCTTCAGGCGCAATTGTGAAGATGCCGAACAACCGGCCTACGATCTGCACTGATGACAACCTGAATTGCGTCGCGGTCACAAGCCGTCTTCATTTCGATGCGGGCGGCTACAATTATCGCCCCAACTCCACCGCCACCACACCGCAGCAGGCTCAGAACGGCGTGAACGCCCGTCGTGCCCGCATCGGTGTGTTGGGAACCTTCATGGGGGACTGGGATTACGGCCTGATCTTCAATCTTAGTGGATCGCAAAATAATACCGCCATTATCAACAATGCGTTCGTGACGTACAAAGGTATTAAAGGCCTCTATATTGAAGGCGGCTATATCAAAGTGCCTTATACGCTCGACGAATCGACGAGCTCCAACGATATCACCTTTATGGAACGCGCGTCGTCTGCCGTGATCGCGGCACACATTGCCTCCGGCAACAATCGGTCCGCCTTCGGCGCGCGCGCCAATGGCGACTGGTGGTGGCTTGGGTCTTACCTCACTGGGCCGACATCGGGGTTCCCGCACAGCACGCGTCCGCCGTTTGGCGCAACTGCCCGTGGCGTGGTCGTGCCCCTGAACAATCAATACGGCTCGCTGCTGCTCGGGGCCGATGCGGAATTTCTGTTCGATACGGGGACGTCCTCAGGAGCGCCCTTGAACTCGGATAATCTGACGGCCCTGAACAGTCGCATCGAGGTGCGCATTGATCCCGGCACCAACGCGCTTCTGAATACCGGCACACTCGCCAACGTCAACAGCGTCCGCGTGCTGAGTGGCGAAGCCGCCGGATCGATCGGCAGCTTCTATGTGCAAGGCGAGTACTTTGATTACTCGGTGCAGCGTTTCACGGGCCTGCCCAGCCTGCACTTCAACGGCGGCTATGCACAGGCGAGCTATGTGCTGACCGGTGAGCAGCGCAAATACAATCCCGTCACCGGCTCCTATGGCGGTATCAACCCGAAGGACCCGGTCGAATGGGAGACTCCGGGCTGGGGCGCCTGGGAAGTTGCCGCACGCTACAGCCAGATAACCCTCAACGACCTGAATGTGCTCGGTGGTGAACTCCGCAACGCCACCTTCGGCGTAAACTGGTACGTGAACAGCAATATCCGCTTCATGTTCAACTGGATCCACGGCAACGTCGCCAAGTTCACACCGACCAACACAAATATCGGTGCGCACTACGATGCCTTCGCCATGCGCACGCAGGTTGCGTTCTAGCAATTGGCAGGAACAGCATTGGTTCGCAAATAAGTATCGACCTGGAAGTCAGATGGGATCTATTCGGAGCTAACTGCTAAGTCCGAACACGGCGCGAAGCTGCCGCGATGAGCAACCGATGAATGTCTTCTGTTGAAAGGCGCTGAAAGGGCTAATGACCATTATGCCGAACGGCAGCTACGAGGTGAAATTCTTCGTCACCGATGCCGAACGAAACAACGTCGCCGCCTATGCTGTCTTTTCGGGTACTCATAGCGGTCCCGGTGGTCCGCGACCGGGGACTTTGACTTCGGCGATCCGCTGCCGGCGCGCAATATCCACGACCGATACCGAGTACGAATCTGGAATTGAGGGGTCGCCAACGTTGGCGGCGATGTGCGTGCCGCGAGCGGGGTCGAACGCGAGCCCGTTCGGCTTCACGCCTACGGAACTTTTGAAAGCTTCCCGCTCGGCGTGTGGCGCTAACACCGAAACAGTGTTTTTCGCCTCGATTGGATGTAAAGACGAGTCTATGCGCGTCAGACACAAGCGCGCCTGCCACTGCTGTGAGTCCGGGCACCGACTCAATATATTGGTCTCGCAATGTCGATCACGTCGACGGCATCGTTGCCGGTATGCGCGACGTAGAGAAGCTCGGATGGCGAGTGAACGTCGGCACGGTCGAAACCGCCCGCACCGCGATGTTCCGCCAGGTCAATATGACCGAGTAAACGAAGGGCCATCGCTATCCTCCCTACAGGTTACCGCGCCCCATCAGTAACTGGCCAACTGCGCAGAGGGCCGTCGTCATCCGGAGACATCGTTGTTTCGATCTGACGGCATACTTCCGAGCCGAAGCGGTAAACCGACGCGTATTTCGTTGACGGACTGCCCATTGGTCAGGGCATGACGGAATGCAATATCGAAGGCCAAGTCGCCGCGGACCTGACATATGGCGCCAAAGCTCGACAACGAACGGCAATCTGTGGACATGTGACAATTCAACGCTACGATTTCAGTCAGTCACTTTGTAGACCGGTAAACCCAAATGGCGGCAGCCTCGCCCGCAGCTGCCCGGACAGCAAGGAAAAGCCGGTCAGACTCTGGCACGAAGAGCGACGTTCGCGCTCCCGCCACCGTTGGGATGCGCGCGAGGTAATGCCTGAATTCTTGTCGGCGTCGCTATAAGCGTAACCTTCGACGCTGCCCGACTTGCGGCCGTCGAGGCCGTTAAGGATCGGACCGAGCTTGTTTTTGGCGGCTTCGCCGAGATCATGGCACGGCTGGCATTTCTTAAATGAGGTTTGGCCGGCTTCGACGTCCTGGGCCAGCGCCGCGCCCGCTGATGTTACAACCATGACGGCGCCAATAATCAGACTCCTCATCGCTTGTTCGCCCTGTTCAGGTGATAGCTCTCGGCGCGACTGCTGGCCGCCCGTCGCTATGTCGAGCGATTTAGCATGGGCCCAAATGACCACCCGCTACTTACGGCAATGCTTAACGCAGATGTCGTCGTCGACCTTGCACGCGGCCTGCGAGTGGTTCTGCACGCAAGCCTTATGAAACTCGCGGCCACTCCTTGTTGCGGCTATCCGCGGCGTGTACAGGGCCGAGCGTAGACAAATAGGCGCGCACGAACAGCATGCGGCTAACCTGCACAAGAAGAAGTATCCGATCGTGCCGGCCTGAGCGGACTTTTGACGGCGCGTCGCTTGTCGCAGCCGCGACGGCGTCGCCCCGCCGTCGCGGCCACCCTCAGCGGCGGCTCCACCGCCGCCGCGGCTTCGATCTTGCTCTCGTAATCGTGAAAAGCCTTCTGCAACCCGCTTAGCACTTCCGCCGACGTTCAACTGCGGCTCTTGGACCTTTCCTTTTCGGCGCGTCGCGCGTTGAACAGTCCGATCAACGCGCACTAAGTCAATCTGCAAGAATTCTCATCGAGTGATCTGCCGGCCAATTCGCGGCGTCAGGCAGCCATTTTGCGTTATATTACGGACAAGTCTTGCTCCGCCAATGGGTTATTAAGTGGTAGAAATCCGTATGGTGCAGCGGCGACTGGAATGAGATTTTCGTCTCCATCGGTGCGTCAGTGCCGAACGTCGCTTGTCAGGCAACCGGTATTAGACCAAAGTCGTCACATTGAAGAATGCGCTCGCAGTGGTTCAACTCGCTGGGGTCTTCTCATGACAAAGCTTCGTATTTCCATCGGGATCATTCTCGCAGTTGCTGGCGCCTCATGCGCTGTGGATGCATGGGCCGCCGACACCATGCCGACGAAGGCCCCGCCAGCCACGGCGGCGTCCGCGCCCACGCTGTGCACCGACCCTTGGGACTTTGTTGCCACGAACTGCCAACTGACTTCGCACGGCATCACGGTCTACGGCACAGTTGACATGGGGGTCGGCTGGCAGAGCCACGGCGCGCCGT
>Ga0193699_10000474_pt1 | contig 17249 bp, 16 predicted proteins | sample L3c2metaG_FD_160095 | JGI IMG/M metagenome (GOLD analysis project Ga0193699, IMG submission 160095) | Soil microbial communities from a riparian zone of the East river system, Colorado, United States - L3c2 | ecosystem: Environmental > Terrestrial > Soil > Riparian zone | place: USA: East...
CAGAACCAGGGAGTCTCTCTCTCTGATCTGATCAACGAGGGCAACCTCGGCCTCATTCGCGCCGCGCACAAGTTCGACGAGACGAAGGGCATCAAATTCATCTCGTACGCGGTGTGGTGGATCCGCCAGTCGATTCTGCAGGCGCTGGCCGAGCAGTCGCGCATCGTGCGCGTGCCGCTCAATCGCGCCGGGACGCTGCATCGCATTGGCAAGAGAGCGAGCAGCCTGTTGCAGGAGCTCGGTCGCCAGCCGACCAATCTCGAAATCGCCGATGGCATGGACATCAGCGAGGACGAAGTCGCCAAGACGATGATGATCTCGCAGGTGCATCTGTCGCTCGACGCGCCGATGACGCCGGGCGAAGACAATCGCCTGCTCGACTATCTGCCCGACAACATGAACCCGACTCCGGACGAGATCACGTTCGAGAAGGCGCTGTCGGAGGCGATCGAGGAGTCGTTGTCGTCGTTGAAGGAAAGGGAATCCAAGATTCTCCGTCTCTACTTTGGCCTCGATGGCGCCGACCCGATGACGCTCGAGGACATTGGCACCCTGCTGCAGATCACACGCGAGCGGGTGCGACAGATCAAGGAGAAGGCGCTCCTCAAGCTGCGCCACAATTCCCGCCGGCGGTCGCTGGAGTCGTTCCTGGGTTAGATGGTCCGCAGGCAAGTAGCGCAAAGCGATGATCCGCCCTGCTCTAGCGAGTGACGCTCCGATTCTGAGCGAATTGCTGTCGCAGCTTGGGTATCCATGCTCCCCCTCGGAAATCCCGGCTCGCCTCGACGCTTTCGCGAGATTTCCGCAGGCGGCTGCCCTTGTAGCCATGAACGGCTACGGCGAGGTCGTCGGGCTGGTCACTTCCCATATTGTCTCATCGATTCACGACAATGATCCGGTTGCCTGGCTGACGACGCTGGTGGTGCTGGAGGACGCGCGCGGCGCGGGTGTCGGATCGATGCTCGTCAAGCACATCGAGGAGTGGGCAACACGGAATGGAGCCACGCGGTTATCGGTGACCTCCGCCATGCACCGCGAGGAGACACACGCGTTTTATGAGAAGAGAGACTATGCGAGGACAGGCCTGCGTTTTTCCAAGCGTCTCGGTGGCCAAGAGTAGCAGTCAGGTTTGATGACGACTGCATGAAGCTAAAGATCGCGCGGCTCCTCTCGCTCCTGCTGCTCCTGGTCACCGGCGTCATGGGCATTTACAACGGAATTGCGGAGCGGTCCAGTGGATCGACGAGTCTCCAAAAGTCGGTAACGGCAGGCGTGTTTCTCTACGGCATCCTCGGCCTGATCGGCGCGTTCGGGCTGTTTCGGCGCCGGAGGTGGAGCGTCCCGGTGTCGACTCTGTGGGGTGTGGTCATTACGTATGTCGCTGGCGTCGCATCGATAGCGTATGCGGACGATGCCCAGTGGAGTGCGGCGCTCGTCGCAGGCGCCGCGAGCGCACTGATCGCGGCAGGCGTCGTCTGGACTGCGCGAGCATCCTCCCTCGACTGACGGCGCGACATCGGTACGCGTTGATGGTGTGAAAAACAAAATCCGCCCAGTCGAACAGACTGGGCGGATCGGAAAAGCTGTCAGCGATCGCTATTCTAGAGTGAGGTCCGGCACCCCTGCACTTTGACGTTGGTCCATTGCTGTTGAACCAGGAACGGCTTGCCGCCGACCGTGACGTTCCAATACCCCAAGCCGTTGTTGGCAAGCGTCGGGCCGTAGCGGTACGCACACTTGTCGGAACTTTCCTGTCCATACTTGTCGTACCATCCGTAAAAGAACTTCTTGCCCCAGTAGCTGACGGGGTCGGTCGTAGTCTCTTCGATCTCGTGCGTCATCGCGCTCACGGTGCCGTCCGCTCCAAAATCCCCATTGGGTCCCGTCTCCTGCGGAACGCAATAGTAGTGAAAGCCATCGGGGTTGTTCGAAGGATGGCCTGGAGTAAAGTCAGCGTCGTAAGGCATCGCTGAAAACTGGACAATCTGGCCGTTGTCGCGAAGATACGCTGAATGCCACGCGCAGTACTGGAGGTTGGTACGCGAGAAGCCACCGCCGAGATTGACGCCCGACCCGGTGAAGACCATGTAAACTGTGCTGGGATCGTAGGTGAGCGTGCCGGTCTCGAAACCAGCTTCGACGAGATTCGCCATGTCATTCGGCGAGACTACATCGCCAGCGACCGGGTGGCCTCCAGCGCTGACTGCCCAGAAGCGGCTATATCCCATACTGTTCTGCACGAACTCAATGTTGCCGCCGTGATTCTGGTAGTAAGTGGTGTTGACGCTCCAACGCGGTGAGCCACCAATGTTGTTGAGGAAATGGCCCACGAGAGAGTGGTCCCCGGTGCCTCCGCCGCTGGTGCCAACTGCCGGACCGTTCGTGTAGACGGGAGTCGGCGAGAAGTAAATCGCCGCAGTCTTCTGTTGGGTGATCAGGCCGCCATCCCAATACAGAATGTTTGGTTGAGGGGCACCAGCAATTCCGCCCTTCGCGTCGCGGCTAACCAATCCTGATCCGCTGTAGCCTGCCGGCAGTACGTCGGGGTGGAAGTACTCAATCGGCGCGATCTGTCGCGTCGGACCCTGCCCGAGGGCGAACACGGCTGAATTCACCTGCATTTGCTTCTGAGCCGGAGGAACTACGGGACTATTTTCGGCGCAGGCGGCGAGAGCCAAGGCTCCGGCGGCGGCAACGATGGAACGGATTCTCATACGACTTCCTTTTGAAGATTGTGTTGGACAGGTGTCTTGAACTCTGGATCGAAAAAAAATGTCCGACAAGAACAACGGGCTCAAACTTGTTGGAGCTTGAGCCCGTTGTCGTTGTCGCTAACCAGCGCGTGGCTTAGAGGCCGAACGCGTTCTTGACGCTAATGCGACCACGACCGTAGGCCGGGTCGATCGGTGCTGCTGACTTCTCAATGAGGTGCTTGATCTGCTGCGGCTGTCCAGTGCCGTATTCGGCCATCAGTGAGGCAGCGAGTCCGGCAACGTGGGGCGATGCCTGACTCGTTCCGATGAATCCGCTGAGCCGGTTTCCGGCCGCACAAACCGTTAGAACCGGAACACCCGCCGCCGTGAGGCCTGCGATTCGATCCTTCGGGCAATACGACCAGACCCACGACGCGATGTCATTTCCAAGCGGATTGGTGATTGGGTTGATTGCCCAGGGCCAGCCCGGTGTGACAAGTGCGGCCGTGCCGGCTGCGTTCAAGGCTTGGTTGCCGCCTGGTGCCGCGACAGTAGCCGAATTACGGCCGAAGTTGGTGTAATATGCGATTGCGTCGGGGTTACCGGTCCACGTCGGGAGACCCGTTGCAGAAACGCAAATCACGTGGGGTGCGTCGCAGTAGGTCACGTACTGGTTGCCGTTGTGCTGCAGATCGATCCCGCTATTGCCCGCGGAGACAACGATCAGCATTCCCTTTTGCTTCGCGTAGTTGAAAGTCCGGTTAATCAGCGAGCCAAATCCGCCGGCGCCCGCTTTGCTGAATCCGCCTCCCAGGCTCATGTTGGCGACGTTTGCGCCGTGGTCAGCCGCCCATAACACTCCGGCCAATACGCCGCTGGAAGACCCGGATCCGGTCCTTCCCAGAACCTTCACTCCGATAAGCGTCGTCTTTGATGTCACTCCTGCCAGCGCGGCGGCCTTGCTGCTTACCTGCGTCGCGACGTTGGTACCATGACCGTTGAAGTCGGTGACATCGTTGCGTGCCGAGAAGTAGGTTGCTCTCAGGGCGTTGTCGGCAGCAACGAACGAGGTAGAGCGAGACAGATCCACGAGACCATTCAAATCCGGAATGTCGTAATCGAGCCCGGTGTCCAGAATCGCGACTGTCACGCCAGCGCTCCCCAGCTTGCCAGCGGCCCACGCGTCATTCGCACCGATTGCCCGCATGTTCCACTGCCAGTTGTAGCGCCCGGCGGTCGTCGGGTTCGTCACGCTGTTGATTGACGGCCCTGAGAGATCGGACGCGTCGGCTTCAGCTGCAGCGAGCGGGGTCTCCAGCCCGATCTCAATATCAGCCTGCACATCCGCAACTCCACTGGTCGACGCGAGGTCGACGGCGCCAGCATTCGTCAGGCCAGAAACAGTTGCGATCCCGGCACCAGCATGAGACCACTTAACTCTGCCGCCAAGCATGGCAACTTTTGCCGTGAAGTCCTTCGAAATGCCATTCCCGTTCATCATCACCACGTAGTCGCCCGACTCCGGTGCTGAAACGGCGAACTTGGGACCGGTCGGAACTCTGAGCGGTGACACAACAGTATCGGTGGAGCAGGCCGCGAGCGCGATCGCGGTGAACAACGCGACAACAGAAATCCGACGGTGCATGGGCAATCCTCTAGTCAGGTGAAGGGGGGCGGCGGGTGTGGTGAGAATCTACGAAGCTCTGCAGTAACTTGCACGGCGCAAGGGTGGGCGCGAAAAAGACCGGCAAACATGTGTAGTAAGACGCGTGCTGTCAATAGAATTCTTTCGTGTAATTAGAACATTCACAGCACGGTTACATTTCGCCCATGCCACAACAAGCTTCATTCGACGTGACAACCGGCGTCGACCTCCAGGAGGTCGACAATGCGGTAAATCAGGCGCAGAAAGAAATCTCCCAGCGCTACGATTTCAAGGGATCACCAGCCACCATCGAGCTCAATCGGACCGAGGGCAAGATCGCCCTCACCGCCGAGAACGACTACAAGATGGAAGCGCTCTGGGATGTGCTGCAGACGAAACTCATTAAGCGCAGCGTCCCCGTAAAGAACCTGGATCCCGGCGAGATCAAGCCAGGCGGCGGCGACACTGTTCACCGCGACATCGTGCTCAAGATGGCGCTCGATGGCGACACCGCAAAAAAAGTTGCCGCGGCAATCAAGGAAGCCAAACTCAAGAAAGTGCAGGCGGCGATTCAGGGCGACCAGGTTCGCGTCACCTCGCCATCACGCGACGACCTCCAGGCAGCGATGGCGCTTCTCCGCGGGAAAGACTTCGGCGTGGAGCTCAAGTTCGGGAATTACCGTTGACGCTCTTCGCGTGAAAGTCGGCATCATCACACTCGGCTGCGACAAGAACACGGTCGACAGCGAACGGTATCTCGCGCAGCTCTCGGACTATTCCGCCGAGTACACTTCGGACCTCGCTGAGGCCGAAGTAATCATCGTCAACACCTGCGGCTTCATCGACGCCGCCAAGAAGGAATCGATCGACGCGATGGTCGAGGCCGCGCGCTTCAAGACCGATGGCCGCTGCCAGGCGGTCGTGGCAGTTGGATGCATGATCGAGCGCCACAAGCAGGAGCTCATCGACGTACTGCCCGAAGTCGATCTCTTCCTTGGCTCCTCCGAGATGCAACGGCTTGTTCCAGAGCTCACCGAAAGAGGATTCCTCGGCGAAGCGAGCGAAGAGCTTCACCCCGGCGTGCGGCTCTACACGGGAGACCTCCCGCACGTTCGCTACATGAAGATCAGCGAAGGATGCGATCACGGTTGTGCCTTCTGCGCGATTCCACTTATGCGGGGAAAGCATCGTTCCTTCGCCCTCGACGAAGTAGTCCGCGAAGCGCAGCTGCTTGAGCTGCAGGGAGCGCGCGAGCTGAATCTCGTCGCGCAGGATCTCGCGCACTACGGACGCGACCGCCGCGATGGCAACAACCTCCCGGAGTTGCTCGAGGCCCTCGTGGCCGAGACTTCTATCCCGTGGATCCGGATGCTCTATCTCTACTCGGCCGGAGTAACCGATCGCCTGCTCGAGGTTGTCGCGCGAGAGAAGCGGGTTCTGCCGTATCTCGACATGCCGATTCAACACGGATCCGATGTGGTGTTGGCGCGAATGCGGCGCCCCGAGAGAAAGCGCACCATCCGCGAGCGGGTACGAAAGTTTCGTGATGCCGTGCCGGATGTCGCGATCCGCACGACATGCATCGTCGGCTTTCCCGGGGAGACCGAGGAACAGTTCGACGAGCTGCTCGAATTCCTGGAGGAGATGCAGTTCGAGCGCGTGGGAGCGTTCACCTATTCTCCCCAGGAAGGCACGCGCGCCGCCCAATACGCCGACGATGTTCACGACGCGGTGAAGCGCGAGCGGCTCGAGCGACTGACCGAGCTTCAGCGGGCAATCACCAGCGAGCGATATGAGTCCCGCGTCGGACGGACTGCGCCTGCTATCGTCGATCGTGCAAATGCCGAAACCGGAACATCCCAGGCGCGGCTGCCGTGGCAAGCGGACGACATCGACGGTGTGACGCAGATCGATGTAGCCCTGCCTCCAGGAACCATCGCGGAAGTCGCGGTCGAAGAAGTTGTCGACGACTACGATTTCCAGGCTTCAGTCATTCGGGTTGCGATTCCGGCAGACATCCCTGAGCCCCGCCGGGTTTCTCGAGAGCTCCCAATCAGTCAGGTGACGATCGGAAGTTACGGACGCTGATGCGGGTTTTGTTCGCATCGATACAACGACGGCGTAACTAAGTGCGCTCCGCGGAAGTGATGGCGCGGGCCCGGGAGCTTTTTCCCGGTGGAGTGAATTCTCCGGTTAGAGCTTTCCGCGGAGTTGGCGGCGAGCCAATTGTCGCCGAGCGGGGAGAAGGCGCCCGGATCTGGGACGCGGACGGCAAGGAATACATCGACTTCGTCCTCTCGTGGGGTCCGCTCGTTCTCGGACATGCATCTCCGATCGTTCTCGAGGCGGTGGCGAACGCGATGCAGCGCGGCACCAGCTTCGGCATGCCGACGGAGCTCGAGGTACAGCTCGGCGAGCTGATTCGCCAGCGAATGCCGCACGTCGAGATGATGCGGTTCGTCTCGAGCGGCACGGAGGCGACGATGAGCGCAGTGCGCCTCGCCCGCGCGTTCACAGGGCGGGACGCGATACTGAAGTTCGAGGGGTGTTATCACGGGCACGCAGATTCTTTTCTCGTCAAAGCCGGATCGGGCGTTGCCACGCTCGGTCTTCCCGATTCGCCCGGCGTACCGGCGGCATTGGCGGCGCTCACTCTCACGGCGCCGTTCAACGATCTCGACGCTGCGACTGACCTTGCTGCTCAAAACAAAAAGGGTATCGCCGCCATTATCGTCGAACCCGTTGTCGGAAATTCCGGGTTCATACCGCCGGAGCCGGGTTTCCTCGAAGGGTTGCGGAAGCTTGCGGACAGCTCGGGCGCGCTTCTCATCTTCGACGAAGTGATGACGGGATTCCGGATCGCGCCCGGCGGCGCGAAAGAGCGCTTCGGAGTCACGGCCGACCTCACGACGCTCGGGAAAGTGATAGGCGGTGGCTTGCCGGCGGCGGCGTATGGCGGTCGGAGGGAGATCATGGAGCGTGTGGCGCCATCCGGTCCGGTGTACCAGGCTGGAACGCTGTCAGGCAACCCGTTGGCGATGGCGGCAGGCCTCGCAACTCTTACGACCCTCACACCAGAGCTGCACTCCAGAATCGAGAAGCGCACCGCCGCGCTGGTCGAAGGTTTGCAAATGATCGCCAGGGAGCTGAATGTCCCGTTGACTGCGGGACATGCGGGATCGATGTGGGGATTCTTCTTCACATCCAAGCCCGCACGAAATTTCATGGAGGCGAAAGCATCGGACGTAGAACTTTTCCGGCGATTCTTCCACGCCGCGCTCGATCGGGGGGTCTATCTGGCGCCATCACCATTCGAAGCTTGTTTCATGTCCGCGGCCCACGGCGACGCTGAAGTCGCGACCACGCTCGAAAGACTACGCGGTGCGCTGGAGCAGGCAATTGCTTAGCCCGCTCGTTCGCGTCCGCGCCATCACCGCCGTTGCGATTCTCAGCGTGCTCGGATTCGGCGCGTGCGTATCCCTGCGCTCGCCCGCTCCGGGAACCGGGAACGTTCCTGTCGTGCGCGGCAGCTTCAAGAATGGGAGAGACCAGGTCGTTCGAATCGCGCTCGCCACGGCTGCGCCGGCAACGCCAGAGCTGACGCCGGGGAACGAGCCTCTGGTCCTCCGGCCCGAAGGCAACAGCCCATTCGTAGTGTGGAACGGCAAGCGCTATCGTGGGCAGGTCGTTGTCACCCGAACGGATTCAGGGCTCATGGTGGTCAACCGGCTGCCGATGGATGACTATCTCCGTGGTGTCGTGCCGCTCGAGATTGGAAATCGCACCGCCGCAGAGTTCGCGGCGGTGCAGGCACAGGCGGTGGCCGCGAGAACTTACGCCTACAAGCATCTGAACGACGTCCGCGCGTTCGACATGTATTCGACCGTGCAGGACCAGGTCTACGGCGGCGTCGACGCGGAGAAGCCCCAGGCGGACACGGCGATCATGACGACGGCCGACGTCGTCGTTCTGTATGCGGGCCAGCCCATTACTACGCCGTACAGCTCGACTTGCGGCGGGAGCACCGCCGCTGTGAGCGAGGTCTGGTACGAGCAATCCGACCAGCCATACCTCAGGCCAGTCAGCGACAGAATCCCCGGATCAGATCACTATTACTGCGATCCGTCGCCGCGATTCAGCTGGACGCAAAACTTTGATGGCGCCGGTCTCCGCGCGGTGATGGAGAAGTACCTCGCTGCGTATACGAGGGCACCGAAGGCTGGTGTCGGCCGAATCACCGATATCCGGGAGCAGGGCAGAACACCCTCGGGCCGTATGGCTGCGCTGCTCGTACAAACCGACAGCGGAGCTTTCATGCTGCGCGGCAATGATATCCGCTTCGTTCTGCGCGATCCAAAGGGAGCGATCCTCAACAGCACCTTTTTCAGCTTCACCCGGGAAACGAGTGGCGGAGAAGTATCCGCGCTTACCGTGAACGGCCGCGGCTATGGGCATGGCATCGGGATGTGCCAGTGGGGTGCGATCGGCCGGGCGCGCGCGGGCCAGAATTATCGTACGATTCTAGAGACCTATTACCCGGGAACTACGGTTGGCCGAATCGGCGGTTAGCACCAAGGAATCCAAATCGAAGGGCACCGTCCGCCTCGGCCTCGTCGGGGCGGGAGCGATTGCCCAACTCGCGCATTTACCGGTGCTCTCCAAGATCAAGGGAGCGCAGCTCGTTGCCCTCTGCGACAACGACGGCCCCAAGGCCAGCGCGATCGCGGAGCGGTTGCAAATCCCCGACGTGTTCACCGACATCGAGGATCTGTTAGAGCTGGACCAAGTCGATGCGGTAGTGATCGCCACGCCGAACCACCTGCACGAGCCGCACGTTCTGCGCGCCTTGAAATCCAAAGTCGACGTGCTGTGCGAGCGGCCGTTGTCGCTGACATCCCGCGGCGTCGAGCGGATTCTCACGGCCGCCAAGACCTCCGGCCGCAAAGTAGTCGTCGGTAACAACCATCGTTTCCGCAGCGATGTCCAGCAGCTGTATCGGTTTCTCCAGGGAGGCGAGCTGGGCCGGCTGATCGGCGTGCGCGCGGGACAATATCAGTTCGCGACGAGTCGAACCGGCTGGAGATTCAGGCGGCCCGAGGCCGGGGGCGGCGCCTTCTTCGAGCACGGTTACCCTCTGGTGGATCTGGCGCTCTGGGTCGCCGACTTCCCGGAGCCCGTGCGCGTCACGGCCAACATGGATCGAAGCCGTGGCGCGAACACCGTCGAGGATTCGATGCTCGTGAACGTCGAATGCGCGGGCGGCATGAGCTTCAGCTTCGACGTGTCGTGGTCGTACGTCGGGCAGGAAGAGCGCTGGTGGTTCGAGGTGCTATCCGGGCGCGGCAGCGCGCGCCTCGCGCCGCTTCGGGTCGTGAAGATGCTGAACGGCAAACCGACTGATGTATCGCCGAGTGGAGCAGCCGCGCGGGAGAGTGTGTTTCTGCAATCCTACCGCGCGGAATTCGCGCACTTCGTCGCGGTCGTCAACGAGGACACGCCGTACGAGCCGCCCGACGACCAGCTCACGGTCATCAGGCTGATGGAAGCGATCTACAAGGCGGCTGAGGAAGGCAAGGAAGTCCGCCTGTAGTGGGTGAGGCGGTAGACCGTCCACCACACAGCGAGATTGAGGGGCAACGCCAGCGCGATGATCTCGCCGTTGTCCTGAAAGAAGAACGGAAGCCCCTGCAGAACGAAACCAAACAACGAGAGCGCCGCGACGAAGCCGCTCACCTTGATGGCCCTCGACGTTCCGCGCAGTCCATACACCGATAGCGGGACCAGCACCGCCAGCGCGAGCGACAGCGGATCGAAGTGCATCAGATTCTCGTTTCGGGTCATGAAGTAGTGTTTGGTGAAGTAGACGAACACCAGCGCCAGACCGCCAAGCCCGGCGACGAGACTCCACAACGTTGTGATTGCAGTCGCGCCGAAAAACGCGATTCTGCTGCCTCCTTCGGCGCTTCTCACCAGCGCGACCACGATGCCGGCCAGTAGAATCCCGACTGCGACGAACCACGGGAAATAATTGGGCGGAGCGGCCGGCTCTGGCGAACGTCCGGATGTGAAGAGCGCCATCTCCGAGCGAACGATCGGAATTCGCGCCCCGGTGCTGTCGGGGATGCTGACGCTTCGTAAGTCGTTCGCCATCCTGACGGGCAGGAACATCTCCTCCCACACCGACAGCGGCTCGTCGGCGGGATGGCCAAGCGCGAGCGTGACGCCCGTGTAGAGCGGGATATCCCCGGTCATGAGACGTTGGGTGTGCCAACGATACGTTCCGGATGTCACGCGAGTGACTGTCGCCAGCTGAAGCTGGCCGGAGACGGCGTGATCGAGCGCGTCGCGAAGCCGCGTCGAACAGTTGTCCCGATAGTAGTCGTACCGGTAGAACTTGTTCTCAGGCAGCGCGTTGCGCTCGACGAACTGCTGCAGCTTGAGTCGCTGCGCCGGCGTGAGGTTGAGCTCCTGAGCGAGAATCGAGCGATTGCGCTCCTTGTAATACCGGACCATGGGTGCGAAATCGATCCCCTCCATCCAGTATCGGGTGTCGCCCGTCAGAAACCGCTGGATAAACCGCGGCTGATTGAAGTCGAACATTCCCCAGTTGTAGGTCACGTCGGTGCCGCGCGCGGCATCCTTGATCCGGATTGCGTTGTGCCCGAAGCGCTCCCACACCACGTCGCCCATCCCGAAAGTGAGCAGGTAGACAGTGAGGTTGGAGCCGGGCTCCGCCGCGCCCGCGGCGACGACCGGGTTGGGCGGAGGAGTCTGCGCGACACCTTGGGCGTCGAGGCCATCGCCGAGTGACAGACTCAGAGCGAGGAGTGGAATTAGTGCGCGTGCATTCATGCGGCATAAGATGCAATAGTGCCTGGCATATCGACAAACTGTGGGCTCAACCGACGGGCAACAGAACGGAAGCGACACTCCCTTTACCGACTGTGCTTTCGAGCCGCAGCTCTCCGTTCATCGCCTGAGCGAAGTCACGGGCGATCGCCAGTCCAAGTCCGATGCCCGCGTAGCGCCTGGTCGAACCACGCTCCACCTGGAAGAACGGCTCAAAGACGCGCTCGAGCTGGTCATTGGGGATTCCTACGCCGGTGTCGCTCACCCAAATCCTGACCATTCCGAGGCCGTGCTCGGCGCCGACCCCGATGCGACCACCTTTCGGCGTAAACTTGATTGCGTTGGTGAGGAAGTTGACGAGAATCTGCCGCAGTTTTTCCGGATCCGCCCGCACTGACAGCGTGGGATCGCAGGGCTCGCACAGGAAAGCGATGTCCTTCCTCTGGATCTCCGGCTGTATGAGTGCTTCAAGGCTCGACACTGCATCGGCCACGAGCAGCGACCGTACATCGACCTGGAGCTTTCCGGCTTCGATTCTGGCGAAGCTCAGAACATCGTCGATCATCGACAGCAGGTGTAGCTGGTTGAGCTGAATTCGCGTAAGTGACGCCTTCTGCTTTTCAGTGAGCGGCCCGTCGACGCCAAGCGACAACAGATCGACGTATCCGGAGATCGCGTTGAGCGGTGTTCTGAGCTCGTGGCTCATCACTGCCAGGAACTCTGCCTTGGCGCGATTCGCCTCTTCAGCGCGCGCCCGGGCGAGTCGCACCTCGCTTTCCACGCGGCGCCGCTCTGCGATGCTGGCGCCCAGGACGAGAACCGTCGCTGCGGCGACTCCCATGAAAGCCTGAAGAGCGATGAGACTCTGGTGGAGTGCAGCGCGCACGAATGGACCATGGCCCATTGCGGTCCCCCACACAGCAATGACCGAGACCGCGAACGCGGCTGTTACCGCGCCCCGCTGGCCGAATCGCAGCGCTGCCCAGATGAGAAGCGGAAAGAACATATAGGCCTGAGCATACCTGCCGGTAGTCATTGCCAAGCCCGGCGGCCCGCCGAAAATCAACACGCTTGCCGCGATCACCGCGACTCCCAAAGCAAGCGCTTCCACTCTCCGCTTCGGATCGTCGGGGCTGCGTGCGCCCGTCGCCCAAACGAGCAGAACGGGAGCGACGAGTAGATCCGCGATGAGATCCCCCAGCCACCAGGCGCGCCACGTTTCAGCAAACTGTCCGGCAGCAACGATTCCGCCGAGGTAGAGGCTGGTGACGCCGATGGTCGCGCTCACCATCGTGGTGAGGCCCGCGGCGATCACAATCAATCCGATAACATCCAAGAGCCTTTCCAGCGACGCGTCGAAGCCTGGAATTCGGCGCAGGGCGTACACGGCCAAGACCGGCTCGAGCGTGTTGCCGACGCCAATGCCAATGGCGATGGGCACCGGCGCACCTGTAAGGAGGTTCGCAATGAATGCCCCGAGGAATACACCGGGCCAAAGCCGAGGTCCGAAAATCAGCAGAGCCGCCAAAGCAAGCCCGCTGGGTGGCCACACGAGGGTCGCAAAGCCGCCAACCGCGTCCATCATAAGCCCGGCGCGCGCTGCTACCACGTACACGATTGCGAGCGCCGCAATCGCGAGCGCATACTGCGCCCGGCCCCTTCCGATGACCGCGCTAACTTGTTTCAAGAGGTCAATTTAGCTATAATTCCTAGCTCTACACGAACACTTAAAGAGACTCCAATGAAGCCCGATATCCATCCAGTATACGCTACGGCGACCGTCAGGTGTGCCTGCGGCAATAGTTACCAGACCCGTTCGACCCAGGCGGAGATTCATACCGACATCTGCGCCCAATGCCACCCGTTCTTTACGGGCAAGCAGAAGCTCGTCGATACCGCGGGGCGCGTTGAGCGCTTCCGTCAGAAGTACGGCAAGCCAGCCGCTGCGCCTGCCACCGAAAGCTGAGTCTCCGCGACCGGCTCAGAGACGCCATCGAGCGGGCCTCTGAGGTTGAGCGAGAGCTCTCCGATCCGCAGAACGTAAGGGACCAGCAGCGCATGGCCGCTCTGGGCCGGGAACTGAGACACCTCCAGCCGCTGGTGCAAATGGGCACGCGGCTGGAGCGATTCGAGCAGGAGCTCGCGGAAACCCGTGAGCTCATCGACTCGGATGACGCCGACATGGCGCAGGAAGCAACGGCCGAAGAAGCCCGTCTCCAGAGCTCTATCGAGACGTTGCTCGGGCAGATAAAGCCCGCCCTCATACCGCACGATCCCCTCGACGACCGTCCCGCTATCGTTGAGATCAGGGGCGGTGCCGGGGGGGACGAGGCGGCGATCTTCGCCGCCGATCTCTATCGCATGTACACCCGCTTCGCCGAGGGCCGCCGCTGGCGCGTGGAGGTCATTTCGCAGTCCGACGGCACCCTCGGCGGAGTGAAAGAGGCGATCTTCAAGGTGAAGGGCGAAGGCGCGTTCGGCGCCATGCGCTGGGAATCCGGAGTGCACCGCGTCCAGCGAGTGCCCGTCACCGAGAGTCAGGGTCGCATTCACACGTCGGCGGCTACGGTCGCCGTGCTGCCCGAAGCCGAGGAGATCGATCTCAAGATCGAGGACAAGGATCTGCGAATAGACGTCTTTCGCTCCTCCGGACCCGGTGGCCAGAGTGTCAACACCACCGATTCCGCAGTGCGCATCACGCACATCCCGAGCGGAATCGTCGTCAGCCAGCAGGATCAGAAGTCACAGCTCCAGAACAAGCTCAAGGCGATGGAAGTACTGCGTGCCCGACTCCTCGACGCGAAGATCGCGGAGCAGGAGGCCGCCCGAGCGCGGATGCGAAAGACGCAGGTCGGCACGGGAGATCGCTCCGCCAAGATCCGCACTTACAACTATCCACAGAACCGAGTAACCGACCACCGCATCAATCTCACGCTCCACGAGTTGACGAAGGTCCTGAATGGCGAGATCGAGCCCTTCATCGAAGCGCTCAAGGTCGCCGACGTGGAAGAGAAGCTCGGTGAGTAAGACCAGCGCGCAGCGGAGCATCTTTCCAACGACGCTGCCGATCGGGACGATCGGTGATTTGCTCGCCGGGTGTACAGCGATGCTGGAGTCGGTGGGTATCGACGAGCCCGATCGTGAGGCGCGAGACATCATCGCCGCGGTGCTGGACGTGCCGAGATTCTGGGCGGCCGCCAACTCTGTCGCCGACGCATCTCCGGCGGTCGCGGTATCGGTAATTCGCGCCGCGATGAACCGCGCGGCCGGGGCACCTCTCGCGTACGCGGTGGGGCGCGCATCGTTCCGTCACATCACGCTCGACGTGGACGAACGGGTTCTGATCCCGCGGGTCGAGACGGAAGTACTGGTCGAGCGAGTGCTCGATCACTGTAATTCGAAGACTCGTCGCATCGCGGACATTGGAACCGGCTCCGGGGCAATCGCTCTTTCCCTCGCGTTCGAGCGCGAGTTCGACCTCGTCATCGCGACCGACATCTCGTTCGACGCGGTAGCGGTGGCGTCCGCCAACGCAACTTCTCTGGCGAAGGTTCTGAAATCACCGATGGAGTTCCGCCACGGCTCGCTGCTTGCCCCTCTCGCGGGGGAAAAACTCGACGCCGTCATCTGCAACCCACCGTATGTCAGTTTCGCCGAAATCGCAGAACTGCCCGCCGACGTACGCGACTGGGAGCCGAGCCTGGCGCTGTTGTGCCCGGACGACGGGTTGTCGGTGACACGGGAGCTCATTCGCACGAGTCCGTCGGTGCTCGTCCACGGCGGATTCCTCGCGATCGAGGTCGATACTCGCCGTGCCGGCACCGTCGCCGAGATGGTCGCGGTCGATGGCAGGTACTCCGGAGTGGAAGTGCTGCTGGACCTAACGGGCCGCGAGCGCTTCGTCTTCGCGACACGAGCATAGAGAGGCGTTGTCGTTTCGGGCAACGGGCAGCAGGCAGCGGGTAACAGGCAACAGGCAACGGGCAACGGACGGTTAGAGGAGAAGCGATGTTAGAAGAGAAAGGAAAGGAGCTGGGCCGGCTGATAGGGCAAAGCCCGGAGTACCAGGCGCTCAAGCGCTCGAGCGAGGCGCTGAACGAAGATCGTGAAGCGGTCGCCCTGCTCCAGCAGATGGAAAAGCTGCGTGGCGAAGCGCAGCAGCTGATCCAGCGGGGGGAGAATCCTACTCCGGAGATGGAGCAGGAGCTGGATGGAATGCTCGAGAAGATTCAGTCGCAGCCCGCCTACCAGCGCGCGGTCGCGGCGCAGGAGAACTTCGACAAGCTGATGCTTCGCGTGAATCAGTGGATCATGGACGGCATGAAGAAGGGCGCGGCCAGTCCTATCATTACGCTGTCCTGAGAAATGGCCCGCGGCCGGCTGATCGTTTTCGAAGGAGCTGAGGGCGCAGGCAAGACCACCCAGATTCGGATCCTGTCAGAGCGGTTGGCCGCAGCCGATATCCCGTCTGTCGCCGTACGCGAGCCGGGCGGAACACCGGTTGGCGACGACATCAGGGAGATTCTGCTCCACCCGGAACAGGAGATAACGGCGGCGAGTGAAGCGCTCCTGTTCATGGCATCGCGCGCTGAGCTGGTGGCGCGCGAGATCCGACCCTCACTCGGCGCCGGGTTTACGGTCCTGCTCGACCGTTTTTTTCTCTCGACGTATGCATATCAGATCGTCGGACGGGGATTGCCGGAGGCCGAAGTGCGCGCCGCGAACGCTCTCGCAACAGCTGGCCTTGTTCCCGACCTTACGCTGCTGCTGGATATCGCCGCGACGCACGGTCTGGAGAGAGCGGATGCGCGCGGCGCCCGCGACCGGATGGAGAAAGCCAGCGACGATTTTCACGCGCGGGTCGCAAACGCCTTTCGCGAATTCACAGATCCCGCCTGGCAGGGCTCCCATCCTGAGTGCGGACCAATCAAGTTGATAGATGGCACCGGTGACCAGGCGACGGTGTTCAAGAGAGTTCTCTCAACACTCGCCTCGGTTTTTCCGCAGCCCTTTGCCGCCATCAAAAGTTAAGAACCAATGAAATTCGACATCCTCAGCTCTTCTGCCCGCGCGCGAACCGTGATCGTCGCCGGCACCTTTCTCGGCGCCATCGTCACCGGTGGTTGGCTACTGCAACGCGGCTCGAGAGTCGGAACCTTTACTGCCTACGAGGGCGCCCAGCTCTTCGAAGGCGTTTTCCGGCGCATTCAAAACGATTACGTAGACGCCGTCACGGATTCGGCGTTGTACCGGAAGTCCGTCGACGGAATGCTGTACGAGCTGAGGGATCCCTATTCGACGTTTCTGCCTCCCGACCGCTTTGCGAGGCTCAACGAGACCACGAGCGGGAACTACGCCGGTCTGGGCGTGGAAGTAGACCTGCGCGATGGCTGGCTCATCGTGGTGGCGCCGATGCCAGGAGGTCCGGCTGAGCGCGCGGGTCTGCAGCCCGGAGACCGGATCATCGAGATCGGTGGCAAGCCGACCAAGGGCTGGACCAACGAAGAGGCATCGAAGGTGTTGCGGGGAAAGCCGGGTACCACTGTGGCGCTCAAGCTCGAACGCCCGGGCGTTTCGAGTCCGATCGATCTCAAAGTACAGCGCATGGCGATTCACCAAAGCGCAGTGCGACGGGCGGCGCTGCTTGGAGAAGGTGTCGGCTACATCGATCTCAAGGCGTTCAGTGATTCGACCGCAAAAGAGATGAACGCAGCGATAACGAGTCTTCTCGCCCGTGGTATGAAGACCCTGGTACTCGATCTCCGCACCAATCCCGGCGGCCTGCTCAATCAGGGAGTGCGAGTCTCCGATCTGTTCCTTGATCCGGGACAGAAGATAGTGAGCATGCGTGGGCGGCTCCCTGAGGCAAATCGGGAGTACGCCGACACTGCGAAGCAGCGCTGGCCTCAGCTTCCGCTGCTCGTCCTAGTCGATGGACGTAGTGCGAGCGCGGCGGAGATTGTAGCCGGCGCACTGCAGGATCACGACCGTGCGGTGCTCATCGGGACTCCGACCTACGGCAAGGGGAGCGCGCAGAGCATTATTCCATTCGGTGCCGATGG
>Ga0193699_10000475_pt1 | contig 17222 bp, 13 predicted proteins | sample L3c2metaG_FD_160095 | JGI IMG/M metagenome (GOLD analysis project Ga0193699, IMG submission 160095) | Soil microbial communities from a riparian zone of the East river system, Colorado, United States - L3c2 | ecosystem: Environmental > Terrestrial > Soil > Riparian zone | place: USA: East...
CGGGTCTCTTCGCTTGGCCATGTACTTGGCCACGCTGGTCTGTCCGATATCGATGCCGATCTTGAGGAGTTCTCCATGGATCCGCGGCGCTCCCCACAGCGGATTGGCAATGCTCATCTCGCGGATAGGTACGCTATCGGGCTGTACCGGTGCGGTGTCCTGACTAGCAGGGAGATGGACCTGTTCCACAAGACCCTTGAAACGGGTTGGTCAGATCACCGGCAGAGTGCGGAATTTATCGAGATTGTCAGCGAGCCAGAATGAGAAAGCGCCGGCAACAATTCAGACTGGTTGTCTCCGCCACGCTAAACCGGTACACAATCGCTCGCCGGGCGGACCGAAAACCGCAGCACAAAAGGTTTTTTAGGGTGGGCCGGCCCAGTCCTTTCCTGGGCACTAGCCAAACGGTGAGCTGAAATCGTCCTAGCACGCGGTGAGTTCATAAGCCGCCAGCAAGAGCCTGCAATCTGGGCCGCCCGCAAAATGCTAACCGATAGCAACGGTCAGCGTAACGGATAGGCGAAGATTGCCGCGATGATGACTGTGGAGAAATGCGGTTTGGTCGCCCTCTTTCTGCTGTGACTGCCGGCAGCTTTCGCCTATCGTTCAATTGCATTTGGCGAATCTAATCGAAATGGTTGCGCTCAGGGCGACTGCGGGTAAGGGTCTCTTCAAGATCCAGTCCGGCTCGACTTTTGCTGATTGTTACGGATTTGCGCCGAACTGTTTCCGGTGAAACGAGGAGCAGCGGTTCAAATGCTGATGCTTGGGGACTCGATGTCTAATCCATTTTTTGACCGCCCAATCCTCAACTCTCCCTATGAGTATCCGGTCAAGCACTGGGAACTCGACGAGACAGGCCAGCCGACCCAAAGGGTCATCGAAAGTCGGCGCGGCGCCAAGTTCATCACGCCGATCCCGAAGCCGAAAAAGCGAAAGGCCGCGACCCAGAAGGGATTCGTCTTCGATGAAGGCAAGGGTCTTTCGACGGCGGAACAGCAGTACGATCCAACCTCGATCATCAACGAGGTCCGCGGCCATGTAGACACGTGGCGCACCTTGCCCAATCCCAGCCAATGGCAGGTCACGCCGGAAACGGCTCGCCTGCTCCAGCATTGGCGCCACCACGATTCCGGTGGTGTCCGTCCGTTCTTCTGTCAAATCGAGGCGGTGGAAACCGCCATCTGGCTGACAGAGGTTGCCCCACATACGCGGCATGGCAAGCGTCTGCTAGATCATCTGTCAGCTGCGAACAAGGACGCCAATCCAGAGCTTATGCGATTGGCATTGAAACTGGCGACTGGTGCGGGCAAGACCACGGTCATGGCCATGGTGATCGCCTGGCAGGCCATCAATGCCTCGCGGCACGAAGGCAGTAAGAATTTCACCCGCGGCTTCTTGCTTTGCGCGCCCGGCCTGACGATCAAGGACAGGTTGCGGGTTTTGCAGCCCAACGATCCTGAAAACTATTACTCGAACCGCGAAATCGTCCCCAGTGACATGCTGGACGATGTGAGGCGGGCGAAGATCGTGATTACCAATTATCACGCCTTCAAGCTGCGCGAACGTGTCGAACTGTCCAAGGGTGGGCGACAGCTATTGAAGGGACGCACCGGTGAGGACCTGAACACGCTGGAAACCGAAGGCCAGATGATCCAGCGCGTCATGTCTGAGCTGATGGGCCTCAAGAATATCATCGTCATCAACGACGAGGCCCATCACTGCTACCGGGAAAAGCCAAAAGAACCGGACGATGAGGATCTCAAAGGCGACGACAGGAAAGAGGCCGAAAAGAACAACGAGGCGGCGCGACTTTGGATTTCAGGCATCGAGGCAGTAAACCGCAAACTCGGTGTCAGTCGGGTGATTGACCTCTCTGCTACGCCATTTTTCTTGCGCGGTTCAGGATATGCCGAGGGTACCCTCTTCCCCTGGACCATGAGCGACTTCTCGCTAATGGACGCGATTGAATGCGGCATCGTCAAATTGCCGCGCGTTCCCGTGGCCGAGAATATCCCAGGCAATGAAATGCCGATGTATCGCGACCTTTGGGAAAACATCCGAAAGGATATGCCCAAGAAGGGGCGCGGTCAGGGAGAGGAACTTGATCCGCTGAAACTTCCGACGCGCCTCCAGACGGCGATCGAAGCCCTCTACGGACATTATGAGAAGACGTTCAAGCTGTGGGAGGAAAACGGCATCAAGGTTCCGCCCTGCTTCATCATCGTCTGCCAGAACACTGCGATATCGAAGCTGGTGTATGATTTCGTATCGGGGTTCCATCGCAAAAATTCGGGCGGGACGACTACACTTCAGAACAGCCGGTTCGCCCTCTTCCGCAATTTCGACGAGACCACCGGCAATCCCCTGCCCCGTCCAAACACGCTTCTGATCGACAGCGAGCAGCTCGAAGCCGGTGACGCGCTCGACGACAACTTCCGCGCCATGGCGGCGGACGAGATTGACCGATTTCGTCGCGATATCGTGGAGCGCACGGGCGATGCCCGAGCCGGCGACAATATCTCCGAGCAAGACCTGCTGCGGGAGGTGATGAACACCGTTGGCAAGCACGGTCAGCTTGGCGGCTCAATCCGGTGCGTCGTCTCGGTTTCGATGCTGACGGAGGGCTGGGACGCCAACACTGTCACGCATGTTCTCGGTATCAGAGCTTTCGGCACGCAGCTTCTCTGCGAGCAGGTCATCGGCCGCGCATTGCGACGACAGTCCTATGATTTGAACGACGAAGGACTTTTCAACGTCGAGTATGCCGATATTTTCGGCATCCCGTTTGATTTCACGGCCAAACCGGTTATTGCGCCGCCGCAGCCTCCCAGGGAGACGGTGCAGGTCAAGACCATCAGCCCCGATAGGGACGCCCTGGAAATCCGCTTCCCCCGCGTCGAGGGCTATCGCGTCGAACTCCCGGAAGAGCGGCTCACGGCTGATTTCAACGATGATTCCATTCTGGAACTGAGCCCTGATCTCGTGGGCCCCTCGATCACGCAGATGTCCGGTATCATCGGCGAAGGCGTGGACATGAGCCTTGAACACCTTGGCGACATGCGACCGTCTTCACTCGTATTTCACCTCACTCACCGGCTGCTTTACACCAAATGGCGCGACCCAGGTGACGAACCTAAGCTGATCCTGTTCGGGCAGCTCAAGCGAATCGTCAAGCAATGGCTCGATACCTGCCTTGTATGCAAAGGCGGCACCTACCCTGCTCAGCTGATGTATCAGGAGCTGGCGGATATGGCCTGCAACCGTATCACCGCAGCCATCACACGGAAATTCCTCGGCGAGCGGCCGATCAAGGCACTTCTCGATCCTTACAACCACACCGGTTCGACCCGCCACGTACGGTTCAACACGTCGCGCGCAGATCGTTGGGAGACCAATGGGCCACCGCCGAAGAACCAGGTTAATTGGGTGATCCTGGACAGCGATTGGGAGGCGGAGCTTTGCCGGGTGGCCGAAGCGCATCCGAAGGTGATGGCCTACACCAAAAACCACAATCTCGGGCTTGAGGTGCCTTATCGCTATGGCTCCGAAAACCGAAAATATCTGCCGGACTTCATCGTCCGGGTAGATGACGGTCACGGTCCAGACGATCTGCTCAATCTCATCGTCGAGATCAAGGGCTACCGCCGCGAAGACGCCAAGGAGAAGAAGGCGACGATGGATACCTACTGGGTGCCTGGCGTCAATTATCTCGGCACTTACGGTCGCTGGGCGTTCGCCGAGTTTGGCGACGTCTACGAAATCGGCACGGACTTTGAAGCAAAGGTGAAGAGCGAATTTGAGAAGATGTTGGAGCGGGCAAGCCAGCTAGGCCAACCAACACTCGAGACAGCCAGTGACGTTTGACGAATTGATCGCGGAAGTCGGCCGAGACGGCCGAATTTGTCCGCAGCCTCAGGCATGGAGTCGTCTTTGGGAAATGCTTCCGGATCGCCGGCAGGTCGGCGCAGACTGGGAACCATCGCCACCTCTGATTCTCGCCGCTTGGTCGCACTCGTCTGACGAACAAAAGCGCGAGCGATTTCGCGACCACCTGCGGTGGGCGCATGACCATGACGCCTTCGGCAGGATTGAGCAGTTCATATCCTCATTGAAGCCAGACGATTGGCATACGGAACTTTAAATGGCAAAGAAACCCGCGACGCAGAAAACCGTCGAAACGCTTAAGCACGATGAGGCCCGTCGGACAAACATTCCGACAGCCGAATACCAGTCTGTGTTGGAGAAAGAACAGCAGAATCCGAAGAAGGTTTTCTATCCTCGCAACCGCGACCTGGATCCCCAGCTTGTCTGGCGCGGCAAGGATCAGCAGGACTGGAGCGACCTCGTTGTTCATGCTCCCCCGCTCTACATTCAGGAGAAAGTCCACCCCAAAGCGCTGATCGATGATCTGCTGAGAGCTACCAAGGAACGGGAACACAACAGCGGGAACATCACGCCTCCTGTTCGCCGATTTCAACGGCATTCCAATGGGCGCCGACAAGACCGAGTTCTATCAGCATGAGCAGAACTGGTCGAACCGCATGATCCTAGGCGACTCGCTGCAAGTGATGGCGAGCCTTGCCGAGCGCGAGGGCCTGCGCGGCAAGGTTCAGTGCATCTACTTCGATCCGCCATATGGCATCAAGTTCAACAGCAATTTCCAGTGGTCAACGACTAGTCGCGATGTAAAGGATGGCAACGCTGGCCACATCACTCGTGAGCCGGAACAAGTTAAGGCGTTCCGCGACACGTGGCGTGATGGCATTCACAGTTACCTTACCTATCTTCGCGACCGCCTAACTGTTGCTCGCGATCTGCTCCATGAAAGCGGTTCGATCTTCGTTCAGATAGGCGACGAAAACGTGCATCGCGTGAGGGCCTTATTGGACGAGGTATTTGGCGCGGAAAATAGCTGCGGACTAATTCAATTGCAGAAGACGACCGGCGCGGGGAGCCCAGGAATAGGAACCGATGTACTCGCGAGCGTTGTTGACTACATCGCGTGGTATTCAAGAGACAAATCAAAAGTCAAGTATCGCCAACTGTATCGTCATAAAGTACTCGGTGAAGAAGGCACTACTCAGTATGTGCATTGTCGCGATCGTCTGACTTTATTAGATCGGCGACTCAGCAATGCTGGCGAAGTTGATAAAAGCAGTATCTTCGCCGCCGACAATTTGACCAGTTCTTCTGGGACCGATGTCACACGATTCCCGGTATTCGTAGATGGAAAGACTTTCATTCCAAGCAAGGGCGTCTGGAAAACTGGCGCTGTCGGAATGCCTCGATTATTGAAATCTGATCGACTTAAGGTCATCGGCAATTCATTGATGTACCGGCGTTACCTTGCCGACTTCGATGTGTCTCCTTTAAACAATCTATGGCGCGACGTGTTATTCACGGGCTTTTCTGAAACTAAGACGTATGTCGTTCAGACTGCGGAGCGGATTGTTCAACGCTGCATTTTGATGAGCACTGACCCAGGAGATCTCGTAATTGATCCAACCTGCGGATCAGGCACTACCGCTACCGTCGCCGAACAATGGGGTCGTCGTTGGATCACGATAGACACCTCGCGTGTGGCACTTGCGCTCGCTCGCGCACGCATCATGGGCGCGCGTTATCCATTCTACATACTGGCCGATTCACGAGAAGGTCAAATCAAAGAAGGCGAAGTCACTCGTGCTGCCCCGAGCACAAGGCCCGTGCATTGCGATATCCGCCATGGCTTTGTCTGCGAGCGCGTGCCTCACATCACCCTCAAGTCCATCGCCAACAACACCGAAATTGACGTTATCTGGGAGCAGTGGCAGACGAAACTGGAGCCGTTGCGTGAGAAGCTAAACGCTTCACTTAAGAAGAATTGGCAAGAATGGGAACTCCCCCACGAGGTGGAGGAGGCTTGGTCAGACGCCGCGAAGGAGTTGCATGCGAGGTGGTGGGAAGCTCGCATCTCGCGACAGAGAGAGATTGACACCTCGATCGAAGCCAAGGCTGAGTTCGAATATCTCTATGATAAACCATATGCCGACAACAGGAGGGTCCGCGTCGCAGGTCCCTTTACGGTCGAAAGCCTCAGTCCGCACCGGACCCTCGGAGTGGACGAGAACGACGAGTTGATCGACGGCTTCAAGGATGACGGCACCGCCGTGTATGGCGCAAAGAAATCCTTTCCCGAGATGGTGCTGGAGAATCTCAAGATCGCCGGGGTGCAGCAGGCACACAGGGAGAACCGGATCGCCTTCACCGCACTCGCGCCCTGGCCGGGCGATCTCGTCTGCGCCGAAGGCCGCTACATGGAGGGCGATAGCGAGAAGCGCGCTGCCATCTTCATCGGGCCGGAGTTCGGGACCGTTCAGCGTGCTGACCTCGTGGCTGCCGCTCGCGAGGCTGGAGACGCGTCATTCGATGTTCTGATCGCCTGCGCCTTCAACTACGAAGCACATACCACCGAGTTCAACAAGCTCGGCCGCATTCCTGTTCTGAAGGCGCGCATGAACGCCGACCTGCACATGGCCGACGACCTCAAGAACACCGGAAAAGGCAATCTCTTTGTCATCTTTGGCGAACCGGATATCGATCTGATCGATCAGAAGGATGGCCGGTTGCGCGTAAAGGTGAACGGCGTCGATGTGTTTAAGCCACAGACCGGCGAGGTGATTAGTGACGGCGCCGATGGCATTGCCTGTTGGCTCATCGACACGGACTATAACGAAGAGAGCTTCTTCGTCCGCCACGCCTACTTTCTTGGCGCAAACGATCCTTACAGCGCGTTGAGGACGACGCTGAAGGCGGAGATCGATCCGGAAGCCTGGGCCACGTTGAATAGCGACACTTCCCGTCCGTTCGACAAGCCCAAGAGAGGACGTATCGCGGTCAAGGTGATCAATCACCTCGGCGACGAGGTAATGAAGGTGTTTCGAGTACAATAAGATTATAACTGGGGGGCCGATTTGAAAGCAGCAAACAAAAAGCCATCGAGAAAGATTGTTAATACAAATTTTGGTGTGAAGGGTCCGTGGAAGGTGGTTGGCGGAACGCTAAAGCGCACTTCCAAGGGAAGCCCCGGAAAGGTCCAAAATCTCTTCTCGATGGTTGCCGAAAAAATCCCGTATTCGTTCCTTGACGAAGTTCGAAGTACCGTTATCGCCCTCGAATACGATACTCTGGGCATCTACGTCGCGCACGATTCGATGGGATGGCCGCGATATATCGGACGAGGCGAGGTATTCTCGCGGCTGAAGGAACGAAAGAAGCAACAAAGCGCGGAGCTTCACTACTTCTCATTCTATTTCATTGCTAACAAGAAGCATACGCGCGAGATCGAAACTCTTATGATTCGAACGGCGGGATCGCTCTTGTCGTTCAATGACAAGAAACGTCGTCTGGATCAGATGACGGGGCGCGTAGATGATTATGAGCCGGGCACCGACTTTATCGAACGTCAATCAAAGAAGGGACGACCAACGCCGCTCGACCCTAGCTAACTCTTCTTTTGGAAATCCCAAATGTTGCGCGCGAACTCATATTTCGGTGTGATTAAGATATCCTAGGATAGCCTGATGCCCCCAAAGCCGGAAACTTTTGAGACCTTGAATATTGACATACCGGAATACACCGGTGGGGAGAGTCATCCCTTTTCGAGAGGACAAGATCCGGACTTTTACCAGACGATCAAGGATACGGTGGAAGGGAAGACAGCGCGCACCTACTTCTTCGAGAAGAATTTGGTCGGGCTGTACTGGGCCTTAGGTCGACCTGTGCCTTATGCGTTTCGTACCAAGGATGGAACCGTCAGGTCCCTGGACGCTGGATGCGTGCAATTCCTATGCAATCGTCGCGAACCTGATCTGGAGCTAATCCATGACGAAGATGGCTTTATCGTTGCTGTAAAACCCCTCGGCCCCCTCCTGGAACGATTTCGACCGGCATTCAACTCAGCAATAGAACCCTACAAAGTTCTGGCTGCTACCTTGATCCTTCCATTCAACATCTCAAGCCCCGTGGATGAACGGCGGCGTGTTCTATCTGAGCAGGTCAGGCGCGATGGAGCTGCGGCATTCCGTCAGGCAATGTTTCGTGCTTGGGGAAGCCGATGCGCTATTTCGCGTATCGGCGTCAGCCAGGTCTTGGAGGCGGCGCATATTTTTCCTTATCTTGGGACCGCGACTAACGATCTAAGAAACGGGATTCTGTTGAAGAGTGATCTTCACATCCTCTTCGACGCACATCTTTTGTCCCTCCAGTATGTCGACGGCGCGTTGACGGTTTGCACGTCGAAGCGGTTAGAGGCATCTCCTTACGCCAAATACCAAGGCAAGATCATCACGTTGCCAAACGAACTAATTTACCGCCCCGCGCCCGCGGTAGTGGGCCAGCACTTAGAGAACTTTCGCGCATTCGACGTTGCTAACAGCAATGAAGACACTTCATTGCAGACAATTCAATAGAGTCGCTGAACGAGCCGATTGATCATAATGAGGAAGAACTTTGGCACCACTTTCGAAGCAGTATGACGATGCGTTGGTCTACACAGCCGATCTCCACCGTGACCAGGTCAGAAAGGGAAGCGGCACTCCCTATATCGCGCACCTTCTGAGCGTATCCAGTCGCGTGTTGTCTGCTGGCGGTACCGAGGTGCAGGCCATTGGGGGCCTTTTGCACGACGCCGCAGAGGATCAAGGGGGCCAAGAGACGCTGGACGTCATCAGGAAACGATTCGGATCCGACGTAGCCCAGATCGTCGCCGATTGCACCGATTGCTGGATCGAGCCCAAGCCGGAGTGGCGCACGCGAAAGGAGGCCTACCTTTCAGCATTACCGACCAAGTCAGCGACTTCGCTTCTGGTCTCCCTCGCCGACAAGGTCGACAACGCAGAGGCGATTCTCAGCGACTATCGCCAGATCGGCGATAACCTGTGGGAGCGCTTCACTGGGCGGCGTGACGGGACGATCTGGTACTACCGTACGCTAAGCGGAATCTTTGATCGGGCTTTGCCTGGTCCACTTGCGCGCGACCTCTCGCGAACTGTCTCGCTGTTTCCTTCCATGACCAAGGAGCGGCAATATTGAAGCATAGCCTCCCCATCCAAGGACCACTAATACGGCCGCACGATTCAATTATCTGGATTCAAACAATGCTTCACAGCGAATATAGAAAAAAATCCGAAATCCGTTGTATTTGGACCAAGCACGGCAAGGCGCTCCCGGCGGGCACCGACGTTGCGTACTCGAATGAGGATGTTGGAGACTGGTTTCGTGGAGGCCAAGCAACAATAGAGAAGGCCGAGGCGGCGGCTACCGCCGAGGATGCAGATAACATCCTCACAGAAGCCTATTTGGGAGATGACGCTCGTGGAAACGGGCTTTATTGGGATGTCTGTTTTTACATGCCTGGAAGGTTGTCGTGATCTAAAATCCGAGTCCACAATGAATTGCGGCGCAGCCCTCACCTAACCTTGAAAGCTGGAAGCTAGAATGTCGTATGTTTCCTCCACGGTCGCTCGTGTCATCGACCAAATTAACCGTTCGTATTTCTTGCCTGCTATCCAGCGTCCGTATGTCTGGCAGCCAGATCAAATCGTCGCGCTCTTTGACTCCCTGTTGAAAGGATATCCCATCAGTTCCTTTCTGTTTTGGGAGATCAAACCGGAACGCCGATCGGACTGGGAGATATACAGATTCATTGAGAACTTTCGGTTTGGCGACACCCACAACGAAATGGCGGAGCCCGATGGACGCGATGTTGTACTGGTTCTCGATGGCCAGCAGCGGCTCACGTCGCTTCTGATCGGTCTGCGCGGGACCTTCACTGTTCGCTCGAAATACAAACGACGCAGCAATCCGGATGCTTGGAGCAAACAAAGGCTTTACATCGACCTGTTGAAAGACCCGGCGGTTGACGCTGAAGACGACGATAGCGAAGCTCTGGGTGTAACGTACGGGCTGCAATTTGCAGAGCACGAGCCAAAAAGCGACGCCGACCACCTTTGGATGAAGGTGGGGAGCATACTCGACTGCACCAGTGACGATGCTCTCGACCGTCTTGCCGATGAAATGTTGGCTCGGCTGCCGGCCGACACTCCTCGGTCCACGCGACGTGTTGCAGAACGAAATTTGGACCGCCTGTACCGAACCGTATGGAAGGACGGCGTAATCGCCTACTACACGGAAAAGGATCAGTCATATGACCGCGTGCTCGACATTTTCATTCGAGCAAACGATGGCGGCACGAAGCTGAGCAAGTCAGATCTGCTCCTGTCGATGATTACCTCCAAGTGGGAGGGGGTAAGCGCGCGGCAAGAAATCTATGACTTCGTTGATCATCTCAACTCTGGGCTGGACGCGAGGAATGAGATCGATAAAGATTTTGTCATGAAGTCGTGCCTGGTCCTTTCAGATCTCGATCAGCGCTATAAGGTGGGTAACTTCACCACCGCCAATCTCAAACTCGTTGAGACGAACTGGCGAAGAATAAGGACCAGTCTGGAAGCGACACTCCAGCTCGTGAACCGCTTTGGTATAGACCAGGAGAACCTGACGTCGGTTAACGCTCTATTGCCTATCGCCTATTACATCTACCGGACTGAGTCCGGCAGCCTCGACGGGTCCACACCATTCGAGGCGGCAAATTCGAAGCGGATCCATCACTGGCTATTGGGCAGCCTGCTGAACGGCGTGTTTGGCGGCAGTTCGGATCAGACGATCGGCACCGCTCGCGCAATCATCCAGGAGTCCCTCAGAAACGGAAAGGACTTTCCATATCGCGCTCTCGTGCAGGGACTCGCATCCCGCGGCCGGGTGACGGATTTCGACGACAACAACATCGACGGAGTGCTTGAGGCGACCTATGGGAAGCGCACCTGCTTTCTCGCGGCTTCATTGCTCTATGATACCCACAACTGGGGCTCCACGCAGCATCACATTGACCACATCATCCCTCGCTCGTTGGCAGACCGGAAGGCCCTTATGGGAAGGAACCTTCCGGAGACGCGCATCCAGCAGATCGTGGAGAGCGTAAACAAGCTCGGTAACTTGCAGTTGTTGCTCGGACGCGAGAACCTTGAAAAGAACAACATTCCCTTTTCGCATTGGATACAGACACGCGACCGCGATTTTCTCGAGCGCCATCTCATTCCGAATGATCCTGAGCTTTGGGATGTGACCGCCCTTCCCGAGTTCGTGACCGCCCGCGAGGAACTTATCCGGCAGCGGCTGCGCAAACTCAGTTTCGAACCCGTGACGACGAAGACGTATACCGAGGTGGCCGCCGCGGGAAACTGATTGGCGGTGGCGTCACTGACGAGTTGGGCGCCACCGCCGCAGAAGCTGAAGCAACAGATCGAGACCAAACCACGGCTTTTTTCTGCCGCCGAACGCCAGCGTTTGAACGGGTCGCGGCCGACGGTGAACGCTATGTTCCTCATCGATTTCGTGATGGAATGTACCGTATTGCCGACCCCGCCTTGGGGCGAACAAAACATCACGCCACGAACCAGATCGCGATTACAGCCGAGGAAGTCGCGGGTTACTTGAGCAAGGGATTTCTGCTCCGAATGCGCGGGGAAATCAGCGGTCAGGTGAACTTGATCGCGGCTTCGGAAATCAAGGCGATCGCCAACTTTGACCCTGCGATTGACCAATCGTCAGGTCGTTCTCATAGCGTTGAGTCGTAAGGGCAGCTATTCATGGATTTTCGTATTGCTGACACCTTCACCGACAGCCTCGCCCGATTGACTGGCGAGGAGCAAAAGGCCGTCAAAACGACGGCGTTCGACCTGCAGCTCAATGCGGCCAATCCAGGCATGAGCTTTCACAAGCTCGACAAAGCCAAGGACAAGAACTTCTGGTCGGTCCGAGTTAACAGCGATATCCGGCTGATCGTTCACAAGGGTGATACCGGCCTGCTGCTCTGCTACGTGGATCATCACGACAAAGCCTACGATTGGGCAGACCGCCGCAAGCTGGAGACGCATCCCAAAACCGGAGCCGCGCAGCTGGTCGAAATCCGCGAGACGGTGAAGGAGATCTTCATTCCGGTTTATGTGCAGACCGAATTGGCTCTGGCTCCAAAACCTTCCGTCGAGAAGCCACCGCTTTTTGCCAATGTCTCAGCGGAAGAGCTGTTGGGCTATGGGGTGCCGACCGATTGGCTCGGCGACGTCAGGAGTGCAACGGAAGATACACTTCTGGCCCTGACGGATCACTTACCGGCTGAGGCGGCAGAAGCCTTACTAGAGTTAGCTACCGGTGGTAAGCCACGTCAAACAACTGCCGACAAGGAGCTAACCAGCCCATTTGAGCACCCTGATGCTCAGCGCCGCTTCCGGACGATGACCAATGTCGAGGAGCTACAACGCGCCCTCGATTTTCCTTGGGAAAAATGGACGGTCTTCCTGCATCCGGAACAACGCGAGTGGGTTCAACGCGACTATTCCGGGCCGGCGCGCGTGTCGGGGTCGGCGGGCACAGGAAAAACCATCGTGGCGCTGCATCGGGCGGCTCATCTGGCCAGGACGCAACCGCAAGCACGTGTGCTCCTGACGACATTTTCGGATACGCTGGCTCACTCGCTCCAGTCGAAGCTCCGACGTCTATTAGGGAACGAACCGCGGCTGGCTGAGCGGATTGACATTCATTCGCTCAACGCGATCGGACTGCGGCTCTACAAGGCGCACATAGGCCCGGCGACAATCGCAACCCGCGATGTTCTCGATGACCTGATCGCGAATGGTGCCAGCGCTGTCGAGGGACAGAAATTTAGTCAACATTTCCTGCTGACCGAGTGGAATCAGGTCGTCGACGCTTGGCAGTTGAGGACATGGGAAGCTTATCGCGACGTGGCTAGATTGGGACGGAAGACCCGCCTGCCAGAAGGGCAGCGCAAACTGCTGTGGTCCATCTTCGAGCGAGTTCAATCCGACCTGAAATCGAGGCAGTTGATCACGTGGCCGGAACTATTTACCTCCCTGGGCGCGAAGATCGCCGCTGCGAATAAGGTCGTGTTCGATTTCGCCCTGGTTGACGAGGCGCAGGATGTCAGCCCTTTCCATCTCCGATTCATGGCGGCACTGGGTGCGGGCCGACCCAACGCGCTGTTCTTCGCAGGGGATCTGGGCCAGCGCATCTTTCAGCAACCGTTCTCCTGGAAGTCGCTCGGCGTTGATATTCGGGGTCGTTCCCGTACCCTGCGCATCAACTACCGAACGTCGCACCAAATCCGTACCCAGGCAGATCGTCTGCTTGGCCCGTCCGTAGTGGACGTGGATGGCAACACTGAGAAGCGCGATGATACCATTTCCGTCTTTAACGGTCCCGCGCCGGCCATCCTCGCGATTGGCGACGAAGGCGAAGAGCGCGAGGCCGTTACACTCTGGATCTCCGAACTGAGCAAAACCGGCGTCCTCCCACACGAGTTCGGTGTCTTTGTGCGCTCCGGGGCGCAACTGGATCGCGCCCGTGCCGCCGTCGAGGACGCAGGTTTAGCCTTCAAAATTCTGGACGACCAGGTCGAGACCGTGAGCGGAAAGGTATCAATCGCCACGATGCATCTGGCAAAGGGGCTGGAGTTTCGCGCCGTTGCCGTGATGGCCTGCGATGATGAAATCATCCCGCTGCAGGAACGCATTGAGACCCTGGGCGACGATGCCGATCTGCAGGAGGTTTATGATACCGAACGGCAATTGCTCTATGTGGCCTGCACCCGCGCCCGGGACCATTTGCTGGTATCCGGTGTGAAGCCAGTCTCCGAGTTCCTGGACGACTTCGAGAACAAGGGCGCGAATCTGACGCATTCATAACTTTGCTGCGATGCAGCGCCTCTTGCAGACAATATAATCCCGATAATCGGCATGGCTGCGAACGGCGTGCAAACGGCACGAGAGGCCAGCTTTATCCCTTTCCTGTGTGATCACAGTAAGTGCCGTAATGCCTATCCCTCTTTCCCGAGCTGCTTGGCACGGTACCTGGCTCCGATGATGGACATCATTGCCTGAAATCGGGCCAGCAGCCGTGCTCTTCGTGGCGGTCACTCCGGATTTGGCAACCGCCATCCAGCAAGCGCTGGAAGTTGCATTCGACCCGTACAATTCCACGGCGCCGAGGCGCTGGATGGCCATCTTGATCCAAGTCTACCTCAACGCCGGCCTGGCAATTCCGTCTGAGGCTTCATCCCGGGCGGTGCAAAAACTGCTGGTGAGGGGCTCTTGGGGTCGCGCTCCGCCTCTCCTTCTCGTCTCGATCCAGCCTTGAGCTCTCCGATCCTCGACTGGTCCGCACTCGACCAGGGCCCCGCGACCGACAATGCGCTTCCCGCGCCCGGTGCATGCGATTTAGAATTGATAAGGGTGCGAGCGGCGGAGAGCTCTCCAAGGTCCCGCCGACTTTGCAGTCATCGCACGGCCTTACAAACGTTGACCTTACAAATTGACGAGATCGCATGCTTTGCATGCAGAAAAATTCGGTATTAAAAAGCATATCTTGACCGAATCGGTGAGCACTAAGGATGTAGTGCTCACCGACGGGCTTTTCACGAAAGTGTAAGGCACTGCGGAACTAATGCGCGCGACAGAGAAAAAGCCCGGAAGCATGCATGCTTCCGGGCTTTTTCTCGCCGACCGAACCCAAGGCCTATTGCCGGGCGCGCTTCCGGCTCAGCCGTTTTTCCTGCTGCGCCTTCAGCCTGGCGCGCTTCTTCTCCCTCTCCTTGAGCACACGCTCCCTGGAGTCGCTGGGCAGGCGTGCGGTCGGCAGCGGCGCGTTCAACTGGTCGGGCCTCAAGCCGTAAGATTGGGCATTCGACAGCCAGGTCACGAACTGTTCCAAGAGAGCGCGGTTCTGCTCACGCAGTTCCTCGTTCTCCGCCTGCAGCGCGGCAACGCGTTCGGCAAGGGGCTTCCGCTTCGCCGGCGGGAGCCCGTTGCGGAGCCGCTTCTTCGCGTCGACGTAGGCCCGGTAGATCGCCGGATGCGCTTCCAGCGCCTGACGGCTGAACCGCCTTCCGACCAGGGCCTCCACCCGCGTCACGACCGCGTTCCAGGTGATCTTCGGTTTCGACCACTGCAGCAAATCGTTCTCGATATCGGCGATCTCCGCGCGCGATAGCCGATTGTCGGAGCGAAATTGCCGTGCAGGCCCGTGATCTATCGCGAGGCTCATGCTTCATCCTCCCTCTTGGCCCAAGATCGCCGGAAGGTCGAGCTGGACATAGGTCCCGTTCGCAATCGAGGGATCGTCATGAATGGCCATCGTGGCCTCCAGCGCCGCCACCTCCCGCGCCAAATGCCGCGCATGATTGCCGGCGCCCCGTTGCCCGTCTTCCGCCTCCGCGGTCGCATGGGCCAATAGAATGCGGTTTTCCTCCAAACTGTGGGCGATGGCCCGGCGATGCTCCGGGTCGCCCTTGCGGATCAGCTGCTTCTCGCAGGCGGCGCATGCGCCATGGCGGACGCAAGGATTCGATAGCCAGTCCCGCGCGCACATCCCGTATTCGGTGATGTGCGCCGTGGCCAGGACCGCTTTCAGGAACGTGTCGCGGTCGCGCGGCTCCTTGAAAGTACCCGCGATCTCCGCGATCGGGCCGATGCCGAAGCCTTCGCCGATCGCCTTTCGGGCATCCTCGCCCATGGCATCCGGGGTCCGGTGGTCGTAGGCGGAGGCCTGCTGTTCGGAGCCGTGGCCCATCCAGGCCTGCACTTCGGCCCCCGACATCTCGCGGTCCATGGCCAAGGTCGCCAGCCAATGTCGAAACATGTGGCTGGTGACATGGATGGGATCGCCATTCTCCTCGGTGTAGCCTTGACGCTCGAAGATGCTGGGATTGTTCGCGTCCCCGGTGAGAAAGTAGCGCAACTGGTCGCGGTGCATCAGGGAGATTATGGGATGTTGCTGCCGTTGCACCCGGAAAAACGTCTTCGGAAAAACGAACAGGCACTCCGATAGCTTCCACGGGAAGTCCGGAGATACATCCCTGTTCATCGACAGGAATTTCGCCTCGATATCGATGCGCGAAATGCTGTCCGGTTGCTTGGCGATCCCTTTCACCCTTAGCCAGCGATGAACATCCCGAACACGGATGACCTGCTTGAGCTGCGCGATCTCAAAACGGCTGGCTGTCGGGTGGTTTAACAATAGCCGGCGCGCGCAGTCGATGCGCGCTTTCTCGCTTGCTTTGGCACTAAGGCTGGTCGACAGGCCTTCCTCGAAGTCATCGCGAAGGACATGTTCGGGACGGATCGAGATAGCATTGCGACGCAACCAGACATAGGCGGCTTCCCGTGAGCAGTCCATAGTCTCCGCGACATCATCGACTGTGAGGCGCTCCCGGTCGCGAAAGCGGGCGGGCAGCCAGGCCCGGCCTGGATTGCTTTCCATGTAGGCGGCAACGTCGCGCGCCTCGGCCGTGTGCTTCCTCAAATCTTTCAAGGCCCTTCGAACCAGAGGAATCGCCGCGGATGGAATCGGCTTAATGCCGGAGGAAAGGTCCTTGTTCTTCTCCGGCTTGTAACGCAGACCGTAATGGATCGGCGTTGTCCCGCTTTCCAGGTCGTCAATTGTGAGCAGCCTTCCGTCCAGCGAGGTCACCACCTCGCAATCTTCCGGTAGCGACAGAAGTTCTCCGATCCGCCAAGGCGCGCCATGCAACAGCTCGATGCTGCGCATCATGCAAATCTCGGAGGGACCCGTCAGCTGCTGTGCGATCTTCGGCAAGGCCTTCAACGCCGCCTCGCTCGGCAGCCGAGCCGGATCCAATCCGACATCGACGCGCAGATGATCGTAGTCGGGAAACCGTGTCGACGGCGTGTAGTTGATGAAGGCTTTGGCCAAACGATACGTCTGGACGACGGTTGCAAGCTTGAGCAAATCTTGCGCGACATTGAATTCCGACCGGAGTGACTCACCGCGCTGCCTCGCGGCCGTTTCGGCCAGATGGAAGTCCATCGTCGTCAACTGGGTCGGATCGTAGTCCCGATGCTCGAGCTGATCGTGCAAGTATCGAGCGGTTCGCAACACAAGCTTATGCGCCGTTGGTGACTTGGGCTTGGCCGCTTCTGACAGGCGAATGACCGTCTTGATAAAGGTCGCGAACGGCTCTTTTAAGCGCGGTCGGCGATCCGCGGCTCTTTTCGCAGCGTCGAGGCTGTGGACGGTGAACCACAGACTAACCTGTCTGCGATTCGCGGAACGCGGTTGGATCTGCCAGACATCGCTGTCGAAGGCTA